>JACXTT010013098.1_pt1 | contig 10957 bp, 9 predicted proteins | sample 9270951 | NCBI WGS metagenome assembly JACXTT01 (sample SAMN15532306, study PRJNA645909) | rock metagenome | isolation source: weathered quartz diorite | place: Puerto Rico | collected 2017-06-21 | reverse complement strand
TGCCAGGTGCCGACGTAAACGCCCGGAACGCCCGCCTCCGCCGCGGTGGGCACGTCGGGAGCGGCGAACCAGCGCTGCTTCGCCATCACCGCATAGACCTTGATGTTGCCGCTCTTGAACTGCGCAAGCGAGTTGGCTGCAAGGTCGCAGTTCAAATCGACATTGCCGGCGACAATGTCCTGCAGGGCCGGCGCGCCGCCGCGATAGGGCACGAACTGGAAGCTCGTCCCGGTCTGCTTCTGAAAGAACATGCCGCAGAAGCGCCCGACGCTCGCGGTGCCGACCGAGGTGGCCGAGAGCTTGTCCGGATTGGTCTTCAGGTAGGCGACGAGCTCCTGCAGCGTGTTCGGCGGCAGGGTTTTGCGCGCAGTCATCCAGTACGGCACGTTCGGCAACAGCGCGACCGGGGCCAGGTCGGCCAGGATGTCGAATGGCAGCGTATAGACCGCGGTCGCGACCACATACTGGCTGAGCGTGCCCATGCCGATGGTGTAGCCATCCGGCGCCGAGCGCACCACGCGCGTGATCGACAGCGTGCCGCCCGCCCCGCCCATGTTCTCGACGATGATCGGCTGGCCGAGCGTGACCCGCATGTGCTCGGCGAGCACGCGGGCCAATGCATCGACCCCGCCGCCGGCCGGCAGCGCCACCACCATCGTGATCGGACGTGCTGGATAACCTTGTTGCCCTTGCGCCGCAGCAAGGCCGGATAGCAGCACCGCGGCGGCCGCAACCAAAAGTCTGCCCATTTCGTGGTCCTCGGGTCCCTTGGCGCCGGCTGCTCGCGGCCGGCTTCGAGGCAAAGCTAGCAAAGATCGTGGTGCCCGTGACAGGAACCTTCCGGCCTCCCCCATTCGGCTGATACGCTGCATCCGAACGGCCGGAAGGCCGGTAACAACAAAAGACTTCGAGGGAGAACTGCCCATGCTTGGCCTGATGCAGGATTGGCCGCTCCTCTGCCATCGCATCATCGACCACGCCGCGATCCAGCACTGCAACCGGGCGGTGGTGACCCGCTCGGTCGAGGGGCCGATCCACACCACGAATTACCCCGAAGTCAGACGCCGCGCGCTGAAGGTGGCGCAGCGGCTCGAGCGCGACGGCATCAAGCTCGGCGACCGGGTCGCCACCATGGCCTGGAACACCTGGCGGCATCTGGAAGCCTGGTACGGCATCCTCGGCATCGGCGCGATCTATCACACCGTCAATCCGCGGCTGTTTCCCGAGCAGATCTGCTGGATCGTCAACCACGCCGAAGACCGGCTGATGTTCGTCGACCTGACGTTTCTGCCGGTGCTGGAAAAGCACGCGCACGGGCTCAAATCCATCGAGCGGTTCGTGGTGCTGACCGACGCGGCGCACATGCCGAACACGTCGCTTCCGAACGCCGTCGCCTACGAAGAATGGATCGGCGAGGTGGACGGCGACTTCGCCTGGAAGAGCTTCGACGAAAACACCGCCGCCGGCATGTGCTACACCTCGGGCACGACGGGCAATCCCAAGGGCGTGCTCTATTCGCATCGCTCCAACGTGCTGCACTCGATGATCGCGGCTTTGCCCGACGCCATGGGCTGCGCCTCGTGCGACACCATCATGCCCGTGGTGCCGATGTTCCACGCCAACTGCTGGGGTCTGGCGCTGACCTGCCCCATGGTGGGCGCAAGCATGGTGATGCCCGGCGCCAAGCTCGACGGCCCCTCGGTCTACGAGTTGCTCGACCGCTACAAGGTGACGTTCACTGCGGCGGTGCCGACGGTGTGGCTGATGCTGCTGCAGAACCTGGAACAGACCGGCAGCACGCTGCCGCATCTGAAACGCGTCGTGATCGGCGGCTCGGCCTCGCCGCGCGCCATGACGCAGACGTTCCAGGACAAGTATGGCGTCGAGGTAATCCACGCCTGGGGCATGACCGAGATGAGCCCGCTCGGCTCGCTCTGCACCATCAAGCCTGAATACGTGGAACTCACCGGCGACGCCAAGCTCGACCTGCAACAGAAGCAGGGCCATCCGCCGTTCGGCGTCGAGATGAAGATCACCGACGACGCGGGCAGACCGCTGCCTTGGGACGGCAAGACCTTCGGCCGGCTCAAGGTGCGGGGGCCGGCGGTGGCGCGGCGCTACTTCAAGGACGATACGGAAATTCTCGACGACGAAGGCTTCTTCGACACCGGCGACGTCGCCACCATGGACCCCTGCGGCTACATGCAGATCACCGACCGCTCCAAGGACGTGATCAAGTCCGGCGGCGAATGGATCTCGTCGATCGATCTCGAAAACCTCGCGGTCGGCCATCCCAAGGTGGCCGAAGCGGCCGTGATCGGCATCCGCCATCCGAAATGGGACGAGCGGCCGCTCTTGGTGATCGTGCTCAAGAAGGACCAGCAGGCCAGCAAGGATGACATCCTGGGCTTCATGCAGGGCAAGATCGCCAAATGGTGGATGCCTGACGACGTGGCCTTCGTGAAGGAAATTCCCCACACCGCGACGGGCAAGATCCAGAAGACCACGCTGCGCGAGCAGTTCAAGGACTACCGGTTGCCGACGGCTGCGGCCTGATTGCGCTATGCCTTTCACGACGGTCATTCCGGGGCGCTCGCCACCGGCGAGTTGACGCGCGTCTTCTACGCGCTATGGCGAGCGAACCCGGAATCCATAACCACTGCTGCGGAGGATGGATTCCGGGTTCGCGCCTTCGGCGCGCCCCGGAATGACAGTCGCGAAACTTGCGGTACTCTGCTAAAGCTCCTGCGACTTTCCCGCCGCAGGACATTCCATGACCGCCGCCGAAGCGCGCGCCGTTCCGACGCCTAGCATTCCGGCGGCCGCGCCTGCGACGCCGCCCGCGGCGCGCTTCACCGGCGACGGCCATGCCTATTGGCGGCTGCTCCTGCGCGGCGCCTTGCTGCTCGCGGTGACGCTCGGCATCTATCGCTTCTGGCTCGCCACCGACGTGCGGCGGTTTCTGTGGTCGAACACCGAGGTCGCGGGCGAAAGCCTGGAATACACCGGCACACCCTACGAACTCCTGATCGGCTTCCTGATCGCGCTGGCGCTGCTTGTGCCGCTCTACGTGGCGCTGTCGCTGGCCGCACTCGGCGCGGGCCCGGTTGGCGCCGCGGCAAGCGCGCTGTCGTTCCCGCTGCTGTTCTTTCTCGGCCAGTTTGCGGTCTACCGCGCCCGCCGCTACCGGCTCACGCGCACCGTCTATCGCGGCGTGCGCTGCCATCAGGACGGCTCAGGGCTGCGCTACGCGGTCTGTGCGAGCTTCTGGTGGATCGTGGTCGTGCTCACCTTGGGCCTTGCGTATCCGTTCATGCAGTCGCGGCTCGAGCGCTTCAAGCTGCGCCACACCTACTTTGGCGACCTTAAGGGCCGCTTCGAGGGCTCCGGCTTGCGGCTGTTCTTCCGCGGCTTCTTGATGTGGCTGCTCGCGGTCGGGCCGCTGATCGGCACCGCGGTGTTTGCCATCATCACGGTCGACTGGGACACAGTCGGGGCGGTGGCGATCAAATCCACGAGCCTCGAAGAGTTCAACAGCCAGCTCGACAGCGCGGCATCGGACTTCTATCTCGCGGTCGGCGTCGCCGCATTCGCCGGCACGTTCAGCGTCGTCATGGTGGCGGTGCTCTACCCTGTGTTCCAGGCCATGCTGCTGCGCTGGTGGATCGACGGCCTGCGGCTCGGCGGCCTGACGAGCCATTCGGGTCTTCGCACCCGGGCGATCTACGGCGCCTATCTGCGATTCCTCGGCTACGGCCTGTTGTTTGCTATCGCGGTTGTGATCGTCGGCAGCATCGTCGCTTTCGTGCTCACGGCTATACTGGTCGACGGCGGCAAGAAGGACGCAGCCGATCTCGCCAACGCGGCGGCCGGCATCGGCTTCTACGTGATCGCCATGCTGGGCTTCTCGGCGATCTATCAGGCCACCGTGAAGCTCGGCTTCTGGCGCAGCTGCGTCGAGTCGATGTCGTTCGAAGGTCTCGATGCGCTCGACCGCGTCAAGGCAAGCGGCACCGCGAGCTCGGCGGTCGGCGAAGGCCTTGCCGACGCGCTCAATGTGGGCGGCATCTGATGGTGACCGGCGAACTGGTGACTGGACTTGGCCATTATTTCGACGGCACGTCGAGCGCGCGGCACGACGTCACGGTCGAGGCCGCGCCCGAGGGCTTGCGCATCCTCGACGGCAATGGCGTGCTGGTCGCGCAATGGCCCTATGCGGAGCTGCGGGCGCAGCCGGCGCCCGACGGCATGATGCGGCTGCGCCGTGCCGGCGGCCGGGAGCTGGCCCGGCTCGAGCTCCGTGACCCCGCGCTGATCGCCAAGGTCGACGACTATGCCGACAGCCTCGACCGCACCGGCGCGACCGAGCGGCGGCTGCGCCGCCACGTCATCGGCTGGACCGTGATGGCCGCGGTGTCGCTGGTGCTGGTTGCGGTCTGGGGCCTGCCGGCGCTGTCCGACCGCATCGCGCCGCTGATCCCGCTGTCGGCCGAGCAGCGGCTCGGCGCTGCGATGAACCAGCAGGTCCGCGCCATGCTCGATCCCTCGCGCTCCGGGACGGCCTTCGAATGCGGCACAACCGAGGCCGAGCAGCCCAGCCGCGCCGCGCTCGAGGCGCTGATCGGCAAGCTCGAAGCCGCGGCCGGCCTGCCGATCCCGCTGAAAGCCGCCGTCATCCGCAAGGCCGACGCCAACGCCATTGCATTGCCGGGTGGACACATCTACGTCTTCGAGGGCCTGATCCGGCAGTCGCGCACACCCGACGAGCTTGCCGGCGTCATCGCGCACGAGATCGGGCACGTGGCCCACCGCGACGGCACCCGCTCGTTGCTGCAGGCCGCGGGCCTGTCGTTTCTGTTCGGGATGCTGCTGGGCGATTTCACCGGAGGCGGCTTGGTGGTGATTGCGGCAAGGACAGTGGTGCAGTCGGCGTATTCCCGCGACGTGGAAAGCGCGGCCGACAGCTACAGCGTCGGCCTGATGACCAGGGCCAAGGGCGACCCGCGGGCGCTCGCCGCGATCCTCGACCGCGTCGCGGGCGAAGCGGAGCCCGGTTCCAAGATCCTGCTCGACCATCCGCGGACCAAGGACCGCATCGCCGCGATCAACGCCGCGGCTGCCGCGTCATCCACGGCGGCCGAGCCGCTCATTTCGCCCGACAGCTGGACCGCCCTGAAACGGATCTGCGGATAAAGCCATGGCGCGCCGACGCATCGCCTCCGAGCCGACCTCGCGACTGGCCATCTGGGCCCGCCGCTGCGCGTTCTTCTCGCTGACCGCCACCATCCTGTCGATCCTGATCGTGCGCTCCGGCATCCTCGAGACCATCCCGGCGCTCGCCACCTTCGGCGGCGCGCTGATGTTCGCGGTGCTCGGCATCATCCTCGCCTTCGGCGCCTTCATCGTGGTGTGGAAGGATGGCATCGACGGTGTCGGCCATGCCTTCGCAGCCATCGGCATCGGCGTGGCGCTGCTCGCCTATCCAAGCTATCTCGGCTACGCCGCCTACAAGCTGCCCCGGATCAACGACATCACCACCGATCCGATCGATCCGCCGCGCTTCGACGTGCTGGCGCGGCTGCGCCCGCGCGGCACCGTGGAATATGCCGGGCTCTATGCCGCCGAATTGCAGCGCAAGGCCTATCCCGACATCGAGCCGCTCAGTGTCGACGCCGCGCCCAAGGCCGCCTATGACGCCACCATGTCGGTGATCCAGCGGCGCAAGTGGCGCGTCGTGGTCGACCGGCCGCCGCAGCCGGGCCGCCGTGACGGCCAGATCGAGGCCGTGGCGCGCACGCCGATCATGGGCTTCCGCGAAGACGTCTCGATCCGCATCCGGCCGGACGACGACGGCTCGCGCATCGACGTGCGCTCGGCATCGCGCCACGTGCTGCACGACTTCGGCGGCAACGCCTCGCGCATCCGCTCGCTGCTCGAGGACATCGAGGCGCGTGCCGACTCCGAGGAGAAGCGCGAGCAGCGCCAGCAGCAGAAGCTGCAGCAGAAGCAGCAGCCGGCGAAGCCGTCGCCGATTCAGGCGGGTAAGCGGTAGGCGAAGTCGAGTCCGCCAGGACTATTTTGGCAGGACCGAAATGACCCTTGGCAGCAGGGCGTTTGCGATCATGGCGTGGCCCTCGTGTGTCAGGTGAATTCCGTCGAACACGTACCGCCACGGAATCTCCTCGTCGTAGACGATCACGCGCATCGATCGTTTCCCCAGGCGCTGCGTCATCGCCTGGATATTGGCAGTGCGCTGTTCCTTTGATCCCAGGAACCGAAGGTCGTTGCCGCCAGGCTGCAGAATCACAATGTCGGTGCCGTTCGGAACCGCAGCGTCGATGCGCGCCAGCATCTTCGAGGTTGTATCGAACGGTACCCCGGCATTGACGACCTGGGCGTCGACACCTTTGGCTCTCAGCATTCGCTCCAAGACAGCTGGATAGGCTCGAGATTCTGGAATCAGCCACCCGGAGGTGTTGCTCGCACCGACCGCAACGATCCGAACAGGTTCCGCGTTCGCCGCCGAACATGCGAACAGGCTCGCGACAACCACGGCCGTCGCGATGCAGCGATGAATGAAGCGCGGTATTGTCCAATGAGGTGCGCGCATGTTCATGGCATGTGCCGCAGAGATCACCCCACGCAGGGGGGCGACCTGGGTATCAAACCACCGTTGGCCTGACACGGCAACGAGCCACTTGCCGCCTCTTATACCCGCGGCCGGCCGTCAGCGCCCACCATGTGCGGCGGCGAGCGGCGACCGACAGGGCGATCACGTTCTGAGCCGATACCGTCCCTCGATCGACGGCGGACCATTCGTGGCGGCCTCGCCGCGTGCCACCAGATCCTCCAGATGCGCCAGCACCGACATGCCGGCAGCCTTCACGAGGCGCGGATCGAGATTGGCGTAGATCGCGCCGACCACCGAGGGAATATCGGTCTCGCCTCTGGACAGGCAGTTGAGGATCGAAGCCTCGCGCGCCTTCCGGTGCAGGATATAGGCCGCGACGAAACGCGGCGCATTGCGCACCGCGGGCCCGTGGCCCGGAAAGTAGATCGGCTCGGAGCGTATGGTGAGCTTCTGCAGCGAGGCCATGTAGTCGCCCATCGAGCCGTCGGGCGGCGACACCACGGGCGTCGACCACGCCATCACATGATCGCCGGAGAACACCACGTTCCCTTCCTTGAACGCATAGGCCATGTGGTTGGCGGTGTGGCCCGGCGTGGTGATCGCCTCAAGCGTCCAGCCGTCGCCGCGCACCACCTCGCCGTCGGCGAGCGCGCGGTCCGGCTTGAAGTCGGTGTCGTTGGAGGCGTCGAGTCTCGGCCCGTCGCCGACATGGAGCGCCCGCGCTGCGCGATGCGGACCCTCGGCCAGCACCTGCGCGCCGGTGGCCTTCTTGAGCGCGGGCACGCCCGGCGAATGGTCGCGATGGGTGTGGGTGACGAAGATATGCGTCACGGTCTCGCCGCGCACGGCGTCAAGGAGCGCCGCGCTGTGCGCGGGATCCTCCGGGCCCGGATCGATGATCGCGACCTTGCCGCGGCCGACGATGTAGCTCACCGTGCCCTTGAAGGTGAACGGGCTCGGATTGTTGCACAGGATGCGCCGCACGCCGGGCATCGGCGCATCGACCTTGCCGGGAACGAGCTCGAAGCTCTTGTCGAAGGGGATGTCTTCAGCCATGGGCCTCTTTAGCCCGATCGGCCGGCCGATACGACTGCTATTTCGGGCCAAACCTCCGAGCCATGCCTTTGCCGCGGGTTCGCTCGCAGGACGCCCCATCCCTTTCGCAGAAATGCCAGTCCTTCGCCTCGATCAAAAAAGAACGCCCCGCCGAAGCGGGGCAGTGTTGCCTGGGTCGTTACGCGTTGAGGGGCCGATGTGCGGCCGGAACCGCCCATCCACCACGGAGGAAGTGGACCACACGGGAGCCCCTGCTCCGAGGGGATCGCTCGGAGCACGCTTGTCGTTGGCGTGTGATTACTGAGCCTTCGCGTCGAACGGATCGAACGCGTCGTGCCAGAACCGCTGAACCTGGCTCTCCTTCAGATCCATGTACGGATTGCCCGGCCAATCGGTCGTCGACGCAGTCCCCGCCTTGGCGACATGCGCAACGTGATGATGATGGCGGACGTGCTTGGCGGCATTGGCGGTGCCGGCCACCGCGGTGGCGAGCACGAGCGCGACAAGTGCTGTCGAGGTCTTCATTTCCCCAGTTCCCATTCGTTCAGCGCGTCGCCCCTACGGAGAGTAGTTCACAAATGTCCAGCCCCAGGAAACTATGTCGCACCCCCTTACTGAAATTTAATGTAAGGCTTTCCCGTACATCGTTCTGATGGTTCCTAAACCAATGATTATTCTCATATATTTCAGTCACGATTTGCAATCTTGTGACTTGATAGGCGGCTCGTCGGAGCTGTGATCAGCCCAGCCGCAGGCCGCCAAACCTGCGACATATCCCCGCAACCGGGGCGGTTCGCGGATGTTTCTGAAAGCATCACCTGAAGGCCGATATCAGCGAAACGGCGGCTGCTCTTCATCAGCCGCGTAGGGTCCATCGGCATACACAACGCGGCCGCCGACCATGGTGAGCAGCGAGACGGTGCCGCCGATCTCATCCACCGGCACTGTCAGATAATCCCGATCCAGCACCGCGAGATCGGCGAGCTTGCCCGCGGCGAGCGAGCCACGCTTGTCCTCGTCGAACACGAACCAGGCGCTGCCTTCGGTGTAGATGCGCAGCGCGTCGAGGCGCGACGGAATCTCCTCGGGCCCGCGCATGACAGCGCCGCCGAGCGTCTTGCCGTCCAGCATCCATTGCAGGCTGACGAACGGATTGGGGCCCATGACCCGATGCGCATCGGTGCCGCCGCCGGTCGGGACGCCCATCTTCGCCGCGGTGACGATCGGCGGCACGAAGCGGATGGGCTCGCCGCCGCGCTGGGCGAGGAAGGCTTCACCGCGGAAATAGAAGGCGTTCTGCATCAGCCAGCCGACGCCCATGGCCTTCATGCGGCGGAGGCTGTCGGTGCTGGCGTCGTTCAGATGCGCGATCGACCAGCGCAGCTTTGCGACCGGCGTCTGCGCATCGACGCGCTCCAGCACCTCCAGGAGGTTCGGCACCGCCCTGTCGTTGTGCCAGTGGAAGGTCGCGGTCATGCCGCGAGCGACCGCCCAGCGCAGCACCTCGAAGAGCTGCTGCTTCTGCGCCTCGGTCGGATTGTCGTTGTTGTAGAGTCCCCAGGTGACGTTCTCGCCGATGCCGTTGAAGCGCAGCCAGTCGTCGCCGAAGCCCATCGGCAGCACCTGCGTCAGTTCCTGGAAGTCTTCGAGCTCGTGATTGCGCCGCGGCGCGCTCAGGCTGTAGCGGACGCGGAGCGTGAGCGCGTGCTCGCGCCACACTTCAAAGAGCGGCTGATAGTCCGGGATCGACAGGTTGTATCCGCCCGGATCGATCACGCCGGTGAGGCCCATGGCGTTGAGCGTGCGGAAGAACGCTTTCGTGCCGGCGACCTTCTGCGTGAAGTCCGGCCGCGGCAGAAGATCGAACAGATCGCTGATGGCGCGGTTGTCGCCGGTGAGCCAGCCGGTCGGCGCGCCGTCCTTGTCGCGCTCCGCGGTCACGCGCAACGCAAGCTCCGGCGGAACCCCGAGCGCGGCAAAGCCGCCGGGATCGAGCAGCACGCGGCTGTAGAGTTCCTGCACATAGACGTGATGGCCGGGCGCCGCGGCCGCAATCTCGGCCTGCGTCGGTCTCCTATCCTCCTTGAACTGCCGCGGCGTCCAGCCGCCGGCCACGATCAGCCAGGAGCCCTTGGGCGCAGTTTTCGCCGCCGCACGCAGCCAGTCGAGCGCCTCGCCGAGCGTGCGGATGCCGATCCAGTGCACCTCGGTCTGCCAGGTGAGCCCGGCGCGGATGGCGTGGATGTGGGAATCGATCAGGCCCGGAATGACGGTGCGGCCGCCGAGATCGATGACGCGGGTCGAGGGTCCGGCAGTAGCGCGGATGTTCGCGGTGCTGCCGACCGCGGCGATCCTGCCGTCGCGCACCGAAAGGGCCTGCGGGGGGGCGGAATCGTAGGTGACGATCTTGCCGTTGATGAGGATGGTGTCGGGGGCTTGGGCGGACGCTGGACTCGCAAAAAGCGCCGATGAAAAAAACGCTGCGAAGAGCGTGTCCCGGACGTGGCGCAGCGTAGAGCGGCGCGCCCGGGACAAGTGTTGCAGCATCGTTGTCTACAGCCGCCGCAGCGTGCAGTCAGTCTCGATGAACATGTCCTTGGCGCCAGGCGGCGTGCGGCGGAACACCTTCTCCTGCTTGTAGCCGGTCTTCTCGCAGGAGATCGTCACCTCGTCGGGCAAGACGTCCTTGTTGATGTGGCTGCGATAGAGCCCCAGCACGTTGGTCTTGATCGCCACCGGCTGGCCGCTCTTGGGCTGCAGCAGCACCTGCGCATCCGACACCGGCACACCGCGGTGGTCGCGCACGAAGCCGAAATAGGCCGGCCCCGCGCCCTCGGCGTCGTTGGCGGCGTCGTAGTCGTCGCCGCCGGCGAAGGCCTGGGCGCCGAGCGCCAGCGCCGCGCCGGCTGTCAACGCAATCACCCGCATCAGCACAGTCATGCAAGCCTCCAGAACTGGGCCGAAATCCTTGGCGTCATTCTAGCGGAAGCGCCCAGGGCAACCAATCGGGGATTGGCCAGGCCTATGGCGAACCGCACCGCACACTTACCAGCGCCAGAAGAACCTCAGCGAGTAGATCAGGACCGGAATTGCGGCGAGCGGGACAATCCAGACCAGCGACAGCGGAATCCTATTGACGATCCGTTCCGGCAGCAGGGTGGCGAGGACGCTGAGAACCGCCGCCCCGATCGCGGCGCTCGCGATCCAGCCGTACCAGTGCATCGCCGGACCCTGATTGCGCACCGCCGGCGCGTAGAACCAATCGATCTG
>JACXTT010013097.1_pt1 | contig 10957 bp, 11 predicted proteins | sample 9270951 | NCBI WGS metagenome assembly JACXTT01 (sample SAMN15532306, study PRJNA645909) | rock metagenome | isolation source: weathered quartz diorite | place: Puerto Rico | collected 2017-06-21 | reverse complement strand
TTGTAGCGCTTCCGCCGCAGCACCCGCAGGGCCGCAGACTCGCTCCTGATCAGTGTTTCAAAGGCCTGGACGCGCACGGCACCAGTCTAATTCTGGTGCCAGATGCTTTACAATCACCATCTATTAACCAAATTGTAGAGGAGCGTGTACTATGAGCGTCAAACTAACGGGCATTTTTCTGGATACGGGTAGGATAGGAGAAATACGAAAGTATCTATCGCTCGGGATTGTCCATGGAGTGACAACCAATCCGACAATTCTCGTGAAAGACGGCATTACCGGCGGATGGGTCGGCATCGAGAAGCACTGTAAGGAGATGGCCAGTATCATAGACCCTTTGCCGCTATCGGTTGAGGTCACCACCAACGAGCCCAAGGAGATGCGCGATCAGGCGCTGACCATTTCGGGCTGGGCAAAGAACATCAACGTCAAGATCACCATCCACGGTCCCGAGGGGGGCACGGAGAATCTAGAGTTGATCCACGAGTTGGAGACCAAACGGAATATCCGCGTGAACGTCACGGCCATGATGAGCGCGCAGCAGTGTCTGCTGGCGGCGATGGCCGGCGCAACCTATGTCTCCATCTTCGGAGGGCGGGTCAATAACATGGGCTACGATTCGCGGCAGGAGGTTCGCCGCGTGCGGAGCCTACTCGATGCGTTCGGCAGTTCCGCGAAAATCATCGTCGGCTCTACGCGCGAGGTTTTGAACATCGTCGAATGGTTCGAAGCCGGCGCGGATATCGTGACGGTTACTCCGAACCTCTTGGAGGGGATGTTGGTCCATCCATATAGCAAGGAAACGGTCAAAATGTTCCTTGACGATGGGGCTCGTCTGCAGAGGCTATAGCGATGGAGTTATCGAGGTGGTACTCCGACTGGCAGAATCGCGAACACGTCGCCCATTTTGACTTCCGCTCGACGTTTTCGGACAAAAACCTGCTCAGAGACTATGAGTCGTTTAACGATATCCGTCTCCTGAAGGAGCGTCTCGCCGTTGACCGGACCGCGACCTTACTCGAAGTGGGATGCGCGACGGGCGAATTCTATCGGTATCTTCGGCTGACGCGCCCGAACGTGGCATACGTTGGCGTGGATATCTCGCGCCCGGCAATCGAACGTGCGCGCGGCAAGTATCCCCAGGGACGTTTTACGGAGACCGACCCCCAGGTCACCGTGACGGAGTTGGTGGAACATCTACTGCCGAAGCGGCCGGAGATCGTGTATTCGAAAGACGTCATCCACCATCAAACGAAACCGTTCGAGTTCGTTGCGGAGCTGGTGAACGCCTGCTCGGAATTTTCCATCTTTCGAGGTCGCACGCGTGATGTGGGGAAAACCGAGCTGGACCCCGATCGGTCCTGTCAATACCACTACGGGGGGTGGATGCCTTACCTGGTGATGAACCTCGACGAATTGATCGCTCATATTCAACACGTGGCGTCTCCTTGCGACATCGTGGTGTATCGACACTACATGATTCTCGGTGGACAGCATAACCGATACTTACCTAAGGACTGCTATCTCAAGGAGACGGGGACGGCCGAGACCGCCATCGGCGTGTTTCGGGTGTCGGGTCGTCCAGGTCAGGTGGTCGTCAAGGATCAGCCGGATCAGAACCCGCGATACGGGCTGGATCATCTGTTACGAAAGGGCCTGCGCCGTGCACTCAATCTTGTTCGTGCATCGTAGGACCCTGGAGAGAGGGAACGGAGGAAGACGTTCGATGACGATGAAGATCAGCATGAGCGCCGTTCGATGACAGGCGGGGGGCGCACGCACCAGGAGACCCTCACGCGTAAATTGAGAGAGAGAGAGCCGGTATTTGCCGGCTGGACGTCGCTCGGGCATCCCTCCATTACCGAAATGTTCGTCCGTTCGGGAGTCGACTTCATCGGGATTGACCTGGAGCACAGCACGATCAGTCAAGAACAGGCGCAGCGCATCGTCGCGGCCGCGCACGCCGGCGGCGTGCGCTGTCTGCCACGCGTGGCGTCTCACAACGGTGAGCAGATCAAACGATTGCTGGACTCGGGCGCCGACGGCGTCATCGTTCCCATGGTGTCGACGCGCGCGCAGGCGGATCAGATTGTCGCCTGGACCAAATATCCGCCGTTGGGAGTGCGGAGCTATGGCATTGCGCGGGCGCAGGGGTATGGGTGCGATTTCGAACGATACACGGACGAATGGAACAGCCGGTCGACCATCATCATCCAGATCGAGTCGATCGAGGGAGTCGAGGCGGTGGATGATCTGTTGTCGGTCGAGGCCATCGACGGGGTCATGATCGGCCCCTACGATCTCTCCGGCTCGTTGGGGATTCCGGGTCAACTATCCCACCCGAAGGTGACCGAGGCGTGCGCCCGCGTCATCGAAGCCGCCCGTTGCCATGGCAAGGCGTGCGGAACCCAAGTCATCGAGCCGACTCGCGAGAACGTCTCGTCCGCGTTCGAAAGCGGGTATACCTTTGCCGTTCTGGCATCGGACGTCTTTGTGTTGTGGAAGTGGAGCGAGCGCATGCGCACGTTGGTCGAGACGCTCAGAAAGCCTGATGAACACGAACGCTGAGGCTCTCCGTGTGGCTGCCGCCACGACGATCCGAGGGGCTCGGGCGCTCGTGTTCGACTTCGATGGGACGTTGGTCGATTCGAATCGCATCAAGTGGCGGGGATTCGAGGAAGTCTTCGCTGGCTTTCCCGATCGAGTGGACGAGATCATGGCTTACTGCCGCGGAGCAAACCACACGATACGGGGCCAAAAGTTTCGGCACGTGTATGAGCGGATTCTGGGCCTGCCCTACACGGCTGACCTCGAGGCGGACCTCCAGGCGCGGTATGCCGACGCGACTACCCAGGCGATCATCGACGCTCGAGAGATTCCCGGCGCGATGGCGTTCTTGACGGACGTGGCCGACCGATATCATACCGCGCTGTTGTCGAGCACGCCGCACCCCATCCTTCTTGAGATTATCGAGCGGCGAGGCATGCAACGATATTTTCGGCACGTGCAAGGCGCCCCGGTCGACAAGGCGGCGTGGCTCTGCGCGTTCCGTCGGGATCACGCGCTGGCGTCGGAGCAGATCGTCTTTTTCGGGGACACGAAGGAAGATACGATCGCGGCGGTAGTCTCGGGGTGCGCCTTTATCGGTGTGGGGGAGGCCGTTCTCTTCCCGGAGACGTGCGCGATAATCGCCGACTTTCAGGGGTTTTTGCGGTGAACTCGGTCATGGACTCGCTGTTGGATCTGGTCGCGACCGATCCCCTCCCGCGTGCGCACACGAGTTCTCACTGGGAACAATTCGGTCGCGACACCGTCGTCCGGCGTCGCGGCGACGATATCGTGTTGGAAGCCAGAGGGTTTGAGCCGATCGTGCGGCGCGGCGTCGCTGGGCGGGTCGTAAACCTGCTCGAACGACTATCCTATCGGCGAGTGACGTCGTCGCTTCACAGCTATCCGAGCGTCTGGAAGACCGCGACCCACCTTGCCCGCGATCTGTCGGGGAGCCCGACGTTCAACGTGTTCAAGAGCGCGGTGGCGTTCGCCTTGCTGGTGGATCACTGGACACGGTATCGGCTGTCTCCGAAGACCTTTGCGGTGATCGGTGACGGCTATGGCTTCCTCGGGGCCTTGATCCGCCGATGCCTGCCCGACACGCGGGTGTATTGCGTAGACTTGCCCAAACCGCTCGTGTTTCAGGCCCGTACTCATCGAAGCGCGGATCCCGAGGTTCGCATGTCGGTGGTGTTGACCACCGGCCCCTACGATTCTGCCGACGTGATGTTCGTGATGCCGCAGGCGATCGAGCGGATCTCCGATACGCTCGACTGCGCGATCAACATCGCCAGCATGCAAGAGATGAACACGTTTAGCATTCGGGCCTATTTCAAGTTTCTTCGCGAGCGGAGCGCTCCTCAGTCGAGATTTTATTGCGTGAACAGACGCCACAAGGTCCTCCCGGGTGGTGAGGTCGCGGCGTTCGCCGATTATCCATGGCAGGGCGACGATGAGATATTCGCCGACGGACCCTGTCCGTACTACACCCATTTCTTCGGGTGGCCCACATTGCCCGATGGACCACGGTTGTGGGGAAGGCGAGTCCCGTTGGTCAACCACTTCGAGGGGGTCCACATGCATCGTTTGGTCCGGCTCACTCCGACTCGATGATGACCATCGACGAGCGGTTCAATCTCGGCGGCAAGGTTGCGGCGGTGATCGGAGGTTTCGGATACCTCTGCTCGACTCTGGCTCGGGCGCTTTCCGAGTCGAAGGTCACGGTGGTGATTTTGGATATCGCCGATGAGTCTAAGCTCGACCCCGCGATGGTGAGCATCGCATCGGCCTACCTGCAGTGCGACGTGACGTCGAAGTCGTCGCTGATCAGGTGCCGCGATGAGATCGTGCGCCGGTATGGGCGCGTGGACATTTTGCTCAACGGGGCCGGCACGAATGCGCCCACGCCATTTTTCGAGATCTCGGATAAAGAGATCGAACGGATCATGGCGGTGAACATCGTGGGGCTGTTCTACAGCTGCCAGGTGTTTGGCGAGACGATGGTGGCGCAGCGGGGAGGGAGCGTTATCAACTTCGCCTCCGCCTCGTCCGGCCCGCCGCTCTCCAAAGCGTTTATCTATTCCGTAGCGAAAGCCGGGGTGGTCAACCTGACCCAGAACCTTGCGCGCGAGTGGGCGCCGTACCAAGTCAGGGTCAATGCCTTGCGGCCCGGCTTTTTCCCGACGGAATGGAGCATGAAACATTTCATCGACGCCGAGCGAAAAGCCAAGATCCTGGGCCACACGCCGATGGGCCGATTCGGGCGGCCCGATGAGTTGATCGGCGCGGTGTTGTGGTTGGCGTCGGATGCCTCCAGCTTTGTGACCGGTTCGGTCGTGGCCGTGGACGGCGGGTTCACCGCCATGACGATATGAGCGAGACCAGACGACGGGTCGTAGCGATTACCGGGGGAACTCGGGGCATCGGGCTCGCGGTGGCCGACCTGTTTAGGAGCCGTGGCTGGGCCGTCGCGGTGTGTTCCCGGTCGCCGCGTGATTCCTCGTTGTCTGCGGATGTCCTCCACGCTTGCGTCGATGTCCGCAGCAGGGAACAGCAGGTCCGGTTTGTGTCGTCCGTGGTTAAACAATTGGGCGGTTTGGATACGTTCGTCAACAACGCGGGGGTCTCACGCTGGCGCCCCCTGGAGGAGATCGACGAGGCCTTCGTGGAAGACATCGTGGAGACTGCCCTGCTTGGGACGCTCTGGGGATGCGCCGCGGCCGCTCCCGCGCTGGCCGAACACGGGTGTATCGTCAATGTGTCAAGCCTCGCTGGGAAACGGGGAAGCGCCAATAACAGCGTGTACTGTGGCGCGAAGTTCGGGGTCAACGGCATCACCCAGGCTTTGGCCAAGGAATTGGGTCCCCGCGGAATCCGAGTGAACGCGGTGTGCCCGGTGTATGTGGAAACGGAACGCATTCTCGCGTCGCTCGCCGAATCGCCGTCGCCGGCTGGCGGTGGGCCGGTCGATGAGTATTTGGCGCGATTCGCCTCCACCCAAACCGCCCTCGGCCGCCTGCCGACCGCCACCGAGATCGCGGAGGCCGTTTACTTCCTGGCCAGCCCGGCCGCGTCGGCGATCACTGGCCAGTGTCTGAACATCGACTGCGGCACGTTGCCCCAGTAAAGGATATCCGTGCACCGTCCTCAGGTTTACGTTGCCCTCTCCCAGTTTTGCCGGGACGATGACCGTCCGCGCCGCGTGTTACGCGATGCGGGGTTTGAAGTCCGGGAGCATGCGTCGGGCGCGCGGATTCGGCGCGAAGAAATGGCGGAGGCCCTGTGCGAAGCGGATGCCGTGCTCGCCGGGGTCGAACCCTATGACGCGGAACTCATGGCCACATTGCCGCGCCTCCGCTGTATCAGTCGCTGCGGTATCGGGACGGATTCGATCGATCTGTCCGCCGCGAAGCGGCTGGGCGTCTCGGTGTTGACCACGGTCGACGAGATCGTCGAACCGGTGGCGCAGATGACCATCGCAATGATCCTGGCCCTTGCCCGTCATGTCCCGGAGCACGGTCGGGACTTCCAAGCCGGTGTCTGGAAGAAATATACCGGCCATCTGTTATCGGAGTGGACGATCGGTCTCATCGGGTTCGGGCGGATCGGGCGCATGGTGGAAGGGTATCTGCGCGTCTTCGGACCGCGCGTACTGGTCGCAGACCCCAACCTCCGGGAGGACCGCGTACCTTCCGGACTCGAACGAGTGGATCTCGCGGCTCTGTTGGCCAGAGCCGATCTCGTATCCCTGCACGCGGCTCGGCCGGCGCACGAAGGGCCGTTGCTCGGGCGCCACGAGATTTCCACGATGAAGGCAGGTAGTCGCTTGGTCAATACCTCGAGAGGGTATCTGGTGGACGAATCTGCGCTCGTTGACGCCTTGCAGTCGGGACATCTTGCCGGCGCGGCATTGGACGTCTTCGACACCGAACCCTACCGGGGTCCTCTGGCCGCGTTCCCGCAGGTCTTGGGCACCCCGCACGTGGGGACGTTGACCAAGGCGTCGCGGATTGCGATGGAACTTCGCTGTGCCTTGAACGTGGTCGCATGGTTCCGGGGGAAACCATCCAACGCGGAGAGCGGTGAACGGGAGACGACTCATGCCTAGCCGTCCCGTGACGGTGCTGATGCCCGTCTACAACGGCGGCCGTTATCTGGAGCAGTCGATACAAAGCGTCCTGAATCAAACGTTCACGGACTTTGAATTGTTGGTCATCAATGACTGCAGTACCGACGATTCCATCAAGGTGATCGAATCGTTTCACGATCCTCGGATTGTGATCCACCACAACGAGAAGAACCTCGGGCAGACGAAGTCGCTCAACGTGGGATTGAGACGTGTACGGAGTCCGTACGTTGCGCGATTGGACGCTGATGACGCGGCGTGCCCGCGATGGATCGAGACCTTACTCGGCTTTCTTCAAACCCATCCCGATTGCGCGGTGGTCGGGGCATCGAGCATTATCATTGATGCGGATGGAGCACACCGACGGATTTTCCGTAAGCCGACGGAACCTTCTGAAATTCTCGCGTACTTCCTCTGTGACACGCCACTGATTCACGGGTCGGTCATGATGAGAACCGACACGATCGTTGACGCGGGAGGCTACAACGAGGAATTCGTGGTGTGCCAGGACTATGAATTGTGGTCCACGTTGATGCGAAGAAACCACGTCATTCGCAACGTACCGGACATTCTCGTCAAGATACGGTTTTACAATGACTCGACCTGTAGTCGGCAGCGGGATCGTCTGGTGTTCGAGTCGGCAACCACCTTGTGCAGAAATATCGCGGCGATGACGGACTTAACAATCGGGTTCGAGGAGGCGTCACAGCTTTTTCGCTTTCTCCTGTGTCCTGAAACGCTCAGTGAAGGCGAGTTTCGATTGGCCGAGCAACTCTTCAAGACCCAGTACCTCCATTTGAAGCCTCCATATCGGTGTGAGGCGCTGACGGTTGAAGCCCATACCAGAGCAAGGCTTGGCAGATCGTACAGCAAACGGGCGATTGCAGCTATGTTGGGTGGGAATCTTAAGGAAGTCAGAGTCATTGCGTCGGAGTACCGCCATCGGTATGGCTTCCAGATCCAGTTGATCGTCATCAGCCTGCTGTCGTACCTTGCAAAAGGATGGGCTTCCAAGATTGCGGCGAGATATCGCAGTTGGCAGGAAATGATGAGCTGGGTTCCCTTGATGCTGGCCGGGAAAGGCTGAGGACGGCAAGTTCACGTTATGGCGACGGTCACGACTGTTTCACAGGGCGACGTGGTGGAGGGGAGTCATCACCAGCGGATAAGCGCTCCGCTGTTTTGGTTGCTCACTGTGGTGACGGTGTTTCTCTATTTCGAGGTGCAGTGGCAAGTGTGGTTTCTCAAACTCTTGAATGGTTACCTTATCAAGGTGTGGCTTCCCCCTTTTGCCTTGTTTTGGATGCTGGTTCTGCAGAAACTAGTGGCCGGGAAAACCACCTTCACCGTGGTGTTGAACCGAACCTTGATCGTGTCTCTTTTTCTCTATACGGTGTTCGGTTTTGCATCATTGGCGATGAACGAGGCCCCATATTTCATGGTCAAATACTATTTGATCATGGTGACCCCCGTCATCCTGTTCATGGTGGTCGTGTCTTATTTCAGGGACAATGCAGATATTGAGAAACTGCTGAAGATTCTTTTCATCTGCGGTCTGATACAGGCCGTGTACTCATTCTATGCCTTCGAATCGTGGCTCGCTGAAGGTCAGCCCGTCCGAGAGGTCGTGGTGACTTCACGGGGTAACGTGATCGGCGCGCAGGGTACCGATCAGTACTATAGTTCCGTTGATCAGGCGCGAGTTGCACGGTTTTCCGATTTTAGTTTCGAACCGGGTCGATTTGCGGCCATCCTTTTTCCGTTCGTTGTGTTGGGAATTTACTACGGATTGGTCTCGCGTGGATTCTTACGGTATGGATATTGGGGGGCCAGCGCGTTTCTTTGCTATCTGATTATGGCCACTGTTTCACGTGGTGCGATCCTTGCCTCCCTGGTTGGGTTGGGTGTCTTCTTTTATTGGATGGTGAGGTTGCGGTGGGTGAAATGGTGGCTGATTCTTTTCGTGTTGGTTCCGATTGTCTTGTATGGCGCATTATCGGATACGAGATTCGTCTATCGACTCCTCCTGCTTTTGGCATCGATGGAATGGACGTCGCATGCTCCGTTCCTTGTCGATTTGTTCCATTCTTACGGCGTTACTGTTCGAGCTGATCCGCATCTCGTCAGCGTCTCCTCGACGCTTCGTCACGCGGAGATTCACCCGATATTGGGGATTGGATATACCGGGATGCATTTGGGTGCTGAGGGAAGCGACACGCCGGAACTGAACCGCTATTTGGCCATCCTCGGCTCGACCGGATTGGCAAGCGCGGTTCCGTACGTGGTCTTCGTAATCTCCTTGATGTGGATCAGCCGGAAGGCCATTGTGAGGTTATATCGTGACCATCGTCCTGGGGTGGAATTGGGTATTATTCTACTGACCTGCACGTCTATGTTTGCCATCAAGTTAAACAATGAAGGTCAGGAGTCCCTGTATTACTGGGTGTTCTTCGCGCTGACGGCGGCCTGGATCAGAAACAGCCGGCGTTTCATAGGGCTCGCTCGGGCAAAGAGCCGACATCCACCTGGGAAACGAGGCCGAGCGGCTTGGCGAGGGGAAACGTCCATTCTGGCTTCATCCGGGAATTCCGTGGGTAACAGGGCAGAGCTGCATTCCCCCCCCCCGTAAGAACCTGAAAAGGAAGAATAGATGTTCTCAAAAGTTCTTAGGAAGATTCTAAATTTCATAAGGATTCCTTTTACATTCAAGAATTGGGGTCATGTTATTGTATATGTCTTATCTATCTATTTATCTACTAATTCTAGACAAGGGACCGGACTGGTAATCCTTAAAGGTGGACAGAAGCTGAGGATTCGGCTTAAACATCTTTATGATATAGGCTCAATAATAGAGACGTGCCAGAGAAAAGTATACTGTCCGTCCACTTTTCGAATGCCAGACAAAGCGACCATTGTTGACGTTGGCGCTTCCATCGGTGATTTTAGCGTATGCTGCGCTTCATCCTTCCGTTGTGCAAAGGTTTTCAGTTATGAGCCGGACAAGGATGCTTTTGAATTGCTTAAAGAAAATATCTCCTTAAATCTTCTTGAAGACCGGGTAAAGCCCTATCCTTTGGCGGTGTCTGGGGTGAGCGGAAAAATTACTATCGGTAGGGAGTTCTTTGATGCTACTTCGATAGAGGAGATATTTACAAAAAATAAAATTGGGAGCTGTGACTTTCTTAAAATGGATATTGAAGGAGCAGAATATGATGTATTGCTCAAAACTCCAAAAGAGATTTTAAAGCGTATCAATACAATAGCCATGGAATGTCACATCTATGACCGAGGTGAGAATCTAAATAGATTGAGAACCTACTTGATAGAAACAGGCTTTGATGTCACAACAACGAAAGTAACGGCCCATAATGTCTGTTATCTTTATGCAAGAATATTGTGATTATTGCTGGCTGTTTATACGTTGCAATGTTTAGGGAAAAAATTGGCTGTTCTTCAAGTAGCATCTGCTGTCAACCCCGAATCTTGATCGCCGTGGCGGTTGATGTGCTCGTCGCCATCATCAAGAAAGGCTTCACCCACGCTCTTCGAAAGGATGCCCTTGTGGGAAGGCTTCGGGGACCGGCTCCATTTCGACAGACGATGAGGACCTCAACCGATTAGATCTATTTGACTCTTAACCTGACACTGCTGGGATATGATGATGCTAAGAAGTTACTAACTTGGACTACAGTGGCAGTCCCCTCGACCATCCCCAGAGTGGCCATCCTGACGAAAGCGCTATGCAAGTTACAAACCTCTTAGTCCGCGGTTCGATGCCTGAGCTGTTGTCATTCGTCAAGGTCAAAGGTACGAGCTGGTTCATGATAAAGACTTCCGTCCGACCTGATTTATTGTTAATGCTAAGGGGAGGGGCGGCTATCGCGGTTGTTTTTTGGCATGTCCGGGGCTACCAAGGTGATTTTCCTAAAAATATGGTGATTGTAAAGCATCTGGCACCAGAATTAGACTGGTGCCGTGCGCGTCCAGGCCTTTGAAACACTGATCAGGAGCGAGTCTGCGGCCCTGCTGGTTCTGCGGACGGAGTGCTACAACAATTGGCCCACGTTTTGTCACCACGTGTGGGCCCCGGACCAGCGGGAACCGTCCACCCGGACGGCTTGACCACACACAACAAGGTCGTCAGGGCGATGCGCGCCTGGGACACCCACGTGCCGGTGAAGAGCCCGAAGGTATACCGACATCGCCCACACCGGTACCGACCACTGCCCAGCCGGTAGAGTTTCCGGCTCCCACAGGCGTGACAAAACAGGCGCCCATTTT
>JACXTT010013096.1_pt1 | contig 10957 bp, 10 predicted proteins | sample 9270951 | NCBI WGS metagenome assembly JACXTT01 (sample SAMN15532306, study PRJNA645909) | rock metagenome | isolation source: weathered quartz diorite | place: Puerto Rico | collected 2017-06-21 | reverse complement strand
AACACCGGCGTCAGCGTCACGTCGAGCGTGCGCTGCCACTCGCGGAGCGGCAGCCGCTCGACCGCGCCGACGCCGGTCGCGAACGCATTCGAGACCAGCACGTCGAGGCGGCCGTGCCGCTCGGCGGCGCGACCGACGCACGCCGCGAGCGCGGCCGCATCGGCGACGTCGACGCGCTCCAGCTCCGCGCCGGTGTCCGTCGCCACACGCGCTCCGCGCTCCTGATCAACGTCGGCGAACACGACGCGCGCCCCCTCCGCCGCGAACGCGGCGACCGTCGCCGCCCCGATTCCGGAGGCGCCACCCGTCACGATCACGACCCGGCCTGCGAAGCGCGCCGTCATGCGTCGGCCCTGACTTAGCACCGGCCCCGCGGGCGGGGAAACGAGCGACTCCTGCTTGCGGGCGGGCGGGACGCAGGGTACGAGCCTGCATGCCATCCGCCTCCCACGACGGCGTCTCGCTCCGCTACGATCGCGCCGGCAGCGGCCCCGCGGTCCTGCTGATCCACGGCTGGACCTGCAACCGCACGTTCTGGCAGCATCAGGTGACGGCGCTGCGCGATCGCTTCACGGTGATCACCGTCGACCTGCGCGGCCACGGCGAGTCGTCCCGCGCGAAGAAGGGGTACACCATCCCCGCGATGGCGGGCGATCTGGAGATGCTGATCCGCACGCTCAACGTGCCGCAGGTCGCTCTCGTCGGGTGGTCGATGGGCGGCTTGATCGCGCAGGAGCTGGCACGTCGGCTGGGCGCTCGCGTGAGCGCCCTGGCGCTCGTCTGCACGACGCCGGGCGGCCTGGCCGACCCCAAGGCGCCTGACTTCGACCAGGCGCGTCTGGACGAGACGCGCGCCCTCATCCGCTCCGACTTGAAGACCTTCCTCCGCGGCCTCGCCGCGCAGTTCTTCAAGGCCGGAGCAGAATCCCCGCTCCACTCCTGGGCCTTCCACGAGATCCAGAAGACGCCCGCCGCGGTCGTCGAAACCTGCTTCGAGTCCATCCTGGCCGCCGACCTCCGCCCCCACCTCAAGGACCTGGACATCCCGACCGCCGTCCTCCACGGCCGCCAAGACACCCTCCTCCCCCTCGCGGGCGGCGAGCAACTCACGAAGGGCATCAAAGGCGCGACCCTCACCGTCTTCGACAACAGCGGCCACGCCCCCTTCCTCGAAGAACCCGACGCCTTCAACACGGCCCTCACCGCCCTCCTCACCCACCAGAAGACCGAGGATGCGGTGGAACCCGCGCGCCCCGCGCCGCCACCGGCGCCGCGATCAGGCGGTCCGGCGAGGGCCGGCCGTGGAGCGCAGCCCGCAGCCGGACCCGCAAAGCGGAAGTAGTCGCAGCGCTGGCCTCCGGCGAGGATCCGGAGCGCAGCGGCCGGCCCTCGTCGAACCCCCGCCGACGCGAGGCCTCAATCGACGAGGTGTCCGAGCCGCTCCCACCGCACCCACCGGTCGGCCCCATCCCACGACCAGTAGATCACGACGGCCTTCCCCTTCACGTCGGCAATCGGTACCGGTCCCCAGAAGCGCGAGTCGAAGCTCTGCTCCCGGTTGTCGCCCATCACGAAGACGTGCCCGGGCGGGACGGTGAACGGGCCGCAATTGGAGGCGCTGGTGCCGCCCGCGAGGCTGCCGCAGGGCACCCGCGCGTGCGCGTCCTCGGGCGGGGGCGGACCGTGCAGGTGGAGGTGGCCGGGGTCGGAGAGCTGGCCGTCGATGTAGACGCGGTGCCCGCGGACCTCGATGGTCTGCCCCTCCACCGCGACCACGCGCTTGATGTAGTCGAGCGAGCGGTCCTGCGGCGGGATGAACACGATCACGTCGCCCACGCGCGGCTTCCGCACCCCGGGCAGCCGGCCGAGCGACTGCTGCGAGAACGGGATCTCCAGCCGGGCGCCGTAGAGGAACTTGTTCACCAGGATGTGATCCCCGACCTGGAGCGTCTCCTTCATGGAGCCCGACGGGATCTTGAAGGCCTGCACCACGAACGTCCGGATCACCAGCGCGAGCAACAGCGCGACGGCGAGCGCCTCGGCGTATTCGCGGAGCGTCGACTTCTGCCGTGCCACCGAGCGGCTGAAGGTCGCGGTCGCGGGACGGGTGGTCTCAGCCATGGGCGCGCATCCTAGACGAGGCCGTCGTCAGTCGCCACCACCCTTCAGGACGGCGAGGAACGCCTCCTGGGGAATCTCGACCCGCCCGACCTGCTTCATCCGCCGCTTCCCCTCCTTCTGCTTCTCGAGGAGCTTGCGCTTGCGGGTGATGTCGCCGCCGTAGCACTTGGCGGTGACGTTCTTCCGCATCGCCTTCACGCTCTCGCGCGCGATCACCTTGGCGCCGATCGCGGCCTGGATCGCGACCTCGAACATCTGGCGCGGGATGAGCTCGCGGAGCCGCTGGCACAGGTCGCGGCCGCGGGCGTAGGCCTGGTCGCGGTGCGTGATGACCGAGAGCGCGTCGACGGCGTCGCCGTTGATCAGGATGTCGAGCTTCGCCAGGTTCGATGGGCGGAAGTCGAGGTACTCGTAATCCATCGACGCGTAGCCGCGGGTCAGCGTCTTCAGCTTGTCGTAGAAGTCGAGGACGACCTCCGCGAGCGGGAGCTCGTAGGTCAGCATGGCGCGCGTCTCGCCCAGGTACCGGAGTTCCTTCTGCTCGCCGCGCCGGTCGCGGCAGAGCTGCATGACGCTGCCCAGGAATTCGGTCGGCAGGTGGAGCGTCGCGCGGATGTAGGGCTCCTCGATGTGCTCGACCTGCATCGGCGGCGGCAGCTTCGCGGGGCTGTCGATGACGAACGCCTCGCCGTCGGTCTGGACGACGCGATAGGCGACGGTGGGCGCGGTCGTGATCAGCGACAGCGCGAACTCTCGCTCGAGGCGCTCCTGGATGATCTCGAGGTGGAGCAGCCCCAGGAACCCGCACCGGAAGCCGAAGCCGAGGGCGAGCGAGCTCTCGGGCTCGTAGGTGAACGAGCCGTCGTTCAGCCGGAGCTTCTCGACGGCGTCACGGAGCGCGTCGTAGTCGGCCGAGTCGGCGGGATAGAGACCGCTGAAGACCATCGGCTTCACGGGCTTGAAGCCGGGGAGCGGATCGGTGGCGGGACGATCAGCGTCCGTCACGGTGTCGCCGATCTTGGTGTCGGCGACCTCCTTGATGGCGGCGGTGACGAGCCCGACCTCGCCCGGCCCGAGCTCCGCCACCTCGACGGTGCGCGGCGCCAGCACGGCGACGCGGGTCAGTGTGAAGTCCTTCCCCGTCGACATCATCCGGATGCGCTGCCCCTTCCGGAGCGTGCCCTCGACCATCCGCACCAGCACCACGGCGCCGTGGTACGGATCGAACCAGGAATCGAAGATGAGCGCGCGCGGCGGGGCCGCGGCGTCGCCGGTCGGCGGCGGGATCTGATGGACGATCGCCTCCAGCACCTCTTCCGTGCCGATCCCCTCCTTCGCCGAGGTGAGGATCGCCCCTGACGCGTCGAGCCCGATGATGTCCTCGATCTGCTGCCGCATCTTCTCCGGCTCGGCCGACGGCAGGTCGATCTTGTTCAGCACCGGGATGATCGCGAGGTCGTGGTCGAGCGCCAGGTAGACGTTGGCGAGCGTCTGCGCCTGCACGCCCTGGGTCGCATCGACGACCAGGATCGCCCCTTCGCACGCCGCCAGGCTGCGCGACACCTCGTAGGTGAAGTCGACGTGCCCGGGCGTGTCGATCAGATTGAGCACGTAGTCCTTGCCGTCGCGCGCCTGGTACGCGAGCCGCACCGAGCGGGCCTTGATGGTGATGCCGCGCTCACGCTCGAGGTCCATGTCGTCGAGGTACTGGGCCGACATCTCGCGCTTCGAGACCGCACCGGTACGCTCCAGCAAGCGATCGGCGAGCGTCGACTTGCCGTGATCGATGTGGGCGATGATCGCGAAGTTTCGGATGCGGGTGGTGTCCAGCGTCAAGCCCCCGCGGCACGCGTCCGGAAGAAGTCGACGGTGCGCCGGAGGCCTTCGCGGAGCGACACCTCCGGCCGCCACCCGAGCTCCGTCGCGGCCCGTCGGATGTCTACCACGCTTCGCTGCTGCTCGCCCGTGCGCCGGGGCGCGTGCCGGACGTCGGAGCGGCTGCGAGCCGCCTCCAGCAGGTGGCGCGCCAGGGTCCGCACGTCGGTCTCGATGCCCGTGCCGATGTTGAGGGGTCCGCGCACGTCGCGCTCGAGGGCGAGCAGGTTCGCCCGCACCACGTCGTCGACGTGGACATAGTCCCGCGTCTGCGTGCCGTCGCCGTACACCGTGACGGGCTCGCCGCGCAGCATGCGGCCGGTGAAGATCGCGACGACGCCGGCCTCGCCGTGCGGATCCTGCCGCGGCCCGTAGACGTTGGCGTAGCGGAACGTGAGACACGGCATCCCGTACGCGGCCTGGTAGCAGTGGCCGTACAGCTCCCCGGCGCGCTTGCTGACGCCGTACGGGCTGAGCGGCCTGGTCGGGTGGGTTTCGTCGGCCGGGAACGTCTCCTGCTCGCCGTACGCCGCCCCGCCCGAGGAGACCAGCAGCACCCGCGTCACGCCCGCCTGCCGCGACGCCTCCAGCAGCGCGATCGTACCGAGGATGTTCGTGCGTGCGTCGAACAGTGGATCAGCGACCGAGCGCCGCACGTCCATCTGCGCGGCGTGATGATCGAGGATGTCGGGACGCTCGTCGCGGATCAGGTCGGCGGTGGCCGGATCCAGGATGTCGAGCGCGAAGAAGCGCGCCTTCGGATTCAGGTTCTCGCGCTTGCCCGTCGAGAGGTTGTCGACCACCAGGACGTCGTGCCCGGCGACCACGAACGCGTCGACCACGTGGGAGCCGATGAAGCCCGCTCCCCCGGTGACCAGGATCTTCATTTCCCAGGAACGACCTTGCCGCGGAAATACTCGATCGTGTGCTTGAGCCCCTCTTCCAGGCCGACCTTGGGCTCCCATCCGAGCAGCGTCCGCGCGCGCGTGATGTCGGGCTGGCGGACCTTGGGGTCGTCCTCCGGGAGCGGCCGATAGACGATCTCGCTCGTGCTGCCGGTGAGCGCCTTGATGCGCTTCGCGAACTCGAGGATGGTCACCTCGTTCGGGTTCCCGCAATTGACGGGCAGCCCGTAGTCTGAACGGAGGAGGCGCGTGATCCCCTCGACCAGGTCCGACACGTAGCAGAAGCTGCGGGTCTGCGAGCCATCGCCGTAGACGGTCATGGGCTCGCCGCGCAGCGCCTGCGCGATGAAGTTCGGGACGACGCGACCGTCGTTCAGCCGCATGCGAGGCCCGTGCGTGTTGAAGATGCGGACGATCCGCGTCTCGACCCCGTGCGCGCGCTGGTAGGCCATGGTGAGCGCCTCGGCGAAGCGCTTGGCCTCGTCGTAGACGCCGCGCGGGCCGATCGGGTTCACGTTGCCCCAGTAGTCCTCATTCTGCGGATGGACCAGCGGATCGCCGTAGCACTCCGACGTCGACGCGAGCAGCAGCCGCGCCCGCTTCTCCTTCGCGAGGCCGAGCGCCTTGTGGGTGCCGAGCGAGCCGACCTTCAGCGTGGGGATGGGCAGCTCGAGGTAGTCGACCGGGCTGGCCGGCGACGCGAAGTGCAGGATGTAGTCGAGCTTCCCCGGGACGTGGATGTAGTTCGTGACGTCGAGCTTGATGAACGAGAAGCGCTCGTGCCCGAAGAGGTGGGCGATGTTGTCCGGGGAGCCCGTCAGGAAGTTGTCGACGGCGATCACCTCGTCGCCGTCCTTCAAGAACCGCTCGCACAGGTGCGAGCCGATGAACCCTGCACCGCCGGTGATGAGGACGCGGGCCATGCCGTCGCCTCAGGCCTGCGAGCGGACGACCGCCCGCCCGATCGGGAAGTAGGTGAAACCCTGCGCGCGCATGACGTCGGCCTCGTAGAGGTTGCGCCCGTCGAAGATCACCGGGCGGCGCATGAGCTGCTTCATGCGCGGGAAGTCGGGACGGCGGAACTCGTTCCACTCCGTGATGATCAGGAGCGCGTCGGCGTCCTGGAGCGTGTCGTAGTTGACGCGCGAGTAGGTCACGCGGTCGCCGAAGTGCCGGCGCGCCTCGTTGAGTGCTTCCGGATCGTGGACCGCGACGGTGGCGCCGGCGGCGAGCAACCCGTTCACGACCGTGAGCGACGGCGCCTCGCGCATGTCGTCGGTCTTGGGCTTGAACGCGAGCCCCCAGACCGCGAACCGCTTGCCCGACAGGTCCGACCCGAAGTGATCGAGCACCTTGGTGACGAGGCGACGCTTCTGCGCTTCGTTCACTTCCTCCACCGCGTTCAGCAGCGGGAACGCCATGCCCTGCTCGTGTGCGGTGTGGATGACGGCCTTCACGTCCTTCGGGAAGCAGGAGCCGCCGTAGCCGACGCCCGGGAAGAGGAAGTGGTGGCCGATGCGACGGTCGTAGCCGATCCCGCGCCGCACCAGCTCGACGTCGGCGCCCACCCGCTCGGAGAGGTTCGCGATCTCGTTCATGAAGGAGATCTTCGTCGCGAGCAGCGCGTTGGCGGCGTACTTCGTCATCTCCGCGCTCGCGTTGTCCATGTCGAGGACGGGATTGCCGGTGCGGACGAACGGATCGTACAGCTCGTGCATGATCTGCCGGGCGCGGGCGCTCTCGGTGCCGATCACAACGCGGTCCGGCTTCATGAAGTCGTCGATCGCCGCACCTTCCTTCATGAACTCCGGGTTCGACACGACGTCGAACGGATGCGTCGTCGTCGATGCGACCTCGTCGCGGAGCCGGCGGTGGGTGCCCACGGGGACCGTGCTCTTGGTGACCACGACGCGGTAGCCGTCCATCGTGCGACCGATCTCGCGGCCGACGGCCCACACCGCGCTCAGGTCGGCGGCGCCGTCGTCGCCCGACGGGGTGCCGACCGCGATGAAGCAGACGACGCTCTTCTTCACGGCGTCGGCGAGGTCGGTGGAGAACGTGAGCCGCCCCTCGGCGACGTTGCGGCGGATGAGCTCCTCGAGCCCGGGCTCGTAGATAGGCACCACGCCCTGCCGCAGCGACTCGATCTTCGCCACCTGGTTGTCCACGCAGGTGACGTCGTTCCCGCTCTCGGCGAAGCAGGTGCCTGCTACCAGGCCGACGTAACCCGTGCCGACGACGCAAAGCTTCATAAGCCTCCAGAGGTAGCGGCGCCCCAAAAGGATGTCAATTCAGGACGTCCCGGACGCGATAGATCGGTTTGCCCTGCGATTCGTGGTACGTGCGCACCATCAGCTCGCCCAGCAGCCCGATCGAGACGAACTGAACACCCACCACCACCAGCAGTATCGCGAGCAGCACGAGCGGGCGTCCCGCCAGCCGGACCCCGAGGACGATGCGCTCGAACCCCAGCTCCGCGGTCATCAACAGCCCGATCGTCCCGCACAGCAGACCGACGAAGCCGAAGAGCTGGATCGGCCGGGTGACGAAGCCCGAGAGGAACTTCACCGTCAGGAGGTCGAGCACGACCCGCAGGGTCCGCCCGAGCCCGTACTTCGACTTGCCGGTCGTGCGCGCGTGGTGCGCCACCGGCAGCTCGACGACGTTCGCGCCCAGGTCGGCGGCGAGCGCGGGGATGAAGCGGTGCAGCTCGCCGTAGAGCTGCAGCCCCTTCGCGAACGGCGCCCGCATCGCGCGCAGCGTGCAACCGTAGTCGTGGACGGTGGTGCCGGTGATCGCCCCGATCAGACGGTTGGCGATCTGGGAGGGCAGCCGGCGCGTGAGCCACTTGTCCCGGCGGTCCTTCCGCCACCCGTTCACGACGTCGACCCCGTCGCCGAGCGCGTCGAGCAGGCGCGGGATGTCGGCGGGGTCGTTCTGGAGGTCGGCGTCGAGTGTCACGATGACGTCGCCCCAGGCGTGCTGGATGCCGGCCGCGAGCGCCGCGGTCTGCCCGTAGTTGCGCGCGAGCCGGATCACCCGGAGCCGCGGCTCGCGCGCCTTGAGCGCGGTGAGCCGCGCGAAGCTGCCGTCGGAGCTCCCGTCGTCGACGGCGATGATCTCGGCCGGCGTCGCCATCCGATCGAGGACGGCGCCGACCTCCGTCACCAGACGCTCCACGCTCTCCTCCTCGTTGTAGACGGGAGTGACGATGGAGAGCTCGGGCGGCGGCGTGCTCAAAATTCGGTGAGCGCCACGAACTGGCGGTAGCGCCGCTCGATGTCGTCGCGACTGAGCGTCCGCATCCGCCGGCCGCCGAAGTCCTCGACGACGAAGGACGCGAGCACGCTCCCGTAGACGATCGCGCGGCGGAGGTTGGCCTCGCCGGTCTCGCCGGTGGACGCGAGGTAGCCCATCATGCCGCCGGCGAACGTGTCGCCCGCCCCGGTGGGATCGAAGACCTGTTCGAGCGGGTACGCGGGCACCGCGAACACCGACTCGGGCGAGAACAGGATCGCGCCGTACTCTCCGCGCTTGATGAGCACGCTCCGGCAGCCGAGCGCGAGGATGCGACGCGCGGCGCGCACGATGTTGCTCTCGCCGGAGAGCATCCGCGCCTCCTCGTCGTTCAGCACGAACAGGTCGACGCGCGGCAGCAGTCCCTGCACCCCCGACTTCGCGTTCTCGATGTAGTAGTTCATGGTGTCGAGGCCGACGAGCTTGGCCCCCGTCACCTGCTCCAGCACGTCGCGCTGGATCGACGGGTCGATGACCCCGAGGAACAGGTAGGGCACGCGGCGGGCAGTGGCCGAGAGCGTCGGCCGGAAGTCGGCGAACACCCCCAGGTCGAGGGCGATCGTGTCGCGGAGGTTCATGTCCTCGTGGTAGCGGCCGTGCCAGCTCATCGTGCGACCGGCGCGGGTGTCGAGCCCGCTCAAGTCGATGCCGCGCCCTGCCAGGTAGTCGCGCTCGGCGGCGGGGAACCCCTCCCCCGCGACCCCGATCAGATGGACCGGCGCGAAGAACGAGGCCGCGACGGCGAAGTGCGTCGCCGCGCCGCCGAGCTCGTGATCGGCCCGCCCGGCGGGCGTCTCGATGGTGTCGAAGGCCACCGAGCCCACGACCGCGATCCCGTCGCTCACAGATACCTCCCGGCGATCGGGGCGAGGTCCCGCCGCACGTCGGCGGGGATGGTCGCCCGATCGGTGATGATGGCGTTCTCGAGCGCCCGCGCGCAGCCGCACGACGTCCGCGCCGGCAGCTGCCCCGCGACCGACGTCACGACCCGCTTCGCGAGCTCGACGTTGGCCGCGAGCACGCGCAGGACGTCGTCGATCTGGACGTCGGCGTGGGCGGTGTTCCAGCAGTCGTAGTCGGTCGCGAGCGCGAGCGTCGCGAAGCAGAGCTCGGCCTCGCGCGCGAGCTTCGCCTCCTGGAGGTTCGTCATCCCGATCACGTGCGCGCCCCAGCTCCGATAGAGATTCGACTCCGCGCGCGTCGAGAAGTGCGGCCCCTCCATGCAGACGTAGGTCCCGCCCTGATGCACGGTCGCACCCGCCGCACGCGCCGCCGCACCCAGTACCGGCGAGAACGTCGGGCACACCGGGTCCGCGAACTGGACGTGCGCGACCACGCCGCGACCGAAGAACGTGCTCCGCCGCCCGCGGGTCCGATCGATGAACTGGTCGGGCACCACGACGTGCCCCGGCGCGATCTCCTCCTTGAGCGAGCCGACCGCGCTCACCGCCAGCACCCATTCCACGCCCAGGGTCTTCAACGCATAGAGGTTGGCCGCGAACGGAATCTCCGACGGCAGCAACCGATGCCCCCGCCCGTGCCGCGGCAAGAACACGAGCCGCGTCCCCCCGAGTCGCCCGACGACCAGCTCGTCCGACGGCGCCCCGTACGGCGTCTCCGCGGTGACGCGCTCAACGGCCGACAGTCCGGGCAGCTCGTAGAGCCCGCTCCCGCCGATCACGCCAAGTGTGGGCTCCGCCATTCAGATCCTTCGTCCCGCGGCCCCACCGCGGCCGACACATGGTAGGCAAAAAACCCCCGAGTGCAAGGAGCGACCGCGGAAAACGCCGTCGGTCGGACGGCCGCGGTGCGGGTGGAGGGGGCACGGGGGCACCGACTGGGCTTCGATTCGGCGTCGCGAGTAGCCGCGTCCTCGATCAACAGCCTCTGGCGACGCCTCATAGGCGCCCTGTCGGTGCCCCCGTGCCCCCTCCACCCGTGCCACGCCATGGTCACCGACGGATTTTTCCATGCTCGGCGTATAAGGGATAAGAGTCCGAAGGCGATGCGAAGTCCGAGGGAGGGAGCGCCGGATGACACGCATCCATGCATGGCCGGCCGAGCCTCGCGTAGATGGCTTTCCGGGGGGCCTGGCCGTGTCCGGGATCGATAGCGAGGTCATCCTTCCCCGTGGACGATGCCGACGACGTCCTCATGCTCCGGGCCGGGCGGGGTGATCGCGTGGCCTGCCAGGTCCTCGTCGAACGGCATCTGGGCCGGACCACGAGCTTCGCACAGCGGATGCTCGGGGTCCGGGCCGACGCCGAGGACGCAGCGCAGGAGGGGTTCCTGCGCGTCTGGTCCGCGGCGCCGCGCTGGAAGGCGGGGACCGCGCGCTTCACGACCTGGCTGCACCGGGTCGCGATGAACGTCTGCCTCGATCGGATCGCGCGCCGGCGGGACACCACGCACGAGATCCCGGACGTGGCCGACGAGCGCGCCGAGCCGGTCGACGCTCTCCAGGAGAGCGATGTGGCGCGACACGTGCGCGCCGCGCTCGCGACGTTGCCCGAGGGCCAGCGCGCCGCGGTGACGCTCTGTCACTTCCAGGGGCTGCGCAACGACGAGGCGGCAGCGGTCATCGGAGTGAGCGTCGAGGCGCTCGAATCGCTGCTGGGGCGCGGCCGGCGCGCGCTTCGCGCGCAGCTTCGCGTGATCGCGCCGGCTCTCCTGGGACACGCATGACGATCGAGCGGCTCGAAGCGATCCTCGATGCCTACGGCGCGGATCCGGCACGCTGGCCCGACGCCGAGCGCGCC
>JACXTT010013095.1_pt1 | contig 10958 bp, 11 predicted proteins | sample 9270951 | NCBI WGS metagenome assembly JACXTT01 (sample SAMN15532306, study PRJNA645909) | rock metagenome | isolation source: weathered quartz diorite | place: Puerto Rico | collected 2017-06-21 | reverse complement strand
GCCGAGGTGCGCGTGGCGGTCGTGTCGCAGGCCGACGACGCGCGCTATGCGCCCCGGCGCCTGGCGCAGCGCTATCCCGGCCAGCCGCAGGGCCGTGCGCTCGACGGCGCCCAGGTGGCGTCCGCGGAAGCGCGCGTGGCGCTCGAGGCCGCGGGCCAGTCGCTCAGGCTGGAAGCACAGGAAGCCCGCACCGGCGCCGAGGTGGCCCCGCTGGTCGCTGCGCTGGTGCGGCAGGGCACGCGCTATATCCTGCTGGACCTGCCGTCGGCGTCCGTCAGGGCGGCCGCGGGCGCCGTCAAGCCGGGCGAGGCCTTGTTGTTCAACGTGTCCGCCGATGACGACGAGTTGCGCGGCGCCGGCTGCGCGCCGGTGCTGCTGCACACGCTGCCCAGCCTGCGCATGCGCGCGGATGCGCTGATGCAGTACCTGGTACTGCGCAAATGGCGCCGCGCCCTGCTGCTGAGCGGCCCGTCAGCGGCCGATGCGGCGCAGCGCGACGCGCTGGTGACGTCGGCGCGGCGCTTTGGCATTGCCTGGTCGGCGCAGCGCGCCTTCAGGCTGTCCAACGACCCGCGTGAGCGCGACCAGGCCAACCTTGCCCTGCTGACCGGCGGCGTGGACTATGACGTGGTGGTGGTGGCCGATGCCGACGGCGAGTTCGCCCGCGGCGTGCCCTACGCCACGCTGCTGCCGCGCCCGGTGGTGGGCGCCAGCGGGCTGGGCGCGCAGGCGTGGCACTGGGCCTGGGAGCGCAATGGCGGGCCGCAGCTCAACCGGCGCTTCATGCGCGCGGCGGGCCGTCCGATGACCGGCTACGACTGGGCTGCCTGGGTGGCGGTCAAGGCCATCGCCGAGAGCGTGGCGCGCCTGCCCAGGGCCGGGTTTGCCGGACAGGCGCAGGCGCTTGCCGCCGGGCAGGTGGTGGTGGACGGCTTCAAGGGGCCGCCACTGTCGTTCCGCCGCTGGGACCGCCAGCTGCGCCAGCCGGTGTTGCTGGCCCACCCTGACGGCGTGGTCGGCATGGCCCCGGTGGAAGGCGTGCTGCATCCGAAGAACAACCTCGACACCCTGGGCGCCGATGAAGCCGACACGGCGTGCCGGGCCCCATCCGCGTAGCGCACCCATGGCCTCCATCCTGATCCATCGCTGGCGCGCGCTGCGCGCGGTTTGCGGGCGCGAGTTGCGCAAGTACCTGCGCCAGCCCGGGCGCCTGCTGTCGTCGCTGGTGCGCCCGCTGCTGTGGCTGCTCGTGTTTGCCGCGGGCTTCCAGAACGCGCTGGGCGTCGCCATTGCGCCGCCCTACGACACCTACATCGAATACAAGGTCTACGTGGCGCCCGGACTGCTGGGCATGATTGCGCTGTTCAACGGCATGCAGTCGTCGCTGGCCATGGTGTACGACCGCGAGATGGGCGTGATGCGGCTGCTGCTGACCGCGCCGCTGCCGCGGGGCTGGCTGCTGGCTTGCAAGCTGGCGGCGGGCACGGTGCTGTCGCTGCTGCAGATGGCCGCGTTCCTGCTGGTGGCGATGTCCTTCGGCATCCGCTTCGAGTCCCTGCACCTGCTGGCGGCGACGGGCGCCATGGCGCTGGCCGCGCTGATGCTGGGCGCGCTGGGCCTGCTGCTGTCGGTCCATGTGCGCCAGCTCGAGAACTTTGCCGGCACCATGAACTTCGTGATCTTCCCGATGTTCTTCATCAGCTCGGCGCTGTATCCGCTGTGGAAGCTGCAGGAGTCGGGCGCGGAGGTGGTGTACCAGCTGGCCCGCTTCAATCCCTTCACCCACGCGGTCGAGGCGATCCGCTTTGCGCTGTACGGGCAGGTGGCGCCGCTGAGCCTGGCGGTGGTCGCGGGCAGCGCGGCGGTGTTCTTCGCGCTGGCGCTGCAGGGCTACGACCCGCAGCGCGGCATGGCGCGCCGGGGGCAGCAGGCATGAGGCGCCGGACGCGGGGCATGGTCCTGCTGATGGCGGCCGCACTGGGCATGGCCAGTGCGGCGGTGGCGGCTGCCGGGGCAGCGGGCGCCGTCATCGCGCACAGCGATCCGCTGCAGTCGCCGCAATGGGCCTGGATCCACAAGGAGCTGCTGCAGATGGGGCCGGTGGTGTTCGACAGCCGCGTCAGGGTAACCGGGCCGGCGTTTGCGGAAGACCCCATGCGCGTGCCGATCGCCTTCGATGCCTCGGCGCTGGGCGAAGTGGATCGCATCGTGGTGGCGGTGGACCGCAACCCGATCCGCGAGGTGCTGGCGTTCGAACCACTGCGGGTGCGCCCGTCGCTGTCGTTCCGGTTCAAGCTGGAACAGGCGTCGCCGGTGCGGGTGGCGGCGCGCACGCGCGATGGCACCTGGCATGTCGGCAGCGTGCTGGTCGATGCCGGCGGCGGGGGCTGCACGGTGCCCGGCGCCACGCGCCGCGACGGCAGCTGGAGCCGCACGCTCAACCGCGTGGACGCGCGCGTGTTCCCGGGCTTCGGCGAGGCCGCGGCGCGCGTGCGGCTGCGCGTGATGCATCCGATGGATACCGGCCTGGCGGCGGGCATCCCGGCGTTCCATATCGAGACCCTGGTCCTGGCTGACGCGGCCCGGCAGCCGCTGCTGCGACTGACGCTGCATGAGCCGGTTGCCGAGAACCCGATCTTCTCCTTCGACCTGCGCGATGCCGTGCAGCCGGGCATGACGGTGGCGGGCCACGACAACAACGGCAACCGCATCGCGGCGCGGGTGTCCCCATGAAGCGACGATTGCTACTGTGGTTGCTGCTATGCCTGGCGGGCCAGCCCGTGCCGCCGGCACTCGCCCAGCAGGCCGCGCTGCAGCCTCCTGACTACCGCCTGGCTCCGCGCGAGATCGCCGCGGGCGTGTGGCTGCTGGAAGGCGCCAATGCCGACTTCGCGCCCGGCAACGGCTGCAACATCATCAATACGGCGTTTATCGACACCGGCGACGGCGTGGTGGTCATCAACACCGGCCCGTCGCGGCTGTATGGCGAGCAGCAGCGCAGGGCGATTGCATCGGTCACGGCTGCGCCGGTGCGGCTGGTGCTGAACCTGAACCTGCATCCCGACTATTTCTTCGGCAACCAGGCCTATGCGGATGTGGGCGGCAGCGCCCTGGCCGGCACCATCGACGGGTCACTGCGCGAGGGCGCCGCTTATGCCGACAACCTCTACCGCCTGTGCGGCGACTGGATGCGCGGCACCGAGCCCGCGCCGGCTGCCCACGCGCTGGCGCCGGGCCGCCGCACGATCGGGCGCCATACGCTGGAGCTGGTGCGCCTGGACGGCCATACCGGCGACGACCTGGTGGTGCTGGACCACACCGCAGGCGTGGTCTTTGCCGGCGGGCTGGTGTTCCGGCAACGCATTCCGACCACGCCGCACGCGGATATCGGCCGCTGGCTGGCCAGCCTCGACCGGCTGCAGGCGCTGCTGGCCGACAGCGGGGCGCGCGTGCTGGTCCCCAGCCACGGGCCAGTGCCTGCGGCCGCCGGCGGCGCAGAGGCCATCGCGCAGACGCGCGGCTACCTGCAATGGCTGGATACGCGCCTGCGCGAGGCCGCGGCGCAGGGGCGGGACCTGGCCGAGGTCATGGCGATGCCGGTGCCGCAGCCCTACGCGCACTGGGCCGCAATGCCCGCGGAGTACCTGCGCAACGTCGGCCATCTCTACCCGGCGCGTGAGGAAGCCGCGCTTGGGCAATGACGCCGGCCAGCCGTGGCGGGCTGTTCAATTCTGGAGCAGCTGCAACGCAGTGTTGCGCGTTGGCACGGCTGTCATTACGCAACGGGGCCGCAACCGGCGTGCTGGTGCGGGGATGCGATTGGCATGGGAATTGCCAAAGGCATGTCTGGTGTGTGGCGCAGTGGCGCACCAGGGAAACCCAAAACAAGAGAGGAGATGACAATGAGGACGTTACGAGCAGTGATGGCGGTTGCGGCTGCCGCGGCCAGTCTGGCCGCGCAGGCGGCAGTGACCGATGCCATGATCGAGAACGACGCAAAGAGCCCCGGCGATGTGTTGTCGTGGGGCATGGGCCCGCAAGGCCAGCGCTATTCCACGCTGTCGCGCATCAATACGAAGAACGTCGGGCAGCTGGTGCCGGCGTGGTCGTTCTCGTTTGGCGGCGAGAAGCAGCGCGGGCAGGAATCGCAGCCGCTGATCCATGACGGCAAGATGTTCGTGACGGCCTCGTATTCGCGCATCTATGCGCTGGACCTGAAGACCGGACGCAAGCTCTGGAAGTATGAGCACCGGCTGCCCGAAGGCATCATGCCGTGCTGCGACGTGGTGAACCGCGGTGCGGCACTCTACGACAACCTGGTGATCTTCGGCACGCTCGATGCGCAGCTGGTGGCGCTGGACCAGAAGACCGGCAAGGTGGTGTGGAAGGAGAAGCTGGAGGACTACGCCGCCGGCTATTCGTACACGGCGGCGCCCATGATCGTCAAGGGCATGGTGCTGACCGGCATCTCCGGCGGCGAGTTCGGCGTGGTGGGCCGGGTCGAGGCGCGCGATGCCAAAACCGGGCAGCTGGTGTGGTCGCGGCCGGTGGTCGAAGGCCATATGGGCTACAAGTACGACAAGGACGGCAACAAGACCGAGAACGGCGTGACCGGCACCGCCAACGCAAGCTGGCCGGGCGAGACCTGGAAGACCGGCGGCGCCGCCACCTGGCTGGGCGGCACCTATGATCCGGCCACCGGGCTGGTGTACTTCGGCACCGGCAATCCGGGCCCGTGGAACAGCCATATCCGCAAGGGCGACAACCTCTACTCGGCCTCGACGGTGGCGCTGGATCCCGCCACCGGCAAGATCGTCTGGCACTACCAGAACACCCCGAACGACGGCTGGGATTTCGATGGCGTCAATGAGTTCGTGACCTTCGACCTGGACGGCAAGCGCATGGGCGGCAAGGCCGACCGCAATGGCTTCTTCTACGTCAACGACGCGGCCAGCGGCAAGCTGGTCAATGCTTTCCCCTTCGTCAAGAAAATCACCTGGGCCACCGGCATCGACCTGAAGAGCGGCCGCCCCAACTATATCGCCGAAGGCCGCCCCGGCGACCCCGCGGCCGGCAGCGACGAGAAGAAGGGCAAGTCCGTGTTTGCCGCGCCGGGCTTCCTTGGCGGCAAGAACCAGCAGCCGATGGCCTACAGCCCGCAGACCGGCCTGTTCTACGTGCCCGCCAACGAGTGGGGCATGGATATCTGGAATGAGCCCATCAGCTACAAGAAGGGCGCCGCCTTCCTGGGCGCGGGCTTCACCATCCGTCCGCTGAACGAGGACTACATCGGCACGCTGCGGGCCATCAACCCGAAGAGCGGCAAGATCATGTGGGAGGTCAGGAACAGCGCGCCGCTGTGGGGCGGGGTGATGACCACCGCCGGCGGGCTGGTGTTCTGGGGCACGCCGGAGGGCTACCTGAAGGCGGCCGACGCCAGGACCGGCAAGGAGCTGTGGCAGTTCCAGACCGGCAGCGGCGTGGTGGCGCCTCCGGTCACCTGGGAAGAGAACGGCGAGCAGTACGTGGCCGTGGTGTCCGGCTGGGGCGGCGCGGTGCCGCTGTGGGGCGGCGAGGTGGCCAAGCGCGTGAACTTCCTGGAGCAGGGCGGCTCGGTGTGGGTGTTCAAGCTGCACAAGAGCTGAGCCGGCGGGAGGTGACACGGTCCGGCGCACGCCCGCATCGCATCATGGGTGCGCGGCGTGCGCCGGGCGCGGTTGCAACAGGACGAAATGGGACGAAATGGGACGAAATGAGACGAAGAGGGACACAGGTATGAAGAAGGAATGGATGGCGCTGGCGGCGGCTTCGGCGCTGCTGCCGGGCGCGGCGCTGGCCGGCACGGCCGGCGACATGCAGGCCCTGGCCGACAAGAGCGGCTGCTTTTCCTGCCATGGCATGCAGTCGAAGCTGGTGGGGCCGGGGTTTGCCGAGGTGGCCGCCAGGTACAAGGGCGATAGCCAGGCGGCGGAGCGGCTGGCAAAGAAGATCCGCGAAGGCGGCAAGGGCGCGTGGGGGCGGATTCCGATGCCGCCGCATGGCAGCCTTGGTGAGGATGACGCGAAGAAGCTGGCGGAGTGGGTGTTGAGTGCCAGCTGAGGCCGGCGACTGTCCTGACGATGCCGGCTTGCCGGCAAGGAACCCCGGCTGGCGCCTGCCATGCCGGGGTCTTTCCATTCTTACCGCTGGCCGCTGCTCAGCCGCAGCGAGTTGCCATCGCTGCGAAATACCATCGCTTGCTCGCGCGCCTGCGCCACGGCCAGCCGGCCCTGCAGCACGACCTCGCTGACCTTGCCGTGCGCGCCGGAGCGCTCGCACACCGGGTCCGTGGCGGCGGCGTCGCCGGTGACCAGGAACGCCTGGCAGCGGCAGCCGCCGTAGTCCTGCTCGCGCTGGTCGCAGGAACGGCAGGGCTCCTGCATCCACTGCGTGCCGCGGAAACGGCGGAAGGCATCGCTTTCGGTCCAGATCTCGCGCAGCCCCTGCGTGGTGACGTTCGGCAGCGCCAGGCCGGGCAGCATGCGCGCCGCGTGGCAGGGCAGCGCGGTGCCGTCGGGCGCCACGCCAAGGAAGGTGGTGCCCCAGCCGTTCATGCACTTCTTGGGCCGTGCCTCGAAGTAGTCAGGCACGACGAACAGGATCTGGCATTGCCTGCCGATGCGCGCGCGGTACTGCCGGACCACGGCCTCGGCCTCGCGCAGCTGCTCATGGGTGGGCAGCAGCGCCAGCCGGTTCTCCCAGGCCCAGCCGTAGTACTGCGTGTTGGCCAGTTCCAGGTATTCGGCGCCCATTTGCAGGGCCATCTCGATGATGGTGCCGACATGCGGCAGGTTATGCCGGTGCAGCACGCAGTTCATCACCATCGGGTAGCCGTGTGCCTTGATCATGCGCGCCACGCGCTGCTTCAGGTCGAAGGTGCGGGTGCTGGACAGGAAGTCGTTGAGCTCGCGGGTGGAGTCCTGGAACGACAGCTGGATATGGTCCAGGCCGGCTTCGCGCAGGGTGGCAAGGCGGGCGTCGGTCAGGCCCACGCCCGAGGTGATGAGGTTGGTGTAGAAGCCCAGTCCATGCGCATGCCGGACCAGTATCTCCAGGTCCTTGCGCAGCAGCGGCTCGCCGCCGGACAGCCCGAGCTGCACCGCGCCCAGCGCCCGCGCCTGGCTGAACACATCGCACCATTGCGCGGTGCTCAGCTCGGCCGCATGCCGGGCATAGTCCACCGGGTTGGAGCAGAAGGCGCAATGCAGCGGGCAGCGGTAGGTCAGCTCGGCCAGCAGCCATAGCGGCGGGCCTGGCGCGACCTCAGACGAGCCAGCCGCGTTCGATGGCATGTTTGACAAAGGCATGTACCTCCGGGGCGATGCCCTGCACGCCAAACGCGGCCTGCAGGTCGTCGATCAGCATGTCCAGCGTGTGGCTGCCGTCGCAGCGCTGCAGGATCGCGGCGGCGCTGTCGTTGAGGGTGACCATGCCTTCCGGGTACAGCAGTACCCAGCTTTGCTGGGACGCTTCCCATTGCAGGCGAAAGGTCCGGTGCAGGGTCGGTCTGGCGAGGTCTTGCGTGCTGGCTGTCATGGGTTGGCTTGCTGGATGGCGTCGAGCATCGACCAGAGCACGTCGAGCTTGAACTGCAGGATGTCGAGGGCGCGCTGCTGTTGCGCCGCGCTGCGGAAGTGACCCAGCGTCACGCGCAGGCCATGGTCCACGTCGCGCTGCGCGAGCGGAATGCGAGAGCGGAAGTAGTCCAGCCCGGCGGCCTCGATCCACGGGTAATGCGTGGGCCAGCCGGCCAGGCGCTCCTTGTGGATCTCGGGCGCGAACATCTCCGTCAGCGACGAGCACACGGCTTCCTGCCACGGCGCGCGGCGCGCAAAGTTGACATAGGCATCGACGGCAAAGCGCACCCCGGGCAACACGTGCCGGTGGCTCAGCAGCGCTGCGCGCTCCAGGCCCACCGCCTGGCCCAGGCGCAGCCAGGCCTCGATGCCGCCGGGTTGGGTGTCGGTGCCGTCGTGGTCAAGGATGCGCACCACCCACTCGCGGCGGGTGTCGCGCTCGGGGCAGTTGGACAGGATGGCGGCGTCCTTCAGCGGGATGTTGTCCTGGTAGTAGAAGCGGTTGGCCACCCATGCGCGGATCTGCGCGGGCGAGCACTGGCCCGCCGCCATGCGCTGGTTGAAGGGATGGTGGATGTGGTAGCCGCTTTCCCTGGCGCGCAGGCGGGCCTCGAACTCGGCCTCGGTCCAGGCGATGGGGGAGATGGGGAGGATGGCTGATGTCATAGGGCGATTTCCATGCCGTCGTACGCCACCTCGATGCCATGCCGCGCCAGCTCTGCGCGCTCCGGCGAGTCTTCCACCAGCACCGGGTTGGTATTGTTGATATGGATAAGGATCTTGCGGCTGGCGGGCAGCCGCTCCAGGACCTCGATCATGCCGCCGGGTCCGGACAGGGCCAGGTGGCCCATGTCGGCGGCGGTCTTGCCGGAGAAGCCCGGCGCCTGCATCTCGTCGTCGCGCCAGAAGGTGCCGTCGACCAGCACGATGTCGGCGCTGTGCAGCTGCGCAAAGACGTGGTCGTCGATGCGGCCCAGGCCGGGCGCATAGAAGGCGCTGCGGCCGCTGCGGCGGTCTTCGATGCGCAGGCCGATGTTGTCGCCCGTGCGCGGCGCGTGGCGGTTGGGCGAGTAGGGCGGGGCCTTGCTCTCCAGCGGTATCGCCGTCAGTGTCACGCCGTCCAGCGGCGGGACTGAAAACGCGGTGCCGTCGCAGGGCAGGGCGTGCGTCTGCAGTCCGCAGTAGTGCGACAGGATGCGCGTCAGCGGGAAGGCGGCGCCCAGGTCGTCGAGGACGGCGGCCGTGGCATAGACCGGCAGCGCCTGGCGGTGTTCGCGCAGCATCAGCAGGCCGGTGACGTGGTCGATCTGCGCATCCATCAGCACGACCGCGGCGATGGCGGTGTCGCGCGGCGCGCGCGCGGGCTGCAGCGCGGGCGCCTGGCGCAACTGCTGCAGGATATCGGGCGAGGCATTGACCAGGATGGCATCAGGCCCGTCGCCCGTCAGCGCGATCGAGGATTGCGTGCGTGGCGTGGCGCGCACCGTGCCGCGGCGCACGCCGTCGCAGTTGTGGCAGTTGCAGTTCCACTGCGGAAAGCCGCCGCCGGCGGCCGACCCCAGTACCCGGATGCTTGTCATGGCGCGAGCGCTTGGTGTTGGGTCATGGCTTCACGGAGCAGGCGCCAGCCGTGGCGCCTGCCTGCGTTGGTTGTGCTTGCGGTCCGCGGCTTGCCTGTCGGCGCACCGCCGGTCGCAGGCACCGCGGCACGTTCAGCGGTTGGCGATGTACATCGTGATTTCAAAGCCAAGCCGCAGCTCGGTGTAGGCGGGGGTGGTCCAGCGCATGTCTCTCTCCTTGGGTGGCATGGTTAGTGAATATCGTCTTGCAGCGGCGCCTGGCTGCCGCCCGACTGCCGCATTCCCTCAAGGCAACATCCATGCCCGACGCATCCACGATATCCGCCGGCTTTTCCGGCACGGCCACCACCTTCTACCTGTGTACGCCCGACGCCCAGCGCGTGCATGTGCGGCTGGCCGGCGCCGCGGACGGCGAGCCGTGGCTGGTGCTGCATGGCGGGCCGGGCAGCGGCTGCTCCGCCGCCATGGCGCAATGGTTCGACCCGCGGCGGCACCGCGTGGTGATGCCGGACCAGCGCGGCGCCGGCCGTTCCAGGCCGGCTGGCTGCCTGCGCCGTAATACCGTGGGCGCGCTGCTGGCCGACCTGGAGCGGCTGCGCCGCGCGCTGGGCATCGAACGCTGGGGCGTGGTGGGCGGATCATGGGGCGCGGCACTTGCCCTGGCGTACGCGGCGCAATGCCCGCACGCCGTGGCGGCGCTGGTCCTGCGCGGGACCTTCCTGACTGGCCGCGACGATGTGCTCGCGCTGTTTTCACCGCGCCATGGGGGCCGCCGCATGCTGCATTGCGTCAAGGCATGGGGCGAGCGCTTGCCCGATGCGCGCGCGCGGCTGCTCACTGTGTCACGGCTGTTGCAAAGTGGTACGCCTGTTCAAAAATGGGACACTGCCGCGGCGTGGCAGGCGAGCGAACACGCATTGCTGGGTCTTTCCCCCGCGTCGCCTACGCGCCGGCAGCCGCGGCCTGAGCGCATGGCCGCGGTGAACAAGTACCGCATCCAGGCGCACTACCTGCGCAACCGGGCCAGACTGGGCAAGCCAGCCCTGCTCAGGGCGGCGCGGGTCATCGCCGCGCATGGCCTGCCGGTGACGCTGCTGCATGGCCGCGCCGACAAGGTCTGCCGTTCCGCCAACGCGCTGCGCCTGCAGGCCGCCATGCCGGGCGCAAGGCTGGCCTGGGTGGACGGCGGACACTTGGCGACCGGGGCCATGCGCGACGCGCTGGTGGCCGCGATCCGCGCCGCTGGCTGGCAGCGGTGATGCCCACGACGCGGCGCGGCTTTCTTCGCGCCACGCTTGCGCTGGCCATGAACGGCTGGCACCCGGCGGCCGCTGCCGGCACGCGGGTCACGCTGGAGCGGCTGCAGCCAGGCGTGTACGTGGCCCGCGCCGGCAATGCCGAAGTGGCGCGCGACAACGCCGCCGAAGTGGTGCCGACCCTGGTCCATCTGAGCGGTGCGGGCGTGCTGGTGGTGGACCCCGGGCCGCAGGCGGCGTGGGGCGGTGCGCTGCTCGGCGCCATCCGGGCGCTGACGCCGCAGCCCGTGCGTTGGGTGGTCAACACGCACGCCCACCCGGAGAACGTGCTGGCCAATGCCGAGTTCGCACGGCTGCGGCCCCGGCCCGTGTTCCTGGCCTCCGCCGCCACGGCTGCGCTGATGCGGCAACGCTGCGCAGCCTGCCTGGCCCGCATGGCCACGCTGCTCGGGAACGGTGCCATGCGCGGCGCCGCGATCGTGTTGCCGGAGCCCGCGCTGCAGCCC
>JACXTT010013094.1_pt1 | contig 10958 bp, 10 predicted proteins | sample 9270951 | NCBI WGS metagenome assembly JACXTT01 (sample SAMN15532306, study PRJNA645909) | rock metagenome | isolation source: weathered quartz diorite | place: Puerto Rico | collected 2017-06-21 | reverse complement strand
CGCAATGCCCACCACTCGGTTCGGACCCAGCCCCTTATTCCGTTCGACTTCGAGTGAAGGAGGCACGCGAAGCGTGTAAACACTTGTGCTAGACTCCCGCTAACACGCCAGCGAGACTTCGGACTGTGATGCGAAATTGGGGAGAGGGCTCTGTGCGAAAATCGCCTGACCGCCTACGTTCAATTCTCGTTTTCTGCGCCGTTGTTGGGGTTCTGTTTGTCTTAGACCACTATCGATCGCACGCGATCGCTCTGGCTGCGCCACAGAACGAACAGGCAACACAAACGGCGCGTGATGATCTGCAGCTCTCCTACCGCATGGATAATTATTTGCTGCTGGCAAGCACTGGCCCAGAGCGCGGCGAAAACATTTACAAATATAAATGCTGGGTGTGCCACCACCAGTATCAGAAAGACGGACCCGACCTCAAGGATCTCTTCCAGCGTTCGACGCTGGCCTCAGTCAGCGAAGCCTCTGTAACGGCACAGATCAAAAACGGCGGGCCGGGGATGCCTTCCTTCGGCACGACCATGACCGACAAGGACATCGCCGATATCGTGAGCTATCTGAAAAGCGGAACGTGTTGTCGCATCGAAGAAAATCCTCCCGCGAATCCCTGGTATCAGGCCGCCAAGCGCCGCTGGCCCGTGCCCAGCACCGTTTCGGGCGGCGCGCGCGGCGTCGTTCGCACCGCAAAAGGCGAGTTGCTCGAAGGCGTCACCGTGCAATTGATTGCCCCAAACAACGTGAGGAGCACCGTCTTTTCGAACGACGGGGGGAATTTCGAATTTCCCGCGATGCAAACGGGCGACTACACCTTGCGCATCGCCACGCCGCGGGAATTCAAGCCTTACGTGCGTGCGCCTATCAGGATAGAGGGGGCTGCGAAACTCGACGACATCGTCCTCGAACGCGTGGCAAGTCCTCCGTCCGAAGCCCTCCCCGCCACGCGCGAGATCGAATCCTATTTGAGCGGATCCGAGCTTCTGTGGAATCTGCCCGGCACGGCGCGCGAAAAGGAAGCGTTTCGCAAGGGCTGCGGCACCGGCGGTTGCCATTCGTATCAGCAAATCCTGAAGAATCGTTACGGCGAACGAAGCTGGCGCGTGCTGGTGCAGCGCATGCTGCACCACGGCGGCGGCCCGATCATCAATCCGGACAAGAACGGGACAGCTCTTTCCGAAGAAGAGGTGGCCCTCGTCAAATGGCTGGCGCGCGTGCGCGGACCGGAATCCGTGGATGACCCACTTTCTGTTTTTCCGCGCCCCACTGGCCCTGACACTCACGTGGTCGTCACCGAATACGAAGCCCCACGCCTCTTCATCAACGGCCATGACGTCGCGGGCGACGGCAAGGGCAACATCTGGTACACCAGCCACATGACGAATCACGTCGGCAGGCTGGATTCCCGTACTGGGGTGGTGACCGATTACTCTCTTCCCCTCACTCCAGGCTTGCTGCCGGGCACGCATCGCGTGCAAGTGGACAAGAATGGAATCGTCTGGTTCTCGGAGAACTGGTCGCGCAATTTGACCAGCTTCGACCCCTCAACAGGAAAATTCACTCAGCTGCATATCGACCGGCCGGACATTCGCCCCAATTCTCCGGGCCTCGGCAACATGGAAATGGCGCCGGACGGCTTTCTCTGGTCGAACTTGAACGGCAGCGCGGGTGGCGTGAAAAAGATCGACGCGAAAACGGGAAAAATCGTGGAGCAGTTTCCCTTTGATGGCGCAAGCTACGACAGCCTTGTCTCCGCTGACGGTAACTACTGGGCGGGCGGCTCCCCGGGAGGATCGGTGGGAAACTACGCCGAACTTCTGAACATTCGCACCGGAAAAATGTTGCAGCTAAATACCGCCTCCAGCCAATCGGCTCCCAAGCGCGGCGGTTTCGACCCGTTTGACAATGCCTGGTTCGGGGGCACCAACGGAACGCTCGTCGAAGCTGACCCGCATGCCCAGCGGATGCGCGAATTCCGCCCGCCGACGCCCTACAATCCTTATTCCGATTTCTATGAGGCCATGCCGGACAAAAACGGCGAAGTGTGGGCGGGTGAAATGCATGCCCGCAGTTTCGTGCGGCTCGATCCCAAGACCGGCCGGTGGCGCGTTTACCAAATGCCGGAGCCCTTCGCGCACGACCGCCGCACCTGGATCGACAATTCCACGACTCCGGTCTCCGTGTGGTATATCGACACCATCGGCGGCTACGTTGTGCGCATCCAGCCGACCGACTGAGCCGATGGCCGCCGGATCGGCCGATTTCCTCGCATCGAGGGAGGTGAACTCATGATGGACCGCCGAAATTTCTCAAAGCTCATCGCCGCGGGAAGCGCCGCCATGCTGGCGCCACCCGAGCTCTGGCCGTCCGCTACCGCAGCGCCCCCACCTGCACAGCAAGGCGCACAGGACAAATTCGATTTGCTAATCGAGGGCGGCACGGTCATCGACCCGTCGCAAAACCTGAATGGCCCATTCGACGTCGCCATCAAGGACGGCAAGATTCTCGAAGTATCGAAGAATATTGGCAGTGACCGCGCTGCCAAGGTCGTCTCTGCAAAAGACCGGATCGTCACGCCGGGCTTCATCGATATGCACGCCCATTGCTATGACGGCGTCGGCAACGGGATGTACGCCGACCGCTCCTGCCTCGGCCGCGGCGTCACGACCGTAGTAGACGCGGGCTCCGCCGGCTATATGACCTTTCCAAATTTTCGCAAGTACATTATGAGCAACTCGACCACCCGCATCGTCGCACTCGTCCACATCAACGCGATCGGAACCATCATGTACGATGGCGGCTTGGCCAATCTGTCCTGGGTCAATCCGCAATTGACCGCAAAAATGGCCATGGCCAATAGACCCGTCGTCGTGGGTATCAAGATCCAATTGAGCAAGACAATCACCGGCTCGAACGATCTCGAAGGCCTTAAGCGAGCGCTGGAGGCGGCGGAAATCGCGCGCTTGCCCTTGATGGTCCACATCGATGACCCCTATTCCCCGCTGCCGGATATCCTAAAGCAACTCCGCAAGGGGGATATCTTCACGCACATCTACAACAATCACACCCACGGAATTCTGGATGCAAACGGAAAAATCATTCCAGAAGCACGGGAGGCGCGCGCCAGGGGCGTCTTCTTCGATCCCGCTCAGGGGCAAACGCATTTGAGCTTCGACGTGGCCGAAAAATGCCTGCAACAGGATTTCCCTCCTGACACGATCAGCACAGACTTGACCGTTATCACCACCGAACGCCGCGTTTTCGATCTACCAACAATGGTTTCCAAGTTCGTTGCCATAGGAGTGCCGCTCGAGAAGGCGATCGCCATGGTCACCGTAAATCCCGCACGCGTATTCGACTACAGCTCCCAGATCGGAACGCTGCGCCCGGGCAGCGAGGCCGATGTCAGCATCTTCGAGCTGCGCGATGGGAAATTCGACTTTGAGGACAGCGACGGCACTAAGCGCACCGGCCGGCAAATGCTCGTCAACAAGGCCGCCATCCGCTACGGCCAGGTCTTCGTCAATTCAGTCTGACCGCCCCACCTGTCAACTACGTGGTGACTAATCACTCATAAAAACACCTGAAACTTATGTGCGGTTAGGCATCCTTTCGCAGAGGCTCCGAATCTAGGTGCAGCAGGGTGCATGGTCCTTGGCAGGATGGGTGAGGAATGCGTATCCATGTGCCCAGATGGACCGTCCCGTCAGATTCCGCTTCAAGAATCGCTCTTCGCTCCGGGAATTCGGCGCCCCGGTTCGAGATCACCAAGTTTGGCAGCAGTTTCGCCGACAACCTGGTCAAATGGTTCAGGCTAAGCCCACGCCGTAGGCGTGGCGTCGCACCGTCAATGTTCGATGTAAATTGGCGGGCAACCCGAAGTGCTTTCTGGAAGTCCCAGGCGTTTTCGCTTTCCCTTTATTCGGGCGCCGTTATCTTGATCCTCTTTCAGCACTTCGGTCCTCAGAGGAAAAAAAGCGACACGACTGTCAGTGAGACCACGGTCTTGTCCTCCGACATTGCGGGCTACGCTCCTAAGCTGCCGTCAGGTAGTCGTCCTTCCGCAGGCGGGGGCGGCGGCGGCAAGCACTCGAATTCGCCCGTCTCAAAAGGTGATCCGCCAAAGTTCTCGCGATTCAGATTCCAGATGGCGCCCCCTTCGCTGCCTCACAATGAGAATGCACGGCTCGTAACCACAGCGAGTCTGCTAGGTTCGCCGGAGTTGCAATTCCCACCCTTAAACGTAGATCGATACGGCGACCCACTGGTCCGCCTCATCAGCGACTCAGAAGGCCCCGGCAGAGGCGGCGGCATGGGGGATGGCAAAGGATCCGGAATTGGACCCGGCGACGGCCCCGGTTTCGGGTCTGGCAGAGATGGTGGCTGGGGCGGCGACACTTTCCGGCCCGGCAACGGGGTTGGCTATCCCGTGTGTGCGTATTGTCCGGACGCCAAGTATTCCGAAGAAGCGCGCAAAGCCAAGTTTCAAGGCGTCGTCATTTTGCAAGTCGTAGTGACGTCTGACGGTCGCGCTGCCAACATCAGAGTTGTCAGCGGCCCGGGACTTGGACTCGAGGAACAAGCCGTCGCCGCCGTGCAAACTTGGCGCTTCCGGCCAGCCTTAGGTCCAAATCGCACGCCGGTAGCGACACAAATAGCGATCGAGGTGCAGTTTCGGCTGTTATGAATTGCGGCGTAGCTTATCGCGCGGGCTCCATTCCGCAGGCCGTGTAAATCGCCGCCGCTTCAGGCGACGAAAGAAATTTCAAAAGCGCTTTGGCAGCTTCGGGATTTTTCGCGTGTGCGCCGACAAACCCGACCAGAGACGTCCGCGGCGCAATCTCCTTTGGCAGCATGCCGACCTTGTCGGCTCCAGGATCATTGATCTCGCTATAGAACGTCATCCCAATTTCCACTTCTCCTTTCGCGACCATGGCCCCGATCGCATTCCCGCCCCCGGCGCCGCCCGGCCCGGCGCCCCTGGGGCGCATGAGTTTCGGTTCGATCTGCTGATCAATGCCCATTTTTTTCAGCATGTCATTAATCGTGACACCAGCCGCTGCTCCGAGCGCCGCATCGGGGATCGCGATGGATTTCGCGGAGAGCAGCATCTTCTTGACGGCTTCGGGGGTTGAAATATCGGGTCTCGGTGCGCCCTTCTTCACCGCAATTCCTACGGCAACGGACGCGAGGGGCGTCGCGGTGCCTTCAATCACGTTGCCCGAGGCGACTATGTCGGGATAGGGTGGCTGCACGATCGGCACGTCAAACACATCGCCGCGCACCACCTGCTGCTTGGTTCCGCCACCCGAGCCGAAGGTGGGATTGACTTTGTAGCCCGTCTTTTGCTCAAAGCCGGGAATGATCTGCTCGATCGCGGATCGAATTCCGCCCGGCGCGATCAAGGTCACCTCCGACTGCGCGCGTGCGCTGCAGCACATGCTCAAGAAAATTGCGCCGGCAAAAAGGATCAAAAGGACTCGTTTCATAGCTCAGCTCTCCAATCTCGGACGGAAGTTTCCCAGTGTCGGTCCACGACAAAGAATCGGCGGGCTGCAAGCGCAGCCCGCACCCGTTGGTGGCGGGAATTGTTGCACCAATCGCCCCTGCGCACAACCTCGGCAAGCGGCAGAAGTGTTGCGCGTGATCGATTCGAATCGTTTTCCACAGGCTGTTCCGCTAACACCAGTGCCAGCAATGGCATTTTCTTCAGGCACGGCCGCTGGCCAGCTTGGCCGATCCCGCCGATTTCGTAAGGCTTGCTGCATCAGCCGGTTGCTCCGTTCGAACGGATTTCCGCATTCAAACAATTTTCCACATTGTTCCACGTGAAACATTTTGCGCGCTGATCCTTCCGCAGTCGCCTGTCACCGTGCAAGTGACGTAGGGGAGCGCGATCGCTGACTCGTCGCCTACTTCCTGTTCCGCTGACGTCGCGACGGCGCACCGCAAGCCTAGTGTGGTAAGGTAGTTAAGCAAAAATTCAAATTTTTCCCGAGGGGGCGACATGAAGGTTGGCGTAGCTGGTCAAGGCGCATTTGGGCAAAAACATCTGGAAGCCATCGCCAAGATCCCCGGGACTGAGGTCATCACACTCACTGGCGGGAATCAGACCGCCACGGAAGAAGTGGCAAGGAAATTCAAGATCCCCCACTTTACCGGCGATCTTGCCGAAAGCCTGAAGCAGCCCGGCCTCGAGGCAATGATCCTTGCGACTCCCACGCAGATGCACGCGAAGCAAGGCGAGCAGTGCATGCGCGCCGGAAAGCACGTGCAGATCGAAATTCCGATCGCGGACACGCTCGCGGATTCCGAGCGTCTCGTAAGAGTGCAGAAGGAAACCGGCGTTGTCTGCATGGGCGGCCACACGCGCCGCTTCAATCCGAGCCACCAGTATGTCCACAAGAAGATCAAGGCAGGCGAGCTGAAGGTTCAACAGATGAATGTGCAGACCTACTTTTTCCGCCGCACCAATATGAATGCGGCCGGAAAGCCGCGAAGCTGGACCGACCATCTTTTGTGGCACCATGCCTGTCACACAGTGGACCTCTTCCAGTATCAAACGGGCGAACTCGTATCGGAATGCTGCGCCGTGCAAGGTCCCTTTCATCCCGAGCTGAAAATCGCGATGGACATGGGTATTGTGATGAAGGTGCCCTCGGGAGCAGTCTGCACTTTGTCGCTCTCGTTCAACAACAAGGGGCCGCTGGGCACGTTCTTCCGGTACATCTGTGACAACGGCACCTACATCGCTCGCTACGACGACCTGCTCGATGGCGAGGAAAACAAGATCGATGTGTCCAAGGTCGACGTGTCGATGAACGGAATCGAGCTGCAGGACCGCGAATTTTTTGCCGCCATCCGCGAGAAGCGCGAGCCAAACGCCAGCGTCGCCCAATGCCTCAGCGCGATGGACGTGCTCGACCGGATCGAGCGCTTCCTCAACTCGGCAGCAAAGGCCACCGCGTAGGAGTGAAATACGCTTCTGCTTGGCATCACAGACCGTTGCGCACATTCTCGTGTTAAACTGCATATATGGAAGTCACTCTGCGCATCCCTGACGACATCGCTAAGCGGCTGTCCGCTTCCGGTGAGGATGTGTCCCGCCGCGCCCTAGAGGCCCTCGCCCTGCAGGGCTACCGCGAGCAAACTCTCACCCTCTACCAGGTTTCGGAAATATTGGGTCTTTCCCGCGTCGAGACGGAAGATTTTCTTGGCCGCCACCGCGTTCCGCTCGCCGAGATCGGCGAAGCCGATCTGGACAGAGAGGCGGCTCTATTCGAAGCGGCATCACGACGCAACCCGCGTTAACGTGAATGCGGGATGAAGGCTGTTTCTAACACCACGCCGCTACGTTATCTGATCGCCATTCAACAAGATCATCTGCTCGGACACCTGTTTGAAAAAGTTTTCGTTCCCACTGCTGTATACGACGAGCTGACAGACACGCGGACGCCAGAAATCGTGCGCCGTCTCGTCTTATCACAGCCTGCCCGGTTTGAGGTCCGGGCTCTCGACGAAAGCCGCACAGCCACGTTTCCAGTCACGTTGCACAGGGGAGAACGGGAAGCCATTTTGCTAGCGGAAGCACTGCGGGTCGATGTTCTTTTGATTGATGAACAGATTGGACGAACCATAGCTCTGAGCCGAAATATTCCGCTCTCTGGAACGCTGGGCGTCCTGGAGCGAGCCGACAGGATGGAGCTCGTGAGCAATTTCCCTGAAGTCCTCTTACAATTAAAAGCGAGCGGGTTCTTTATCACCGAGGGTCTGGAGCAACAACTCTTGGAACGTCACCGGACGCGGCGAACAGGAAAACGGTGATCGCCAATGCCTCAGCGCGATGGACGTGCTCGACCGGATCGAGCGCTTCCTCAACTCGGCAGCGAAAGCCTCGGCATAGAAACCAACTAATCTTCCGAAGACCCTCCGGTGACAGAAATCCCTTGGACGCCCAGAAATCTGAGGGCTTCTTCCCGCGACCGGAAGACGCTGACCTCCTTTGTACTTCGGTCATCCAAGCTGCGGTAAGCCTCGTACATACGCCCGAGTCCAAAGGCGATCTCCGTCGGCGCGACGATGGCGAATCGCGACGCCGAGGAGCGAGTGTCCATTCCGGCGGAGAGCCTCGCCAACTCCTGAATCCGATCGACGGACGGCAGATCGATGCTGTCGACTTCGCTCATGTCGACTAACTCGCTGTAACCATCCACGTCCGGGCGCGACCACACTTCTTTTTGGTAGCCGAAGACGTCCTCGTCGGTAAAGACGCCCGTTGCTTTGGCCAAGACGAGCCGTCGTTCATGATCGATCGTATATTCGATGGGCATAATCCTGCGCCAAGAACGTCGAGCACGACCCTTAATGGGCGCCCGAAAAAATTGCCTTGGGGATCTTCATGTGGACGCCGTTGTTTCCGTCCACGACTTCGGTGATTTCCAGGTCGGCGGCGACGCTCGTCAGCATGTAAGCGTCGTCGCGCGACATGTGTTTCTGTTCTACCAAGAAATCGATCATTTCGCGCACGGCCATTTTTGCCGCTTCGGTGACGTCGGTGTGCAAACCCATCGTGATGTAGTGCGTGGGAGTTTCCGCCTGAGGCCAGCGCAGATGCATGTCCTTGCGGACGACGAACTGAAACGTTCCGATGAGCGAAGTCTCCATCGCAGAGAGGTCAACTTCGCCGTCCCCCTGCCCGGCGTGTCCGTCGCCTACCTCGAAGAGCGCGCCTCGCGCGAATACGGGGATAAAGAGCGTCGTGCCAGCTACAAGGTCCCGATCGTCAAGATTCCCAGCATGCATCCAGGGCGGGCCGCTGCTGATGCGTCCGGTCACTGCCGGCGGGGCAACGCCCATGCTACCGAAAAACGGGCGAATCGGAATATCTATTCCATCCGCGAAATGCGCGACCATGCGCTTTTCATCAAGCTGAATGACTTTTATTCGCGCGTAGGGAAAATCGTCCGGCAGGAATCCGCGCCCGGGCATAAAAAAGTTGAGCGCATACGGAATGGCCGGGCGAATCTTCTGGATTCGCACCTCGAGCACGTCGCCCGGCTCGGCGCCCTCGACGTAGACGGGACCCGTGAGGATATGCGGACCGGGCCCCTTGTCCTTCACTTCCTTGAAAATGTCGAGGATCACCGGCTCGATCTTGTCGGGTCCTAGGCCCGCAGCCTCGAAGCGCTCGGGACTGCCGGCCAAGAGCGTCTGGATTTCAACGGTATCTCCCGACTTGACCCGCAGCACGGGCGCCGCCTTCGCGTCGTAGTAACCCCATGCCACCGTCTTGGGCGTCGGCTTGAGTTGGTAAACCTCCCCCGCTTGGGAGGCAGTTTGCTGCGCCGCGAGCGGCGGAGCACAGCACGCAAACAAAACAATTGCCGGAATCACGATTCGTGTGCTCATCGTTTCCTCTTTCGCAGGTGGAGAGTGGCGAGCCGAAGCCGCCATCTGTTCTGCTTTGGCCGGGATTGTAGCTCCGCTCCTCTCCTCTAAGAACATATTTCCCGTGAGTTCTGGTTAGGGTGCTCAGGGGGGCTGGAATCGAATCGCAGACCTGAAGACACGGCGGTCGAGTTCAGAACCGCGGAAACACGACATCTTTAGCTGGATGGATGAAGGGCGACTGGACCCAATCGATTCGACGGCTCGCGCTTGGCGGCGCACCGCCCCTCGGACGGTAAGGTGTTGCCAGACACGATCTGCTTCGAGACGCGGAGATAGGGAAGCCCGCGATCCCAAACGGGCCCCCAATGCCGCGAAACTGCGACCCAAGCGCTTGAATGCGTCTTGCTAGTTACTCTTCGCGGCTTGCTTCGCGATCACCAGTTTCGCGATTTTGTTGTAGGTCGTTTGAGGGATAATTTTTTTCTGCACGAGCTCAGTCTTCGTTTTGTATGGCCGGCCGTCGATAATTTTCTGCGAATACGAAGCGCCGATACCCGGCAACGCGGTGAGCTCGTCTCTCGTAGCTGAGTTTAAGTCAACCAAAGATGCGTTTGGGGCCGATGGCGAGGCTTTGGCCGCCTTCGCCTTGGGCGTGCTGCTTGAAGTTGCATTGGCGGTATTGGACTGGGAATTCGATTGAGCCATGCTCGCCGACGCGAAGAACACCAGGGCCAGTACGATAAGTGTTGCCGTGAACAGGGTTCGCTTTCTCGTCATGAAGCTTCTCCTTTGTCGCGATTTCTTCTCATTCTGGGCGGGTTCTCTTTCTGACAAACCACCTGCTTTCTAATTGATATACACCCCGGTTCCGGCTCGCCCAAACCATTCGTGTGCCCCGTGTGCCCTGGAAGGTATTGGGCGCACTGGCGTCGTTTTGAAAGCTCGAGGGTTAGACGGGGTCGAAAAGGGCGTCAGGCTGTCAACGTAGCCTCAAAGAACGGGCCATTTGCGTAAACGGTTCAAATGAAGCTGAGGCGGTCATGAACTTACTGCAAGGTGAAAGCGTTGACTCCTGAGCTGACAATGACCACATACTGCTTGTTGTTCCGCCCCATGTAGGTCATCGGGCTGGTGTGGGCTTCCACGTCCACCTTCGCTTCCCACAGCACTTTTCCGGTGCGCGAGTCGAATGCACGGAAGCGACGGTCGATCGTCCCGGCGATGAACACCAATCCTCCTGCCGTGGAAATGGGTCCGCCTTGCCCAAAGGAGCCGGTGTTGTGGATGCCCTTGGCCTCCATTTCATCGCTCGTGCCGAGGGGAACGCGCCACGCGATGTCGCCAGTATTGGCGTTCACCGCCATCAACTCCGCCCACGGAGGTTTCTGGCAAGGCAATTCCGTGTCAGGGTCCCAAAATCGAGCATTGAAGGAACCCTTTCCAAGAGGGCTGAAGCGGCGGTAGGCCACTTGGTCGCCTTCCTCGGTCTTGTCCAGTCGGCCCATGCCCGCCACGTTCCGCGAATTCACGAAGACGTATCCCAAACCCGGATCTATCGAGACGCC
>JACXTT010013093.1_pt1 | contig 10958 bp, 14 predicted proteins | sample 9270951 | NCBI WGS metagenome assembly JACXTT01 (sample SAMN15532306, study PRJNA645909) | rock metagenome | isolation source: weathered quartz diorite | place: Puerto Rico | collected 2017-06-21 | reverse complement strand
CCGAGCGCCGGAGGAGGCGGCTCGCCGACGACCACCACCGGATCGAGGGACGCCCGCGGGGTCTTCGCAACCAGGAGCGCCGCCCGCTCGAGACCGAGGGCGCGCGCAAGCAGGGTGACGAGCGGCTCAGCCGACGCCGCGCACCCGGGCCCGTCCCCTCGCTGCCGCGGCTTTCGACCTCCCGCCACCGCCCCCGACTCCCCTCGTCCGCCGGCCCCCCGGCTCGCCGTGCAAATTTGTCCGTCTTGTATGCGGGGATGGAGGGGAAGTCAATTCATGCGGGCGGAAACCGCTGGCGCACGCATCCACTGACGCAGCACGCCCAGCGAGAGGAGGAGGGCGCCCACCGCGGAGAGCAGCTGGCCCGCCGTCACGAGGAGGTGATAGAAAGCGAGCTTGGCGAGCGCGAGCTCGTGGCGCTCGTCGCTGTCGTTGGTGGGCGGGAAGAGGACGCCCGGATCGGCCACCGCGCGCGCCGGTGCCGCGACCCGCAGGACCTCCTCGTACTGGACGATCTTCGTGCGCCCGACGACCAGGTTGCCGAAGCCGACGGCGAGCAGCAGCAGACCCGCGAGGACGAGCCCGCTCCGCGTCAGCGCGTGCAGGCTGAAGGAGGGCCCCACCGCCATCGCGCCGCATCTTCCGCGCCCCCGGAGGACGGGTCAAGTTGAGTGGGAGGCCGAGCGCGAGAGCGCTCAGGCCGCGCGCGGCGGAAGCCGCGCGCGGCATTGGATTGGGGCATCGGAGGAGCGGAGCGCCGCGTAGGCCGCGCGAGCACCGAACGGGCCCCCGGGGGTGTTTGATGCTATGAGCTGGTCATGGACGAATCGCTGCTCGAGAACCTCGATGCTGGCGTCTTCACGCTGACCCTCAACCGTCCCGAGCGGCGGAACGCGCTCGACGAGGCGTTGATCACCCGGTTGCATCGCCGCTTGGCGGCCGCCGGCGACGACGCGGCGGTGCGCGTCGTCGTGCTCGCTGGCGCCGGCGGCGCCTTCTCCTCCGGGGCCGATCTGAAGGAGGCGATGACCGCGCCGGCGGAGGGCGATCTGATCGAGCGCGCCTTCAACCCCGCCATCCGCGCGCTCCGGCGCATGCCGAAGCCGGTCATCGCCGCCGTCGACGGGGTGGCCACCGGCTACGCGGCGAGCCTGGCGCTCGCCGCCGACATCCGGCTCGCGTCCGAGCGCGCGCGCTTCTCGCTGATCTTCGCGCGCGTCGGCCTGACCCTCGACGGCGGTGCGAGCTGGTTCCTGCCACGCGCCGTCGGTCTCCGGGCTTACGAGCTCGCCATGACCGGCGACCTGATCGATGCCGCGGAGGCGCATCGCCTGGGCCTCGTGAACCACGTCTATCCCGAGGGACGCTTCGCCGCCGAGGTCACGGCCTTCGCCCGGCGGCTGGCCGCCGGGCCCCCGCTGGCGCTGGCCGCGATCAAGGCGACGCTGAATGCGAGCCTCGGCCCGGCGTTGGATGCGGTCATGGAAGATGAGAGAATCTTCCAGCGGCGCCTCTTCGCGAGCGCCGACGTGCGCGAGGGCGCGATGGCCTTCATCGAGAAGCGTGCCGCGAGGTTCAAGGGTGAGTGAGCAGGAGCTCGTCGACCGCATGCTCGGCGGCGACCGGGTGGCACTCGCGCGCCTGATGACCCTGGTCGAGAACCGGGCGCCCGGACTCCCGGCGCTGATGAGCCGCCTCCACGCGCACACCGGACGCGCGCACGTGATCGGGGTCACCGGGCCGCCCGGGGCGGGGAAGTCGACGCTCACCGACCGCATCACGGCGCGGCTCCGGGCGGCGGGGCATCGCGTCGGCATCGTCGCCGTGGATCCGACCAGTCCGTTCAGCGGCGGCGCCGTGCTGGGCGATCGCATCCGCATGCAGGCGCACTTCCTCGATCCCGGGGTCTTCATCCGGAGCCTCGCCAGCCGCGGCAGCCACGGGGGCGTCGCCCGTGCGACCCGCGACGTGATCCGTCTCCTCGACGCCTACGGGATGGACCGCATCCTGATCGAGACGGTAGGCGTGGGGCAGACGGAGCTCGACGTGATGCGCCTCGCGGACACGACGCTCGTGATCCTCGTGCCCGAGGCCGGGGACGCGGTGCAGGTCATGAAGGCCGGCCTGCTCGAGATCGCGGACGTCTTCCTGGTGAACAAGGCGGACCGCGAGGGCGCCGAGCGCATGCGCTCGGAGCTGACGCAGATGCTGCACCTTCGCCCGGCGACCTCGTGGAACATCCCCGTGCTGCTCACGCAGGCCGCGGCCGACGTGGGGACCGACGCGGTGCTGGCGGCGCTCGAGCACCATCGCGCCGCGCTCGCCGCCGACCCCGAGCGCGACCACCGGGCGCGGCGGCGGCGCGAGGGTGAGCTGATCGACATCCTCGACGAGGAGCTCCGCCGGCGTCTCGAGCGCGGCCTCGGGGGACCCGCGGACGGCGTCGGGCCGCTGCTCGAGGCCGTGCGCGGCGGCGAGCTCGACCCCTACACCGCCGCGCAGCGCATCCTCGAGGACGGGGCCACGTTGGAGCGGCTCCTCGGGCGGCGCTGACCATGTCACGGCTCTATGCGGTGGGCGACATCCACGGCTGCGCCGACGAGCTCGAGGCGCTCCTCGGCGCCCTCCCGCTGGCGCGCGGCGACACGCTCGTCTTCGTCGGCGACTACATCGACCGCGGCCCCGCGGTCCGCGCCGTCGTCGATCTCCTGCTCGACGTTCGCGCCCGTGGGGAACTCACCACCGTTTTTCTCCGCGGGAACCACGAGGACATGTGCCTCGCGTGGCTCGGCCGGGGAGGGCTCTACGGCGAATCCTGGATGATGAACGGCGCCGCCGCGACGCTGCGCAGCTACGGCGTCCCACCCGGCCTCGAGGGCGAGATGGCGGCGGCGTTCTTCCCCGACGCGCACCTCGACTTCCTGACGCGCCTCACCCCCTGGTTCATCGAGGACCGCTTCCTGGTCGTCCACGCCGGCATCCGCCCCGGCCGGCCGCTCGCGCTGCAGGAGACGGAGGATCTCCTCTGGATCCGGGATGAGTTCATCCGCAGTAGCCACGATCTGCCCTACACGGTCGTGTTCGGCCACACGCCGAGGCGCGAGATCCTGGTCGATCTCCCGTACAAGGTGGGGATCGACACGGGGTGCGTGTACGGTGGCCGGCTCACCGCGACCGAGCTCACCGAGGGCGTCGCGTACCAGGTGGCGTGGGGCGAGAAGCGCGTGCGCCGCACGTCGCTCGACGTGAAGTGAACGGAGAGACGATGGCGACCAAGCTGGCCGGTCCGTTGAAGCGCGAGCTGATGATCGCCGGCACGCCGTACACGCTCACGATCAGCCCCGATGGTCTCAAGGTGGTCCGGAAGGGCAAGCGCACGGGCCGGGAGCTGGCGTGGCGAGATCTGGTGAGCGGTGACGCAGCGCTGGCGATAGCGCTGAATGCGTCCCTGGAAGCGGAGCCCCGTCCCGCGGGCGGTCGCGCGAGCCGGATCGGTTCGCCCCGGCGCGCACGCTGACTGACTTGCGGGCTCTCCCGCTCGCTGGTAACTAGCCGACTTCGCTCACTTCGCGGCGTAGCTCAGTTGGCTAGAGCGAGGGTCTCATACCCGGGCGAGAACCCTCCGCCGACCTGTCGTAGCCAGTCCTGACGCGGGTTTTCACCCTCGCCGCCGGCTAGGCAGGCCGCCGTCCGGTGCCGGTGCATGCACGCAGCATGCACGCGGTGGGGAGGCGAACCAACCATGCCAGCAACCGCATTGCCTCAGCTCCTTGATCGCGACCTCGCCAAGGCAAACGTGCGCGAGTGGATCGACGTTGCCGTGCCGCTCCTGCAGGAGGTCGTGAACTACGGGACGAACGTGTATGCGCCCCCCTCACGAAACCCTTGTCGCTGGCGCAACCGTCCCTGCGGCCTGCTTCAGAAAGGCTCCCGAGGAAAATGGCCCGTCCCCACGCGAACGTAGTGCTGACCGGGCGTCTCAACGGCGACCTCCATCTCTCCGCGCCACCGCGTGATGACCGGCCAATAGACATGGCTGGCGGTCTCGCCGTCTCGAACGGCCTCAAAGCGGTAGATATTGCCCCTCCAATTGGGGTGGATGGGACCTCGCCAGAATGGAGCTCGGGCGAAGGGACCTCCGCTCCAAGACCAGGTCTGATGGACAGCCTCAAGATGAAGGCCGTTTTCCTGGGACCAGGCCTGAAGAACGAGTTCATCCCTGTGCGTGGTGTACCAATAGAGACCATAGGCCACCAACGCACCGAAGAGCAGGCCTACCATCTTTCCGTTCATCTGCTCTTCCTGACTGTACACCGTGGTAGGCTTCTAGGGCCATCTCGTGCCCCGGCTCCCCCGACCGGGACCATCCGCCGCGGAACGATTCGTCTCAGCGTTCGCCGGAACTCCGTGCGCAGCCTCGGGTTCCCTGCTGACGAACCTGGCGGCGGCCCCGGGGGGTCCCCGACTCAGAGAGGTTGCGGCCGGGTTGGACGCCGTGTAACTACCCAACTTCGCTCATCGGGCGGCGTAGCTCAGTTGGCTAGAGCGAGGGTCTCATAATCCCTAGGTCCGCGGTTCGACTCCGCGCGCCGCCACTTTGAACTTCGCATGCTTGCTGCCGCTCGTTGTTTAGCGGGAGCCTCGTCCCGGCCTCTCCCCGTGACTTCTCCCGCGCCACGTGGCGCGTGACGCGGAGCAGTGCCGCCCCGGCAAGGGGTTACAGCGGCGCTCGGGATTGGCAATCGCGTGAGCCTCGCGCGCCCAGGCAAGGGGGCGCGCGGCATGTATTGATTTTTTTCCACGCCCTCGCAGCCTCTCGGGGACCGATGCTATTGGCTGATACCCATTCTTGGGAAGAGTCTTGGGAAGGAGGAGAGCATGAGGACAGAGGCAATCATCGCGGCGGTAGTGGGGGTGGTAGTGGTGGGGGCGGTGCTCCCGGCGGGCGCCGATGTGCTTTGCGAGAAGAAGACGGGTGCGCTGTTCGTCCGGGCGGCCTGCAAGAAGAAGGAGACCCAGGTCGATCCGGCGTCGATCGGAGCGAAGGGCCCGCAGGGGTCCCAGGGAATTCAGGGGCCCCCTGGACCCCCCGGGCCGGCCGGGCAGCCGACGACGATCGACTTCCGCGCTGGGGCCAACACGCCGTCGACCACGATCTTCGATAGCGGGAAGCTTCAAATCACCGCGTCGTGCGACGGTGGCGGCACGCTCAGCGTGATTGCCACGACGAGTGTCGACCACGCGGTTTTACGCTCCTACGGCAACGGGTCCGCGTCCAGCAGCGACGACTTCGTCATCGCAACGCCGCTCACCATCACGCCCACACAATCCGAGGAGCGTGATTTCGTCTACACCGAGCCCTCCGGGCAGATCGTGATAGTCCAGTGGGCGGCGTCGAACTCGAGCCCGCTGGGCGGCTCCGTTCCCTGCCTGGTCTCGGGTCTGGCATTCGTGCACTGAGCTAACGAAGTACAACCATCCATAGCTGGCGTTTCGTGGGAGGCTGCCCTCGGATGCGCATCGACCGCGATCGCATGCTCAACGCTTCGGCGGTGCTCTTCGGGCTCCTGGCGTTCTCGAATTTCATGAAGCCCCTGGGGACGGACCCGGAGCAGGGCCTGGTCTTCTTCGGCCGGCGCCTCTCCGGGACGCCGAACGCGATCCTCGGCCCGCTCTTCGGCCTGTTCCTCCTCGCCTACGCGGTCGGCATCTGGCGGGTGCGGCGCTGGGCCTTGCGGATGGGTGTGCTCTACGCGGTCTACGTCGTGGTGAACCTGGCGCTCTTCACCCTTCGGGATCCGAATCCCACGGCGCACGGCGTCGCCTTCAACGTGATCTACGGAACCGTCGCGGTCACGATCTCGACGGGCACCGCCTGGCTGCTCGCTCGGCGGCAAGCTGCGCCGAACGTGTGCTGACTCTTCAAGGTTTGCACGAGCGCCTTGTCGTAGTTGAAGTCGAAATACGAGCAGGTAAAGGAGTAGTCGTTCCAGCCGACCATCGGCATTTCGAAGATGGTCTCGATGGCCTGGTAGTTCAGTAGCGCCGTCTCCGCCTGCGCGCTCGGCAGCCAGCCCCCCGACTCCTGCATGGCCGCACCGAAATATTCCTGCGCGTCGTGGCACTCGGTGAACGCGGTGCCGGACTCGTCGGACTTCCCCCATTCCTTGGCGTAGGCATAGAACAGGTTGCCGACGTAGATCGCCCCCAAGTCGTCGAGGTACATCCTGGCAACGTAGTTGTGCCATCGGGTCCCGTCGAGGTTCTGGACGAAGGGGATGAGGACCGTCAGCTCCGTGTAGTCCTGGCCGACCTGCGGAGTGGTGCCGCCGATGATCCAGTGAGTGTTCCTCTGGTGGCCGTACAGGAAGATGATCGGATGCAGATCCGGCGTCGGGGAGAGATTGGTCGCCAGCTTGAGGTCGGAGGGCAGCGCCGCCGCGACCGTACTGCGATCGATGTTGGTGAAGACGATGTACCCCGAGTACGTCGCCTGTCCCCCCTGCGCCGTATTCGATGCCCCCGGCGTGTACGTCCCGGCAAAGTCCTTGGGGCCGAGGAACGGGAGCGTGCTGGGCGGGATCTTCGGCGTGACGCAACCCGCGACCAGGATGGCGACGGTCAGCGCCGCGCTCGTGGCACTCCCGGCGACCTCCCGGCCGAGCCGCACCGACCGCATGCCGATACGCACGAGCGATGTCGTTGTGAAGGTAGTCAGCCGGATGGCGTTCTACCGCTTCACCGGCCTTGGCTAACGACGCAGTGCGCAACCGGACCGTCGCGTGACGTCGGGTGGGATCACTCCCCGCGCGAGCACTCGTGCGTGACGTAGCACGCGAGCGGCGGCTCACCCTCCGCCTTCGGCCCGTTCGGCCCCAGGAGCTGGAGGAGGGTGCCCTGGTAGGCGAGCACCCGCGCCTCGGCGTCGGCCCGGTCGACGAACGGCATGGTGTCCGTCTGGCAGACGCTCCGATCGATGCGGCCCGGATCCGCCGGCCCGCGGTGGTCGAGCGCGTCCACCACGATCGCGTAGGTGGGCCCGTCGAAGGCGAGGCCGAGGTGATCGACGGGGTGTCCGGGGCAGACGTCCTGCACGACGACGTTGCTCACCAGGTTCGGGTTCCCGTTCACGATCCCCTGCGTGGGGAGCACGAACACCTGGTCGTCGTCGGTGACGATCGCGGTGAGCGGGACCGCGCCCACGGTCTCGTGCCCCGCGTTCAGCGCCGCGAGAAAGGCCGAGTCGCTCTGCATCTGGTAGAACGAGGCGGCGCAGAAGAAGGGGCCCGTGCAGAGCACGTCCGTGAACGCCGAGCCGTGATTCGGCGTGCCGAGCATGATCACGTCGGACACGAGCGAGCGGATGTCGGGCCACCAGCGGAGCGCCCAGCGCGCCTCGAGACCGCCCTGGGAGTGGCCGATGACCGCGATCTTCCGGCCGCTCTGCCGCGCCATCCAGCGAATCGCGTACACGACGTATTCCGTCGACCGCTGGATGTCGCCGGCGCTCAGATCCGGGAGATCGACCGTGCAGGTCGGCTCGCCGCGGGCAGGCAGCGCCAGCTTGTAGTTCCAGCTCCAGTTGATGTTGCTGTCCGCGAACGTGCCGTGGACAAGAAGCACCGGGTCGCGCCGGGCGCCGACCAGGTCGCCGCTACAGCTGATCGCCGCCTGGAGCGTGGGGATGGGGGTGCTGAGCGCCGGCCCGGGGTCGCGCCGGGCGAAGGCGATGGTCGGGGCGACGGCCGCGAGCAGGGCGACGGCGCCGGTGAGACGGACGAGACGCTGGAACATGGGGGTCCTCCTGCGGCGGAAGCCGCGACTTGTCGTGTGACTGGACAAATATTCACTTTGTCTAGTCTTGTCAACACCCCATCGTATCGTCTAATATCCAGACGCATGCCGACACCCGGAAGCAGGGGCGCGACCGCCCTCGAACGAGCCCTCGCCGGCGACGGAGCGGCCGTCCGCCCGACGCCGATGGACGCGCTGCGCTTCGCCCGGCGCCGCTGGTTGGCCAGCGAACGGCTCGACATGGGCGCCCTGGCGCAGGAGCTGGGCGTCAGTCGCGCGACGCTCTACAGCTGGGTCGGGAGCCGGGAGAAGCTGATCGGGGAGGTGCTCTGGTCGTTCGCGGAGGATGGGCTCAAGCAGGCCCGCGCGGCCGCGGCCGGGACCGGCGCCGACCGCATCGTCGGCGTGTTCCAGCACTTCATTCACCTGAACGCGGCCTTCAAGCCGCTGCGGCGCTTCATCGAGCAGGATCCCGAGCTCGCGATGCGGGTGCTCACCTCCAAGAGCAGCCCCATCCAGGGGCGCATGATCGCGGCCGCGCGCGAGCTCATCGCCGAGCAGGTCGCGGCCGGCGCGCTGACCCCCGTCCTCGAGATCGAGACGCTCGCCTACACGCTGATCCGGGTCGCGGAGTCGTTCCTCTACAGCGACGTCATCGCGGGCAGCGAGCCCGACGTCGAGCGGGCCGTGCAGGTGGTCCGCGTGCTCCTCCAGGCACACCCGGTCCCACCGCGAGCGAAGCGCCGGGCGCGCGCCAAGAAGCGCTGACGTGTCGGCCCGGATGGACTACTCGTCGAGTGGTCCCTTCGGATCGTTCCAGGGCTTCGAGGCCTGCACGAACGCGTCGATGGCCGCGGTCGAGAGGCCACCGTGCGTCCGGAGCTCCGTCCACGTCGAGCGGGCGTGTTCCCAGCGCTTCCCGCCCAGGCGGGGCGAGCGCGCGAGGGAGAAGTCGACCAGCGCCGAGAGCATGAGGCCGAGACCGGCGTCGTGCGCGCGCGAGCGGGGCAGGGCCCGCACGTGCTCGACGACCGCGGACGGCCGGAAGCGCGCCGGGTCGAAGCCCCGGGTCCCCGGCTCGCGCGGCGGGAGGAGATATTCCGGGCACAGCAGGAAGAGGCTGACCGCGAGCACTTCCTGGTCCACCGGTGGGAGCTGGCCGAACCACTCGAGCAGGGTGGCGAGCGGGGTCATGGCAGGCGGCAAAGACCCCGGCAGCATTTTCACGTCAACCCGTGATGCCCGTCGCTTGACCTGGACCGCTCGCCTGACGACACTTCCCGCATGCCCGCGCCGCAGGAGGGTCGCGTCATGAGCCAGGACATGCTCGACATCGAGCGCAAGGTCGCTCGTTGCCGCATCCTGCTGTCGCTGTTCGCCATGGCCGCGATCTACGCCGACCCCGTCGTACCGATCCTGAACCCCGCCGTGCGCTTCGAGGGGGGCACGTTTCGCCTCGCGCTTCCCGTGCTGGGCGCGTACCTGGGCTACAGTCTCGCGGTCTTCGGCTCGCTGGAGATCGGGCTCGTGCCGCGGGGCATCGTCGCCGTCACCACCTGGGCCGACGTCCTCTTCGGCACCCTGATCGCGCTCGCCACCCAGGGGGCCGCGAGCCCGTTCTACGTCTTCTTCGCGTTCGCGGTGATCGCGGCCGGGGTGCGCGGCGGATTCAACTTCGCGATGACCATCACGGCGGTCAGCGTCTGGCTCTACATGAGCCTGATCCTGGTCTCCACCCCGGGCTCGACGCAGCTGCCCGCCTTCATCCTGCGGCCCGCCTACCTGGCCATCATCGGCTACCTGGTCGCATACCTCGGCCGCCTGCGCCTGAACCTGGAAGCCAAGCTCTCCGCGCTGGAGCGCGCCAAGGAGCGGAGCGAGATCGCCCGGGCCCTGCACGACGGCTGCGTGCAGACGCTGGCGGGCACCAACCTGACCCTCGGCAGCTGCCAGGAACTGGTGAAGCGCGGCCGCGACGGCGAGGCGCTGGCGACGCTCGAGGAGCTGCAGCGGAACGTCACCCGCGAGTACGACGGTCTCCGCACCTACATCCGTGAGCTGGCCGACCACGAGACCGCGACCCCGTCGTTCGACTTCGATACGCGGTTCGCGGTGAAGGCCGAGTTCGGGGGCCCGGGGCCCCTGGTGGAGCACGTGCTGCAGATCCTCCTCGAGGGCGTGCGGAACGTCCGCCGGCACGCCTTCGCGCGCACGGCCTCCGTCGAGGCGCGCACGGATGGGGCGGAGCTGCACATCCGCATCGACGACGATGGTCTCGGCTTTCCCGACGGCGCCCGGGCGCCGTGGTCGATCTCGTCGCGGGTCGACCAGCTCGGCGGACAGATGCAGATGGCGCGTGACAAGCGGACCGGGGCGCACCTGGCCATCGCCTTGCGCGCGGTGTGAAGGGGGAGTTCGTGCAAACGCCGCTGCGCATCGCGATCGCCGACGACCACGCGCTCTTCCGCCAGGGGCTCAAGTCTCAGCTGAAGCTGCGGCCGGGCCTGGTGGTGGTGGCCGAGATCGAGCGCGCCGATCAGCTCCTCACCACGGTGACCGCCACGCCCTGCGACATCCTGCTCCTTGACCTGCAGATGGAGCGGAGCTCGCTGGTCGACATCAAGGCGCTGGCCGAGCGGGTGACGGTGATCGTGGTCACGGCCAGCGAGCGGGCCGAGGACGCCCTCGCCGCGATCCGCTCCGGGGCGCGCGCCGTGGTCTTCAAGCGCTTCGCGATCGAGACCCTGATGGACGCGGTCGCCGCCGTCGTCGACGGCAACGTCTGGTTTCCTCCGGCGCTGCAGAAGCACCTGACGGCGCGCCTCGACGAGCCACCGGAAGAAGCGCTGACGCCGCGCGAGACCGAGATCGTGAAGCACGTCGCGATGGGGCTCCGCAACGCCGAGGTCGCCGAGCGCCTCGCGATCAGCGAGGTGACGGTGAAGACGCACCTGAACAACATCTTCCAGAAGCTCGGCCTGCGCGGGCGGACGGCGCTCGCCCTCTACGCGATCCGCATGGGCATCGTCGGCGTCCAGGACCGGAACCCGTAGCCGCCGGGGCGGCCGCGTGCGGAGCCGCGGAGAGACGCCGGAGGTCGTCCGTCACCTGGCCGCGGCCCTCGCCGCGCCCGGCGGCGTGCACGCGGGCGACCATCTCCTGGT
>JACXTT010013092.1_pt1 | contig 10959 bp, 14 predicted proteins | sample 9270951 | NCBI WGS metagenome assembly JACXTT01 (sample SAMN15532306, study PRJNA645909) | rock metagenome | isolation source: weathered quartz diorite | place: Puerto Rico | collected 2017-06-21 | reverse complement strand
AAGCTCGGCGTGCCGGTGCAGTGGTGGCGCTCGGTGGGCTCGACGCACACCGCGTTCGCTACCGAATGCTTCCTCGACGAGGTCGCGCGCGCCGCCGGCAAGGACCCGCTCGCGCTACGCCGCGCGCTCCTGCGCGAGCGTCCGCGGCACCTCGCCGCCCTGGATCTCGCGGCGAAGCAAGCCGGGTGGGGGAAGCCGCCCGGCAAAGACAGGGCGCGCGGCATCGCGCTCCACGAGTCGTTCAATACGGCAGTCGCGCAGGTGGTGGAGATCTCTCGGCGTAAGGACGCCTTCCACATCGACCGCCTGGTCTGCGCGGTCGAGTGCGGTGTGGCGGTGAACCCCCACATCGTCGCCATGCAGATGGAGTCGGGCATCGGCTACGGCCTTTCCGCGGCCCTCATGGGCGCCATCACCCTTAAGGACGGCATGGTCGAGCAGTCGAACTTCCACGATTACCCGGTGCTGCGCATGAACCAGGCGCCGCGCATCGAGGTGCACATCGTGCCCTCCGGCGGCAAGCCGACCGGCGTGGGCGAGCCCGGGACCCCGGTGATCGCCCCGGCGCTCGCCAACGCCCTGCTGGCCCTTAACGGCCAGCCGGTGCGCGCGCTGCCGCTCACGGGGCAGGGAATTAGCTTCGGCTGAAGGTACAATGCACCCTTTGCCCAAAGCCCCGCATGCTCGAGAGAAGACAGTACAAGCTCGGTAAGTACGATATCGTGGCGCAGCCCGCGCCCGGTTCGATGCACATGCTGCGCTACACGGTGCTGCTGAACGGCAAGCGCCTCGGGGCGCTGCTTTCCGCGCCCACCGAGTCCGATTGCCGCTTCCTCGAGGCGCCGCCCAAGGTGCCGCCGCTCAAGATCTTCTCGGTGACCTACCGGCCGGGGCGGCCGAAGAAGGACGCAGCGCGCAACGGCGAAGGCGAGAGCGGCCCGGTCATCCCCTGGTCGATCAAGGGCCAGCAGCGCTACTAGGCGATCAGGTTCCCCGGCGGCGCGCCTCGAGCCGCTGCAGCAGCTCGTCCCACAGCTCGCCGGTGTCGTGGCGAAAGAAGAGCCCGGCATCGGGCTCGGCCACGTGCCAGTAGCCCGCCTCGACCTCGGCCGCGAGCTCGCCGGGCTGCCAGCCGACAAAGCCGGCAAAGTAGCGCGCGTCGTTCGGCGTCTTCTCGATGATGCGGTCTACCGCATCGGCATTCGCCGTGACGTACAGGTCGCCGAAGAGACGGAACGACGGCCCGCCCGGGTTGTGGCGCACCACCGCGAAGATCGCGCCCACCATCTCGGGCCCGCCGAAGTACACCGGGTCGACCACCTTCGCCGAAGGCGCATGCTCCGGAAAGAGCGTCGCCATCTTCACGCCGGTGGCGCGGTTCAGGATGAAGCCGAAATGCAGCCCCTCGCCCGCCGGCACGACAAAAACCGCAGTGTGGTTGTAAGGGCCTTGCAGGTCCGGCACCGCCACGAGCATCAGCGGCCGGTCGAGGTTCTGCGCAGCCGCAGCGCCGATGGCGCCGAAGGCAAGGACCGCGAGCAGGAATTTCTTCAGTGGAAGCTCCGCGCCAGCGTCCGTCCGCGCAGCAGCTCGGCGGCCTCGGGCTCCGCTTCGAGGAGCTCGTGCAGCGTGGCGGAGATTTCGTCGATCAGCTCACGGGTTTCCTCGCCGTCGAGCGCCGGATGGCAGGCAACGTGCGAGCAGGAGAGGTCCTGCGCCACGAGGAAGCCGCACAGCTCCGGATTGCGCCGGAACAGCGTCTGCATCACATCGCGAATCTGGTCGTGAATCGCGTTCATGAGCACCTCCCATTCCCCCTGCGCCTATCAAGTTGCCCTTTGCCGGGCTCCACGGCGATGAACGAATGCCGCTCGTGACGGTGCATTACGCACCTCCTGACAGGAGGGGCATTCGCTGGGAGGAGCGGTGCAGCAATTGGCCGCGCAGTTCACACCCGCGGCGTGCGGAATTAACCGGACGCGGCACAATCCCGGCGTGCCCGCGAATCTGCGCGCCGAGATCGAGGCGCTGCGCGCCTACCTGCTGCGCTATGCCTCCCTGCAGCTGCGAAATCCCGAGCAAGCGGAAGACGCCGTGCAGGAGGCGCTCCTCGCCGCGCTCGCCGCCGAGGCGAGCTTCGCCGGGCGCTCGAACCTGCGCACGTGGCTCACCGGCATCCTCAAGCACAAGATCGTGGACGCCATCCGGCGCTCGAGCCGCGAGCGCACCTTGGAAAGCGCCGATGGCGAAGCGAGCATCGAGGGCCTGGAAGCGCTGTTCGACCAAACCGGCCACTGGCGCGAGCCGCCGCAGGCCTGGCCCGAGCAGGCGCTCGAGGACAAGCAGTTCCTGCAGGCGCTCGAAAAATGCCTCGCCATGCTCCCTGCGCGCACCGGCCAGGTGTTCCTGATGCGCGAGCACCTCGGCTTCGAAACCACGGATATCTGTAAAGAACTCGGCATCACCTCGACCCATTGCTGGGTGCTGCTCTATCGCGCGCGCATGGCGCTGCGCGAGTGCCTGGAGAAAGGATGGCTCAGTACTTGAAGATCACCTGCAAGGAAGCCTCACGGCTGCTGTCGCAGGCGATGGAACAGGAGCTCCCGCTCTGGGAGCGTACGCGGCTGCGCCTGCATCTCGTGGCGTGCGACGCCTGCGCGAACTTCAGCCGCCAGCTCGAGTGGCTGCGGCGGGCGGTCGCCCGGCTGCTCGACTAGTTGGACATCTCCTTGACTTGCATGCTGGTGCGGGCGGAGAGCTCGTGCACGATCACGCCCTCCATCGGGTCCGCTTCCCGGTCCCACGGCGCGCGCTCCATCATGCGCCGGGTGTCGGCGAGCCCCGCCTGCCAGCGCGCGCGGATGCCCGCCGGCGTGAAGTCGATGTCCTTCAGGTAGTCCTCGCTGTCGAGCGTCGGCGCGAGGAGCCGCACCACGTGCATGGTCGTGCCGCAGCCCCACGCCTCGAGCTCGCGGCAGCGCTTGGTCCCGCGTACCTCGGGCGGCAGCAATGCCGCGAGCTCGCGGATCACGTGCCGCAGGCGATGGATCTGCTGCTGCCGCATGATGTGGCTGTCGGCGCGGCTCGCGTACTGGATGTCCTTCTGGCGCCCGAGCACCTGCCAGATCGACTGCGGCTCCGGGCCGCTCGGCTGCCAGACGTTGACGCCGAAGATCACCGAGTCGCGCCGCGGCTTGTCGTCGAGCACCGCTTCGATCGGCGTGTTCGAGTAGACGCCGCCGTCCCAATAGGGCTCGCCGTCGATGCGAATCGCCGGAAACGCCGGCGGCAGCGCGCCGGAGGCCATCACGTGATCGAGCGACAGCGCCGCGTCGCGGCTGTCGAAGTAGCGCATCGCACCGTTGCGCACGTTCACCGCGCCGACCGTGAGGCGCATGCGCTTGGCGTTCAGGCATTCGAGGCTCACGAGCTCGCCGAGCGTCTCGCGCAGCGGCGCGGTGCTGTAGTAGGACGCCGCGTCCAACCCGACCTGCGCGTGCACGCCGCCGAACCCGAGCAGCCTTGGCACGAAGAAGGGCTCGATGCCGCGCATGAAGATCGAGGCGACGGCGAATGGCGAGTCCTGCTCCACGCGGCGCCAGAATTCGTGCAGCCGGGCAAGCCGGTGCTCCGCGGTGTTGCCGGCGATGAGTGCGCCGTTGATCGCGCCGATGGAAGTGCCGATCACCCAGTCGGGCTCGACGCCCGCCTCGTGCAGCGCCTGGTACACGCCCGCCTGGTAGGCGCCGAGCGCGCCGCCGCCCTGCAGGACGAGCACCACCTGTCCTTTGACATGCGGATCCGTTGACCGCTGCAGTGCTTTCATGTCCATCGTTCCCTCCCCGCCACCTATTGTCGCGTCACCGACCCCGTGATCGAGGCGATTGCCTTGGTCGCAGTGGCGAACTGCTCGTCGCGATCGGCCAGTCTAGCCCCGCTTCGGCCTTGGCGGTGACCCTTCGGCCGCCAGTCGCTGCGCGATGCCAAGGCCGATGCCCGAGGTGGAACCGGTGACGAGCGCGGTCTTGCCCTGGAACATGTCGATCTCCCCGTAAACGCAGCGTGTGTCGGCGCCAGGCCGCGATCCTTACGCTGTAAGGAATACCATCCGGATGCGACGAAATGGATCAGCCAATGGACGCCGATTACGAGCTGCGTTTCGAGCGAAGCACGCGGCGCGTGCGGGTAGAGCTCAACGGCGCGTGGCTCGCCGATTCCGCGCGAGCGCTGGTGCTGCACGAGACCCGGTTGCCGCCCGCGTACTACTTTCCGCGCGAGGACGTGCGGCTCGGCCTGCTGGAGAAGTCGCGGCTCGTGACGCACTGCCCCTTCAAGGGCAACGCGACGTATTGGAGCGTGCGCGTCGGCGGCAGCGTGGCCGAGGATGCGGCCTGGTCATACGACGAGCCCTATGCCGACGCGGCGCCGATCCGCGGATTGGTCTCCTTTCACCCGGAGCGCGTGAGCGCGATCTACGAAGGCGACGCTGAAATCCCGCACCTCGCGCGCCAAGGCGAGAGCTCGCCCGGGATCGCCGGCTGGCTGCTGTCCCAGGCATGGCGGGAAACCAGTCCCGAGCGGCTGCTCGACGCCTTCTGCCGCTGCCTGCAGCGCAACGGGGTGCCGATCTCGCGCATGACGGTGATCATGCCGACGCTGCATCCGCAGGTGTTCGCGACGGTCCTGGTGTGGCGCGAAGACAGCGGCGTGCGGGTCGTCTATGAGCCGCACGACGTCCTCAGCCAGCCGAAATTCCAGGCGAGCCCGTTCGCGCCGATCCTGCGCGGCGCCGGCGGCGTGCGCCGCCGGATGGAGGAGCCGGACTGCAAGCTCGACTATCCGGTGGTGCGCGAGCTGCATGCCGAAGGCGCGACCGACTACGTCGCCATGCCGTTTCGCTTCGCCGACGGCCAGCTCAACGTGCTGTCGATGACGTCGTTCGCGCCGGGCGGATTTTCGACCGCCCATCTCGGCGCGGTCTACGAAGCGCTGCCGGTGCTGGGGCGTTTACTGGAAGTATTTGCGCAGCGGCGTACCGCAGTGGGATTGCTGGAGACCTTTCTCGGCCGGCGCACCGGCGCGCGCGTGCTCGACGGCCTGGTGAAGCAAGGCGACGGCGAGCACATCGAGGCGGTGGTCTGGTTCAGCGACCTGCGCAGTTCGACGGCGCTCTCGCAGAGCATGGAGCGCAGCGCCTACCTCGAGTACCTGAATCACTATTTCCATTGCATGGCGGGCGCGATCATGGAGCACGACGGCGAAGTGCTGCGCTTCATCGGCGACGCGGCGCTCGCCATCTTCCCGGTCGGTGACGACGCCGCTGATGCCTGCCGGCGCGCGCTTGCCGCCGCGCGGCTCGCGGGCGAGCGCGTCGATGCCGACAACAACGCTCACCCGGCGCGAGCGCCGATCCGCTATGGCATCGGCCTGCACCTCGGCCACGTGACCTACGGCAACATCGGCGTGCCGGCGCGGCTGGAATTCACGGTGATCGGCCCGGCGGCGAATACCGCCGCGCGCGTCGAGAGCATGTGCAAGACCCTGGGTCGCAAGGTCGTGATCTCATCGGCATTCGCAAAGGCCTACGGCGGCGAACTGGTTGCGCTCGGTCGCCATCAGGTGAAAGACGTCGAGGGCGACCAGGAGCTCTTCACGCTCGCGCCCTAGACGCGCTTCAGCACCTGCCCGGGGCGCGCGCCGGTCGGCTTGCCGCCGCGCCAGACGATGGCGCCGTTGACGATCACGGTGTCGATGCCTTTCGCCGGCTGGATCGGCGCGGCGAAGCTCGCGCGCTCGTCGATCTCGCCGGCGTCGAAGATCGTGATGTCGGCCGCCATGCCGGGCTTCAGCACACCGCGGTCATTCAAGCCGAAATTGCGCGCGGTGAGCCCGGTCATCTTGTGGACCGCCGTCTCGAGCGGAAAGAGGCCGAGGCCGCGCGTGTAGTGGCCGAGCACGCGCGCGAAGGTGCCCCAGAGGCGCGGATGCGGCGAAGCGTCGTGCGGCAGGCCATCGGAGCCGATCATCGTGTGCTCGAAGGCGAGGATGCGCTGCACGTCCGCCTCGCTCATCGAGAAATAGATCGCGCCCGCGGGCAGCAGCTGGTCGATGCCGAGCCTGAAGTCGCGCCGGATCTCGTCGAGGTCCATGCCGGCGACCTCGGGATGCGGCCTCGACCACGTGACGAGGGTCTTGGTGGCGACCGCGGCGCGGCTCGCCGAGAGGATGGTCGAGGAGGCGCAGTACGGATAGCAGTCGAGCGCGATGCGCTGGCTCTTCATGCGCGCTTCGATGAGGGGCAGCGTCTCCTCCGAGCGCCCATGGTTCGCGGCGCCCGCGACCTTGTGGTGCGAGATCACGACCTGCACGCCGAGCTCGCGTCCGATGCGGAAGGTCTCCTCGAGCGACGCGAGCACGTTGTCGCCCTCGTCGCGCATGTGCGTCACGTAGAGGCCCTTGCGCTTGGCGAGCGGCCGGCACACCTCGACGACTTCCTCGGTCGGCGCCGCGTTCGCCGGCTCGTAGTAAAGGCCGGTCGACACGCCGAGCGCGCCCGCCTCGAGCGCCTCGTCGGCAAGCTCGCGCATGCGCGCGATTTCGTTCTTCCCCGCCGCCCGCCCGAGATTGTCCATCGCCTGCACGCGCAGCATCGTGTGCCCGACGAGCAGCGCACAATTGGTGGCGGGCGGATGCGCCGCGAGCTCGGCGACATAATCGCGGAACGTGGCAAAGCGAAACCAGTCGCCCGAGTCGTCCAGGAGGTCGAGCGGCGGCGTCACCGGCGCGCGCATGCGGTTGGGCGCGGGCGCGAGCGAGCAGCCGCAGTTGCCCGCGACCACCGTGGTGACGCCCTGGCTCACCTTGGGCGCCATGTCGGGCGCGGACAGCATCAGCCGGTCGTCGTGCGTGTGCGCGTCGATGAATCCGGGCGCCACGATGCGGCCGCTCGCGTCGAGCTCGACGTCGGCCTGCGCCCCCTCGAGCCGCGCGATGGCCGCGATGCGGCCGTTGTTGACGGCGATGTCCGCCTCGTAGCGCGGCGCTCGTGTGCCATCGATCACCGTGGCGTTGCGAATCAGCAGGTCGTAATCCATGCGCGAATGCTACCCTTGCCGCCCATGCCACCCGGTGAAACAACCGCCGCGGAAGCGGCGCGAAAGCTCGCCGTCAGCGAAACGACCTCGCAAGCGCTCTTCGCGCGCAGCGCGCAGGACCTGGCGCTGGCGATGGAGGTGCTGACCGGTCGCGCTCCCAGCGGCATGCCCTCTGCTTCTCCAAGAATTGGTTTGTGCCGCACGCCGCGCTGGTCGGTCGCGGATGGCGCAGTGCAGGCAAACCTCGAGCAGGCAGCGCGCGCACTCGCCGCGCGCGGCGCGCAGGTGAGCGAGTTCGAATTGCCGATCATGGGCTACGAGACGGCGCGCGCGGCTCGACGAGGGCTGCAAGGCGGCGCGCGCCGTCGCTTGCGAGCACCGGCGATCCGGTGTTCAACCGCGGCTGGACGCTCCTCGGCGTTCCGTGCGCGACCCTGCCGCACGGCAAAAGGCGCGCACGGCCTGCCGCTCGCCGTACAGCTGGTCTGGGTGGCAAAGCATTCGGAGCCAGGGTCGTAACGGGGCTCGCCCACCGATCCCCTGAATAAATTACGACCTGGCTCCGAATTCCTAGCGCCGGGCACTCGCCGCGAGCAGCTCGCGGCGCATTTCCCAGAGCTTCGCTTTCACGCGCGCGGCGTTCTCCGGGCCCATGCGCAGCAGGATCTTCTGGCCCGCGGAGCGCGTCTCGAGGTCCGGGTCGGCGAATTCATAGAGCACGCGCGGCCGCAGCAGCTTGAGCGGCGCGCCGAGCTCGGGCGTGGCGAGGAGATCGTCGATCGCTTCCATCAGCCGGTCGTTGAAGTACTTGCCGGGGAAGCCGAGCTCCTCGTAGGAGCGCTGGAACAGCGGATAGAGGCGCACGTAGCCTCGCACCAGCGCCGGTACGTCGATCGCGTCGACCACGTTCACGTACGGCACGTAGCGCGCGTAGTTGCCGCGGTCGATGACGGTCTGCTCGCCATTGGTGACCGCCGCAAAGGCGCCCGGCACCGCATTGAGCGGCATCGCCCGGGTGGGCGCCGTGCGGCGCGGCAGGTTGTCTACCGTGGCGACGACGCGCCGGACGAGCTGGTAGGGCACGACCATGTCGGCGAACGCCTTGCCGCCGATCAGGCGCGACACCGAGTCGCGCATCATCGAGTCGCTGTTCTCGAGCGACGGCAGCGAGGCCGGCGCGTCGGCGCTTTCCCCAAGCGGATGCCGGATCGCGGGCCCCGGCGCGCGAGCGGCCGCCGGAGCCTCGAGGGCGGGTGCGGCCGGCGGCGGCGCCGTCGGCGAGGGCTCGAGCCAGGTGCGGAAATAAATCGCCAGCGCCCACGCAAGGGCGCCGATCGCCGCGACCGCGAGCCACGGATTGAAGCTGCGCGCCGGCCGGATGTACGGCCGGTCGTCGTCGCGCACGGACCAGTCTTCCACTTCTGCCTCCTCCGGCGAGCGGCGCCGTGCGCATTAGGCAGCGCCAGCGTCGCCGAGTTTCCGCGCCCCGCCTAGCGGTAGACGATGTCGCTGCGGCGGTTCTCGGACCAGGAGCTCTCGTCGTGGCCGGTCGCTTTCGGCTTCTCCTTGCGGTAGCTCACGGGCTCGATGCGATCGGTCGGGATGCCGAGGATCGTCATGCGCTTCTGCACCGCATCGGCGCGCCGCTGGCCGAGCGCAAGGTTGTACTCGCGGCTGCCGCGCTCGTCGGCGTTGCCCTCGACCTTCACCTTCAGGTCAGGATGCTCGCGCAGGTACTGCGTGTTGGCATCGACGACCTTCGCGCCCTCGGCCTTGATCTCCGACCTGTCGAAGTCGTAGTACACGCTGCGGCCCTGCGGCATGGGCATGGCGCTGCTGCGCGCGGCGACGCTCGCTGCCGGTGCCGGGCGCGCGGACGGTGCGGCGCTCATCGCCGTGGGGGCCGGTGCGGGCGCCGGCGCGGATTCCTGGCTGGATTGGGTGGCGCAGCCGGCAACGAGGCCGCCGATCATCAACGCCGCGAGACTGGTTTTCATGCGTCTGCTCCCGGGTAGTTATGCGACGATTAATTATGCTCCAAATTATATTTGCGCAAATATGAAGAAGCTTGCACGGGGAACGCGCGCGCACGACCGGCGCCGCATGCTGGAAGTGCTCGCGCAGTTCCGGGTGATCGTGAAATCCATCCGCCGGCACTACCAGGACGTCGAGCGGCGCGCCGGGGTGAGCGGGGCGCAGCTCTGGGCGCTCGCCCAGATCGCCGGGCAGCCGGGCGGGCGGGTCGGCGAGCTGGCGCGCGCGCTTGCCGTGCACCAGTCCACGGCGAGCAACCTGGTGCGCCACCTGGAGGCCCGTGGGCTCGTCACGCGCGAGCGCCGCGCGCGTGATCTACGCCATGTCCAGCTCTACCCGAGCAGGCAAGGCCTCCGCCTTCTCAAGGCGGCGCCGCGGCCGCTGATCGGCGTGCTGCAGCAGGCGCTCTCCGAGCTGCCCGCCGCGCGGCTCGTCGCGCTGCATGCCGAGCTCGCCCACGTCATCGCGCTGATGAAGGGCAAGCAGGTCGCGGCGGCGCGCACCCTGCCGCTCTCCGAGATGTAGCGCTAGTTGGGCGCGAAGCAGTAAATCAATCCGGCGCCGCCCGAAGCCCTGAGCTGATCCTGGCTGCAGCCGCGCGAGCCGTGCGAGGAGTTCCACGACTTCATGTGCCAGGTGTCCTTCAGGCCCTGGCGGTCGTGGTGCCCGACGATCGCCGAGCCGTCGCCGCTCTTCGTCCAGTTGCCGCAGGTCGTGTCGCCGCCCGCGGTGGAGAAGCGCCCCTGCGGATCGGACCCGGTGAGGATGTCGTGCTCGTTCGGCTGATCGCCGCGGCCCTTCACCGCCTCGCCTTTCTCGGTAAGCGCGGTCTGCTTCGTGATGTTCGCGTGCTCGGAGTGCAGATCGTCCACGTTCTTCGCCACCATCACGCCCTTCGCGTTGTACCAGGGGCCCTTGCCGACGCGGTCGCGCGCATTCACGCCGGCGTCGCCGCCCGGCAGCCACGTGCTCAAGTACGCCTTCCAGCTCGCATGCTTCGAGCCCGCGGACTTGGCGAGCGCGTTGCAATGCGCGTCCGCCCCTTCCAGGCCGCCGAGGTCGGCGCCGTTGCCCTTGCCGACGCTCGTCACGAAGAACGTCATGTCGTGCTGCGCCAGCGCCGCTCCGATCCAGGTCAAGCAGATGAGCGCCATTGCACTGCGGCAGAACCGCTTCATGGGTTGCCTCCTCCTCTGGTGGAAATATCGGGTGAACGATATATCGCTCGCGCGCATTCCATCAACGCTCGCCGCGTCTAGAATCGCGCACCGCCATCCGGGCGGACAAAAGGGGAAATCGCGTGACAAAGCTCGTTACGGCATTCGCGGCTGTGCTGGTCCTCGCGGCAACCGCCGCCCTCGCGCAGGACAAGGCGGAGAAGAAGGCCGCGCAGGTATCGGTCCACCAGATCACCGAAAACGACAAGGTGAAGGTCTACGAAGTGACCTACAAGGTCGGCGCCGAGAACAAGGGCGTCGCCGCCTCGACCATGCGCGTCGTGCGCGCGATCCGCGGCGGCCGGATCGAGCGCACTTATGCCGACGGCAGGAAGGAGACCGTCGACTACCGGCCCGGGCAGGTGAGGGTCCAGCAGCCCGGGCCGGCCTACACGACGAAGAACGTAGGCAAGAGCGTAATGGTGCTCTACGTCGTGCAGCTCAAGTAGGCACGCTGCAGGAAGGCGCGCACCGCCGGATCCGGCTCCAGTCCGATCGCGCGCTGGTAAGCCTCGGCGGCCGCGGCCGCATGGCCCGCACGCGCGTGCAGCGCCGCGCGCGCGGCCCAGTACGGCTGGTATTGCGCGAGGCGCGCATCGTCGGTCAGCGCGTCG
>JACXTT010013091.1_pt1 | contig 10959 bp, 11 predicted proteins | sample 9270951 | NCBI WGS metagenome assembly JACXTT01 (sample SAMN15532306, study PRJNA645909) | rock metagenome | isolation source: weathered quartz diorite | place: Puerto Rico | collected 2017-06-21 | reverse complement strand
GAGTAGGCGATGTCGGCCTCGCCGCGCTTGAGCATGGCCAGCCGCGTCGACTCGTCGGGGATCGACTTGAACACGAGCCGCTTCACGCTCGGGGTCTTCCTCCAGTACTGCTCGTTGGCTTCGAGCACGAGCTCGACCCCGGGCGTGAACGAGACGAACTTGTAGGGCCCCGCGCCGATCGGCGCCTTCTTGAAGCCGTCCTCGCCGACCTTCTCGACGTACTTCTTGGGCACGATCCAGCCGGCCCCGGTGGCCATCGTGCCGTAGAAGGTCATGAAATCGGGCCACGGATGCTTGAAGCGGAAGCGGACGCGCTGCGGATCGATCACGTCGATCGAGGCGATCCGCGCCTTGTAGGGCCCCGAGGCCGCGCCGCGGTAGCGCTCCATCGAGAACTTCACGTCCTCGGCGGTCACCGGATCGCCGTTGTGGAACTTCACGCCCCGCCGCAGCACGAACTCGTAGCTGAGGCCGTCCGGCGACGTCGTCCACGACTCGGCCAGGCTCGGCGCCATCGGATTGCCGGGCATCGGCTTCACGAGCGCGTCGTGGAGCGCGTAGAGCAGCATGAAGGGGGTGATGATCCCGGTCGTCTCGGCCGGGTCGAACCATCCCGGCGCGAGCGAGATGTGCACGGCCCATGTGAGCTCCCCGGCGGGGGCCTGCGAGCGCGCCTTCGTGGGAGCGATCAGACCGAGGAGCAGGAGCCCGGCCAGGATCAGCGCGGGAAGGGAAAGCCATCGGAGCAGCACCCGTTCGGTCATGAGGATCCTCCTCTGCGTTCGCGAAACTTTTTGGGAGCGAAGCCGAGGACCGACGAACGGAACCCGAAGCGCTGCCGATTATCCGCGGGCGGCCGACGTTGTCAATGAGGCGAATCCCGCCGTCACGGGAGCCGGGCGGCGCCGAGCCCACTCCAGAGGCCGGGGAGCGGGTCGAGTCCGAGCGCCAGCCTCGCCAGCACGTCGCCGACCGCGGGGACGAGCGCGAACCCGTGACCCGAGAATCCGGCCGCGATCAGCAGACCGTCGAGACCCGGCATGGGACCCAGCAGCGGAAGGTCATCCGGCGTGAATGCTTCGATGCCGGCCCAGCTCCTGGCGACCGAGTGCGTGGCGAGCGGCGGATAGACGGCGCGAGCGACCTCGAGACTTCCGCGCACGCTGTCGTCCAGCACCTCCCAGCGGTTCACCGCCTCGTCCGGAACACGCGCGGGCCAGCCTCCGCCGATGAGGTAGGCCCCGTCGACGAGCTGCTTGAGGCTGAGCGGGCGGCCGAAGCAGCCGACGACCGGAGTCAAGCGCGCGGGCGCCGCATCGGTCAGGAGCATCTGGAGGCCGCGGCCGCGAAGCGAAAGCCTCACGCCGATCTTCGCGAGCACGGTCGCGCTCCATGCGCCCGCGGCCACCAGTGCGGTGTCGCACGGCAGGCGCGCGCCGTCGCTCCGGACGACGGCCACGACGCGCCGGCCCTCGACGACCAGCGCCTCGGCGCCGACACCTTCCTCGATGCGCACACCGAGTCGTCGCGCCGCCGTCGCCCAGGCGTGGACCGTGGCCACGGCATCGGCCTGTCCATCGATCGGACAGTGGACGCCACCACGACATTCGGACGACAGGCCGGGCGCCAGGCGGTGCGCATCGGCCGCCTCGACCAGCTCCACGGGGACACCGTCGGCGCACTGTTCCGACGCCGTCGCGCGCGCCTCGGCCCAGCCCGCCTCGTCGAGCGCCACGCGCAGGCCGCCGCTCCGGCGATAGCCCGTCTTCGCCTCGAGCTCGCGGTCGAGGTCGGGCCAGCGACCGAGACTCTCGAGCGCCATGGCGCGCTCGGCCGGGTCGCGGCCCAAGACCCGAACGCCGGCCGCGCTGGCGCTCGACGCGGCATCGCCGACGCGTTCGCGCTCGAGTACGGTCACGTGAGCTCGTCGGTCCGCGCGGCGAATGTGAAATGCGGCGCTGAGCCCGATCAGACCTCCGCCGACGACGACGATCGCGCGCGTCGCCGACTCCACGCTAGCCTTTGACCGACCCCGCCGACAGTCCCTGGACGACGAACCGTTGCCCGAGAAAATACAGGATCGTGATCGGCACCGTGGCGAGGACCGCCCCCGCCATGAGCTGTCCCCAGATGTACTGGTCGCCCACCACCATCATCGAGAGCTTGATCGGCACCGTCATGGTGGTCTGGTCCGAGGTGAAGACCAGCGCGAGCAAGAACTCGTTCCAGGCCAGGGTGAAGGAGAAGATGGCGGAGGCGACGATGCCCGGCGCCGAGAGCGGCAGGAGGATCCGGAACAGGGCGCCGATCTTCGTGCAGCCGTCGACCATCGCGTGCTCTTCGAGCTCGGCCGGGATGCTCCGGAAGTAGCCCATCAACATCCAGGTGCAGAAGGGCACGGTGATCGAGAGATAGGTGAGCATGAGCGACTTCAGCGTGTTGCCGAGACCCAGCGCCACCACGATCGCGTAGAGCGCGACGAACAGCATCGCCGTCGGCAGCACGTACTTGAACAGGATGAAGCGGCCGATCCACTCCCGCCCCCGGTACCGGTAGCGCACGATGCTGAAGGCGGCGAACGCGCTCACCACCACCGTGACCGCGGTGGTCACCGACGCCACCGCGAAGCTGTTCCAGATGTTGGTCAACAGGCCGTCGCGCTGGATCACCCGGACGAAGTGCTCGAGCGTGGGCCGGTGCGGCAGGTAGGTGAAGTCCTCGTAGAGCTCCTTGTTCGACTTGAGCGCGGTCGTCAGCATCCAGAAGAGCGGCACCGCCACCATGAAGACGAAGAGCGCCAGCAGCGCGTAGGTCGTGGCCCGGATCGAGAGCGATTCACGCATGATCCGGCCTCCTCAGGCGTTGGCCTTCTTGTGCAGCAGGATCGTCACCGCCAGCACCAGCGCGATCAAGAGCGGCAGGAAGAGCGTGGAGACCGCGGCGGCCTCGCCCAGCCTGAGATTGGTCATCCCCATCACGTACACCAGCATCGTGTAGACCATCGTCGCGTCCGAGGGACCGCCGCCCGTCAAGAGATAGACCGGCTCGAACGCGTTCGCGGTCCAGATCGTCGTCAAGAGCACCACGACGCCGATGATGTGGTAGAGCCCCGGCAGGGTCACGTGCCGGAACTGCTGCGCCCGCGAGGCCCCGTCGACCTGGGCGGCGTCGTAGAGCTCCTGGGAGATCGTCTGCATCCCCGCCAGGAACGAGATCGCGTAGAACGGAAAATTTCGCCAGACGTGCGCCACGACGACCGAGGCCATGGCCGTGCTGCGATCGGACAGGAAGGGGATCGGGCTCGCGATGAGCCCGAGGTCGATCAGCGCGTAGTTGATCAGGCCGCTCAGCGGGTCGTAGAGCCAGCGCCAGACCAGGTAGACGACGAACGCCGGCATCGCCCAGGGCAGGAGCAGGAACGCGCGGAAGAAGTTGCGGCCGCGGATCCGCTGGTTGAGCACGAGGGCCACCGCCATGCCGAGCACGAGCTTGATGGCCACCGCGGACACCGTGAAGACGACGGTGTTCACGACCGCGGTGCTGAACTGCGGCCAGCTCAGGACGTAGATGAAGTTCTTGAGGCCGACGAACTGGCCCGGCGAGCCCACGGTCTTGTCCGAGAAGGCCAGCCAGATCGCGTAGAAGAACGGGTACAGCACGAGCCCGACGAGGAGCAGCACGGTCGGCGAGAGGAGCCCGATGCCGCCGAGCGTCTCGCGCGTGCGCGCCGACGGCCAGCGGGCGGGCTTCGACGGAGCGGGAAGCGCGACGGCGACGGACCGGTGCCGGATGGCCACGGCGCCGCCTCAGGCGTACTTCGAGTAGATCTTGTTCAGGACGTCGATCGCCTCCGCGAAGGCCTTGTCGCGGCTCCAGTTGTCCACGACGAGCCGCTGCAGCATCCGGGAGATCGTCGTGTTCGTGAACTGCTCGCGCCAGGCGTCGTTGAAGACGTCGGGCCAGCCCTGCGGCTCGCCCTTCTGCGACATCTCGATGAGGCCCTTCATGAACGGCTTCTTCTTCCAGACCTCGAACTTGAGGTAGTCCTTCAGCACCGGGCCCCACTGGCTCACCGCCGACTCGCGGTCCATCTTGCCGGGCTCCATCGAGTCCCACAGGAACTGCCTGGCGAGCTCCGGCACCTTCGTGTACTTCAGGATCGACCGCGAGCCGAACGTGACCGGCTGCACGAGCCCCTTGGGCCCGCGCGGGTACGTGTAGTGGCCGGTCTTGGCCAGGAGCTCGGGGTTGTTGATCTCGAGCCAGAGCGAGATCGTGATCGGGTTCAGCACGAAGACGGCCTTGCCGGCCTGGTAGGTCGAGTTGTTCATCGTGTTGTCCCAGGTGACGACGCCGGGCGGCAGCACGCCCGACTTCCACACGTCGGTGAAGAAGTCGAGAAACTCCCACACCTGCGGCTTGTAGTCGCCGAGGACCACGCGCTTGCCGCGGTCGTCGGCCAGGCGCGCGCCGTAGCTCTTCATCATGTCTTCCCAGACCTGCGAGTCGGTCTGGTTGCTCACCGGGATGCCCAGGCCGAACGTGCGTGGAGGCTGCTGGACCTTCTTGGCGTACGCGAGGAGGTCCGCCCACGTCGCCGGCGGCGGCTTCAGGCCGGCCTTCTCGAGCAGGTCGTCGCGGGTGATCAGCATGAAGCCCTGGAACCCGAACATGATGTGGTGCGCGCGCCCGTCGGGCTCGAGCATGATCTTGGGCGCGTTGCCGACCCAGCCGCCGTAGGTCTTCTCTAGCTTCTTGTAGACGTCGGTCACCTCGAGCAGCTGGCCGCGGGCCCTGAGCTCGACCGCGTTGGACTCGACGATGTCCGGCGTGGCCTTGGCCTCGATGGCCGCGGTGATCTTGGGCAGGAACTCCTTGAGCGGCACCATCGTGATCTGCAGATCGACGTTGTTCTTCTGCGCCCACTCGCGCGCGAAATTCGCCCGCGCGTCGTCGCTCTCCTTCAGGAACTGGTAGCACCAGTAGTTGAGCTTCGGCCGCTGGGCGACGGCGGGTGCCGCGAACGGAACGGTCGCCGCGGCGCCGGCGAGCGCCGCGGAATTTTTCAGGAACTCGCGACGGGTCTGCCGCTTCGCAGGGCGTGCCATCGGCTTTCCTCCCTCGTCACGTGGGGCTCGACAGGTCGGCGCAGCCAGGAGCTACGGTTGCGGGAGACTATGCTCCGCTCGCTCGGCTCGGTCAAGACCCGGCACCCCCGGAAGACACCCCGTGAAAACCCCTGACCTCATGACGGAAAATCGCGGTGCATGAGTGGGGATAAGTGGACAACTTCGCGGTTGACAGGCGCGCGATTCCGGCTTACCAAGCGCCCGATGCATGCCGCCGACGAGCGCGCCGCCCAGATCCGCATTCTCTCCGGCGTGGCCGGTCACCTCTGCTCGGCGATCGAGGCGCTCACGCAGAGCGACTGCGATTGGTACTCGACCGACCTGCTCGAGATGCTGTCGGCCATCGACGGGCAGATCGCGGTGCTGAAGGAGATCGACGCCGGCCACGCCTGACGGCGGGCGCGCCGGTCTACCAGAACTCCCGCGTCGCGCGCCGGGCGCCCTCGGCCATGCTGGCGAGCTTCGCCCACGCGATGTCCGGATCGACCGCCGCCTGCCCCACCCAGGTCCCGAACCCGCAGTCCGTTCCCGCGATGACGTTCTCGCGCCCGACCAGCCGCGCGTAGCGCCCGATGCGCTCGGCCACGAGGTCCGGGTGCTCGATGAAGTTGGTCGTCGAGTCCAGGACGCCGGGGATGAGCACCTTGCCCGGCGGAAGCTTCACGCGCTCGAACACGCGCCACTCGTGGGCGTGGCGCGGGTTGGAGGCCTCGAACGAGAGCCCCGCGGGCCGGGCCTCGAAGACGACGTCGAGGATGTCGGCCAGGGCGACGTCGTAGTGGTGCGGCCCCTCGTAGTTGCCCCAGCACACGTGCAGGCGCGAGCGCTCCGGCGGCACGCTGGCCAGCGCGCGGTTCATCGCCGCGATGTGCAGCCGGGCCATCGTGCGGAAGTCGTCGAGGCTCAGGTCGGCGAACTGGATGTGCCGCCCCATCCCGAGGTCCGGGCAGTCGAGCTGCAGGATGAAGCCCGCCTTCGCCACCGCCTCGTATTCGGGCCGCATCGCGTCGGCGATCGCGAACAGATAGGCCTCGTGGCTCGGGTAGTGGTCGTTGCGGAAGAAGAGCGAGATCACGCCCGGCGACGCGGCCGAGATGAAGCCGTGCTCGGCCTTGGCGGCGTCGCAGCCGGCGCGGAGGTTCTCGGCGTCGACCACCGCGGCCCGCGGGTCGCGGACGCTGATCGGTCCGTCGCAGGCCGGCGTCCGGCGCCGCGCCCGGCCGGGATCGCCGAAGACGCGCTTGGCCATCTCGGGAAAATCCACGAGGTCGCGGTACGTGAGCGGATGGCTGGCGCCGCCGAAGCCGTTCAGGCGGTCCTTGACGTAGGTCGCGTAGCTCGGCTTGCTCATCTCGCCGTCGTTCACGATCGCGACGCCCGCCTTCACCTGCTTCTGGACGGCCTCGGCCACCGCCGCGCGGATGCGCGCGCCGAGGGCCGCCCCGTCGACCGGGACGCCTTCCTCCTTGGCGTACATCATCCGGATCAGGTCGGGCGGACGCGGAAGGCTCCCGGTGTGCGTGGTGAGGAATCGGTCGGTGCTGCGCGGCGTCGTCATCGCGACGCGATGCTACCACGCCGAGCGGAACGCGCGCTTCACCTGGGCGATGCGCTGCTCGTCCCGCTTGTAGAACGTCCACTGCTTGATCCGCCTGGCGCGGACGAGCCCGGCCTGCGTGAGGATCCTGAGGTGCTCGCTGGCCGTCGGCTGGCTCACGCCGAGCTTGGCCGCGATGAACACCCCGCACACGCCGTCGCGGACGAGATCGCCGTCGACCTGTCGCGGGAAGTGGGACCGCGGCGACTTGAGCCAGCCGAGGATCTGCAGCCGCTTCTCGTTCGCGAGTGCCTTGGTGATGTCGACCGGAATCATGTTTCGACACTTTGCCAACTGGCTAAGTCCATGTCAACATGCTCTGCGGCCGCGGAGCGGCGCGCCGAGGACAGGAGGACCCAGTGGCGAACGGTATCGGGCGTCGGGAGATCGCGGAGGTCCGTGAGGTCATCCGGCCGTACGTGCGCGTGACGCCGGTCGTGGAGGTTCGGGGCGCCGATTTCGGCCTCGTCGACTTCCCGATCGTGTTGAAGCTCGAGCTCTTGCAGCATTCCGGCTCGTTCAAGGCGCGCGGCGCCTTCACGAACCTCTTGACGCGCAAGCTTCCGGCGGCGGGCGTCGTGGCCGCGTCGGGCGGCAACCACGGCGCGGCGGTGGCGTACGCGGCCATGCGCCTGGGAGTGCCGGCCAAGATCTTCCTGCCGACGGTGTCGTCGCCGGCGAAGGTCGCGCGCATCCGCTCGTACGGCGCGGATCTGGCCATCGTCGGCGACCTCTATGCCGACTCGCTCGCCGCCAGCGAGGCGTGGACGGCGCGGACCGCGGCGCTCCCGATCCACGCCTACGATCAGATCGAGACCTTGCTCGGCCAGGGCACGCTCGGCATGGAGCTCGCGGAGCAGGCGGCGGTCGACACGGTGCTGGTATCGGTCGGCGGGGGCGGGCTGATCGGCGGCGTGGCGGCGTGGTTCGCCGGCGCCATCACGGTGGTCGGCGTCGAGCCCGAATCCGCACCGACCTTGACGGAGGCGCTGAAGGCGGGGCGTCCGGTCGACGCGCCGGCCGGCGGCATCGCGGCCGACTCCCTGGCGCCCCGCCGGGTCGGCGAGCTGATGTTCCCGATCGCGCGCGCCCACGTGGCCCGGGTGGCGCTGGTGAGCGACGACGCGATCCGCCGGGCACAGGACGCCTTGTGGAGCACGCTGAGAATCGTGGCCGAGCCGGGCGGGGCCGCGGCGTTCGCGGCCCTCTTGAGCTCCGCCTACACACCGGCCGCGGGCGAGCGGGTCGGCGTGGTCGTGTGCGGCGGCAACTCCACCGCGGTCGATTTCGGCCAGGCCTGACTCGAGCCGCGCGTCCGGCGCTCGCGCGTGGACTCGCGCGGCGTCGACTCTCGCCGCGTCTAGATGATCGCGAAGTGCGCCTCGGTCGTCCGGCCGGTACGGCCGTTGATCGGCAGGATGTCCTGGGGACAGGCGGAGAGCGCGACGACCAGATCCATCTCGGCGCGGAAGACCACGTAGCCGCCCGGCGGCGAGACGGGCTCGCCCCACTCGAGCTCGCCGGCGGGCGTCCACGGGATGTTCATGAACAGGTTCAACGACGGCGGCGTGGCGCGCAGCACCACGCCGAGGTTCGCGAGCGCCGAGTGCAGGTTGTCGCGGCAGTTGTCGTGATAGCCCTCGACGCCGAGCAGGCCGTAGCGCCATCGGTCGCACGGCGCCATCAGGGTGTCGTGCACGCAGCTCGAGGTGTCCTCGACCAGGGTCAGGATCGGCTTGCGCTGATTGGTGACGAAGGTGTCGCCCACCGCGGCGGCGAGCTTCATGAACGAGGCGCGGCTGGCCTCCATCGACATCCACTCGGTCAGGTCGCGGGCGTTGAAGGCCCACGCGTCGACGACCTGCGTGCCGTGGGTGTTGACGATCTTGATGTGCTGGCCGGCGCTCGCCTGCGCCGCCTTGCCCCCGCGGGCCGGAATCGTGACGAGCTCACCGCTCACTTGGGCGCCCCCTTTTCGGACTTCTCGCGGTAGTAAGAGTTGATGCCGGTATCCGGCGGCGAGCCGCTGGTCATCGTGAGCATCGTGGCGAGCTCGCTGCGGTGATGGGCCGCGTGGGTCGGCACGTGCAGCAGCAGCATGCCGAGCGGCCGGCTGAACGTGCGGCCCTCGGGTGTCTTGCCCTCGAGCGCGCGCCACAGATCGGCCTCGCCGAGATCGGCCAGGAAGCCGCGCTGCTGGTACTCGAGGTCGTCCCATTTCGCGCGCAACGCGGTGAGCGTCGGGATGCTGAGCCCGTAGGTCGGATCGCCCCGGACCACCGCCGGCGGGCGCCCGCGCCACGTCTCGAGCCAGAACCAGTCGGCGCCGTACATGTGCACGAGCATCGCGCGCAGGGTCGGCTCGCTGAACTGCGGGCCGATTTCCCGGCCGGCGGACTCGTCGCCGCGCGCCGCCACGACGTCGAAGAGGCGGCGATTGGCCCAGTGATGATAGGCCCAGTACTCGCGAACCAGCGCGACGCTCACGATCCGCTCGGGAGGCCGTGGCCGCCGCGGTAGTCCGAGGGCGCCGGCGGCGCCCAGCCGGCCAGGAGCTCGGGCGCCGGCTGCCAGATCTCGACGCCGAGCGGCCGGCACGTGGCGAGCGCGTCGCCCGCGCCCGGGCCCCACACCGCCACCGACAGATCGCCGTGCGGGCACACCGAGATCGCGGCCAGCACGTCGATCTCGGCGAAGAACTCGACGTAGTCCCCCGTGCGCGCCGGGCTCGGCTTGACGAAGTAGCGGCCCTCCGGCGTGAGCCCGGTCACCTGGAACACGTTGAGCACGTCGTGCACGTCGAGCTCCGTCAGGTGGAACGGCGCCACCGCGCGGACGAGATTACTGTGGCAGCAGAGGTCGAACTCCTCGCCGTTGAGGAGCTTGTGCACGTACGGGTCGCACCGCGTGCCGAGCAGATCGTGGCAGCCGCCGCCGTCCTCGTCGCGGCCGTAGCCGACGCTGTCGGCGGTCAGGGTCAGCATCGGCCTCAGATACGGCAGGCACGACCAGAGCCGGTCGAAGGCCGTGAGGTGCGCCTGATGGAGCTGGCGCGTGCGCGCGGCCCAGAAGCGCTCGCGCGGGTTCGACAGGCTCCAGACGTTGAGGTCCGCCACCTGCGGCCCCTCGACGGCAACGATGCGAAAGATCTGGCCGGCACGCACCGGCCAGGCGCGGCCCGTCCGCCGTGGCACGACGAATCGGTCGACCAGGGTGCGGCGTCCGGTCTCGCGCGCCAGGCGCCCGTAGAGCTCGCGGTCGACCTCGAGCGGCGAGCCGGGCTTCGCGTCGTAGATTACTCGGGGCCGCATGTGTCGCTCGAGCCTCCGCCGCGCCTCGGGTCCGCCCCGGTTGCGCCTCGTCCATTCCAACGCGGCGCCCCGGTCCGCAGTTGCACTCGATGTGAGCAGGCGCGCGCCGACGTTGACAATGCCCGATCAGGCATAGTCTGATACCGGCCAGCCGGATCAGAATGCCGCATGATAGCGCCGATCAGGGAGGTCCAGCCATGAGAGTCTTGCGCGTGACCATCGCCGTCGCACTGTGTCTCGGTCTTGTCGGCTTCGTCGCCGGCTCCGATGCCCAGCAGTGCCCGAAAGGCAAGCTGCGCCTCTATACGTCGTGGCCGATGCAGGGCGCGATGCTCCCGGAAGGCACGGGCATGAAGAACGGCGTCGACCTCGCGGTCTCCGAGGTCGGCGGCGTGGTTGCCGGCTACTGCCTCGAGGTCGTGAGCCTCGACGACGCTTCGCCGCAGACCGGCAAGTGGGACGGCGCGGTCGAGGCCGAGAACGCGAACAAGGCGGTCGGCGATCCCCTCGCGATCGTCTACATCGGCACCTACAACTCTGGCGCCGCCAAGGTGTCCATCCCGATCACCAATCGCGCGCACATGGCGCAGGTGACGCCGGCCAACACGTATCCCGGGCTCACCAAGAAGCGCGGCGCCGCGCCGGGCGAGCCGGAGATCTACCGGCCGGGCGGGTTCGTGAACTACTTCCGGCCGATCCCGGCCGACGACATCCAGGGCGCGGTCGCGGCCAAGTGGGCCAAGAACCTCGGCGTCAAGAAGGTGTTCATCCTCAACGACCAGGAGCTCTACGGCAAGGGCATCGCCGACGTCTTCGAGGCCACCGCGAAGAAGATCGGGCTGCCGGTCGTCGCCAACGAGGGGATCGACTGGAAGCAGCCCGACCAGAAGCCGGTGCTGACCAAGATCCGGGCCTCGGGCGC
>JACXTT010013090.1_pt1 | contig 10959 bp, 6 predicted proteins | sample 9270951 | NCBI WGS metagenome assembly JACXTT01 (sample SAMN15532306, study PRJNA645909) | rock metagenome | isolation source: weathered quartz diorite | place: Puerto Rico | collected 2017-06-21 | reverse complement strand
CGCCCAGGGGCGCGGGCGGCGGGCTCTTCGGCAGCCCGCTCGCCCGCAGCGCCGACGAGCCCCACCTGCGGACCGGGGCCGACGAGAACGAGGACATGCCGCTTCCGACCAGCCACGGGCACCATCGCGCGCCGAAGCCCAAGCGGAAGCACGGGGGCGCGGCACGCGTCGGCGACCAGCACGCGATCTTCTCGGCCGACCTCGCCAATCCCTACCCGACGCCCGCGGAGCAGCCGCTCGCCGACGTCTCCGGGCTCGACGGCGGCAGCGGCACGATCGCGCTCTGGGTGACACCGCTCTGGGGCGAGCACAACGCCGACGACGCCACCCTGATCCGCTTCGGCGACGATCGCGTTCGCCTGGTGAAGAACGTGAGCTTCCTGCGCTTCGAGATCGTCGATCGCCTGGGGGGGCAGACGGGCGTCGGGGGCTCGATCGCCGACTGGAAGGTCGGCGAGTGGCACTACGTCGTCGCCACCTGGGACGGGCGGGTGGTCGCACTCTTCGTCGACGGAGGGCAGGTCATGGCGACGGCGCAGAACGCACCGATCGACCTGGCGCCTGACACGCCGATCTTCGTCGGCTCCGCCTTCCCGCCCGGCCGCCCCGTCGCCCCCGCGGTGATGGCGGGGGTGACGATCCGCAATCGTGCGCTCACGCCGACGGCGATCGCCCGCCGCTTCGACTTCGGCCCGCGGCCCGCGCAGTAGCCCGGCTCAGTCGAAGTACTGGGACGCGAACCGGCGCCCGAGCCACACCCCGAGCGCCGTCCCCACGACGCTCAGCATGTACTCCCACATGAGCCCACCCGGGGACCCGAGCCACCAGCCGATGCCGCTGCCGATCGTCGCGCCGACGAACGCGCAAAGCCCACCCATCCGGCCATGCCCTATCACGGATCCTGCCGGCGTCCCCGCCGGTGTCCGATACGCTTTCGATCGCGCGCCGTTCGCGCTAGAGCGGAGCCGCGTCCACGGAGGTTCGCATGGCTCAGATGCTCTCCCCCACCCCCAACCGCTACGGCACCCTCGGCCGCGTGCTGGTCGTCGACCTGACGACGCGCACGTCGCGCGTCGAGAGCGTCGACGAGGCCGTGTACCGGAGCTTCCTCGGCGGCTACGGGCTCGGGGCGTATCTGATGTGGAAGCACTTCCCGCCCAAAGCCGACGCGCTGGCGCCTGAGGCCTGCTTCGCGATCGTCTCGGGGCTGCTCACCGGCGTGCGCACCCCGTTCTCCGGGCGCATCCAGATCGTCGGCAAGTCGCCGCTGACGAGCACGTGGGCGGATTCGAACTCCGGTGGCAGCGTGGCGAGCCACCTCCGTCGGGCCGGGTACGACGCGCTGCTCGTCACCGGCCGCGCCTCCGAGCCCGTGGTGCTTTCGATCCACGACGATCGGGTCGAGTTCGCGCCCGCTGGCGCCCTCTGGGGTCAGGAGATCCCACCGGTGTTCGACGCGCTCCGGGCCGCCTACGGCGGCCAGTCCGAGGTCGGCGTCAGCGCGATCGGCCCGGCCGGCGAGCAGCAGGCACGCATCGCGAGCGTGATGAACGACCGCTACCACGCCTTCGGTCGCCAGGGCTTCGGCGCGATCTACGGCAGCAAGAATCTGAAGGCGATCGTGGTCGCGGGCTCGGGCGAGGTACCGATCGCCGATCCCGAGCGCTTCCGCGCGCTCTGCCACGACGTCACGCGCCAGTACAAGAGCGACCTCTCGCTGCTCATGCGGATCATGGTGTGGTTCACGAAGCCCAAGCGCTACCTGGGCTTCATGTACCGGCTGTTCTCGCGGCTCGGCATCAAGGTCGAAGCCCCGCAGCAGGCCATGCGGCAGCTCTGGAGCGACCGCGGCACGACCGGCGCGCTCGCGATCAGCGTCGAGAACGGCGACGCGCCCGTCAAGAACTGGAAGGGTTCGGGTGCGGTCGACTTCCCCCTCGCGACGAGGAGCTGGAAGCTCGACGGCGCCGAGGTCGACAAGATCATCACCAAGAAGCTCTCGTGCGGCGACTGCCCGATGCCGTGCAAGGGCATCGTCGCCGTCAGGTCGCGCGGGCTCCGCGACGTCCGGCGTCCCGACTACGAGACGCTCGCGGGCTTCGGCGCCAACCTGCTGAACGACGACCTCTCGGTCGTCACCGCCTGTCACGACGCCTGCAACCGCTACGGCATGGACGCGGTGAGCGCGAGCGCGACGCTCGCCTGGGTGTGTGAGGCCGTGGAGAAGGGGATCCTCACGCCCGCCGATCTCGACGGCGTCGACATGCGCTGGGGGAACGGCGAGGGCGCGCTGGTGCTCACCATCAAGATGGGGAGCGGCGAGGGCTGCGGGACGTGGCTCCGTCACGGCCTCGCGCGTGCCGCCGAGCACGTCGGGAAGGGCAGCGAGGAGTTCGCGGTGCACGTGCACGGCGGCGAGCCCGCCTACCACGACACGCGCTTCACGTCGCTGATGGGCGTGACGTACATCTCCGACCCGACGCCCGGCCGCCATACCGCCGGCACCGCGGCGTGGAACGAGACCTTCAACGCGAAGTTCCCGATCCCGAACGCGGTCGATCCGAAGGAGGTCACAGTCGGCTGGAAGAGCACCAAGGGCAAGGGCGTCGCGCAGGCGCACTTCAGCAACGCGCACCAGGTGATGAACGGCCTGGGTCTCTGCATGTTCACGAACCTGACCGGCGGGCTACCGTGGCTGGACCTCCTGAACGCGCTCACCGGTTGGAAGATGAACGAGCAGGACCTGATGCTGGCCGGCGAGCGCATCCAGAACCTCCGCGCCGCCTTCAACCGTCGCGAGGGAATCCTCCCCGCCGACTTCAAGCCGCATCCGCGCATGCTCGGCGAGGGCGACGGGCTGCTCAAGGACGGGCCGCTCAAGGGCGTCACGGTCCCGCTGCCGCAGCTGAAGGACGACTACTACCGCGCGATGCACTGGAACCCGTCGACCGGCGCGCTCTCGCGCGCGCGGGCCGATCAACTCGGCATGACCGACATCCTCGCGGGGTACCTCGACGCGTGAGCGTGCTCGCGGCGCTGCGCCGCCGCCTCCGGCCGCGGGCGTCCTCCGACGGGGAGCTCCGCGTCCACGTGATCGTGAAGGGCCGGATCGGCGACGGCTGGTACGACGTCGACGAGCAGGTGCCCCTGCCCGCGGGGGCGACACTCGCCACGCTGCTCGACGAGGCCGAGCGTCGCGGCATCCGGCTCCGCGCCGCGATCGCCGACAGCCCGCACCTGCGCCACACGCTGATGCTGAACGGCACGCGCTGCCCGGTCGAAGAGAACCTCTCCCGTCCCCTCGTCGACGGCGACGAGATCTATCTCCTCGCGCCGCTCGCCGGCGGCTGACTGCCTCGACAGACCCGGTCGTACATGGTCCCCCGCGCTGGAGCCGGCGTCGGGCGCGGGTTACAACCGCATCATGCTCCGGCTCTACGACTATCGCTCGTCCGGCAACGCGTACAAGGTCCGCCTCCTGCTGCATCAGCTCGGGCTGCCGTTCGAGCGCATCGAGCTCGACATCGATCGCGGCGAGACCCGCACGCCCGAGTTCCTCGCGAAGAACCCGAATGGACGCATCCCGACGCTCGAGAGCGAGCGCGGCGAGTTCCTGGCCGAGTCGAACGCGATCCTGTTCTACCTGGCCGAGGGGACGCCGTACCTGCCGGCGGACCGTTGGGAGCGCGCGCAGGTGCTCCAGTGGATGTGCTTCGAGCAGTACAGCCACGAGCCCAACATCGCGACCGTCCGCTACTGGCTGACGCACCACCGGCCGTATCTGCCGGAGGTCCTCGAGCAGAAGCGGGAGCTCGGGCGCGCCGCGCTCGGGGTGATGGAGCGGCACCTCGGCACGCGCACGTTCTTCGTCGGCGAGCGCTACTCGATCGGGGACATCGCGCTCTACGCCTACACCCACGTCGCGGAGGAAGGCGGGTTCGCGCTCGCGCCGTTCCCGGCCGTTCGACGCTGGCTCGAGCGCGTCCGCACGCAGCCGAAGCACGTCCCGATCACGCAGGGATAGACGGAGCGCGCGGACGTGCGTCACCTCCTGCCCGTCCTCGCGCTCGTGCTCGGCGTCACCCGCGGCGTGGCGGCCGCGCCGTCGGTGGCGATCCCGGGCTTCGCGCTCACCGCCGCGGTGACTGCGCTCGCGAGCCCCACCGCGATCGCCTTCCTCCCCGACGGCCGGCTGCTGGTCACCGAGAAGCGCGGCGTGCTCCGGCTGGTCGACGGCGGCGCCGTGGTCGCGAGCCGGTCGATCGACGTCTGCACGGCCTCGGAGATGGGGCTGCTCGGCGTCGCCGTCGATCCCGCGTTCACGACCACGGGCGCGATCCTCCTCTACCGCACGCGCCCCGGCCCCGACGGCTGCGGTGACGCCGCCGGGCGCGTGAACCAGGTCGTCCGCGTGACGCTCGCCGGCGACGCGTTCGCGCCGGGCGCACCGGTCGTGCTCCTCACCGGCATGCGCACCGACGGCGGCAACCACGACGGCGGCGGGCTCCGCATCGGCCCCGACGGGAAGCTCTACGTCGGCGTCGGCGATACCGGCAACGGCGACAACAAGGGCGGCCCGGGCACCGCGACGAATCCGTACTCACAGAACCTGAACGCGCTCGAGGGGAAGATCCTGCGGCTCGAGCTCGACGGCAGCCCGGCCTCGGGCAATCCGTTCGTCGGCCAGGCGGGCGCGCGTCCCGAGGTGTTCGCGCGCGGGTTCCGGAACCCGTGGCGGATGAGCTTCGACCCCGTCACCGGTCGGCTGTGGGTCGGCGACGTCGGCGACCTGACGATCGAGGAGATCGACATCGTCGCCGCGGGCGGCAACTTCGGCTGGCCGCGCTGCGAGGCGCGCCAGCCCGGCGGCTGCGAGCGCCCCGGGGACGTCCTTCCGATCTTCTCCTACCGGCACGACGGGCAGGCTTCGCTCGGTACGTCGATCACCGGCGGCACGTTCACGGCGCCGAGCTTCGGCGCGCTCGGCGACCACTACGTCTTCGGCGATTTCACCGCCGGGGACTCGGGCCGCCTCTGGGACGCGATCCCGAGCGCGACCCGCAAAGACGTCGCCGGTCCTCCCACGCTCCTGGTCGACGACGCCGGCGGTCCGGTGGACGTCGTGTGGGGACCCGACGCCGCGCTCTACTACGTCGCGTATCTCGACGGCGAGGTCCGACGTCTCGCGCCGTCGTGCGGCGCGCCCGGTGACTGCGACGACCACGACGCCTGCACCGTCGACACCTGCGACGCCCCGAACGGCTGCCGCCACACCCCGACCACCAACGCCACCGCTTGCGCCGACGACGACCCCTGCACCGACGACACCTGCGACCCCGACACCCAGACCGGCTGTCGCCACGTCGCCCGCACCGGCATCCCCGGCGCCGCCTGCCAGTTCCGATCCCACTCCCTCGACTCCCCCGCCTGCGCCAATCAACTCCTCCCCCGTCCCATCCTCCGCAACTTCGAAGCCGCCGCCCGCCAGACCGTCCGCGCCCAAGCCACCCGCCAACCAAAATCGAAACGCCTCGTCACCCGCGCGATCGCCTCGCTCGACCGCGCGACGGCCGCCGCGAAGCGAGCCGGCCAACGCCTGGCGATCTCCTTCGACTGCGCCGCCACGACCACGAACCGCCTCGACGCGATCCGCTCGACTCTCGAATCCCTGCTCTGACCGCCCCGCTCGGCCGCACCGATCGCGAAGCGGAGGCCGCCGCTCCGGACCAAGGCGCGACGCGCGCACACGGAGCCCGTCACGACGGTGGAGGCACGCTCCGGCATGGGGTGGGCCCGAAAAATGGGCCGCGCGCCCCGATTCCCGTGGGCGGAGCCGCTTCGACATCAACGGCGCGGATAAGGGCCCCGTTTTTCGGGCCACCCCATGCCGGAGCGCGCCGACCCCCGTCAGCTCACCGACACCGCACCAGCCCGCTCCTCGCCTTGCACCGCAGCGGCTTCCGGAAGCACACGTCGCCGCTGTCGAGCCCCAGCTGCAGCTTCTTCCCCGTGAGCCCCGCCCCATCGAGCCCGCGCAGATCGAGCGTCACCCGGTACGCGCGCTTGCTCCCCTTGACGAGCACCAGCTTCCCGACCGCGTCGCCGTTGGCGCCGTCGTGCTCGACGCCGTCACCGGCCGCGACGAAGCCCGTGACGTCCTCGCGCACCAGCGGGCTCGCCGCGGCGGTGTCGCCGAAGGCGACCCGCATGCCGTGGGTCGGCGCGTCGAGGGTGATGCCGGCCGGCAGCTTGAGGACGCCGCTCAGCTCGAGCGGCCCGTCGGCCGCGAACGTCGCGCCCTTGAGCTTCGCCACCTTGCCGCGACAGTTGAGCAGGTCGGTGGTCTCCGCCATCACCAGGTTCTCGTCGTAGTCGCTGCCGTCGCCGCGCGTGCCGTGCGGGTTGCCGTTCAGCGGGATGTTGAGCTTGCGCTGATCGGCGAACGGCTTGAAGGCGCGGCGATAGTACAGCTTCACGTCGACGCGGACGTCACGCTTCTGCCAGCCGCGCGGGAGCTGGAAGGCATAGTGCGTGGTGTCGGTCGCGCCCGCCGGGATGCGGTTGTCGAAGGCGCCGACCGCGATCGTGAACAGCACGTTCTTGGTGAAGAACTCGTCGTAGAGGACGCGGGCGTATATCTTCCCCGGCAGGCCGGCGAAGGCGCCGGTCGCCCGATCGCCCGACCCGCCCCACTCCGGGATCACGGGTCCGCCGGCGTCGCCCGGCATCGGATCCAGATGGACGCCGTTGCGATCCACCGCGTCGACCAGGAGCACGATGTTGCGGAGGGTGACCCCGGTCGGGAGCCAGTGGCCCGCGCCCGAGTTGGTCACCGACACGTCGACGGCCAGCCGATCGGCGTCCAGGGTCGTTGTGGTGGCGAGCGTCACCGAGCGCTGGAGGAACGCCAGCGTCGTGCCCTCGAAGGTGTGCGCGCGCACCTCGCTCGGGTCGCGGACGTTGCTCGAGCGGCTGCAGAAGTGGTCGGCGCCGCTCGGCGGCATGTGGCAGTCGACGCACTCGATGCCCTGCTGCGCGTACGAGCTCTGCGCCCACTCGGTATACGTCATCTGCGACGCCGGGCCGTCGTAGGTGCCGAGGAAGTTGCCGGCTTCGTCGCGTGGGTCGGTGTTGTCCTCGTGGCAGGCCGCGCACAGCCGGCTGGAGCGCGTGATCGACGAGTGGACGGCGCGCATCTCGGTCCCGCCCGGGAAGGTGACGTCGTCGAGCGGACCGAAGATCAGGCCGGGCTCGCCGGGCGTGCGCAGCATGGTGGTCTTGGGCGGCGCGCCGTTCTCCCCCGGCACGAGATTCGGGCGGCGGATGCCGGCGGGGGTCACGTCGACGTCGGCGATCCGGTGGCAGAAGTCGCACGTGACGCCGTGGGAATCCGCGCCTTCATAGAGGTTGAAGTTCGTGTTGGTGGGATCGGCGGAGACGTGGGTCGGCTGGTGGCAGTTCGCGCACTCGCCGTAGCGGGTCGGGTGCGCAGCGTCGGCGTTGTGGCGCGCCAGGAAGGCGAAGAACGGCGGATGGTTCGGGTCGGGCGGCGGCCCCGGGGGCGCGGTCGCGCCGGTGCCGTTGTAGAGCTTGTCGACCCAGATGTTGTGGTTGGTGTGGGCCATCGTCGAGCGGTTCCACTGCTCGACGATGTCGCCGTGGCACTCCTGGCACGCGGCCGGGTCGCGGTAGACGTAGGACGGGTCGTCGACCGCCGCGATCGGGTCGAGGGCGATCGCGAGCCCGCCGGCGCCGGCGGTGACGGTGTCGCAGTCCGGCGAGCTGGGCTGCTGCTTCCAGCAGCCGTTGAAGAAGCCGCTCGCCGCCGACGCGATCACGACCGGCCCCGCGGGCACGGCGATCGTGAACGCGCCGAGCGGGTCGGTGATCGCGGGCGCGCCGAGGCAGTCCTGGACTCGCACGCGCGCCCCGGAGATCGGCCCGCCGCCGGCGGCGCTCACGGTGCCGCTCACCGTTCCGACGGTGGTCGCGCACGGATCCGCCGCCCGCGCCGGCACGCCTCCCAGCAGCACCATCAGCGCGGCGATGACCGCCCGACTCATGGGGCCGTGACGCGCGTCCCCTTGCGGTTGCTCTTGCATCGCCGGGAGAGGGCCATCGTGTCGTCGCCGATCTCGAGGGCGATGGTGAGATCGGGATTCGCGACCTTGAGGCTGCCGAGATCCATGCCGCTGCCGGTCGCCTTGAGCGTGAGCGCGCCCTGCTTGCGCGTGAGCGCGACGCGCCGGAGGCCGGCCGCGACCGTGCCCCGCTTGTCGGCGAAGTGCCAGGCGGTGCCCTTGCGGTTCACCTTGAGCGCTCCGGGCGGCAACGTCCGCTCGACGATCGTCATGTGGTCGCCGGTCGGAATGCCGATGCTGATCGTCACCGGCTCGGTGGCCGGGTCGAACACCTGCGCGGCGCCGAGGTTGGCAGTGCCGGCGAGCGCGAGCGCGTCGGTGTGGGCCTTCTTGCCGAACCGGAGCTGCAGGCGCTGCAGGTCGAGGTCGACGTTGCTCAGCACGTGCCCCGAGTTGATGAGCCCGTGCGGGGCCCGCTCGAACGCGACCAGGTCGTTCAGCTGGCGCGCCGACAGGAAGCGCGTCACGCCGTGCTGGCTCGCGACGTTGCGGCCGCTCCCCTTCTGGTCGCAGTCCTGGACGGCCGGCAGGCACGACCGGACGACGTCGAGCAGCGTCGGGGCGCTGCCGTCGTGCAGGTACGGTGCCGTGTTCCAAATGTCGTTGAGCACGGGCGTCAGGTAGGAGAGCAGCGAGGAGCGATTGCCCGGGACCTGGGTCTGCGGGTTCTGCCAGAGCTGGAAGCCGAGCAGCCCGTACTTGTCGTAGGAGATCTCGAAGGGGTTGGTCCGGTCGAAGACGTTGTCGGTGTGGACGTCGTGGCGCACGAGCGGGCCGTTGGTGTCGGGCTCGGGCGGCAGGTTGGGATCGTAGCCCGCGTTCGGTCCCTTGTCGGTGAACTGCTGCCGGCCCGCGGGCCCGCTGTGACACGCGCTGCATCCGACCGCGAGGTCGTTGAAGATGATCCGCCCGCGCTCCGACGCCTCGGAGGGCGTCACGCCGCCCGCCCCGAGGTTCGGGTTCCGCACGAACTCCGTCAGGCTGTAGACGTAGTCGCCGAGGTGGTCGAGGCGCGCGCTGCGGTGGCGGTTCGGCGCCGGCGAGAGGTCGACGCTGAGGTTGACCGGATCGACCACGAAGCGCCGCGTGATGAGCGCGCCGACGCAGATGTCGGGATCGTCCTCGACGCCGTCGCAGTCGCTGGCGCCCAGCAGCTCGCGGAACGTGAACTCGAAGTCCTCGACCTCGTCGCGATCGCCGTTCCAGTGCGTCGAGCCCATCGGGTTGAAGTAGAGGTCGCGATTGCTCTGCGGCTGGATGTTGGGCGGCGTGAAGGTCGGGTTGTTGAGGCAGCGACCGGCGGGCGCGCACGGCGCGTCGGTGGTGCAGGACACGCCGGGGTCGGTGCTGCAGGTGCCGGGCGCGAAGCTCGCGCGCCCCCGGAGATCCATCGTGTTGCGCAGGCTGGAGCCGAATTGCGAGAAGTCCCACGTCCGGCCGTCGGTGCCGCCGAAGTCCGCGTGACACGACGTGCAGGCGAGCGACGCGCCGTCGCGCGCGGTGCTGGTGACGTCGCCCTGATGCGCGGTGCCGTCGTGCGGGAGCCGGTTGAACGGCGGGATGGGGCCGGCGGCGCCGGTCGCGTCGCGCGCCGACGTCGAGAACAGGATCTTCCCGTCCAGGATCGACGGCGGCACCGGGTCGTCGGCGGTCGTGCCGATGACGGCGCGCACCATCGGCATGCACTCCGCCTGCGGCGGACAGTCGATCGGCGTCGCGCAGGCGGTCGCCGGCGTGCCCTGGCAGCGGAAGCCGGCCGCGGTCGCGGTCACCGCCGCGACGTTGCGCGCCAGGTAGTTGCTGACGAACGCTTCGCTGCCGTCGGCCGAGAGCGCGAGACCGACCGGCGTCGTGCCGACGCCGTCGGGAACGCCGCGCATGGCCCCGGTGCCGATCGTCCACTCGACGCCCGTGTCGACCGGCGTCAGCCCGGACGCGTCGAGCGGCTCCATCCCGCCGGTCGGCACCAGCCGCGCCTGCACCGCACCGACGTTCAGATCTGCGGGCATGGTGTCGTGTCCGTCGCCGGTGCAGGCGGCGTCGGGATTCAGCCCCCCCGGCCCCTTGGCCGCGACCGGGCCGAACACCGCCGCCGCGCTCGTGCCCTGCCCGCGGTCGGTGCTGAAGGCGTAGAAGCCGTTCGCCATGAGATCGGCGGTGTAGGCGACGAGACCGTCGGGCGAGAAGGCGATCGTGCTGACGGTGCCGCCGCCGGCGACGTCGACCTTGCCGACGGTGGCGCCGGTCGCGGGATCGAGCTTCCAGATGACCGCGCGCGCGATGTGGTGGAGCGCGGGTTTGTAGATGTTGCGGTGCGCGGGCTGCCCTTCGCCGGCGGGATTCGACTGGAAGTCGAAGTCCGGGAACAGGCCGATGCCGGGCTTGCCCTGGAAGTAGCGGCTGCGCTCGAAAAGCCCCTTCCGCAGGCTGTTGTGGAGCGTGCCGCCGACCCAGAGCTGCCCGGCCTGCGGTCCCGCCGGCACGATCGCGATCGCGCTCAGCAGGTTCGCGACCCCCTGCCCGCTCGCGACCGTCTCGCAGGTTCGGAAGTCGGGCGGGATCTCGAGCTCCTTGGTCACCGTGCCGGTCGCCGGATCGACGACGCTCACGTGGCCGCTGTGGTTCGGCTCCTTCGTGAGGTAGTGCGTGACGTACGCCGTGCCGTCGCCAGCGAACGCGATCGCCCGCGCCTCGGGCCATGGCAGCGCGACCGTGCGCCGCACCGCGAGTGCCCGAACGAGCACGACCAGCCGTCCCGGCCCTTCCGAAGTCCCCAAGCCCGCCGCGCCGCCCGCGACCGCACCGTACCCCGCCCCCC
>JACXTT010013089.1_pt1 | contig 10960 bp, 7 predicted proteins | sample 9270951 | NCBI WGS metagenome assembly JACXTT01 (sample SAMN15532306, study PRJNA645909) | rock metagenome | isolation source: weathered quartz diorite | place: Puerto Rico | collected 2017-06-21 | reverse complement strand
ATCGGCGTGCCGCTCAAACGATAGACTTCAAGCGCGCGCTGGATGCGCTGGGCGTCGTTTGGCTTGAGGCGCGCCGCAGTCAGCGCATCCACCCTTTGCAGTTCGGCATACAGCGCCGGCAAGCCCGCAGCGGCCAACTGGGCTTCCAGGTCACGGCGAATGGCGGGATCGGCAGCCGGCATATCGCTGATGCCCTCGAGCAAGGCTTTGGCATAGAGCATGGTGCCGCCGACCAAGAGCGGTATGTGGCCGCGCGCCAGCACCGCATCGATGGCGGCATTGGCATCGCTGCAAAAGCGTGCCGCGGAATAGGCTTCCGGCGGATCAATCAGGTCGACCAGCTGATGCGGGTATTTTTCGAGCGTGCCGGCATCGGGTTTGGCGGTGCCGATATTCATGCCGCGATAGACCAGTGCCGAATCGACACTGATGATCTCCAGCGGAAAATCCTGCGCGAATTGTTCGACCAGGCTGAACGCCAGCGCCGTCTTGCCTGAGGCGGTGGGGCCGAGCAGGAATACGACTTTTCTCTTGGCAGCGCCCGTGGCCGCCGCCTGCGCGGTAACCACTAGCGCCCGCGCATGAACAGTTTGTCGAGGTCGCCGAGCGCGAACTGGTACCAGGTCGGGCGCCCATGGTTGCACTGGCCGGAGCGCTCGGTGGCCTCCATATCGCGCAGCAGGGCATTCATCTCCGGCACCGTCAGCATGCGATTGGCGCGCACCGAGCCGTGGCAGGCCATGGTGCCGAGGATTTCGTCGCGCTTGTCGGCCAGCGCGCGCGAGGCGCCGTGTTCGGCGAGGTCATCGAGCAATTCGCGCAGCATGGACTGCACATCGAGGCCTGGCAGCATGGCCGGCACCGCACGCACCGCGATTTCGGTCGGCGAAAGAATGGCCAGGTCGAAGCCGAGCTGCACAAAGAAATCGCGGTGCGAATCAATCAGCGGCAGTTCGCGCGGTCCCACTGTCATCGCCAGGGGTGCGATCAGGGGCTGCGAGGCGAGCTGGTTCAAATCCAGTGCGGCCTTCAATTTTTCATAGACGATGCGTTCATGCGCGGCATGCATGTCGACGAGCACTAGGCCATCGCGGTTTTGCGCAAGGATGTAAATACCATGCAGCTGCGCCAGGGCGAATCCCAGCGGCGGCATATCGCCGTCCGCGCGCGGCAGGACCGCACCCGGCGATGCCGCACCGGGAATTTGCGCTGCAGTGCCGCGCAGAGCTTCGTAAAACGCGGTCGATTCGCGCACCGCGAGTGTATTGAACCCGCCCTGCTCGGCACGGCGCCAATCGGTCTGCTCAAAGCGCGGCGCGGCAACCGGCATTGACCCGTATGGCGCCGTGACGCCCACATTGAAGCCCGCATTACCGCTGCTGACCCAGGCCTGGGGATCAGCCAAGGCCGGTGAGGTCTGTGCTGCCGAGCGCGACAGCGCCTTGTTCAATGCATGGAATACAAACTGGTGGACCGCGCGCGAATCGCGGAAACGCACTTCGGCCTTGGTCGGGTGCACATTCACATCGACCATGCCGGGATCGATATCGATGAACAGGGCATAGGCCGGCTGGCGCTGGTGATGCAGCACATCGGCATAGGCCTCGCGGATTGCGTGCGTCAGCAATTTGTCGCGCACAAAGCGGCCGTTGACGAACAGGTACTGGCGATCACGCGCGGCTCGCGAATAGCGCGGCAGGGCAATCCAGCCGGAAATGGCAAACGCTGAAGTGCGCTCGCCGATTTCCACGCTGGCCTCGGCGAACTCATCGCCCAACACGGTCCGCACCCGGCCGGCCGCATCGCCCGAGGGGTACAACCACATGCGGCGGCCGTTGTGCGCGAGGCTGATGGCGACCTGCGGCACGGCGACCGCAATGCGCAGTGCCATGTCCTCGCAGTGACCGAATTCGGTGGCCTCCGATTTCAGGAATTTGCGCCGCGCCGGCGTATTGAAAAAAAGATCCTCGGCACTGACCACCGTGCCGCGCTCCAGCGCGACCGGCTCGACCGCCGAGAGTTCGCCGCCGATGGCCTCGATGGTGGCACCGCGCGTTGCCGCCTGGGTGCGCGTGGCAATGCTGAGACGCGAGATGGCAGCAAGGCTGGCCAGGGCCTCGCCGCGAAAGCCAAGGCTGGCCACGCGTTCAAGGTCGTCGAGAACACGGATCTTGCTCGTCGCATGACGCGCCAGCGCCAGCGGCAACTCTTCGGCGGCGATGCCGCTGCCGTCATCGCTGACGCGCAGGCGCTTGACGCCGCCCTGCAGCAAATCGATATCGATGGCGCGCGCGCCGGCGTCGAGGCTGTTCTCGAGCAATTCCTTGAGGGCGGCTGCCGGGCGTTCGACCACCTCGCCGGCGGCGATTTGGTTGATCAGCAGTTCGGGCAGTACCCGGATGGAAGATGGCGTCGCAGACACGATGAGCGGATTGGATTCAGGCGAACACGCGGGAGCGGGAGAAAGATCAACGGAAATTGTCGGGCCAATATTTCGGCCTGGCGACATTCTAGCCGGTGGCGACGGATGCAAGCGCGCATGCGTCGCAAAATCCCGCACAATGTCGCAATCACGCGCTTGACGTCGCCAACCTTAGTGACTAAGGTTGTTGTTGCCGGCGCGACAAAACAAAGAGATACAGCCGTTTTCGCATAAAAATGTAAGCTGTACGTAACTGCCCTGGAAGAAACTGGGGTCTTTCCCCTGCGAAAGAATGTCCCGTTGATCAATGATAATGCCACCTTCGAGTCTGCCGCACGATTGAGCGAGCCTGACCCCGCATTGGCCACGCTGGTGTCCTCGCAGGATCGCGCACTGATCGGCCAGCATATATTCGCCGAGCAAGTTCGGCTGCTGTACCGCTTTTCACTGGTCGGCTATCTGGCGGAATTGCTGGTCACCTTTCTGCTCGGCGCCATTCTCTGGAATGAGCTCGGCACGCGGCCGGAATTATTCGTCTGGTTTGCTTGTGCCTCGTTGATCATGTGCGCCCGCTACGTGCTCTACAAATTGTTCATCCGCAGCAATCCCGAAGCCGAGGATCTGCCGAAATGGGAACGACGCTTTGTCATCGGCAGCCTGCTGATGGCTACGCTCTGGGGAATCATGGGTTCGGCGCTGCTGCCCAAGGCCGGCCCCACGCAATTGCCGGTGATGATGCTGGTGGCCCTGCTTTCAACCGGCGCGGTGGCCTATTACGCGCCGCACCGCAATCTGTTCGGTTATTCCACTTTCCTGTCTCTGCTGCCGATGGGCATCATGACCATGGGTTTCGGCGACCGCTACGGTTCCCTGCTGGGTGCGGCCATTCTGGTGCTGATGGGCCTGCTGGTCGCAGTGCACAGCAAGGTCTACAAGGCGCTGGGCGATTCCCTGGCCTCGCGCTTCGACAATGTGCTGATCGCGCTGCGACTCACTGAAGAGCAAGCGCGCGTGGCGTCCGTGAACCGCGCCCTGGAATTGGAAGCCGGCGAGCGGCGCAAGGCCGAGCGCGCCGAACTGCTGGCCCTGCAACGCCTCAAGCTGCACCTTGAGCGCACACCATTGGGCGTGGTCGAATGGGATACGGAATTCCGCGTCTCCACTTGGAACCCTTCGGCCGAGGCGATCTTCGGTTTCAGTGCCGCCGAAGTGATCGGCGAGTCGGCGTACACCCTGGTGCAGGGCGCGGAAGAAAGCGAGCGCATGGCCAGCATGTGGATGGAGCTGATGCAATCGCAGGGCTCGACCCGCGTCGCGCTGGCCAATCGTACCAAGCGCGGTGAGACCATCCACACCGAGTGGTACAACACACCGCTGGTCGACAGCGAAGGCCAGATCATCGGCGTCGCCTCGCTGGTGCAGGATGTGACGGAACGCCTCAACACCGAACGCACCATTCATTACATGGCGCATCACGATGCGCTCACCGGCCTGCCCAATCGCCGCCTGATGCAGGATCGTCTCAACCAGGCCATCCTTCAGGCGCGCCGCCAGCAAAAGCATGTCGGCCTGCTGTTCATCGACCTCGATCGCTTCAAGCTGGTCAACGACACGCTCGGCCACGAAACCGGCGACTATGTGCTGCGCGATATCGCCCGGCGCCTGAGCAAGGTGGTGCGCGAAGGCGACACGGTCTCACGCGAAGGCGGCGATGAATTCGTCATCGTGCTGCCCAATCTGGCCAAGCCGGAGGCCGCACAAATTGTTGCCAACAAGGTGCTGATCGAGCTCGCCAAGCCGATCGATGTATCCGGCCATGAATTGACCGTGACCGCCTCGATCGGCATATCGCATTATCCGAATGACGCCACCGACATCCAGCAGTTGCTGAAGCATGCTGACTCGGCCATGTACCAGGCCAAGGACTCGGGCCGCAACACCTCGCGCTTCTTCACCAGCGACCTCAATTTCCTGTTGTCCAAACGCCTCGAGGTTGAATCGCGCCTGCGTCGCGGCATCGAGCGCAATGAATTTTTCCTGCGCTACCAGCCGCAGGTGGATTTGAACAGCGGGCGCATCGTCGGCCTCGAAGCGCTGCTGCGCTGGAACGATCCGCAGCAGGGCGAGATTTTCCCCAAGGATTTCATTTCCGTGGCCGAAGAGCTGGGCCTGATCGTGCCGCTGGGTGAGTGGGTGTTCCGCACTGCCTGCCAGCAGATCAAGCTATGGGAACAGGCCGGCTACAACGACCTCACGGTGTCGGTGAATATTTCGCCGCGCCAGTTCATCTCGCGCAAATTGCTGCCCTCGATGAAATCCGCGCTGATGGAAACCGGCATCAATCCGGGCCAGCTCGACCTCGAAATCACCGAGACCATGGCGATGCGCAACCTCGAGCAATCGATTGAAATTCTCACCGAGCTCAGGCGCCTTGGTGCCACCGTTTCCATCGATGATTTCGGCGTCGGCTATTCTTCGCTGGGCCAGCTGAAGCGGCTGCCGGCCAATACCCTCAAGATCGACCAGAGCTTTGTCTCGCAGATTCCGCAGGATGGCAACAGCTGCTCGATCACCGAAGCCATCATCGCCATGGCCAAGCGCCTCAAATTGCGCACCGTCGCCGAGGGCGTGGAAAATATCGAGCAGGTGGAGTTCCTGCGCGCCAATGGCTGCGATGTTTTCCAGGGCTATTTCTTCTCCAAGCCCCTGACCACCGTGGAAATCACGGCGATGCTGAAGGCGCAGGCGGTGCCTGCCTAAGAACACGCAGATCGCCATTTGGCGCGGGTTTTGAAGCATTTTTGCCCGGAAAGGCGCGCCAATGCTGGGGTTTCGTTTTTGAAACTCAGGCCCGGGCCAGCGCCGGATTCTTCTTGAAATAGCCGCGAATGCCGTCGGCAATCGCCTCGGCCAGCTTGTTCTGATACGCGGCGTCGCGCAATTTGCGCTCTTCCTCGGGATTCGAAATGAAGGCCGTCTCGATCAGGATCGAGGGAATATCCGGCGCCTTCAGCACCGCGAAGCCGGCCTGCTCGACTTGGGTTTTGTGCAGCCGGTTGATGCCGCCCATTTGCGCCAGCACCATGCGCCCGACCTTGAGGCTGTCGTTGATCTGCGCGGTCTGCGAGAGATCGAGCAGGGTGCGGGCGAGGTGCGAGTCACGCGTTTTCAGGTTCACCCCGCCGATCAGGTCGGCATCGTTTTCCTTGTTGGCCAGCCAGCTGGCAGCCGTCGAGGTGGCGCCACGCTCCGACAGCGCAAATACGCTCGAGCCGCTGGCGCTGGATTGCCGAAAGGCGTCGGCGTGCACGCTCACCATCAGGTCGGCGCGCATCTTGCGCGCACGCTGCACGCGCATATGCAGGGGCACGAAAAAATCGGCATCGCGCGTCAGGCCGACGCGGTACTGCGGATCATCATCGAGACGCTCCTTGAGCTTGCGCGCGATGATGAGCACGATGTCTTTTTCGCGCGTGCCGCGGCGGCCGATGGCGCCCGGATCTTCGCCGCCATGGCCGGGATCGAGCACCACGACGAAGGGCCGCGGCTTGGCGGGCGCGCGCTCGGCGGATTTCGCGCCAGGCTTGCCATCGCGATTGCTGATGATGGCCGGGGCCTCGGGTGCATTGGGCACATTGGGCGCACTGGCCGCGTTCGGCACCTTGGCTGCTGCCACCGGGTCCGGGCTGGCCGCCGCGCTGGCGTCGGGCAAATTGGCCTCGCTGCCATTCTTGCCGAAGCCGGCCACATCATCATTGAGCAGCGCCAACATCGGGTCGCTGGGCTTGGCCGGATAAATATCGAGCATCAGGCGATGGCCGAATTCACCGGCCGGCGGCACCGCGAACACCTGCGGCTTCACCTCCACCTTGAGATCGAGCACCACGCGGATCACGTTCGCGCGATTGACGCCGACACGCACTGCCTGGATGAAGGGATCGTCCTTGCCGATCTTGTCGGCAAGTTCCTTCAGCGCCGGGCCCAGTTCGACATTCTCGATATCGATCACCAGGCGTTCCGGCGATTTGACGAAAAAATGCGTGTACTTCAGCGCCGTCGGCGATTCGAAGGTGACGCGGGTGTACTCGCTGGCCGGCCATACGCGCGTACCACTGATGCGCGTTGCTGCCCAGGCGGGCAGCGCCAGCAGCGGCGAGAGCAGTAGCGGCAGGGACAAAAAGCGGCGGCGATTGAGCGAGGCATTGCCGCGCTCGACGCTGATGCGTTCGATGGACTGCGACGTTTCCGACGTGGCCGCAACTTCGCCGGCAGCAATCAACGCAGGGTATTCAACAGCGTCTTGCCGCGCGGGGTGAACGCCTGGAAGTGCGCTCTCCGCGTGTCCTGCGCGGTCGTCGAGAGCGTGAGATTCACATCCGGCTGGGGCAGCAGGTCCTGGGCCTTTTGCGGCCACTCCACGAGGCAGATGTTCGCCTCGTTGAATAAATCGCGAAATCCGGCTTCTTGCCATTCTTCGGGATCGCGGAAGCGATAAAAATCAAAGTGATACAAGTTTAAGCTAGAAACCGTATAAAGTTCAACTAAAGCATAGGTCGGGCTTTTGACGCGGCCCTGAAAGCCCAGTCCGCGCAGCAGTCCACGGCTCAAGGTGGTCTTGCCGGCACCCAGGTCGCCCGAGAGATAAATCGTGGTTCCCGGCTGCAGCGACGGCGCCAGCCGCGCACCCAGGGCGAGCGTTGCGGCCTCATCCGGCAGGTCGATGGTCAGGGCTTCAGATTCAGGCATCCGCTACACTCGCGACATGGAAACAGGGATTGAACAAAGCATCGGCACGGGCATCGATTTTCACGCCCTCGCCGCCGACATCAAACGCTGGGGACGCGAACTGGGCTTCCAGGAACTCGGCATCAGCGATACCGAGCTGTCCACGGAAGAAGCGCAGCTGCAAGCCTGGCTGGACCGCGGCTATCACGGCGAGATGGATTATATGGCGCGGCATGGCGCAACGCGCGCGCGACCCGCCGCCCTGGTGCCGGGCACGGTTCGCGTCATCTCGGTGCGCATGAACTATATGGCGCCCGATGCAAAAGACAGCTGGGAAGTGATGGACAACGCCGAGGCCGCCTTCATTTCACGCTATGCACTGGGCCGCGATTACCACAAGGTCTTGCGTGCGCTCTTGCAGGAACTGGCCGGTCGCATCGAAAACGCCGTTGGCAAATTTGCCTACCGCGTGTTCACCGACAGTGCGCCGGTGCTGGAAGTGGCGCTGGCGCGCAAGGCCGGGCTTGGCTGGCGCGGCAAACATACCCTGCTGCTGTCGCGTGAAGCCGGCTCGATGTTTTTTCTCGGTGAACTCTTCACCAACCTGCCGCTTCCGCTCGACGGCGACACCAGCGAGCACTGCGGCAGTTGCCGCAAATGCATCGATATCTGTCCGACCCAAGCCATTGTCGCGCCGTACCAGCTGGATGCGAGGCGCTGCATTTCCTACTTGACCATCGAACATCCGGGTTCAATTCCGGAAGAATTCCGGGCGGCCATGGGCAACCGCATTTACGGCTGCGATGACTGCCAGCTTGCCTGTCCCTGGAACAAATACGCGCAGCTCGCCGCCGAAACCGATTTCGACATCCGCAACAGTCTGGACGACGTTACCCTGGTCGAACTGTTCGCCTGGAGCGAGGCAGAATTCAACGCGCGCATGGCCGGCAGCGCCATCCGTCGCATTGGCCATGCGCGCTGGCTGCGCAATATCGCGGTGGCGATGGGGAATGCGCTGCGCAGTGACCTGTCCGCACAAAGGAAGACGGTGCTGCGTGCGGCCCTGCAAGCCAGGGCAGACAGCGATTCAGCCGTCCTGCGTGAGCATGTGCAGTGGGCGCTGGCCTGTGCTGGCGGCTGAGTGCGAGCCGTTGACCATCAATTTCTGACGGGGTCCGCGGCCGCTTGTTCCACCGGCTTGGTTGGATAGCGATACCAGTAAACACTGACACCGCGCGCCCTGGCCAGCGCTTCAATCGCGTTCACTTTGGCGTAATCGGTTTCCTGCGTGGGAGCAGCGGCCTTTTCCGGCAGCCAGGCGCAGGCGCCGAGCAATGTAAACAAGGTGCACGCAACCGTTGCACCGATCAATTTGGTCATTTTTTTCATGGCGTCCTCCTTGCGGGCGACTAGCCCACGGTCTTACCTTACGCCTCCACGAAAGCCGAAACAAGCCGCCATGCGAAGGTGATTTTCAACCTTTGCTGCGCACCCGCGAACGCCCGCCATCGACGGCGAAGACCTGTCCGGTAATCCAGCCAGCTTCGGGCGACAGCAGAAAATCGGCCAATGCGGCATGGTCATCCGCCCTGCCGAGGCGCGGGATGGCATGCAGGCCGGCGATGGCTTCCGCCATCTTGGCGTTGGCGGTGATGCTCGCCGCCAGCGGGGTGTCGCTCAGGCTCGGCGCGATGGCGTTCACGCGCACATGCGGCGCCCACTCTGCGGCCAGTGCGCGCGTGAGACCTTCGACAGCGCCTTTGGCGGCAGAGACGATTGCATGATTGGCGAATCCCTGCGCCACGGCAATGGTCGAAAACATCAGCATCGCGCCCTTCGCTGTCTTGAGGGCGGCAGCCGCCTCACGCGCGGCGATGGCGGCACCGACGGCATTGAGGCGAAAGGCATCGACCATGGCATCGCCGCTGAGTTGACGCAGGGGCTTCAGGTCGATCGAGCCCACGCAGTAAGCAAGCGCTTCGATTTCGGCATCGGCGCAGGCGGCGCGCACGGCATTGGCGAGCGCGGCTTCATCCAGCACGTCCGCTTCGGCATAGAGCCCATGATGTGCCGCCGCGACTTCCGACAGCTGGGCCATATTGCGAACGATCAGGTAAGGCTGCAATCCGCGCGCCGCCGCACGTGCCGCCAGCGCCTTGCCGATGCCGCTGTTGCCACCGACGATGATGATGCGTTTCATGATGCATTCTCCGAAATTGCCGGTTCAAAAAAATCGGGCCATGCGTCGATGCATGGCCCGGATGTGCAGGATCAATCCCTGGTTCAGTTGCGCAGATTCAGGATCAGGGCATTGAGGCGCTTGACGAACCCGGCCGGATCTTCTAGTTGTCCGCCTTCCGCCAGCAGCGATTGCTCGAACAGCAGATGGCTCCAGTCGTTGAACTCGGCCTCGGGAACGCCCGCCTTCAGTTTTTCCAGCATGGGATGGCCGGGGTTGATTTCCAGGATCGGCTTGGAGGAATTGACCTGCTGGCCGGCGGCGCGAAGCATGCGCTCCAGATTGCCCGACAGCTCGTTTTCATCCACCACCAGGCATGCCGGTGAATCCGTCAGGCGATAGGTGACGCGCACTTCCTTGACGCGCTCGCCTAAGCTGCCTTTGATCTTTTCAATCAGCGGTTTCATTTCCTCGGCGGTTTGCTCCTGAGCCTTTTTCTCGGCGTCGTCAGCGAGGGCGCCAAGATCGAGATCGCCCTTGGCGACCGATACCAGCTTCTTGCCCTCGAATTCCTCGACGCTGCCCAGCCACCATTCATCGACCGGCTCGGTAAGCAACAGCACCTCGATGCCTTTTTTCTTGAACACTTCAAGGTGCGGGCTGTTCCGCGCGGCGGCAAAGCTATCAGCGGTGGCGTAGTAAATTTTTTCCTGGCCATGCTTCATGCGCGACACATAGTCGGCGAACGACACGTCCTGGGCGTCGTCGGCATTTTGCGTCGACGCAAAGCGGCAGAGCTTGGCGATGCGCTCGCGATTGGCGGCATCCTCGCCGAGGCCTTCCTTGAACACGCGGCCGAAGGCTTTCCAGAAGGTGGCGAATTTATCTTTCTGGTTTTCTGCCATGTCTTCCAGCAGGCCCAGAATCTTTTTCACGCAACCGCTCTTGATCGCATCGACATCGCGCGACTGTTGCAGGATTTCGCGCGAGACATTAAGCGGCAGGTCGTTGGAATCCACCACGCCTTTGACAAAGCGCAGGTAGCGCGGCAGAAGCTGTTCCCGGTCGTCCATGATGAATACGGGCCGCACATACAGCTTGATGCCGTGCTTGCGCTCGCGGTCCATCATGTCGAAGGGTGCCTTGGCGGGGATGTACAGCAGCGCGGTGTATTCCTGCTTGCCCTCGACTTTGGAATGCGTCCAGCCCAGCGGCTTCTCCCAATCATGGGAGACGTGCTTGTAGAAGTCGTCGTACTGCTCGTCGCTGATGTCGCTCTTGGCGCGGGTCCACAGCGCACTGGCGCGGTTGACGGTCTCGTCTTCATCCGTCAGCACATTGGCGCTCTTGTCCTTGTCCCATTGCGTCTTCTTCATCACGATCGGCATCTGGATGTGGTCGGAATATTTGCGCACGATCGACTTCAGCTGCCAGTCCTCGAGGAATTCCTTGGCATCGTCTTTCAGGTGCAAGGTGACTTCGGTTCCGCGCGAGGTCTTCTCCACTGCTTCCAGGGTGAACTCGCCATCACCGCCCGACTCCCAGCGCACTGCCTCGGCGGCCGCCGCGCCGGCGCGGCGCGTGGTCAGGGTGACGCGATCGGCAACGATGAAGGCCGAGTAGAAGCCGACGCC
>JACXTT010013088.1_pt1 | contig 10960 bp, 11 predicted proteins | sample 9270951 | NCBI WGS metagenome assembly JACXTT01 (sample SAMN15532306, study PRJNA645909) | rock metagenome | isolation source: weathered quartz diorite | place: Puerto Rico | collected 2017-06-21 | reverse complement strand
CCCGGCGGTCGCGCGTCTGTCCCCCGCCTCGCGACCCGCCGCCATCCGGGCGCTCGCGCGCAGCCGCCGGGCCTCGCCGCGCCGGTGCTTCAGCAGCAGGTTCGCGCCGATCCCGTACAGCCACGGGAGCGCGCTCTCACGCGACGCGTCGAACGCCTTGCGCCGCTCGAACGCGATCCGGAACAGCTCGCCGACCAGCCCCTCCGCGACCTTGGCGCCCGCCCGGCGGCCCAGGAAGCGCAGCAAGGTGGCCGCGTGGCGGTCGTAGATGAGCCCGAAGGCCTCGGGCTCGCCCAGCGAGCGGCCGATCACCTCTCCGTCCGAGGGAGGGCTCATCATCTACCCTTTCCCGATCGCGCGGTTGGGTTCGCGGCCGGAGCGAAACGGGACTTGGTACCCCAGGCCGGTCGATCCGGCAAGAGGCGCCATACGCGCTGCACGTCGTTGCTCTTACGGATGTTGGGTCACCCCGCTCGGCATCCAAGGCGTCGACGAGCGGAATGATCGCGTCCGGCCGGGGCCATCTCAATACCAGCGGGACGCCCGCGCCAACCAACGGATGGAGGTAGGCCAGCTCCCGGGTCACGAGCGCCCGGCTCTTCAACTGTTCGCCAGCCGCGACTCGGCCCGTCTTGGCCTACGGCGGTTTGACAGTTCAGGGCGCTTCCATGAGCGAGGCCCCTTGGAATTCGCAGTAGTCCGGGATCAAGTTGCCGCGCCACCAGCCACCCCGGCGTTCACAGCTGGCCCGGAGTTCGGCCTGGGTGTAGGTCGGCGCGTTTGACATCGTGGTGCACGCCGTGAATATGACGCATAGGCCTAGCAGCAGCGTGTCACCCAGATTTCTCCACTTGTGGTGCTCCATCGCCTTCCTTCTTCCTCCTCAGCGAGGCGGGCTATCTCGGACCGCGGCTGCTCTCGAACAGTGTCTCTCGCGTCCAGGCCCGGGCCGGCGCCAACGCCACCGACTCGCTGCGGGCACTGCGCCCCCAAAGAAGTCGATGTAGCGATCGATCTGCCGGGGGCGGTCACCCCTGAACACGGATGCGCGCACGAGCCCGGACCCGCTCATCCGAGGGTCCTCCGGCGTGGCGCGCGGTCGTCTGGTCCGGGAGCCGACCCACGGTCGACGAGCGCGGGCTCCACATGCCTGCTCTGCTCGAGCTTGCCGTCGTAGACATCCCCGACCAGCCCGACACCGAACGGGTGAGCGGCGGTGTACGCAGCCAGTCCGACCGTCGCCATCAACCCGAGGAAGATGGTCCCGATGCTGAACGCCACGAGCTTGACCATAGCCGACCTCCCGAGCCGTCTTCCGCCCTCCTTGTCCAGACTCACCCCTGCAAACGCTCGGCGCGATCGTCCGTTCCGTCGACGCGACGAGCGATGGTCTGGACGAGTCGGCTCACCGAGAGCTGGCTAGACCGGGCTAACGGCATGAAGCGTCTGCCACGCTTGGCGGTGCCGGCGACCCAGGAAGGAGAGCATGACCACCGCCGCGAGCGCGTTGGCGACGGCGATGCTCCACCACGCGAGCGCCTCGAACAGCCACTCGGCGAGCACGGCAACCAGCGCCAGGGCGAACACCTCGAAGCAGCAGACCAGCATGACGAAGACAAACAGCAGGGCCGGCTGGCGGTCGGCCTCCGCCAGCAGCGCGGCGGCGGCAATGCTGAACAGGGCGAACGCCGCCCAGTGCAGCAACGAGTACCCGAGCACGAGCGGCCAGGAGATGCTCACGGCCGCCACGTCCCGGAGGCCGTGAAACAGCACGGCGCCGAGCAGCGCCGGGGTGAAATACGGTCGGCCCTGGGCGACATCGTAGAGCAAGAACCAGGCCGCCACGGCGGTCGCCCCGAGAGCGCCCGCCTCGATACCTTCGGCCACGATCCTCTTCATGGAGATGTCCTCCTCTTTTCGTCGAGCCGCCATCGCGGGCGGGCTCACTCATCCCTGCCAACACTGCGACCAGCAGGTGGTTCCCCACAGCCGACGTGCCCTGCGGAACGAATTCGTTAGGCGCCCGTTGCGATGGGTGAAGGATCCAAGTATCGGCAATGGGCCCCGGCTACCACCGGCGGAGCAACGTGTTCTACCCGACAGGATCTCCCGCCTCGCGCGACGAGTACGCTCGAGGACGCCGCGAAGTGGAGACGATGATCTGTGAGGACGTGCGCCACCATCTCCTGGATGCCGAGCGGGGACGACTCGCGCTCGATCTGCGCGCGCAGATGGATGCCCACGTGGAGACGTGCCGCGCCTGCCTTCACGAGGAAACGGCCGAGCGGCTCTTGACCGAAACGCTCGAAGGCCGCCTACCCCAGCACGCGGCCTCCCTCGCCTTGAAGCGGCGGCTCGTGATCGAGTGGCCGGGCCAGATCGCTCCCGCACCGAGTGTCCGGGAGCGTTGGCGCCGCCCGACTCGGCCCGGTACCGCTTCTCGCCGGCGGTAGCAAGCCTTCGGACTCGCGTTTGCAGCGGCTGCGGCCCCGCCCCTTGACGCTCGCCATGAAGTCCATCAATGTAGCCTCTCGTCAGACGTAACCTGGGCCTGGCGGGTCGACTGTGCCTGATCGCGAGGGAGGCAGGACATGGAGGATCGCAGGGCCCCTGAGGCGGCCGGGCCGTACAGTACGTTGCTGGAGATCAACAACGCGATCATCTCGAACCTCACTCAGGAATCGCTGTTCCACGCGATCAGCGAGGCCCTTCGCAAGGTGGTCCCCTTCGATCGCGCGCTACTCTACGTAGCGGAGAACGATCTGCTTCGCACGATCGCGCTGGCGGGGCAGGAGCTGTCGGGACACTCGCACGGCGCGCACAAGGAGGTCAACCCACGCGGCACGGCCGCCGGCTGGGCGTTCGAACATCGGCAGCCACGGCTCAGTCGCAACCTCGCGATCGAACCGCGACTCCCGGGGGACGAGATCCTGTTGTCCGGGGGAGTGCGCTCCTACCTCATCGTTCCGCTCATCGCGCGGGACCAAGCCATCGGGGCGGTATTGCTCGCGAGCTTCGAACCCGATCGGTACGCGGCCGAGGACATCCCTTTCCTGGAGGGTGTAGCGAGACAGATTGCCCTTGCCGTCGAGAACATGCGGGCATACGAGGAGATCGCACGCCTGCGGGCCCGTCTGGAAGAGGAGAGCCGGTACCTGCAGGAGGAGATCAAGACCGAGCACAACTTCGAGGAGATCACGGGGCAGAGCCCCGGGATGAAGCAGGTATTCAAAATGATCGAGACCGTCGCCCCGACCGATGCGACGGTGCTGATCATCGGCGAGACCGGGACCGGCAAGGAGCTGGTGGCCCGGGCGTTGCACAATCTGAGCTCGCGACGGCATCAGGCCTTGGTCAAGGTCAACTGTGCCGCCCTGCCCGCCGGCTTGATTGAGAGCGAGCTGTTCGGACACGAGAAGGGCGCCTTCACCGGCGCGGTGACCCGGCGGGTTGGACGGTTCGAGCTCGCGCACGAGGGCACGCTTTTCCTGGACGAGATCGGAGACTTGCCGTCGGAGCTCCAACCCAAGCTGCTCCGCGTCCTCCAGGAAGGCGAGTTCGAGCGAGTCGGCGGCTCCCATACGATCCCGGTGGACGTGCGGGTGATCGCCGCGACAAACCGGGACCTGGAGCAGGCCATCCAGGCGGGTCGGTTCCGTGCCGACCTCTACTACCGTTTGAGCGTCTTCCCGATTCGCCTGCCCCCGCTGCGGGAACGCCCCGAGGACATTCCACTGCTGGTCAGGTACTTCGCCCAGAAGTATAGCCGGCGGTTGGGGAAGCGGATCCCGAGCGTCCTACCCGCGACGCTGCAGGTCTTGGCGGCCTATCCGTGGCCCGGGAACGTCCGGGAACTTGAGAACGTCGTCGAGCGCGCGTTGATTATCAGCCAGGGTCCGCACATGGATCTCGGGGACTGGCTTCCACGCCCGAGCACGAACCCTCGCGAGCGAGTTACCCAGACCCTCGAAGAGATTGAACGCGAACACATCTTGGCGGTGCTCGAGGGGACGGCCTGGCGAGTCAGCGGGGACGGCGGTGCGGCCAGGCTCCTGGGCATGAAGCCGACCACCCTAGAAGCCCGGATGAAAAAGCTCGGAATTGGGCGCCGGAGGTGAACGCTCCCAATTTCCCGCCCTCATTCGGGCCCGTCCGCGCAGGCCGATGGCATAGCCAATTCTCCATCCCACGCTGACCGGCAAGCGCGGCAGCGGGCAATCTTCTGATAGAAGCACTCGACACTACCTCGTACGAGGCCTGCCAAAGCCGGGTTTCCGCCTATAGAGTTATGGCATTGCTCGTGAAGAGATAGAGCGACGAAGTCAACCAGAGTCCAACCAAGATCGCGAACAACAGACCCCCTGCAACGGGTAGCGCCCATCTCCGGAAACCTCGTGAGCGCACCAGGATCACTTTGACCAAGAATGCTCCATAGAACGCCGATCCCAGGACTGAGTGGATCGCGACCCGCGGGCTCGTGGTGTCAAACCCCAGCAGGAAGATGCAGTGGTAGGCGACCGGCAGCGTGAGGAGGATGGCCAGGTATCCCGACATGCGATGCATCCTGCCCCAGAAACGCCCGGATGGCGCCCAGCGGAACAGCTCGAATAGCCGCGCCGCGCTCAGGCCCTGAAAGAGGGCGAGCGTGATGGCGCCCGTGGCAAGCCACGCTTTCATATGGATCGTGTCGCTGAAGAATAGGTGAAAGAACGGCGGTGTCGGGTAGCCTCCGGCGCTGCTGCCGGCAAGCAGGCGAATCGTCAGGAAAGACAGCACGAAGACCGCCAGAAGCGCGGCGAACCCGGTCCAGGCGCGTGGCTTGGATGTCGCCCGTCCGCTGTCATTGCTCATGGTTGCCTACTCGCCTGTCTTGAGCATTCCCTTCATGCCCAGCGGACCGTGGAACTTGCAGTAGAAGGTCAGCACCCCCGAGACTGGAAAGGTGACCACCACCTGCACCTTGCCCTTGGGTGGGATGTCCTGGTCGATGCCGAGCGCGGGGATCGAGATGTTGTGGAGGGTGCTCGCTTCGCTCTCGATCATCAGCGTCAGCTTCTGACCGGGATTACCCCGCAGGAACGTAGGCCCGAAGTAGTAGTCGTTGGCCTCCAGCTCGAGCTTCGACAGCTTCCGCACGTCCTTAGTCCCATGGTCGGCGTAGGTGACGCCGCTCATCGTAACGGTCTTGCTCTTCTTGCTGGGGGCGGCAGTCGCCGTCGCGGGGTTCGCGGCGGCCGCGATGGCTCCCGGTTGCACGGCGATCTTTCGCGGCGCGTTGCCCACCGGGATCGTGGCCAGCACCCGGCGGCCGACCAGGTCCACCACCGACACGTCGCTGGTGGCCTCGTTGGTCACGTAGGCGGTGCGGCCGTCGGAGCTGGACGTGCTCCAGTGCGGGGCCTTGCCCACCGGGACCGCCCCCGCCACCGAATTGGTCGCAGTGTCCAGGATCGCCAGTTCGCCCGGCCCTTGGACGACCGCGAGAGCCCAGCGGCCGTCGGAGGTGAAGGGCGCGAAGTGAGGCGACGCTCCAACCGGGATCTGCGCGACGACCTGGTTGCTGGTGGTGTCGAGCACCTGGATCGAGTCGACGCCGGCCAGGGTGAAGAACACGCGCTTGCCGTCCGGGCTCAGCTCGAGGCCGCGCGGCGTCTTGTCCAGCGCCACGCGGGTGGTCTCCTTCCCGGCCGTCAGGTCCAGCCGGACCAGCGCGGTGGCACCCTGCTGCTGCGCGCCTACCCACGCGGTGTTCCCGTCGCGACTCAGCGTGCCGTTGTGCGGCTGCGCCACCGGTACCTCGGTGATCACGCGGTCGGTCGCGGTGTCGATGACCAGGGCCCGGTTCGTGCCCCAGCCCATGACGAGGACCCGCCGCCCGTCTCCCGAGATGGCGAGGCCGTGTGGATTCGCCCCCACCTCGATGGTAGCGTTCACGTGGTCGCTGGCGGTGTCGATCACGCTGACGGTGGACGCGCCGTCGCTGCTGACGTAGACCTTCAAGCCGTCCGGCGTGATCACGAGCCCGTGCGGGCCCTTGGGGACCGCGATGGTGCCGACGACCTTGTTCTGGGCGATGTCGATCACCGCCACCGCATCGTCCTTGAACAGGCCCACGTACGCCTTTGGGGCGGCGGCCGCCACGCCCGGGCCCGTCCAGAACAACCACCCCGTGATCAAGGCCGAGATCCACACCGTTATCGCCACGCGCTTGCGCATGCTGGCCTCCCTGAAGGTTTTGAAGTCTTCCGCTGCTGTAGTCCGAGATGTTGACGGAGGCCGTTCTCGCGCCGCACGCGGACCCTCGCTTGATCGGTGGGACTCGCGATCAGGTCGGGTGCCAAGTGAGTGGCTCGGCGCGTCGGAGGATCTGCCCTAAACCGGCGCGGCGTCAAGTGGCTCTCGGCGGGTCCGCTGTCCTCGATCATGGTCGCCTCGTCCTTGCGAACGTTCTGTTCCCCCGTTGGTTCCAGCGGCCCGCGGAAAGCGTGTGCACCCTCGTGTCGAGGGGCGGGACCCAGACTTTACGGAGCGACGAGATTCAGGGGCCGGAGTGGGGCGACATCGAGAAGGGGAAGGTGGAGGCCCCGCGAGCGTAGCGGGAGCCCGGCGATGCGGCGATGCGGCAATGCGGCAATGCTCAAGTCCATCTCGTGGCGCCGACCGACGCGACGGGCCCGCGGAAGTGAGCACTCCCAACATATCGTGAGCGGTCCCAAGATTTCGAGTCGCCCTTGGCCTTCCCCGCTCGCCGTCCCGCACACGCACCCGTTGATTTTCCGTCGTTCTGACGGCCGCTTGCATCCGCTCCGGCGCGGGCCAATCGCCATGGTATGGCTCTTGCCTCTTCATCAGATCATGTTGCGAATTACCGAGGTCATGGATAGCGGTACCGAGACCACGCTGCACGTGGAAGGGCGGATCGTGTCGGAGTGGGTCGGTCTGCTGCAGGAGGAGTGCTGGCGGGTGCTTCACGAGTCGAGCCGACGACTCCGACTGGACTTGGGGGCGGTGACGTTCATCGATCCTCGCGGGGTACTGGCACTGCGCTGGCTCACGACGGAAGGCGTCGCCCTCGTCAACTCCCCGGCGTTCATCGACGCCCTGCTCAACGGCGACGGCCAATCGTGGGCACCGTAATGGCCGAGCCTCGCTGGGAAGCGGCGAGGGTGGGACGCGAGGCCCTCGCCTACGCGGACACTCTCTACAATTTGGCACGCTATCTGACGCGGAACGCGACGGATGCCGAGGATTTGGTCCAGGAGACCTATACTCGCGCGCTGCGGGCGGCCTCGCAGTTCACACCCGGGACCAACCTCAAAGCCTGGCTCTTCCGGATTCTTCGGAACACGTTCATCAGCCTCTACCGTCGGCAGCGTCATGACCCGACGGTCGGCGGGCTCGATACCGTGAATCCGGACCAGCACGACGCGACCGAAGGCGAGTGGCTACGAGGCGATCGCGAGCTGGATTGCCTCCGTGCGGTCGTGCGTGATGAGATCGAACATGCGCTGATGAGCCTATCTGAAGATGCGCGCACGGTGGTCCTGCTCGACCTCGAGGACTTGAGCGAGCAGGAGATCGCCAGTGTGGTGGGCTGTGCGGTGGGCACCGTGAAGTCGCGGCTTTCGCGGGCGCGAACAGCGCTTCGTCGTCAGCTCTCGCACTACGGAAAGACCGGCTCTCCGGGACGAACTGCCCCGTGTTCCCAAGGGGCATCGTCGTGATCGCAGGAAACGACTTCCTCGGTGAAGTCTGGGTAAACGAAAGGGCTAGCGGCTGATGTTTCAGTTCGGGGCCAACCGCGGGGAACCGGTCAGCGCAGCACTGTATAGTCCTTCGGTCAGCCAGGGAAGACGCAGCATGATTGGCGTTGGAGGATCGTTTTCAGGAGTCGGCCGTTGGTAGGTAGATGCTGAAGGTGCTGCCCTGGCCTTCCCGACTCTCGACCAGAATGGTGCCGCCATGCTGGCTGACGATCCCATAGGCCATAGAGAGGCCCAACCCTGGACCCTGACCAACTCCCTTTGTCGTGAAGAACGGATCGAAGACTCGAGCCTGGACCTCGGGACTCATCCCGTGCCCGGTGTCTGTAACCGCAATGAGTACATACTGTCCGGACTGCAGATTCGGATGCTGAGCGGAGATCTCCGTGCCCAGGTGGATGACGGCCGTCCGAATCGTGACCCGCCCGCCATGCGGCATCGCGTCCTGTGCATTGACGACGAGGTTCACGATAACCTGTTTCAATTGTCCCTGGTCAGCCCTCACCCAGCCGGCCGCGGTGTCCTTGATCGCGATCAGGTTGATGGCTTCCCCCAGCAGGTCACGCAATGTGGGCAGGACATCCGTGACGACGCGATTGATGTCAAGCCGCGTTGGTTCCAGCATCTGCCGACGACCAAAGGCAAGGAGGTACCGCGTCAGGAGCGCGGCCCGGTCCGCGGCCTTCCGGATCGGCTCGATGCTGGCCCGTACGGGATTGTCGGCGAGAAGCTGGTCGAGGAGCAGCGTAGCGCGACCGAGGATCACGGTGAGCAGGTTATTGAACTCGTGGGCGATCCCGCCCGCGAGGTGACCGACGGCCTCCATCTTCTCCGCCTGGGCAAGCTGGGCCTGCGCGTGCGAGAGATCATCGTAGGCGCGCTGGAGGTCTTGATGGAGGCGCGCATTCTCCAGGGCGACCGCGGCATGCGCGGCGAACGCCTGTGCGAGTTGCGCCTCGCGCTCGTGGTAGACGCGCCCCGTCACATCAGCCACGACCAGCGCGCCGGCCAATTGATCGCGCACGGCGAGCGGCACAGCGAGGAGCGCCCGATGGGCCGACGGCGCGATGCGGGCGGTCATGTCGGGCGGGTAGACGAGCCGAGCCTCGGCGAGCACATCCGGGGTCATGATCGGGCATCGGCGGTCCATGGCCAGCCAGGCGATCCCTACGCCGGGCTCCAACCGGGGAGTCCAATCAAAGACCGGTCCCACATCCGTGGAGGCTGTGTGGGCGGTAAGGACCCCGGACGAGGGATCGAGCGAGTACAGGATCGCCGAGCGGACCCCCAGGAGCGTCTGCACACTATCGACGATGCGCGTGCCAACCAGGCGCGGATCGAGCGTCTCCGAGATGAGCCGCCCGACCTCCGCGAGCGCCTCCGCGGTCCGGCGGCGCTGTTCTGATTCCTCGAAGAGCTGGGCCTGCCCCAACGCGAGCGCGGCTTGGTCCGCGAAGGTCTGGAGAAGCGTCACCTCCGCAGACGAAAAGTGGCGTCCAGCCCGGTCGCCGAGCGCGAGCGCCCCAATGGTCTTTCCGTCGACACGAAGCGGGACGGCCAGCCACGCAACGATGCCCGATGCGAGCATCAAGCGACGCACTCCGTCCGTCAGCTGAACCAGCGGATCCTCAAGAATATTCGGGGTTTGTATTGGAGTCCCTGAGCTGACCGCGACCCCGGTGATCCCCATGCCGGGGGGCACGACGTCCGCGCTGAGTTCGGGAATCGCCGTCGCATGGTGTCGGGCGACGGTTCGGAGGGAACCGTCCGGACCCAGTAACCGTAGGGTGGCGGACACCGCGTTAAACACCGAGGGGACATGTTCGACGATGTGTCGTCCAACGGCTGCGACATCCGGCGAGTTGGTAAACGCTTGGCTGACTCGCGCCAGTGCCACCGCGGCCTGCTGGCCGCGGTGGAGCTCTCGCCCGGCCGTCTCCACAGCGGCCGCGACCGCATTCAGCTCCGCTACGGATGACCGAGGCAGCGAAATTTCCTCGCCTTGAGCTAACCGCGGAGCCGCCCCGACCAGGGCCAGAATTGGCCGCTCAAGCCGGCGCCCGATGACGAGGGCAAGCGTCGCGCCCAGAAGCACCATGAGGGCCGCCGCCCCCGTCAGGGTCCAGAGTGACGCCCGGAGCGGCCCATTGACGACGGCTGGCGGCACCCCGATACCCACCGTCCACCCCGAAAGGGACGACCGGCTGATCGCCCCGTACATGATCTCGCCCTCTTTCGTCCGGGCGCGAAACGATTTCTGGCTCATGCCGCTGGCCTGGGCGACAAAGTCGGGCGTCGCCGGTTGACCCACGAACTGCGCCGCCGCGCGTGACCGCGCTACGATGACGTAGTTCCGGTCAACTAACGATACAAGCGACCCGGCCGGCAGTGGGACTTGAGACAGTAGCGCCACGAGCGACGCAGGATCGATACTTGCGGCGAGAATATATCGGAGTGTTCCATCAGCACGGACTGGCACGGCGACGCGAACGAGGAGCTTCTCCGATTGGCGCCCTCGGTAAAGATTTGAAACGGCCGGAACGCCCAACCTGACGACCCGCTCAAACAGGTCAACGTCTCTCGTCCTCTGCAACGACGTGCCAAACGGAACGAGGAGACTGACGAGTTGCTGACCTGTGGGATCGTACAAGACAAGGTTCGTCCATCGACGCTGATTCGCAAGGACGGTTCGCGCGACGTAGTCAAACGCCCGGAGGTTTCCTGTGCGCAGGGCCTCGGATGTGGCCAGTACTTGAAGGGCACCGATCGATGCCTCCAATTCCCGATCGACCCCTGCTGATACCGCACGCGCACTCTCCTCGAGACCGACTTCGGTGGCCCGACGCTGCTGACGATGATTGACGACGATCAGCACGCCCGTGAGGGCAAGCACCGGCAGCAGGGTACCTACGATGCCGAGCGTCAGGTGGGACCGAAGCTTCATGGCAGTGGCTCTGGCCGGACGAGCGCGCGGGTCGTACATGCCCCCCCTTCATTCAACCTAAGATCCGTCGGCCCTGGGGAACTCCTTCGGGCCAGCATCGCCTTCATCATCTCCAACGCGCCGAGACCCTGGCGGTTCATCCACGCACCGACGCTAGACTAGATAAGTCCCCGTTTCAAGGCCTCCACCACGATCCCCGTACGCGACCGAGCGCCGAGCTTGTCGCGAATCTTCGCGAGCCGATCTTTGATCG
>JACXTT010013087.1_pt1 | contig 10961 bp, 14 predicted proteins | sample 9270951 | NCBI WGS metagenome assembly JACXTT01 (sample SAMN15532306, study PRJNA645909) | rock metagenome | isolation source: weathered quartz diorite | place: Puerto Rico | collected 2017-06-21 | reverse complement strand
AAGGCGGTAGGAGGAATTATGGCTCGTATTTCTGGAGTGGATTTGCCGAGAGAGAAGCGGGCAGATATCGGACTGACGTATGTCTTCGGCATCGGGCGGGCTGCTGCGAAATTTATTCTGGAGAGAGCCGGGATTGACGGCGCGGTGCGTGTGAAGGATCTCAGCGAAGATCAGATCGTCAAGATTCGCGAAATTATCGAGCAAAGCTATCAGGTCGAAGGCGATCTACGCAAAACGTTCTCGATGAACATCAAGCGGTTGATCGATACCGGAACATACCGTGGCCTGCGTCATCGCAAAGGCTTACCGGTGCGCGGTCAGCGCAGCAAAACGAACGCACGGACGAGGAAGGGCCGACGCTCCGGTGTCGGCAGTAAACCGAAGCCAGCGGCCCGTCCAGCGCCGACCGCTTAACCCTGACGTCGTAGGGAGTGTGACATGAGTGTGAAAAAGGGAAAGAAGAAAGAGCGCCGCATCGTCCAGAGCGGGGTGGCGCATGTACAGGCCTCGTTCAACAATACGATTGTGACGATTACCGACATGAGCGGCAATACCGTCGTGTGGGCGAGCGCCGGCAACCAAGGATTCAAGGGTTCTCGCAAGAGCACGCCGTTTGCGGCGCAGCGGGCTGGCGAGGCGGCGGCGCGCAAGGCGATGGAGAGTGGGATGCGACAAGTCGACGTCTACGTCAATGGGCCGGGATCCGGTCGTGAATCGGCGATTCGTTCGCTGCAAGCCGCTGGCTTGAGGATCAATTTGATCCGCGACGTGACGCCGATTCCGCACAATGGATGCCGTCCTCCGAAACGGCGGCGTGTGTAAGATTCGTAAATGGAAAGTCTCAGGATCGTTGGATGCCGTGCTGATAACGGCATCCGGTAACTGGAGGTAGAGTCGTGGCTAAGTATCGCGGTCCCGTTTGTCGGTTGTGTCGGCGGGAAGGAGAAAAGTTATTTTTGAAAGGCTCGCGCTGCATGACGGAAAAATGCGCGATCGAGCGCCGCAGCTATCCCCCGGGACAGCACGGGCAAGCTCGTCCGAGAAATTCGGAATATAGCACCCAGCTGCGTGAAAAGCAGAAGCTGCGGCGTATTTACGGGCTCCAAGAACGGCAGTTCCGAGGCGTGTTCGAGCGTGCGGAACGGCAGACGGGCGTGACGGGCGAGGCGTTGTTGCGGTTACTGGAATGCCGGCTGGATAACGTAGCCTATCGACTGGGATTCGGCGCATCGCGCCGTGAGGCTCGTCAGTTGGTGAGTCACGGTCACCTCACGATGAACGGCCGGAAGATCAATGTGCCGGGTGCGTTGGTCAAGACGGGAGACGTCATCGAAGTGCGGGAGCGGAGTCGCACGTTGGTGTCGATTCAGGCGGCCTTAGAGTCAGTCGACGGGCGGGGCATTCCTGAATGGTTGGATTTGGACAAGGCGGCGTTTAAGGGGACGATTCGCGCACTGCCGACGAAAGATCAGATTGCGTTGCCGGTCAACGAACAGATGGTCGTGGAGTTGTACTCCAGATAACGGCGACTTCATACAACGACGTCGCGCCGTTGCAGAATGCATCGCAACGGCGTGTGGCGGCTGAAAGGATGAAGGGAGACTCATGAACAAAGCGATGAAAGACTTTCAGATCCCGATGCGGGTGGAAGTCGACAAAGACACTCTTTCCCCAACCTTCGGGCGTTTTGCGACAGAGGCCTACGAGCGCGGGTTTGGAACGACGGTCGGCAATGCATTACGGCGAGTTCTGCTGTCTTCGTTGACGGGCGCGGCGGTGACGACTGTCAAAATCGAAGGCGTGTTGCACGAGTTTTCGACGATTCCCGGCGTGACGGAAGATGTGACGTCGATCATCCTGAATGTGAAGGGCCTGCGGCTGGCGGTGCATACGGACAAGCCCAAGACCTTGCGTTTGAAGAAGAAGGGGCCGGGAGAGGCCAAGGGCTCGGATATCGTTCATGACGCTGATGTGACGATCCTCACGCCCAATCTGCACATCGCGACGCTGGACAAGGACGCCGCTTTGGACATGGAGCTGACCGTAAAGCACGGACGGGGATATGTGCCGGCGGAACGGAACAAAGAAGAAGGCCTTCCCATCGGTGTGATCGCCATCGATTCGATTTTTTCACCGATCAAGCGCGTGAACTTTCACGTAGAGAATGCCCGTGTCGGTCGGATGACGGATTACGACAAGCTGACTCTGGAAATCTGGACGGACGGAACGATTACGCCGCGGGAGGCGTTGTCCACAGCTGCCAGCATTTTGAGCGACCACGTCAACATCTTCGTCGACGCGGAAGAGCGTGTCGAGGGTCGCGCGACGTCGGCGAGCGACGATGCCCAGCGTGAAGTGAACAAGCATCTCTTCCGTAGTGTGAATGAATTGGAACTCTCAGTTCGCGCCGCAAACTGCTTGAAGAACGCCAATATCAAGACGATTGCGGACTTGGTACAGAAGACCGAAGGCGAGATGCTGAAGACAAAGAACTTCGGCAAGAAGTCGCTGAATGAGATCAAGGAAATCCTCACGGAAATGGGATTGAGCCTCGGGGCCAAAGTGGATGCGGTGCCGGCGGGTAACGGGAATCCGAAGAGCGAGTAACGAAAGAAGAGGGAATCGTGCGTCACAGGAAAAAGGGTCGTCAGCTCGGACGGCAAACAAAACATCGATGGGCGTTGTTCCGGAGTCTCGTGACCTCATTGCTTGAGCATGAACGGATTGAGACGACGCAGGCGAAGGCCAAGGAAATTCGAGGGTTCACCGATCGGATGATCACGCTCGGCAAGGAAGGGACATTGCCTGCCCGCCGGCGCGCGTTGAGTTTTCTTCGGAGCAAAGAGGTCGTCTCCAAGCTCTTTAGCGATGTGGCCGCGCGGTTCAAGGATCGTCAGGGAGGGTATACGCGAATGGTCAAGACGCGGCGCCGGATCGGCGATGCGGCTGAACTCGTGGCGATCGAACTCGTCGCTCGTCCTGACACCGCCCCGGCCAAGTCCCAGACGTCTGCTGTCTCGACTTCTGCAAGCTGACCAACTGAACGAGGTCTCCCGTGAGGGAGGCCTCGTGATTGGTTCTGCTTCCTGTTCCTCCACTCATGTCTCACGTGTGCCCTTCCCCTCGCGGCACTTCTCTGCCGAACAGAGCCGGTCACGAGTTTACTTGACTCGATGCCCATGCTACGATCATGCCAGCTTTCCCAAGCAGGACATAAGGGAACAGATTAGAATGTGGCAACGCTGGATCCAGAAGGGTTTATTGGCATTGAGTGCCTCTTTGGCCTGTGTTTTGGCGTATCTCCTGATTACGAACTCCAGCCCGGTTCCAACCCCGAAAGCCATGGCACCAGGTGCGATCGATCAAGCTGATGCGACGATCTCTCAGTTCACATTTACACAGACCAAGGGGGATACGGTGCAATGGCAGGTGCAGGCTCAGCAGGCGCGTCTCTTTGAACAGAAAAAGCGGGCTATATTGCAAACTGTGGCAGTGACTCTCTTCGGTCTCAAGGGCAAAGAATTAACGGTGACCGGAGATGAGGGGACACTCGATACGGAGACCAAGAATTTCGTGTTGGCGAATAGGACGGATCCGCTGGTTGTGCATACAGAGAGCGGGTATGTCATTTATACAAATCATCTCGCATGGACCGATCAAACCCGCGAGATCCGTACGCAGGATCCCGTCCGGATTATCGGGCATGGGTTGGAAGTGACAGGACGAGGATTGTTGGGGCATTTGGACCGTGAAGAGTTTGAAGTACTTGAGGATGTGCATGTGGATCTGGCTCCTACTTCTTAACGGATTCGTGCTCGGTCTGGCTCAACCAAGTTTCTCGGCGGACACTGCGCCCTCCAAGACAGGTGCCGAGCCACCAGTCAGCACCTCGATTACCTCGAAGAGAATGACGGTCAAGAACCAGGATAGTCAGGCCATTTTTGAAGGGTCTGTGGTCCTCACGCGCGGGGCTCTGACTGTGTATTCGGATCGCATGGTCGTGTCGTTTCGTCCTGCGGAGCTAAACGGAAGCGAGGAGAAAAGGTTGCGCGAACCGGGCAAAGGTGCCGCGCCTTCGAAAGGTCCCGATGCTGTGCCGGCCGTGTCGAATCGGTCGGTCAGTCAGATTGAGGCGACGGGGCGGGTGAAGATTGAGAAAGAGTCCGGGCGCGCCACCTGTGAGAAGGCCGTGTATTATCACGAAGGGGATAAGATCGTGCTGACCGGCGACCCGGTGGCCTGGGAGAAAGGCACGAGAGTGAGCGGCAAACAGATTACGATGTTCCTGGCTGAAGACCGCAGCGTAGTCGAAGGCGGATCGCACGTCCGGATCGAACCGGATGGGGGAGCCGCTAAGTGACGGAGACAGGGCACGTGGTGGTTCCGTCTGCCGGTTCAGCGATCGACCCTACGGGGCCACCCTGTTTACAGGCAATCGGGTTGGTGAAGAGCTTTCGTGCGCGTAAGGTGGTGAAGGGCGTGTCGGTCGATGTGCGAGCGGGTGAAGTGGTGGGCTTGCTGGGACCCAATGGAGCGGGTAAGACCACCATTTTCGACATGATGGTCGGATTGTGTCAGCCTGATGACGGTACGATCTCGCTGAGTGGAGAAGAGATTACCGACCTCCCGATGTATAAACGTGCGCGGAAGGGGATCGGTTATCTGCCACAGGAATCCTCTGTCTTTCGTCGCCTGTCGGTGGAAGACAATATTCTGGCAATTCTGGAGATGCTGGACTACTCTCGTGCAGAAAGGGCTGAACGAGTGGACGCGTTGTTGAAAGAACTCGATCTCGGCCAGATTCGAACCAGTATGGCCTATGCGTTATCGGGCGGCGAGCGCCGCCGCTTGGAAATCACCCGCGCACTAGCGACCAGCCCATCGTTCATGTTACTCGACGAACCCTTCGCCGGGATCGACCCCATCGCCGTGGCCGATATTCAACAGATCATCACGCGACTCAAAGAAAAGGGGATCGGGATTCTGATTACCGATCACAATGTTCAGGAGACGTTGTCGATTACCGATCGCGCCTACATTATCAACGAAGGACTGATTCTTGAGTCCGGCCCTCCCGATGCCATCGTCAAGAGCGAGCGGGCCCGCGCCGTCTATCTTGGAGAGCGGTTTACGCTGTAACGTATGAGCAGCATGAAACTCAGAGTCGACCTCAGGATGAGCCAAAAGCTCATCATGACGCCTCAATTGCAGCAGGCGATCAAGCTGTTGCAGTTGTCTCGACTCGAATTGCAGCAGAGCCTCGCCCAACATCTGCTGGAGAATCCGCTGCTCGACGAGCTTCCGGCTGAGACAGAAGAAGGGGAAACGGCGAGCGCGGAAGAACGAGCGGAGGACGCCGCGGCATCGGCGACCACCGATACATCGGATGCGGAACCGCAAGAGTCGACTGTCGAGGAGCGCGATACACCCGACGAAGTGTCTGCCGCCGGCTGGGAAGAGTATTTTGGTACCGATCGCCGGACAGGGGGGTCGGAGTATCAATCCTCCTCGCAGGATGAATTTCCATCCTATGAGCAGACCGTGGCCAAGGCCACGTCTCTGGAAGATCATTTACTATGGCAGCTCTCGTTTTCAGGACTGTCCGATCGGAACAAGGAGATCGGACGGCTCATCGTTGGAAATCTGGACGATGACGGATATCTCCGGATGCCGCTGACCGAGCTGGTCAGTGGCACGAATTTTACCGAGGCAGAAGCCGAATCGGTTCTTCGCGACATTCAAACCTTTGATCCGACGGGCGTGGGGGCGCGGGACCTTTCAGAGTGCCTGCTCTTACAACTCGGACATTTAGGGAAGAGCCCCATAGGGTCATTAGGGTCTCGTCCCGGGGCGTTGAAGGGCTCGATCGTCGAGGCCATTATTCAACATCACCTCAAAGATCTGGAAAAGAAGCAGTATGCTCGAATCGCCAAGGCGTTGGATGTCACGGTCGAAGAGGTGTTTCAAGCGACGAAAGTGATCGAAGTGCTGGAGCCTAAACCGGGGCGTCCCTATACGAGCACCCAAAACTATGTGATCGTCCCGGATGTGTTTGTCGTAAAGAACGAGGGTGAATGGGTGGTGTTGCTCAACGACGACGGTCTTCCCCGCATGCGGATCAGCCCCTATTACAAGCAGATGATAGGTGCGGGAGAAAGTGGATCGGCGGAAACCAAGGCGTATTTGGATGAAAAGCTTCGCGCGGCACAATGGGTGATTCGCAGCATTGAGCAGCGGAATAAGACCATCGTCAAAGTCGTGTCGAGCATCGTCAAGTTCCAGGAACAGTTTTTTGAGCATGGCGTGCAGTATCTCAAACCGTTGGTGCTGAAACAGGTAGCGGAGGATATCGGGATGCATGAGTCGACAATCAGTCGAGTCACAGCTAACAAATATATGTATTGCCCGCAGGGCATGCTGGATCTCAAGTTCTTTTTCAACGCCGGTCTGCAGAGGGCTGATCAACCAACCGATATGCTCTCGTCTGTGACGGTGAGGGAGATGATTCGGAAGATGGTGGCGGAAGAAGATCCCCGACGGCCCCTCAAGGATGAGGAAATCGCTGCGAAGCTTCGCACGCAGCAGGTGTTAATTGCCAGAAGGACTGTGGCCAAATATCGCGCGGAAGAGAATATTCCGTCCGCGACGCAGCGCAAGCGGTTCTTTTAGGGAGAGACCGGTTGGCCGCTGTCCTGCCTCCATCCTAGATTCGATACATGTGCGCATCCATGAGGCACCGGAGCATCGGGCACACAAAAGGATACCCAGCTATGGCCATGAAAATTACAGGACGCCATCTGGCGGTGACGCCGGCACTAAGGCGCCATATTGAGGCAAAGTTTGAACGGTTCGCTCGATACGACGTGGTGCTGAATCGTGTGGACATTGTGTTGAGCGTCAACAAGCTCCAGCATTCGGCGGAGGCGGTCTGTACTGTGGCGGGGCGGAGGCTACAGGCGAAGACTTCGACGAGAGAGATGTATGCGACGATTGATCAGTTAGTGGAACGATTGGAAGCGCAGATTCGTAAGCACAAAGAGCGCCAGGCTGAACATAAGGGGAAGAAGCGCACGGTGGTAGCGCTACGACCTCCGCAGCCGGCCCTTGGAGGCGAAAAGGTCGAGGTGGTTCGTCCCGTCCCGTCTGTACTGTCGCTCGACGAGGCCAAGCGACGCTTGAATCGCCAGGTAGGTTCGTTGATCGTATTTACGTCCAGCGAGTCGGGCAAGTTGCAGATCCTACAGCGTGTTGAGTCCGACCGAGTGATTCTCATCGATCCCTAAGAAAGTGCAGAGATGGCAGGACTCAAGCTCGTCGTCATCAGCGGCTTGTCGGGATCCGGGAAGTCCCATGCACTCAAGTGCTTCGAGGATGCCGGGTATTTCTGCATCGATAACCTGCCGCCTGCGCTGCTGCCGACCTTCGTCGAGTTGTGCCATCAGCAGGGGGGCGAGATCAAGAATGTGGGGCTCGGCATCGATGTTCGAGAGCGCGTGTTCTTTTCGGATTTGGTTGGGATTCTCGACCGAGTGAAAACGCTCGGTCATACGGTCGAGCTGCTTTTTTTTGAAGCACGAGAAGAGGTGTTGGTTCGGCGATTCTCGGAATCGCGTCGACCTCATCCGCTGCTTCCGCATCTTCCCGTACTCGAAGGTGTGCGATTCGAAAAGGAACGGCTTGCCGATTTGCGCCGCCATGCCGACAGGATTATCGATACGTCCGATTTGACAGTCCACGAGCTACGAGAGTTGTTATCGAGACAGTTCAGTCAGGACAGTACCCCGCGCCGATTAACCATCTCTCTTCTTACGTTCGGATATAAATATGGAGTTCCTTACGATATTGACCTTCTTTTCGACGTCCGGTTTTTGCGGAACCCGTTCTTCGTTCCGGATCTCAAGCCCTTGACTGGCGAGGACCCGCGCGTGCGGAACTATGTATTGGGTGACCCCGATGCCATTGCGTTCATCAATCAACTTGAAAATCTGTTCAAGTTCCTCATCCCGTTGTTTGAGCGCGAACGGCGAAGTTATCTGAACGTGGCCATCGGCTGTACCGGAGGCCGCCATCGCTCCGTTGCCATTGCCGGACGCCTTCAGGAAAGCTTTGCCGCCGTCGGGTACCAGGTGACCGTGACCCATCGAGACTGCCACAAGCCGTAGTGGTCTGCCCCTAATCCATCCATTTATATTCACGCCCCTTAATATGTGCACTGTCTTTCGGTTTGCTTGACAGGGAGATCACATGGACTATACTTAGCCTGTGTATGAGCAGAATCGCCAGCATTCAAGGCATTGTCGTTGCTTCTCTGGCCTGCTCCCATCCCGTGTTGTCCCCATCTCTCGATCCTGTTCGTAAGGCCGAAAGTATCTGTCGTGGAGTTAAGCTCATTCGACGATAGAGCTCGGTGTTCCGGTTAGTTCAAGCAGCTGTGCGAATTTTATGAAAAGAATTGTTCTTTCCGAATAGTCATGTACAGTCAGAGGCATCTATGCTGAGTTCACTCAAGAGTCTTGTCGAAACCGATCTCGTATCGATGTTAACGCCGAAGCGTCAGCTCGTCGGGCTCGATATCGGATCGAGCGGCATCAAGTTGGTTCAATTGAAGGAGAACCGCGGGCGGTATGTCTTGCAAAAGTTCGGCATGAAACCGCTCGAGCCGGAAGTCATTGTCGACGGCACGGTGATGGACGAAGGCCGAGTCGTATCGGCCATCAAAGAGCTCTATGAAGAATTGAATGTCAAAGTGAAACAAGTGGCAGTATCTATCTCGGGTCATGCCGTCATCATTAAAAAGATCAGCCTGCCTCCGATGCCGGACGACGAATTGGAGGGGCAAGTCAGGCTCGCTGCGGAACAGTATATTCCGTTTGACATCAACGAAGTGAATATCGACTTTCATGTTTTGCCTGCCCCTGAAGGTGGCGGTGATCAACAGGGTGAGATGTCGGTAATTCTGGTTGCTGCCAAAAAGGACAAGATCAACGAACTCACTGAGTTGGTCAAGGGAGCGGGGTTGATACCGATGGTGATGGATGTGGATGCTTTTGCCATCGAGAACATGCACGCCATCAACTATCCGGTCTCGCAGGATGATACAACGGCTCTTGTCAACCTGGGAGCCAGCGTGATGAACATTAATATTGTTCGCCAGGGGGTCTCGGTTTTTACACGAGATATTCCGATCGGAGGGAACCGATACACTGAGGCAATCCAGCGCGAGTTGGGGATGTCGTATGACGAGGCGGAGGAGACGAAAAAGGGCGCGCGTTCAGCCGGGAGTAATCAGGCTGCAATCACGGCGGTGATTGACAGCGTCAATGCAGAAGTGGCCTCCGAAATCGGGCGGACTATCGACTATTTCAAGTCGACGATGTCGGACGTTGAAGTGCAACACATCCTCTTGTGTGGCGGCGGCACGCAGGTGAAGGGGCTGTTGCAGCAACTCAAAGATAGGGTTCGGGCGGTTGTCGAAGTGGCAAACCCCTTCGGTGAGATCGATACGTCGGGAAGCGATTTTGACCAAATTACGTTGGCGGCGCTGGCTCCGCTTGCGGCGGTTGGCGTGGGCCTGGCCCTCAGATCGGTGGGGGACCGATGATTCGGATCAATCTATTACCTGGGCCGAAGGGCCGACAGGCAAAGCCCCAGTACGACGTCAGGGCGCAGGCGCTCTTGGGTGTCGGACTGCTTGCGATCACCTTAGCTAGCTGTTGGTGGTACTCAGCTTCCCTCGATGAGACCATTGAGACGAAGCAAACTGAAAAACTCGATAAAGAAAAGCACGTGGCACAGTTGAAGGAACAGGTCAAGCAGGTTTCTGACTTTGAGCAACGCAAGAAAATCCTCGAAGACAAAAATCGCATTATCGACCAACTCGAGAAGTCTCGCATTGGACCCGTCAAGGTGCTCGATCACGTAAGCCAAAGTCTAGAGCCACTCAAGGTTTGGCTTGTTCGGGTAGGGCTAAGCGGTCAGGCCATTGATCTGGAGGGCCGCGCGATGACCAATGACGATGTCGTCGAGTTTGTGAACAATCTCCGGCGAACGGATTATTTTACGGATATTAATCTTCAGGAAAGTCGTGCGGTGGTGGAAAGTCAGATTAATGTGTATCAATTTAAGCTTGGTTTTCGACTCAAAGGTTAGCGACGTATGAAGCTGCCAACAATCAATCTTGATGTCCTGAGAACGATTCCACTTGTTCAAAAAGTGGGTCTTCTCGTACTCATTCTGGCCGGCATCCTGGTGGGATTTTACTATTACGTGGTGGAGCCGAAGTCGGAGCAAATCGCGGGGCTTGAAGGAGAGGTCGGTAAACTTGACACCGAGATTCAAACGTTGACGATCAAAGTCAAGCACCTGGATGAGTTGATTGCTGCCAATAAGCAGCTGGAAATCGAATTGGCGAAAAAGAAAGAGAAGTTGCCGCCTGCAGAAGAGGCGGTCATGTTGCTCAAACAAGTGTCGGACTTAGGCATCCGACTGGGGCTCGACGTCAAGTTGTGGAAACCGGCTGCACCAGCAGAAGACCCCTCTAAGTTATTTGTGCGCATGCCGGTCAACGTGGAAGTGTCGGGAGGATATCATACTGCCGCCTTATTCTTCGATCGAATCAATGCGTTGCCGAGGATCGTGACCGTATCCGGTTTGAAGATGGGGTCGCCAAAAATTGAGAAGGGACGTACTGTCACGCAAACAGTCTTCGACCTTATGGCATACGCTGCTCCCCAAGAGGGAAAAATCGCTACGGCTGCGCTGGCGAGCGGTCAAAAATAGATTGAGAATGAATGGTGAATATCGTGTGTGAACGCGTCCAACAGAGTGTGAGAGTGGCCGTCACAATCTTGAGCATCCTGGGATGGGGTAATCTCATGGTTCTCGGGGGCTATGTTTCTGCCGATCCTGGGATGACAGGACACCTCCGACAAATGAACCCCATGCGGCAAGATTCTCTCAAA
>JACXTT010013086.1_pt1 | contig 10961 bp, 5 predicted proteins | sample 9270951 | NCBI WGS metagenome assembly JACXTT01 (sample SAMN15532306, study PRJNA645909) | rock metagenome | isolation source: weathered quartz diorite | place: Puerto Rico | collected 2017-06-21 | reverse complement strand
ACGCATTAGGCATTCCCTACGTGTTGTCACCTCATGGCGGGCTTCCCCGAATGGGAAAAGAATCCGCAAAATCGGTATTCGACGCGTTGTGGGGCAAAACCATCCTGCGAAACGCGGCGGCAGTGTGCGCCGTTTCACCTTTGGAGGAAGATGATGCCAAGAGATTCGGTGTGGAAAATTGCCGGATATATCCGCTTCCTCCAGCCATAAATCCGGACGACTACCGCGCTCTGCCGCCCCGCGGAACATTTACGTCACGATGGGGTCTTCAGAATCGAAGAATCGTACTCTTTCTCGGCCGCCTTCATTGGATCAAGGGCGCTGATGTTTTGATTGAAGCAATCAGTCGTCTTCCCCAAATCGGGGACTTGCATGTCGTCATCGCCGGACCGGATGACGGCGCAGAGAGCCCATTGAGATCTCTTGTATCGGCGAAAGGACTCCAACAGAAAGTAACTTTCACCGGGTTCCTTGATGCAACCGATAAACTTTCCGCGCTTGTGGATAGCGAGGTCGTCGTGATTCCTTCCCGGCGCGAAGGTTTTCCATTGGCGCTTCTTGAAGCGTTGGCTTGTCACACTCGAGTCGTTCTGACTTCCGCCTGCGATGTGGGAAACTGGATACAACAACAACCCGTAATCCTGTTTCGCAGCGAAGATTCGAGCGATTTAGCGGAAACGGTCGATACCTCCCTGTCTCAAAACCCTTCTTAGAAACGCTTGCGTGAAGCAAGCAATTTTATCTTGAATGAGTTTTCTTTAGACTCTCTGGCGAAAAGAGCAGAGCTTCTTTACGAATCGCTAATCTCATGAAGCAGAAAAAGCGTAATCAAGAACAAAAGAAGGCGCAGCGCGATCAGCGACACGGCCTTACACAACGGCAACTGTGTATCGGCCTAGGTTTGTTGATTCTCGTTTTTTTCGCGAATTCCTTCACCGCGCCTTTGCTGTTCGATAGCGAAAGCATCATCAAGATGGATCCGCGTATACGCGGCGTCAACTCTTCGAATCTCGAGCAAATCCTGACGCGTGACTACTGGTTTCCGACACAGGAAAGCACGCTTTATCGGCCGTTGACCACATTCTCGTACATGTTCAACTACGCGATTCTGGGGAATGGCGGAAATGTTCTTGGCTACCACCTTTTCAATCTCGTGCTGCATTGGGCGAATTCATGTCTGGTGTTGTTGATCGTTCTTCGTTTGGCCGGACGTCTGGACATTGCCGGTCTTACTGCGTTTCTGTTCGCCGTTCATCCGGTGAACACTGAGGCCGTAACCAATATTGTGGGCCGCGCGGACTTGCTCGCCGCTTTTTGTGTGCTATTCGGCGGTTGGGCCTACCTGCGCGCTGCCATTCGCCAAGAGTGGGACAAGCGGTGGCTCGCAGTTGCAGCTGTCGCAGCATGCGCGGGCGTGTTGGCCAAAGAGAATGCCGTAATGATCGTCGGATTCATTCTGCTATATGAATTCCTCTGGCGGTGGTCAATCCTGAATGCCGACAAATGGAGCCGTCGGCTGAGACGGTTCGTTGGACAATCCGGGCCTGCATTTTTAGCCGTCACTCCGAGCATCGTTTTGATTGTGACGATCCGCCAGTGGATAATGTCGAGCACAACGGTTTTCGAAGATTTCTTTCTCGACAATCCCCTCGTTGGAGCCTCTCCGCTTCAGCGTTTCATGACCGCCATGGGCGTAATAGGCCGTTATTTGAAATTGCTCGTTTTTCCGCGAACACTGTCGAGCGACTATTCATTTAATCAAATTCCGATCTACGGAACCGGGCACACTGAAACCGATACCCTTGCCTGGATTTCGCTGGCGGCAGTCACGCTCCTGTTGACACTGGCGATTTATCTTCGAACCCGCAATAGAGTTTTTTCATGGGGGATTCTTTTCTTCTTCATCATGATGTTGCCTACCTCGAACCTAATCGTGACGATCGGGAGCATCATGGCAGAGCGATTTTTGTATCTGCCTTCGATCGGGTTTTGCGCAGCAGCCGCGGTCGCCATCTTGATGGTGAGTGATAGAGTTCTGTTGTTTACGAAAGCCCGTCCCCATTTCGCCTCTGCGCTGCGATGGGCATTGCCGATCGTTCTGATTGTGGCGCTTGGTATTCGGACTCTCATGCGGAATTCGGACTGGCAAGACGATCTCGCGTTATGGAAAAGTACTGTCGCGGCTTCGCCGGAAAGTTACAAAGCACACATGACCTATGGCAACACGATTTTGGCGAATGCCGAGCGTCGCAATGTGCCGCTTTCGGAAGTGATCGACGACGCAACTGCCGAAGAAGAGCGAGCTCAAGCCATCGTGGATACCCAACCACCGTTGCCACTCCAGTGGCAGAGCGTGATGGTCTACCTGCATCTTGCCAAAGACTACCGCATGAAAGGACAGTTCCTGGACGCTAGTGGACGTCACGGCGAAGCTGTACGCCTCTATCAAAGGTCTCTGGACATTCTGGGCAAGGCACAAGATGTGGATCGCGTTACAAACCAAGAATCGCGCACATTCATGCAACGCCGTGGCATTCCGGAGGCTGAAATTCCCGATGCCGGAAATTATCTCGTGTACGAGTCGTTATGCTTCACGTATGGCAAGTTCGGAGAATGGGATAAGTGCGAGTCTGCCGCCCGTCATTTGCAACATATAGCGCCTCAACAGTCGTCGGGGTACGAACTGCTTGGCGCCGCATACTTCAATCGGGGACGTTTCTCTGATGCTGCCCAACAATTTCTTGCAGGTTTCCTGATTGACCCAGAAAAGCCGGATTGGCTCATGAGTCTTGCAGCGACATACCAAAAGATGGGAGTTGAGCCAAATCCTGTAACACAACAGGGCACAAACTACGTGTTGAACAAAGATCTTCCGTTCATGCGCGAACAACTCAATCAAGCGGCTGCTATGGTCGTACGGCTTCGTGAAGAAGCGAAAAAGCCGGACCAGGCACGCGAACTCCGAGTCCGATTGATCAGGCAATATGCTTTGGCCCCGGAAATCTTTCTTCAAAAATCGTGACTGAAATTCGCGGGCGTAAACCTGCAAAACACAAGACGGATAACGGCCGGGAAAAACGGGAGAATGTTATCTGGACCGTGATAGGCCTCGGTTTGGTCTGTCTCTTTTTCCTTCAGGCATTACTGGCAGCACCACTGCTTTCCGCCACAACCGACGAACCCGTTCACATCTCTGCCGGGTACAGCTATTGGCAAACTCGTGATTTCAGATTGAATCCGGAGCATCCGCCGCTCGCGAAGCTTCTCGCGGCACTTCCTCTTCTTGCCGTCGACCCAAAGCTCGATACCTCGAGCAAGGATTGGTCAGCCGCTTCCGAATATCCATTCGGTTTTGCTTTCCTGTATGGCAACGATGCGGACCGCATCCTCTTCTGGGGGAGAATCCCGATGATTGCGCTGGCCGCACTTGGCGGCTGGATTTCGTTTCTATTTGCACGCGACCTGTTTGGTCCTGCTGCCGGCGTCTTTGCCGCAGGGCTGTACTCTTTCTGTCCCAATTTGCTGGCGCACGGAATGCTTATCACCACGGACGTGCCTTTGAGCACTTTCACGCTCTTGACCCTCTACTTATTCTGGCGACAACCGCCGCGGCCGAGCTGGGCTAGCAGTGTGTCGGTCGGGCTTTCTCTCGGTGCGGCCATGGCGTGCAAGTTCTCTGGAGCATTGGTGCCGATTCTATTAGCCGGTTTAGTTGTGGTTCGAGCGCTTCGCCGGAAACCTCTCGATCAAAAAGATGCCATCGTTTCGGATGTCCAAAATTTGCTAATTATTGGTGTGGTCTCGCTATTCGTTATCGCGGCCGCTTATCTCTTTTCTGCTTCTCCCATCCAATACTTCAGCAATATGTCGCTCGTAAATGCGAACCACGAAGCTGGTTACCAATCCTATCTGTTGGGAAAATTGAAAGAGAACGGATGGTGGTATTACTTTCTGGTTGCGTTCATCTTTAAAGCGACTCTCCCGACTCTTATAGTTGTTGCACTCGCAGGAATTAAGCTTCTCTCCGGCTTTATCGATGCATGGGGCGAAATCATTCTGCTGTCCGCGATCGTAATCTATGTTGTTGCCGTATCTGCGGCAGCGGACGACCTTGGTGTTCGTTACTTGTTGCCCGTATTTCCTCTCATTTATGTATGGGGCAGCCGAATCGTGCCGTTGCTTTGGCCAAGTCGTTTGGGTCGGGCCGCCCTAGGTTTTCTGATGGCTTGGCAGATTTGGGCGGCGGTTTCGAGCTTTCCGGCTTACATCCCGTACTTCAACGAACTGGCCGGCGGCGCGAAGAAGGGGCCGGATCTCCTCGATGATTCCAACGTCGATTGGGGGCAGAGTCTTAAACAAGTCGCAAATTACGTGCAAACAAGAGGAATCACGAAATTCGTCCTGTGTCCATTTTCCGGTTTGGATAACCCGGCTTATTATGGCCTGCCGTCAATTGTACGAGCGCCGAAACAGCTTGTTTTCAATCGTCCGGATCCAGGCATTTACATTATCAGCGGGCATAACGTCGCCTGGATGAAGGCGACCGACCCCGCTTGGCGCGGGTATCAGCCGGTGGATCAAATCGGCGGCATGTGGGTATACCGCTTCTGAACCTCGACATGGTATTTTTGCGGATCTAATGTCGTTCCTACGCGTAAAAAAGAAAGACATCTGTCTCGGTATTCTCTTATTTGCCGCAACAGTCGTCGCATATTGGCCGGCTCTGCATGGCGGACTGGTGTGGGACGACGATGCCCATGTTACTCGGCCGGAATTGCAATCTCTACGAGGTCTGAAGCGCATATGGTTCGAATTTGGAGCCACCCAACAATATTATCCGCTGCTGCATAGCGCGTTTTGGCTGGAGCACCACTTGTGGGGAGATTCTACGTTCGGATACCACCTCCTCAACGTGGTGTTACACGTGACGGCTGCGTGTCTGTTTGCTCTGATCCTCTCTGAGCTGTCCATTCACGGCGCTTGGGTTGGGGCATTCATTTTCGCCCTGCATCCGGTTTGTGTGGAGTCTGTCGCATGGATTTCTGAGCAAAAGAACACGTTGTCGGCAGTTTTCTATTTGTTGGCGATGTTGCTGTACCTGCGCCATAACGAGAGAACTCAGGCAGGAACGCCTCAATTCACAACCGTTTACTTTATCGCGTTCGCGTGTTTCGTAGCGGCAATCCTCAGCAAGAGTGTAACGGCCACACTGCCTGCCGCGCTCCTCGTCATTATTTGGTGGAAGCGCGGGAGATTGTCGTGGAACCGAGATGTTTTGCCGCTGGTGCCATGGTTCGCAGTCGGCGTCGGAGGCGGTCTTTTAACTGCGTGGGTGGAGCGCAGATATATTGGAGCCGTCGGGACGGATTTCACCTTTAACGCCGTGCAGCGCGTCCTGATTGCTGGTCGAGTGATAGTGTTCTACCTTGGCAGGCTCGTGTGGCCGTCCAATTTGATGTTCATCTATCCGCGATGGGACGTGAGGAGCGCGATCTGGTGGCAGTATTTGTTTCCCGCCGGCGTGATCGTGCTCGTCATATCCTCATGGCTTATTCGTTGCAAAAGCCGCGCCCCCCTCGCTGCGGTACTTTTTTTTGCAGGCTCGCTGTTTCCTGCCCTGGGGTTTGTGAATGTATATCCATTCGTTTTCTCGTTTGTCGCCGATCACTTCCAGTATCTCGCCAGCCTTGGAATCATTGGTCTTGCGGCATCCCTCTGCAATAACAAGTGGCGTACGGGAGCTGCCATCGTGGCAGTCGGCATATTCGGAACGCTGACGTGGCTGGATTCCGCAAGGTACCGCAACGCTGAAACGCTTTATCAAACCACAATCGCACAAAATCCCAACTGTTGGATGTGTTACAACAATCTCGGCGTTGTTTTTTTTGGCCAGGACCGTATGGCGGAGGCGAAGCAGAAGTTCGAAGAAGCACTCCGCATCAGGCCGGACTACCCCGAGTCGTTGGACAATGTGGGGATTGCTTTGATCAATCTGGGCCAGCACGAGGAAGCAATGCCATATCTTCAAAAAGCGTTGCAATCCATGTCCGATTACGGCGAAGGAAACCTGAGATTCGGCGCTGCTCTCTTAAAGATGAATCGCGTCGATGACGCGATGGTCAAGATCAGAGAGGGCGCAAGACTGAAGCCGAACTACGCTGAGGCTCATGCTCTGCTCGGCGCGGCGTTACAACGCGCCGGCCGGTTAACGGAAGCGAAAAGTGAATTAGAAGAGGCGATTCATCTAAAACCAGATTCTCCATCATCGCACCGGGAGTTTGCAGATGTCATGTCGGCATTGGGGCAGTCGGACCAAGCTATTTTCCAACTCGAGATGGCGTTGCGGATCGATCCTAAGTATGGAGATGCCCATCAGACGATCGCAAAAATCTATTCCGATAGAGGCCGTCCTGCCGAAGCCGCTGCCCATTATGAAGAAGCTTTGCAGCTCAAGCCCGGTCAACCGGCGGTGCATAACGATCTCGGCGTGGTGCTGGAAACGTTGAAAAAACCGCAGGAAGCGCAAGAGCATTTTCTGGAGGCGATACGGCTTAAACCGGACTATGCCGATGCCCATTACAATCTCGGGTTGTTACTCGTTGCATTCGGCCGACGCGCCGATGCCATAAAAGAATTCAAATCGTCCTTGCAATTCGATCCCAATCACGCCGAAGCCCATGACGCGCTCGGGGCTGCCCTTTTCGAGTCTGGACAGTTCGCCGAAGCCGTCCGCGAATTCGCGGAAACCGCACGCCTCAAACCCGACCTGGCTGGAATTCAGGATAATTTAGAAACCGCACGCCGTGCAGCCGCTAACAGCAGATAAGAATAGAAATTCCAAGGAAAAGACGCTAGCCGGACGTTTGAGCCCTGGATGGTCTGTCCTTCTGCTGGCAGGCATCATTGTATTTGCATACGCTCCTGTTTCGCATTACGGCTTTGTGAACTATGACGATCCGCAGTATGTCGCAAACAATCCGAACGTCACCGCCGGATTGACGTGGCATGGAGTGAAATGGGCATTCACCACCGGATACCAATCTAACTGGCATCCGCTGGCGTGGTTGTCGCATATGCTGGATGTTCAATTGTTCGGCGCCAATGTGGGTGCGCATCATCTGACCAATGTGGCATTGCACATCGCCAATACGCTTCTCTTGTTCTGGTTCCTCGCTAAAGCCACCAAAGCGCCGGTAAAAAGCACGGTCATCGCAGCTTTCTTTGCCGTCCACCCGCTGCATGTGGAATCGGTGGCATGGATAGCTGAACGTAAAGACGTATTGAGTACGTTCTTTGGGATGTTGACGCTGTGCTCGTATGCCGTTTACGTCCGTCGACCGCGACCATCCACATATTCTGCGGTAATAATCTTTTTTGCGCTGGGGCTGATGGCCAAACCGATGCTCGTTACACTGCCTTTCGTCCTGCTGTTCCTTGATTTCTGGCCTCTCCGGCGCTTCACGCTCCAAGATACGTCCAATGTTCCACAACTTATTCGCGAGAAGATACCTCTACTGATGCTGACCATAATCTCCAGCATTGTCACGTTCGTCGTGCAGCAGGCCGGGGGATCCGTAGTGGATGCGCTCCCGATCACGACTCGCGTTGCAAATGCTTTTGTGGGGTACCTTGCGTATTTGCAAAGGATGTTTTGGCCCACACAACTTGCGGTCTTATACCCGGCCGCTGTGACTGCACGCGAGTGGTGGTGGGTGGCTGCTTTTGGACTCCTAGCGTTAAGTATCTTGTCCGTCCTGGCAGCGGAACGGCGGCCTTACGTTCCAGTCGGCTGGTTTTGGTATTTGGGAACGCTCGTTCCGGTGATTGGTTTGGTTCAGGTCGGAAGACAAGCTACGGCGGACCGCTACACCTACGTGCCGCTAATCGGAATATTCCTTATCGTTGTTTTCGGCGTCAGTGAGGCACTTCGACGGTTACGGGCCCCAAAGTACGTATTCGTTATTGCCGGTGGAATCACGATCGCCGCCTGCGTATGGCAAACGCGCGCGCAACTCGCGTATTGGGTCAGCAGCCATGCGCTATGGGCGCACACTTTGAGTGTAATTGGCACAGATGAATTGGCCCACTTTAATCTGGCTGTAGCTCTACAAGACGAAGGCCAACCGGACGAAGCCATTTCCCAACTCGAAATTGCAGCGCGCCTCGATCCGAAATTTGTAGATGCGCATCGGGCGCTCGGAAAGCTCTATGCTGAGAGAGGGCGCCCGACCGACGCCGCCGCCCATTATGAAGAAACGTTGCGGCTCAAGCCTGATGAAGCGATGGTTCATAACGATCTTGGGGTGGTGCTGGAAACGTTGAAAAAACCGGAGGAAGCACAAGAGCATTTTCTGGAGGCGTTACGGCTCAAACCAGACTATGCCGATGCCCATTACAATCTCGGGTTGTTGCTCGTTACATTCGGCCGACGCGCCGATGCCATAAAAGAGTTCAAATCGTCCTTGCAATTCTATCCCAATCACGCCGAAGCCCATGACGCGCTGGGAGCTGCTCTTTTCGAGTCCGGACTATTCGCCGAAGCCGTCAGGGAATTTGCCGAAACCGAACGCCTCAAACCCGGTTTGCCCGGAGTCCGGGAAAACTTAGAAACTGCACGCCGTGCAGCAGTTAACGGCAGATAAGAAGACACCGGGACAGTCAAGACTGTAGTCATCGGAGTCATCGGAGTCGTTACTATTATTTTGAAGGCATCAAAGCTTAGAAATCCGACAAATGGACATTTCCTGCCGCATCTTGTCTTAGAAATCCAACAAAAGCCCATTTTGCGGCACATCACGGCTTAGATCTCCAACAAATGCACATTTCCCGCCGCATCTTGTCTTAGAAATCCAACAAGAGCCCATTTTGCGGCGCATCACGGCTTAGATCTCCAACAAATGCACATTTCCCGACGCATCTTGTCTTACAAATCCAACAAGAGCCCATTTTGTGGCGCATCCAGGCTTAGATCTCCAACAAATGGTTGTTTTGTGCACGATGCCGGCTTAGATGTTGACGGAGTAAACTAAGGGTGTGTTCGAAGGACTTGGAATGCTACTGCAGCCGCTTAGCCGAGAAAACCCGGTCAAGAACGCGGGCTGCTCTGAATTTGAGATCGATAACTGGGCAGTGTCTCAGTTTGTACTGCGAAAGCTGGTACCGCGCGTTGGGTACCATCCCTTTCCTCTCAACGAATTGATGCTGATGGTCGCCGCGGTCTCCTGGCTCCGGCCTAATCAGATTTTTGATTGGGGGACGAACATCGGAAAATCGGCAAGAATCTTCTACGAGTGCATAGCGCATTACCGCATTGACGCAGAAATCCACTCCACAGATTTGCCGGACAATCTGGATCACATGGAGCACCCTGGGAAGAAACGCGGAAAGCTGGTGCACAGACTACCAGGTGTTCATCTTCACTTGGGTGATGGTGTGGAAACCTCGCTTGCTATTTGGCGGTCGTCCGGACGCAAACGGCACCCTCTTTTCCTGGTTGACGGGGATCACAGTTATGAAAGCGTCTCTCGAGAACTCCGAGCTATCACGAGCGACGTAGCCGACCCGGGGATACTGTTGCATGACTCGTTCTATCAGTCGAACGCGTCCGGTTACAATGTCGGTCCCCATAGGGCGATTGAAGAACTAATTGCCTCGACGGAACGTCGCTTCCGAAGGCTTTTCTCCGGTCTCGGGCTGCCGGGTATGACATTCCTGTACCAAAATCAATAATGAAGCGTTTGGTTCCGATAAAGGTACCAATGTAACCCTGAGAGCGGCGCGGCGGGGTAAGTTCGAACAAATTCGTAGTTATTCCCGTTACCATCGCCGAACCGGTCTATCGGCGGTGTGGCCGGCGCAAAACTCTCACTCTGGACAATCACCCAGTGTGGTCCACCACTCGGCCACGACTTGCGTTCGACGTAGGCGCCTTGCCTTGTGCCAAGGACGCGAGGTAGGTAATAACGCACTTCCGTCCCCACCATGAAATCCTGATCCCCCGCGATGGCGATTGACGGCGCCGGCGTGTGATCGACAATCTCCTGAAGTGCAGCGGAATACTCACCGCGGCCGTTTTGGGCGAACTGTCGAATGTTCCAAAGATTGATAGCGACATACGCCGCCATGATCACTACGCAGGCCAGTCTGTGTCCTTGCGACCACCATATTCCTAGAAGACCGCTGAGCAATAAGAGCAGGAATACGGCGCTCACCATGAAATGCCGTGTGTAGACCAGGTCCGACCGTCTCGCGATAGCCAGCAACACCGGGAATGCAATGATCGCTCCGAAAAACAATATCCGATCGGAACTGGAAACAGCTCTGAACCCAAGCAGGACCAATACGATCGATAATAAGCAGCTTCCCGCTTCAGCAAACGGACTCTGAAACGTCCCCACAGTCCAGGCGAGCGCCGTTTCATAAACATTGATAAGTGACTGAGGATTGCCGCCACCCGCCTGCACGAAACGCAGATCGATCCACCACAGGATCAGGAGGGCGAGAAAAGGGATGGCATGGAGCAAAATCGTCGACTGCGTCGCACGTCCCGGGGACTGTATGCGAAAGAAACGATATGTGGATGCAACGCCTGCAGCTGCCACAAACGCTGCAAAGATCGGTTGCGAGAGAATCCCCAGAATGCACGCCCCACTATAAACGGCTGCCCACAGGAGACGAGGCGAGGCTGTATACCGCTCGAGTGCGTCATACGCGACGAGCGCCCACAACACAAGGGACGCGTAGCCACGCGCCTCGGTCGAGTAGGCAACGAGCTCATATGAAAACGCGAAGAGTAAAAGAGCAATCCAACTGGACGCCCGACTGCGCCGCCAGCCGATCACGACGGCCATCACGACAGCCGCAATACCGCAGACGAACGACATCGTATGGTACTGGAGCGCGCTGCCGTTTGGCCCGATCCAATAAAGCCACAGCGTGTTGAGGTAGTGGTTGATCTCGTG
>JACXTT010013085.1_pt1 | contig 10961 bp, 8 predicted proteins | sample 9270951 | NCBI WGS metagenome assembly JACXTT01 (sample SAMN15532306, study PRJNA645909) | rock metagenome | isolation source: weathered quartz diorite | place: Puerto Rico | collected 2017-06-21 | reverse complement strand
GGGTGGGGGGGACCGCGCGCGCCTCGAGCGCGGAGGCCCCCTCGCGCCCCCCGGCCGTCTCCACCCCCTGCCGGTAGCCGCCCGCGCGCACGGCCGGCAGGCTCTCTCGCAGCACGAGGCGTGAGCGCAGCCGCTCGACTTCCTCCACGAGCCCCGCCGCGAGCATTGCGCGAAAGCGCTCGGCGATCCTCGCGTGCAGCACGGCGCGATCCGAAGGCTCGAGCGCGATCGCGAGCGCGTCGAACGCAAGCGTCGCACGCGACGATTCCGCATGGAAGCTCGACATGGGCTTTCCGGTCGTCCGATGCACTTCGAGCGCGCGCTGGATGCGTTGCGCGTCGGTGGGCTTCACGCGCGCTGCCGTGGCGGCGTCGACGCTCGCGAGCTCGCGGTGCAGCGCAGGCCATCCGTGGCGCCGCGCGCGCTCTTCGATCTCGCGGCGGACCGCCGGCTCCGCGCGCGGAAGCTCGGCGAGCCCGGAGGCGAGCGCGCGAAAGTAGAGCATCGTGCCGCCCGCGAGGAGCGGGAGCTTGCCGCGCGCGGCGATCGCTTCCATCGCGCCCAGGGCATCGGTGCGAAAGCGGCCCGCCGAATATGGCTCCGTCGGATCGACGACGTCGACCAGGTGATGCGGCACGCGCGCGCGCATCGCCGGATCGGGCTTGGCGGTGCCGATGTCCATGCCGCGATAGACCTGTGCCGAGTCGACGCTGACGATCTCGAGCGGGAAGCGCTGCGCGAGCGCGGCCGCGACCGCCGTCTTGCCGCTGGCGGTGGGCCCCAGCAGCAGGACCGCCTTCACCGCCCGCGCAGGAACAGCCTGTCGAGGTCCGCCATGGCGAACTGAACCCACGTCGGCCGTCCATGGTTGCAGCTTCCCGAGCGCTCGGTACGCTCCATCTGGCGAAGGAGCGCGTTCATCTCGGGGACGGTGAGGTTGCGATTGGCGCGCACCGCCGCGTGGCATGCCATGGTCGCAAGCAGCTCGTTGCGCCGTTCGGTGAGCGCGCGCGTGGCGCCGAACTCGCGCATATCGCCCAGCACCGAGCGCAGCAGCGCCTGCGTGTCGAGGTCGGCGAGGAGCGCCGGCACCGCGCGGATCACGAGCTCGCGGGGGCCGGAGGCGGCGACGTCGAAGCCGAGCGCGGAGAGCTGCGCCTCGCCCGCGTGCGCCTGCTCGATCTCCTCGGGCGTGGCCGTCATCACGATCGGCACGAGCAGCGGCTGCGAGGCGAGCGTGGCCGCGTCGAGCGCTTCCTTGAGGCCTTCGTAGACGATTCGCTCGTGGGCCGCGTGCATGTCGACGAGCACGAGGCCGGAGGCGTTCTGCGCGAGGACGTAGACGCCGTGCAGCTGCGCGAGCGCGAAGCCGAGGACCGGGGCCTCGGACGAGACCTCCACGGCGCGCGGCACGGCTTCATCCACGACGGCGGCCGCGAAGAGCGCTTCGTAACGCGCCGATTCCTGCGCCGCGCCGAAGGCGAGCGGCGCGGACCCGGTCGCGAACGCGGCGCCCGCCACGCGCTGCGCCGCGCTCTTGGCCTCGCCTCCCGCGGCGATCGCGCGCGCGAGCGCATGGAACACGAACTGGTGCATGGCGCCCGAGTCGCGGAAGCGCACCTCGCTCTTCGTCGGGTGCACGTTCACGTCGACGAGCGCGGGATCGATGTCGATGAAGAGGACGTACGCCGGATGCCGGTCGTGATGCAGCACGTCGGCATACGCTTCGCCGATCGCATGCGAGACGACCTTGTCGCGCACGAAGCGGCCGTTCACGAAGAGGAACTGGCAGTCGCGGGCCGCGCGCGTGAAGCCCGCCGGAGCGGCGAGACCGCGCAGCCGAAGCTTCGGTCCGTCGACGGCGACATCGATCGCGGCGGTGCCGAAGTCGGCGCCGAGCACGCGCGTGACGCGCGTGCGCAGCTCTTCGGGCGGCAGGTGCGAGACGCGCCGGCCGTTCGCCGTGAGCGAAAACGCGACCTCCGGCCGCGAGAGCACGATGCGCGAAAACGCCTCGTCGCAGCGCGCCGATTCCGTCGCCTCGCTCTTCAGGAATTTGCGCCGCGCGGGCGTATTGAAATAGAGCTCCTCGACGTCGATCGAGGTGCCGGCCGAGAGCGCCGCGGGCTCGACCGCCGAGAGCGCGCCGCCCTCGCAGGCGATGCGCCACGCGTGCCGCTCGCCGGCGCGGCGGCTCACCACCGTCATGCGCGACACCGCGCCGATGGAAGCGAGCGCCTCGCCGCGAAAGCCGAGGGTCGCCGCGCGCTCCAGGTCCTCGAGGGATGCGATCTTGCTCGTCGCGAAGCGCGCGAGCGCGAGCGGCAGGTCTTCTTTGTCGATTCCTGCTCCGTCGTCGGCCACACGCAGCCTGCGCACCCCGCCTTCGACCAGGTCCACCGCGATCGAACGGGCGCCGGCGTCGAGGCTGTTCTCGAGGAGCTCCTTCAGGGCCGCGGCCGGCCGGTCCACCACCTCGCCGGCGGCAATCTGGTTCACCAATAGCTCGGGAAGAGCATGAATAATTCCCACGAGGCGATGTTACACTGGCCTCGCATCCTGTCCGCCGATCGTCAGCCCCTTTGGGGAGAGAGCGGCTTTGACCAAAGAAGCGGAAATCGTCGACACGCCCCTGCAGGCGGAGCAGCTGCGCCTGCTCTTCCGCTTTTCCGTCGTCGGTCACCTCGCGACGCTGATGGTGATCTTCATCCTCGGCGCGATCCTCTGGGAGGATCTCGCGCGGCCCGCGCTCTTCCTCTGGTTCGTCTCGACGTCGCTCGTCGCGGTCGGCCGCTATCTCCTCTACAAGGTCTTCGTGCGCGTGTCGCCGCCGCCGCAGGACCATGCGATCTGGGAAGCGCGCTTCATCCTCGGCACGGTGCTCGCGGGGCTGTGCTGGGCGGTGATCGGCTCCGTGCTGCTCCCCGACAGCGCGCGCATGGTGCAGCGGCTTTCGGTCGTGATGCTCGTGATGCTCCTCATGACGGGAGCGGTCGCGTACTACGCGCCGCATCGCTTCGCGTACAAGATCATGGCCTTCTGCGGGCTCGTGCCGCTCGCGCTCACGCTCGGCGCCTCGCAGGACCGCAACCAGATGTTCCTCTCGGGCGTGATCCTGGTTCTCACCGGGATCCTTCCGTACGTGCACGCGCGCGTGCACCGCGCGCTGGTCGAATCGCTCACCGTGCAGCGCTCGCGGGAGAACCTCAAGGGCGAGCTCGCGGTGCAGCGCACGAGGCTGAACGACGCGAACGAGGCGCTCGCCGAGGAGACGCAGGAGCGCGTGAAGGCGCAGCATGCGGAGCTCCTCGCCGCGCAACGGCTCAAGCTCCATGTCGAGCGCACGCCGCTCGCGGTCGTCGAATGGGATTGCGACCTGCGCATCACCGCGTGGAACCCGGCCGCGGAAGCGATCTTCGGCCTGAAGGCGAACGAGGCGGTCGGGCAGAGCCTTCCCAACATCCTTTCGTCGGAGGCGGAGCGCGCCGCGATGGCGGCGATGTGCGCGGAGCTCATGAGCACCCCCGAGGGCGGGAAGATGACGCTCACGAACGTGACGCGCTCGGGCCGCGCCATCCACTGCGAGTGGTACAACACGCCGCTCGTGGGAAGCAACGGCGACGCCGTGGGATTCGCATCCCTCGTGCAGGACGTGACCGAGCGCCTCAACACCGAGCGCACGATCCACTACATGGCGCACCACGACGCGCTCACCGGGCTTCCGAACCGCCGCCTCATGCAGGACCGCCTCAACCAGGCGATCATGGCCGCGCGCCGCAAGCAGCGCCACGTCGCGGTGCTCTTCCTCGACCTCGACCGCTTCAAGGTCGTGAACGACACGCTCGGCCACGACACCGGCGACTTCATCCTGAAGGACGTCGCGCGGCGTCTGGTCTCGTGCGTGCGCGAAGGCGACACGGTGTCGCGCGAGGGCGGCGACGAGTTCGTGATGATCCTTCCGGACCTCGAGCGCCCCGAGAGCGCGCGCATCGTCGCCGACAAGATCCTGAAGGAGCTCTCGCGCCCGATGGAGATCGGCGGCCATGAGATCCACATCACGCCCTCCATCGGCATCAGCCACTATCCGAACGACGCGACCGACGTGCACCAGCTCCTCAAGCACGCGGACAACGCGATGTACCAGGCGAAGGACGCGGGCCGGAACACCGTTCGCTTCTTCACCAACGACCTCAACTTCCTCCTGTCCAAGCGGCTCGAGATCGAAACCCGGCTGCGCAAGGGGATCGAGAACGAGGAGTTCTTCCTGCGCTACCAGCCGCAGGTCGACCTCGACTCCGGGCGCATCTCGGGAATGGAAGCGCTCATCCGCTGGAACGACCCGCAGAAGGGCGAGATCTTCCCCAAGGACTTCATCTTCGTCGCCGAGGAGCTGGGCTTGATCGTGCCGATCGGCGAATGGGTCTTCCGCACCGCGTGCCGGCAGCTGCGCCACTGGCAGGACGAGGGCCTGCCGCCGATCACGGTGTCGATCAACATCTCGCCGCGGCAGTTCATGTCGCGCCGCCTCGTGCCCACGCTGCTTGCGATCGTGCGCGAGACCGGCGCCGATCCGCGCCTGATCGAGCTCGAGATCACGGAAACCATGATCATGCGCAACGTCGAGCAGTCGATCGAGACGCTCGAGAAGCTGCGCGTCATCGGCATGCGCGTGGCGGTCGACGATTTCGGCGTGGGTTATTCGTCGCTCGGGCAGCTGAAGCGCCTGCCCGCATCCAGCATGAAGATCGACCGCTCGTTCATCATGAACGTGCCCGACGACCAGCAGAGCGGCTCGATCACGGAGGCGATCATCGCGATGGCGAAGCGGTTGAAGCTGCGCTGCATCGCCGAAGGCGTCGAGACGCGCCAGCAGCTCGACTTCCTGCGCGCCAACAAGTGCGAGGCGTTCCAGGGATTCCTGTTCTCGCGCCCGGTCACCGCGCTCGAGGCCACGGCGATGCTCAGGGCGCAGGCCGCCGCCGACGCCGAGGAAGTGACCGCGGCCGCTTCCTAGTTGCGCGCCATCTTGCGCGCGAGCGGCGGGTTCTGCGCGAGGTAGCGCTTGATGCCGCCGACGATCGCGCCCGCGATTCTCTCCTGGTAGGAGCCGTCCTTCAGGCGCTTCTCCTCGTCGGGATTGGAGATGAACGCCGTCTCGACGAGGATCGAGGGCACGTCCGGCGCCTTCAGCACCGCGAAGCCCGCCTGCTCCACCGACGCCTTGTGCAGCGAATTCACGTCGCCCAGCTCCGAGAGCACGGCCTTGCCGAGCTTCAACGAATCGTTGATGGTCGCCGTGAGCGACAGATCGAGGAGCGTGCGCGCGAGCACCGGGTCCTGCGCCGCGATGTTCACGCCGCCGATCAGGTCCGACTTGTTCTCGCGCTGCGCGAGCATGCGCGCCGCGGTGGACGTCGCGCCGCGTTCCGACAGCGCGAAGACGGAAGAGCCGCGCACGTTCGGCAACACCCACGCGTCGGCGTGGATGGAGACGAGGAGGTCGGCGTTCACTCGCCGGGCCTTGGAGACGCGGTTCGCGAGCGGCACGAAGTAATCGCCGTCACGCACCAGCACCGCGCGCATCGCGGGGTCCCGGTCGACCATGGACTTCAGGCGCTTCGCGATCGCGAGCGTCACGTCCTTCTCGCGCGTGCCGCGCTTGCCGCGCGCGCCCGAATCCTCGCCGCCGTGCCCCGCATCGATCGCGATGATGACGAGGCGATCGGTCTTCGGGCGCTGCGGCTTCGCGGGCGCCGCTTTCGGCGCCGGCTCCGGCGCCTTCGCGGCCTCGGCGGTCTTCGGCGGCTCCAGCCTCACGACGGGCAGGTCCGGTGCGGGCGGCGTCGCGAGCGGCGCCTCCGACATCTCACGGATCGGATCGGGATTGAGGAGCGCCAGCATCGGATCGACCGGCTTCGTCGGATAGATGTCGAGCACGAGACGATGCTTGTACTCGCCCACGGGCGCGAGCGGAAACACCGACGGCTTCACTTCCGCCTTGAGATCGAACACGACGCGCACGACGGTCGGCCGGTTCACCGCCACGCGCACCGACTGGATATACGGATCGGCGTTGCCGATCTTCGCCGGCAGCTCGCGCAGCTCCGATCCCAGCTCCACGCCTTCGAGGTCGAGCACGAGGCGCTCGGGGCTCGTCACCGAAAAGAACTGGTGTTTGATCGGATGCGCGGACTCGAACGTGACGCGCGTGTACTCCTGCGCGGGCCACACGCGCGAGGCGAGGATCTTTTCCTTGCCGGCTCGTCCCTCGACCAGGTCGGCGGCGAACGTGCATGCGGCGGCGAAGGCGGCCGCGGCGACGGCGATCAGGCGCAGGAAGCGGAAGAAGGAAACGCGTAGCGGCTCGCCAGCAGCGCGAGCGCCTTCTGCCCCTTCAGGGAGCGCGAGGTGAGCGCGGCATTGCGTCCCTTGCCATGCAATGCCAGGGCGACCTCCAGGTCCGCGGGCGGCAGCATGCCAGCGGCCCTCTCCGGCCACTCGATGAGGCTCACCGTGCGCCCGTTGAAGCTCTCCCGGAAGCCCGCGTCGATCCATTCTCTCGGATCTCGGAACCTATAAAAATCAAAGTGATGGAAGTCTAACCTCGAAACCTTGTAAAGTTCAACCAAGGCATAGGTCGGGCTCTTGACAGGCCCTTGGTGCCCGAGCGCGCGCAGGATGCCGCGCACGAGCGTGGTCTTTCCCGCACCGAGCTCCCCGCTGAGATAAATCACCGTCCCCGCCTCGATGCATTCGGCTAACGCGGCGCCGAGCGCGAGCGTTGACGCTTCGTCGGGCAGGAATCCGTTCAGCGCTACCATTTCGCCATGGCCGAGGGACGAGCCGATTTCGACATTGAAGAACGCGTGAAGCGTTGGGGACGCGAGCTCGGATTCGATGCGGTCGCCATCGCGGGAATCGACCTCGCCGAGGACGAGGCGCGCCTCATGGAGTGGCTCGGCCGCGGCTGGCACGGCGAGATGGAGTATATGGCACGCCACGGCGCGCGCCGCGCGCGTCCCGCGGAGCTCGTGCCGGGCACGGCGTCGATCGTGACGGTGCGCCTCAATTACCGGAGCGCCGCCGCACGCGGCGCCGACGAGGTGCTCGAGGACCCGCAGCGCGCCTTCGTCGCGCGCTACGCGCTCGGGCGCGACTACCACAAGGTGCTGCGCGGCAAGCTCCAGTCGCTCGCCGAGCGCATGACCGCCGAGCTCGGTCCCTTCCACTACCGCGTCTTCACCGACAGCGCGCCGGTGATGGAAGTCTCGCTCGCGGCGAAGAGCGGACTCGGATGGCGCGGCAAGCACACGCTGCTCCTTTCGCGCGACGCGGGCTCGTACTTTTTCCTGGGCGAGCTCTTCGTCGGCCTCGCGCTCGAGCCGGACCGCGCCGCAGCCGCGCACTGCGGCACGTGCGAGCGCTGCATCGACATCTGCCCGACGCGCGCCATCGTCGCTCCGTACCAGCTGGATGCGCGCCGCTGCATCGCCTATCTCACGATCGAGCACTTCGGTCCGATCCCGGAAGAGCTGCGCCCGCTGATGGGCAACCGCATCTACGGCTGCGACGACTGCCAGGTCGTGTGTCCCTGGAACAAGTACGCGCAAGCGTCGAGCGATCCCGACTTCGCCGTGCGCAATCATCTCGACGACGCGATGCTCGTCGACCTCTTCGCATGGACCGAGGAGGAATTCGACCAGCGCTTCGAAGGCTCGCCGATCCGCCGCATCGGCCACGAGCGGTGGCTGCGCAACATCGCGGTCGCGCTCGGCAACGCGCCCACTTCGACGCGCGTCGTCGAAGCGTTGCGGTCGCGCTCGGCCCATCCGTCGCCACTCGTGCGCGAGCACGTGCGCTGGGCGCTCGATCGCCATCGAGCCGCATGAAAATCCCGCGCGGCGTGTGGGTGCTGGGTTTCGTGAGCCTGCTGATGGACGTCTCCTCGGAGATGATCCACAGCCTGCTGCCGCTCTATCTCACCGTCGGCCTCGGCGCGAGCGCGCTCGTGGTCGGGATCATCGAAGGTGTGGCGGAAGCGACCGCGCTCGTCGTGAAGGTCTTCTCCGGGACGCTCTCGGATCGGCTCCGCAATCGCAAGTGGATCACGGCGGCGGGTTACGGGCTCGCGGCGTTCACGAAGCCGCTCTTCGCGATGGCGACCGGGCCGATGCTCGTCTTCGTCGCGCGCTTCGCCGATCGCATCGGCAAGGGCATCCGCGGCGCGCCGCGCGATGCGCTCATCGCCGATCTCACGCCGAAGGAGATTCGCGGCGCGGCGTTCGGCCTGCGCCAGGCGCTCGACACGGTGGGCGCATTCCTGGGACCGCTCGTCGCGATGGGTCTCATGCTCGCGTGGCACGACGACTTTCGCGCGGTGTTCTGGGTCGCCGTCATTCCGGCATTCCTCTCCTTCGCGCTCATTGCGACCGCGGTGCCGGAGCCCGGAACGAAAGCCGCACTCGGCGACGCGGCGCCGTCGCTCGATCGCGCCACGATGCGCGCGCTCGGCCACGCGTTCTGGGGTGTGGCGGCCGCAGGCGCCGCGCTCACGCTCGCGCGCTTCAGCGAAGCCTTCCTCATCCTGCGCGCATCCGGCGTCGGCCTCGAAGTCGCCTACGCGCCCCTCGTGCTCGTCGTGATGAACGTCGTCTATTCCGCCGCGGCGTATCCGTCGGGAAAGCTCGCCGACCGCATGCCCGCGCGCACGCTCCTCGTTGGCGGCATCGCCGCGCTCATCGCATCCGATGTCGTGCTCGCGCTCGCCGTTAACATCGGCCTCGTCGCGCTCGGCGTGGCACTGTGGGGATTGCACATGGCGCTCACTCAAGGGTTGCTCTCGGCGATGGTCGCGCGCGTGGCGCCCGCGGCGCTGCGCGGCACCGCCTTCGGCGTCTTCAACCTCGTGAGCGGCGCGGCGATGCTCATCGCGAGCGCCGCCGCCGGCGCGCTGTGGCAATTCGTGGGACCCGCGGCGACCTTCTGGGCCGGCGGAGCGCTCGCGGCGGCCTCGATCGTCATCGTGCGCCGGGCGACGCGGGATTAGACTACGCACGATGCGATCGCTCCTCGCCCTCCTCGCCTGCGCCTTCGCCGCCGCCGCGCTCGGCCAGGTCTACAAGTGGACCGACTCCAACGGCAAGACGCACTACGGCGACAGCCCGCCGGACGTAGCGCAGAGCCAGCAACTGAAAATCGACGTGCGCTCCTACGAAGGACCGGCGCAGGTCGTCGACTGGGCCGCGATCATCCGCAAGAAATCGCCCGCGAGCGCGCCGTCGCGATCGCAGTCCATCACCATGTATTCGACATCGTGGTGCCCGCACTGCAAGCGCGCGCGCGCTTACTTCGCCGAGCGCGGCATCGCCTACGACGAGGTCGACGTCGAGGCGAGCGAGAAGAGCAAGCGCGAGTTCAAGGAGATGGGCGGCGGCGGCGTGCCCTTCATCATCGTTGGTGACAAGGCCATGCGCGGCTTCGATCCCGACCGCATGGATGCCCTCCCGAAGAAATCATGAAGACCATCCTCGCTTTCCTCGCCGCATGCGCCACGTTCGCTTCCCACGCCGCGATCGAGCTCGAGCGGATCAAGCTGCCGCCGGGCTTCGAGATCACGGTCTTCGCGCAAGTGCCCGGCGCGCGCTCGATGGCGCTCGGCGACAAGGGAACGCTCTTCGTCGGCACGCGCGGAGCCAAGGTCTACGCGGTGAAGCACGACGGCACCAGGGCGACCGAGGTGATGACGATCGCCGACGGCATGAACATGGCGAACGGCGTCGCGGTGAAGGACGGCGCGCTCTTCGTCGCCGAGGTGAGCCGCGTGTGGCGCTACGACGCGATCGAGTCGAACCTGCCGAAGCCGCCGAAGCCTGCCCTCGTCTACGACAAGTACCCGACCGATCGCCACCACGGGTGGAAATTCATCCGCTTCGGTCCCGACGGCTGGCTCTACGTGCCGGTGGGCGCGCCGTGCAACATCTGCGAGCCGGCCGACCCGTACGCGTCGATCACGCGGTTGAAGCCCGACGGCTCGGCGATGGAGGTGATCGCGCGCGGCGTGCGCAACTCGGTCGGCTTCGACTGGGATCCGCGCACGAAGGAGCTGTGGTTCACCGACAACGGCCGCGACATGATGGGCGACGACGTGCCGCCCGACGAGCTCAACCACGCGCCGAAGTCCGGCATGCACTTCGGCTATCCGTACTGCCACGGCGGCAACGTCGTCGATCCGGAGTTCGGCGCGAAGCGCAAGTGCTCGGAGTTCACGCCGCCCGCTCAGAGGTTCGGCGCGCACGTGGCCTCGCTCGGCATGCGCTTTTACACCGGCTCCATGTTCCCGCCCGAATACGCGAACCGCATCTTCATCGCCGAGCACGGCTCGTGGAACCGCTCGAAGAAGAGCGGCTATCGCGTGATGCAAGCGAAGGTGGAAGGCGGCAGGATCGTCGACTACGGTGTCTTCGCGGAAGGCTTCCTCGACGTGCCGAGCGACAGCGCGTGGGGGCGTCCCGTCGACATCCAGGTCATGCCCGACGGCGCGATCCTCGTCTCCGACGACCACGCGGGCGCGATCTACCGCATCTCGTACAAGAAACGCTAGGGTCCCGCGGGGGCCTGCGGCATCGCCTCGAGGCGTGTCGCCAACCGCTCGAGCGCCTCGCGCTCGCGCGCATCGCCCCGGGCCGCCGCGACGCGCGCCAGGTTCCTGAAAGCGAGCGAATAATCCGGGCGCACGGCGAGCGCGCGCTTCAACGCCTGCTCCGCCTCGTCGACGCGGCCGCGCTCGAGGCGCGCGTGGGCGAGATTGTTCCAGGAGCGCGCATGCGACGGATCGCACGCCACGGCGCGCTCGAACGCGCGCTCCGCCCCCTCGGCATCGCCCATCTCGAAGGCCAGCGTGCCGACGCGGGTCCATGCCCCCCCCCATTGCGGTTGCCACCCCACCCCCCCCCCCAAAGCCC
>JACXTT010013084.1_pt1 | contig 10962 bp, 8 predicted proteins | sample 9270951 | NCBI WGS metagenome assembly JACXTT01 (sample SAMN15532306, study PRJNA645909) | rock metagenome | isolation source: weathered quartz diorite | place: Puerto Rico | collected 2017-06-21 | reverse complement strand
CCCCTCTGGCAATACCCGATAATACGTCACCATGATAATTGACAGATCCAAGAAGACCTGCCGTCCTCGCCCCTGTGAAAACTGACATCGGATCGCACGGACGGCACAAATGAGAAATCCATCTCGTGCCAATCCTTGTGATTCGTGTAATCCGTGATTCAATTGATCTCGACTCAAGTAGTTTGTGTTATGCGAAAGTATTTCCTCATTGCGTTGGCAGCTGGCGTGCTCATGCCGGCAACCACGCAAGCGGCGTGCTGTTACTTTTCCGCGAAGAACGCCGACATCCTGCAGCCGGCCCAGAAGGTGTTCATCACCTGGGACCCCAGCGAGAAGGTCGAGACCTTCACCGTGCAGCCGAAGTTCGAAGGCAACGCCCTCGACTTCGGCATGGTCATCCCGACGCCAACCCAGCCCAAGCTGAGCGAGATGCCGCGTGACTTCTTCAAGCACCTCGCGATCTACACGATCATGCGCAAGCGCGAGTTCGCGCACTCCAAGCTGCTGCCGCTGCTCGAACCGCAGGATGATCGTCTGTTCCTCTTGCAGCGCGCCGGCGCCTTTCCCGCTGCCAACGGTGCGCCTGTCGCGAAGACGGCGACCGCCGGCGAGGAACGCAAGCCGGCGATCAAGATCCTCGAAGTCGGTACCGTCGGCTCGCTCGATTACAAGATCATCGAAGCGGGCCGGGCCGACGACCTCTTCAAATGGCTCAAGGACAACAAGTACAGCTATTCCGGCGATGAAGCGACGCTCGGCTTCTATGTGCAGAAGAAATGGCTTTTCACCGTCATGAAGATCGACACCGCCCAGATGAAGCGCAACAAGGACGGCACCTTCGCGGGCGAAGTCACGCCGACGCGCTTCCAGTTCGGCAGCGACAAGTTGATCTACCCGCTCAAGATCACGCAGATCTCGGTGCGTGAGAAGACCGAGGCCCTGTTCTATGTCCAGGCGCCGTTCAAGGTCGATCTGCCGGGCGATATGACCTATCAGTACACCTGGCTCCCCATGCTGCAAGGCGCGCTCGGCTGCTCCGGCGGCGTCCCCGGCAAGGGCGAAGAATGGCTCAAGGCGATGGGCGGCCAGATGCCGCAGCTCATGGCTCGCGCTCAGCAGCTCAACTTCCGCTTCGTCGCCGGCCAACGGCCGTTGCCCAACGACAAGGGACATATTCCCACGACGATGGAATGGGCCCGCAAGCTGTCGAAGGACGACGTTGGCATCACCACCGGCAAGAACCCCTACAGCGAAAAGGTCCCCGATCCCGACGAAGGCTTCACCCTCGCCGACGGCAAGGACAAGGACCGGGCCAAGGCGATCGCCAAGGTCATCCGCGCCCGCCTCGCCAAGTCGCAGAAGGAACGCCCTATCGGTTACTTGGTGCGCGAAGCGCCGGCCTCGGATGTCAAAGACCTGCAACAGCTCGCCGGCCACCTGAGCGAGAACCTCTTCATCACCAAGTTCCGCAAGATCTTCGCGCGCGACGAGATGAACGACGATTTGCTAATCGTGCCGGCCCGTTACAACGGCGCTGAAGATACCTCGGAATACGAGGAGATCCTGCCGTCGTCGCCGCCATGAGAAAAACCGGTAGTTCGTGGCGGCAAGATTCCGATCTTGCCGTATATGGCGAGAATCATCGGCAAGATCGGAATCTTGCCGCCACGAAACGGGCAAACTGACCCACTACCGAAAAGCCGAGTCATACACGACCATACTTATCAACTTGATAATCAATATAAGGTATGGGTATGGTCGTGTGGGTGTGTGTAAAACTCGCAAGCGCAATGCAACCCATTTCAAGGGAGTAAATTCATGCAACGGTATGTCCTTCCCGCCCTGACGCTCGGCTTGCTCTTGCCGGCGTCCAGTCAAGCGGCGTGCTGTTACTTCTCGGCCAAGAACGCCGACATCTTGCAGCCGGCCCAGAAGGTGTTCATCACCTGGGACCCGGCCGAGAAGGTCGAGACCTTCACCGTGCAGCCAAAATTCGAAGGCAACGCCCTCGACTTCGGCATGGTCATCCCGACGCCGACCCAGCCCAAGCTGAGCGAGATGCCGCGTGACTTCTTCAAGCACCTCGCGATTTACACGATCATGCGCAAGCGCGAGTTCCCGCACTCGAAGCTCCTGCCACTGCTGGAGCCGCAACAGATATTCTTCGGGCTCCCCGGCGGGGGCGGTGGACCGGGCCTGCCGATGGCGGCGATGCCAGCCGCTCCCCCAGGAGAGAAGCAACGCGAGGCGGCCATCAAGATTCTCGAAGTCGGCACCGTCGGCTCGCTCGATTACAAGATCATCGAAGCGGGCCGGGCCGACGACCTCTTCAAATGGCTCAAGGACAACAAGTACAGCTATTCCGGCGACGAGGCGACGCTCGGCTTCTACGTCCAGAAGAAATGGCTCTTCACCGTCATGAAGATCGACACCGCCCAGATGAAGCGCAACAAGGACGGCTCGTTCGCGGGCGAAGTCACGCCGACGCGCTTCCAGTTCAGCAGCGACAAGCTGATCTACCCGCTCAAAATCACGCAGATCTCGGTGCGCGAGAAGACCGAGGCCCTGTTCTATGTGCAGGCGCCGTTCAAGGTCGATCTGCCGGGCGACATGACCTACCAGTACACCTGGGTGCCGATGCTGCAAGGCGCGATCGGCTGCGCCGGCGGCTTGCCGGGCAAGGGACAGGAATGGCTCAACGCGTTCCAGCAGCAAACTCCGCAACTCCTGGCCCGCGCGCAGCAGCTCAACTTCCGCTTCGTCGCCGGCCAGCGTCCGCAGCCAAACAATAAGGGGCATATCCCCACCACGATGGAATGGGCTCGCAAGCTGTCCAAGGATGATGTCGGCATCGTCACCGGCAAGTCGCCCTATTCCGAAAAAGTTCCCAATCCCGACGAAGGCTTCACCCTCGCCGACGGCAAGGACAAGGAACGCGCCAAGGCGATCTGCAAGGTCATCCGCTCCCGCCTCGCCAAGGCCCAGCAGGAACGCCCGATCGGCTATCTCGTGCGTGAGGCGCCGGCCGAAGATGTCAAGAACCTGGCGCAGCTCGGCGGCCACCTGACGGAAAACTGGTTCATCACCAAGTTCCGCAAGATCTTCGCGCGTGACGAGATGAACGACGATCTCCTGATCGTGCCGGCCCGCTACAACGGCGCCGAGGATACATCGGAATACGAAGAGATTCTGCCGTCGTCGCCGCCGTGAGAAGAAAGTTAACGGCAGGAACTTGATGTCAAGCCCGCAGGCGAGCATGGCGAACCTGCGGGATTTTTTCACATCGACACCTGGGAACGAAAGAGAGCCCTGTCATGCGGCGTATGCTGCCCTTGCTCATCGCCTTGAGTTTCCTGGCAGTTTCACAAGTTTCCGCGCAGGAAATTCCGCCGCGTTTCGGTCCGCTCCTGAAGAACGATCGCTTCCGGCTCGTGCGCGTACTGGGCACGCCGGAGATGCCGCCGATCTATCATCAAGCCTCCGCATTCTCCGCGCAGGGCAACCGGGCCGTCTATGCCGAGGACCTCACTTCGGGCAGCGACGACACCCCGCGCTTGCGCACCCGTCTGCTCGTCTGGGACCTGCCAGCCAAATCCTGGCCTCGCGAAATCACCATTGACGGCAAGAACGTGACGGCGCTCGCCCTGTCCGCCGACGGCAGCAAGGCGCTCCTGGCCGGACAGGTCTTCGTCGGCACGCCAAGAATCAAGGACAAGAAGGAAAAAGACAAGGACGCCGACCCGGAGAAAGACTACCGCGCCTACCTGAGCCTGTGGGACTTGAACACCGGCAAGGAGATCCACGGCTTTTCGACCAAGGACAATGTCATCCAATGCGTTGCCCTCGCTCCCGACGCAACCACTGCGCTGGCCGGATCGATCGATGCCGTGAAGCGCTGGGACCTCGCCAAAGGCAAGGAGCTCGCGTCCTTCAAGGAACCCAAGTCGGCGTCGCTCGCCTTTCTGCCTAACGGAGGTCAGTTCCTGGCGGGCTACGTCCTCGGCAAGACGATCCTCTGGGACATTGCCAAGGACAAACCGGTGCGCGTCTTCGACACCAAGAAAGACCTCGTCCTGGCGTGGTGGCTGGCAGTGTCGCGCGACGGCAAACGCTTCGCGGTCGGGGACGCCGAGAAATCGGTTAGCCTTTTCGAGACCGATACCGGCAAGAATGTCAACACGCTTGATTTGAAGAAATTTCCCCCCGAAGACCTCCTCACCGGTCTCGCCTTGGCCGACGACGGCAAGACCGTCCTGATCGCGTGGGCCAAAGCCACTCCCGAGCCTGACGACTTCGCCTGCACTCGGCTGCTTGCCTGGGATGCGGAGACCATGAAAACATCCTGGACGCATACCGTGCCGTATCGCGGCCGTGTGCCGATCGTGGTGCAGGGCGAAAAGCTGCTGATCGGCGGCGGACCCAACCTGTTCGACCTCTGGAACGTCAAGACCGGCATCCTGGAGCAAACCTGGGGCGCCCACAAGGCGCCGGTCAATGCCCTCGCAGTGCTGGCGGACGGCGACGTCCTTTCCGCGGGTCCGGAAGGGGCCGTCATCACCTGGAGACAAGGACAACACACCGACAAGCGGGCCGTTCACGCCGGCGCGATCATCGCAATGACGACGAGCCGGGACCAAAAGCACTGGCTCACCGCCGGCGCGGACAGGACGATCAAGCTCTGGAACGGCGCCGCCAAGCCGGTGCACACCTTCAAGGGCCACAGCGGGCCGGTGACTTCGCTTGCCTTCAGCAAGGATCGCCGCTGGGCTTGCTCGGGTGCCACCGATCGCTCCGTCAAAACGTGGGACCTCGAGGCGGGCAAGGAGATCGCCACGCTGCTGGGCCATTCCGACAGCGTCAACGCCGTCGCCGTCTCGCCAGACGATCGCTGGATTGCCTCGGCAAGCGATGATGCAGCGATTCGCGTCTGGCCCGTCAAGGACGGCAAGCTCGACCCCGACCGCGAGCCGCTTCTCCTGGAGGGCCACCAGAAGCCCGTCGGCTGCCTGGCGTTCTCGCCCGACGGCAAGACGCTTCTGTCCGGCAGCCAGGATCAGACCTTGAAGGTATGGGATTGGGCGAAGGAAAAAGTCGTGCGGACCATCCCCGGGCACAAGAACTGGGTCACCTCGCTCTTGTTCATCGACGACGCCACGGTCCTGAGCACGAGCGATGACTTATCGATCTGCCTGTGGGAGGTTAGTTCGGGCAAGGAGATTGGCCGAATCGATTTCGGCGCTGTCAGCGACTGCCCGCGCTGCGTCACGCGGATCGGCCCGGATCGGTTGCTGGTCGGCACGTCCAATTGGCTCATTTATGAATTGCAAATGCTGCCGCCGGCGAAATCTAAAGGCGGGGCGGGATCGTCAAGCTAGGGACCGGGCATCACTTGCTCGCGGTCTTCGGCGCCTGCCACCACGGACTGATGCGATGGATTTTCTTGAGCGTGACGTCGCGCTCGCCGTTGTTCTTCGCCTTGGCAAGGCGATCCTTGAGCTTGGTGAGTTTTTTACGGCGTGAGCGCTTGCGACGCAGTTCTACTTGCTTCTCGGACATGGTCCAATATCCCCAAGGGTTAGGTGGTCGGTCGTCTGGAAAGATTCATTATAAAGACTTCAACTTGAAATGGCGAGCCGACGCTTGAAGGCCTATCGGTTTGCCCGCATCATGAGGAATCAATCATGTGCAAGAACATCCTGTGGATCATCGGCGGTTTCGTCCTCGGTATTCTCGCCACCGTCTGCGTCATGCAGCAGTGGATGGCCCACGCTCAGCAGACCGAGCGGCCCGGCAACTCGCTCGACAACCCCATCGACGTGCCGCGCGACCTCTCCGGCCTGTCGATCAAGACGCCGCGCATCCGCGTCGTCCATACCACCGACCCGTGGCAGGAAGGGGGTTCGATGTACCTCCAGGAGGTCGATCCCTGGCTCGGCTACAAGTGGGGCAAGGATCTCACGCAGCGCAACTTCCGCGAACGCGACGGCGTCTACGGCGATCACGGCAAGATCGAGGGCCTACTCCTCTCCGACGGCGCCACCAAGATGATGGACCGCTCCCACACCAACTCGTGCGGCTCTTGCCATAACACCCCCTACCGCGACGGCGGCGCCGGCATGACCATGGCCAAGAACGGCGGCACGGGGCGCAACACCCCCCACATGTACGGCACCGGCATCATGGAAATGATCGGCCATCAAATCCGCTTGCAAGCCTACGCCATCGCCGACACCAATCGCGACGGCTGGATCTCCAAGGAAGAAGCAAAGGGCAAACGCCTGATCGTCTACAACTTCCCCGAAGGCCATCCCGATCGCGTCGCCATCGATCTCGGCTCCTTCGACGATGAAAAGGGGACCGGCTTCCCGAACTTGAATCCGATCATTTTCCCCGTCTTCGTCGATAAGAACGGCCAGCGCATCGCCTGGGCCAAGGGCTACAAGACCCCCGATGTCGCCGGCTTCCAGATCGAAGTCCAGGTCTACGGCTTCGGCACCCCCTACCTGCCCTATCGCCCCGCCATCTCCACGACCATCCGCGGCTTCACTCTCACGCCATTCGACATCCACTCGGGTCTGCAAGCGCACGATCCGACGACCTACACGAGCCACAAGCGCGACGCCCATGCCCTCGTATCCAACGCCGGCAGCCAGCAGTTCATCAGCTCCGCTGGCAAGGACCGCGGCGGCGTTCGCGCCCCGACCAAGAGCGGCCTGCCCGGCATCAGCCTCGACGATCCCGACCGCGACGGTTACTGCGAGGAAATCTCCGAAGGCGATCTCGACGTGGCCGAGTGGTACCTGCTCAACCATCCGTCTCCCGCCCGCGGCAAGATCACTCCCGAAGTCACCGCCGGCGAGAAGCTCTTCGAGAAAATTGGTTGCGTCAAGTGTCACACCCCCGACTGGCACCTGCTGGCGGCCAATCAGACCGACAAGGATTACACGAAGCGTTTCGACGGCGACCGCCGCTTCTTCGAGCTTGCCGTCGCCTGGAACGACAAGACCGATCGCCTCGAAGGCAAGATCAATTACCTCACGAACAAGGTCAAGGACAAGAAGGGCGAGCGCTCCGTGCCCAAGCGCGGCGCCTACACCGTCCGCGGCATCTACTCCGACTTCAAGTATCACGACGTCGGCGAGGACTTCTACCAGGTGCAGTACGATGGCAGCATCGTCCGCATGTGGCGCACCACGCCGCTCTGGGGCGTCGGCCACACCGCCCCCTACGGCCATGACGGCGCCAGCCTCGATCTTGACGCCGTCATCCGCCGGCACGGCGGCGAGGCCCTTGACTCGCGCGTTGCCTACACCAAGCTCAACTCCCTGGAGCGCAGCCAGGTCATCTGCTTCCTCAACAACCTCGTCCTCTACCAGACCGACCAGCTCCCCACCGACCTGCACGCCCGCGGCAAGATCGACGACAACTACAAGGTCCAAGGCATGAACACCGGCGTCGAACGCTTCAACGTCGAATGGCTCTTCAAGACGCCGGTCAAGATCGAAGGCCCGATCCGCAATTTCAAGGGCGACAAGATCGTCTCGTTCGCCGGCACCAACATCCGCCAGGCGTACGGCCTCGACCTGGAGTTCCTCAAGGACACCGACGGCGACGGCTTCCCCGACGTAATCGACCCGGAGCCACTGATCCGCGGGTACAAGGATGGCATTCGCTGATACATGATGAGGCAGCCGCGCCCGCAGCGCAGCGAAGTAAGCGGTCCGTTGCCGACGGGATTCCAGCTTACTCCGCTGGCCTGCGTGCGAGGCTCGGTTGCAGGAGGATACTTACTTTTCGCTTGTGAAACAAGTGTGGCCGCGGTAACATCATGAATCGGGTTTCTTCAAGTCCTCCGTGGCGCCGTTGGAGGCTGACGGCCATGAATTCTTCCTCTCCCCTTGGACTTGGCATCGGCTGGCGCGGCGAATTGGCGTTGGCCATCCAGCGCCGCGCCGACCTCGGCTTCGTCGAGATGCTTGCCGAGGATTTCTTCGGCAGTGGCGCCATTCCCCCGGCCCTCCAGCAACTCCACGAGCGCGGCGTCATGATCGTGCCGCACGGCATCGGTCTATCGCTCGGCGGCGCGGAGCCCATCGATTCATGGCGAGTGCAAGCGCTAGGGCATCTGGCCCAGGAAGTGCAGGCGCCGCTCGTCAGCGAGCATCTGGCGTTCGTCCGCGCCGGCGGCATGGAGACGGGGCATCTGCTGCCGCTACCGCGTACGAGGGCGATGCTCGATATCGTCGTCGAGAATATTCGTCAGGCGGAAGCCGAACTGCCGGTGCCGCTGGCGCTGGAGAACATCTCGACCCTTTTCGAGTGGCCCGGCGCCGAGATGGACGAGGCGGCGTTTATCACCGAGATCTTGCAGCGTACCGAGGCGCTGCTCATGCTCGATATCGAAAACGTCTACGCCAACGCCCGCAACCTCGGCGGCGACGCGCTAACGTTTCTCGATGCGCTTCCGCTCGACCGGACTGCCTACGTCCACATCGCCGGCGGCGTCGAGACCTGCGGCATCTATCACGACACCCACGCCCAACCGATCCCCGACGACGTGTTGGCATTGCTCGAAGAACTGTGCGCCCGCACCGCGGTGCCCGGCGTATTGCTGGAGCGGGACGATCGTTTCCCCGCCGAAGCCGAGCTGAACGCGGAGTTGGATGCAATCGCGGCAGCGATCCATCGCGGGCAGGTGCGCCGCACGGCATCCGAGTATGCGCACCACACGGCCTGAGCAGGAGTCGCCATGACTGACACGGCGCGAGAGCGACTGGCAAGAGCGCAGACCGAGTTGGTGCGCGCGCTCGTGGCGCAGGGCCCGATCCCCGCGGGCTTCGATGAAGCGCGCGTTCGCGCCGCGGCCCGTTCGCTGGTCAATAAGCGCCGGCAGACGCTCGCACGCATTTGGCCGAGTCTGGCGAAAGCGGTGGGCGATTCTTATGCCAAGGAATTCACGCGCTACGCTGAAGGGCAGCCATTGCCGCCTTGCGCCAGCCCACGCGCCGATGGGCGGGCCTTTTTGCAATGGTTCGAAATGCAGGGACCGCTGACCGATGCCATGCGCATCGAGGCGATCGCGTTTGACCTGCGATTCGCAGTCGCGCCGCGAGGACTGCGCCGGCGCTATGGCTTCGCGCTGAAATTCGCCAGGTTGCGTGAAACGCGGAAGTTGCTCATTGCTGCCCGCATACCCTGGCTTGGCGAACGCTGGTGGGGCGTGCCGCGCTTGTAAGCCGTTCACGACCAGCGTTCGCGAGGCATTCTGCGAGCGCAAAGCCTAATGCGGCGAGCAGAAAATTGCTCTCGACATCTCACGCCGCTTTTTCGTAAACTACGCCGCACAACTTCATCGATCTGGTCAAGGAGGACCGCACATGTCCGAGGAAAAACCCGCAGGCGTCACCGGCACCGTGGGCGGCTGGATCAAGGCCGCGATCACCGGCGTCATCAGCCTCGTGTTCGGCGCCTTCATCATGTATCTGACCCCCGTCGTCAATAACGCCATCAAGCCGGCCAAGCCGGTGTCCAACTTTGCGACGCAGGTCAACGGCCTTTCCGTGCAGTTCAACAATCGCTCGACCGGCGGCGTGCAGGGCTGGTGGGACTTCGGCGACGGATCCGCTCTTGAGCCGTTTGATCCCAAGATCGAGAACGTCAAGCACGCCTACGCCAAGCCGGGAACCTACAGCGTCAAGCTTCAGCTCACCAATCTACTCGGCGACGAGAGCGACCGGACCGCCCAGGTCACGATCGATGCCGACAGCGCCGCCTCCGGGCCGGAGATCGCCGAGTTCAAACTCGTCTCGGTCGATAATCGTCAACGCGCCCCGGCCAACTATCAGCTCTTGACCAAGGTGAAGAACGCCAGCTACTGCATTCTTTGCCGCGGCGACAGCCAGCCGATGGAGATTGTCCAGGATTCCGCCAGCCAGATGCACTACCTCACCTTTGTCGAACCGGGCACGTTTACCGTCCGCTACGCCGCGGTCAACGGCAAGCAGCTTGTCGAACAGACCAAGACGATCCAGATTGGCACCAGCGACAGCTACGAGCCGACCGCGAAACTGCTCGTCAGCTACGACGCGGTCCGGGTCGAGCGCATTCCCAAGGACTGGCAAATCCACTGCGACTGGCAGGGCAATCCCAGGGATGGCGCCTCGACGTTTCGCAAAGAACGGCCCGCCTATCCCAACTGCACGATCGTCAGCGCCGAGCTTGTCAACAAGGACGAAAAGGGGGCTCCGGTTCGCAATGCCAAGCTGGAGATCGCGCCCGACAAATCGAAGGTCATCGTTTCGGGCGAATTGACCCGAGCGACGGGCCTACTCGCCCCCAAGTCGGCGGCGCCTTCGTGGCTGGCCCAGGTCAAGGTCGTCATGGAACGCCGCGGGCCGATGGAGACGATCAACCCGCGCAACATGTCGATGGCCGTCAATCTCAACAGCCCGACCAGGATCCCGATGCAGCCGCTGCCTGACGGCTATGAGATCGTCCGCAAGAACGTGAGCATGCAACTCTGGGACGGCAGCCGCATGGTGTGGGAAGGCAACAAGGCCATGTCGAACGCCCCGGTGACCCTGAACAATCAGGGCTACCTGCTGACGGTCTTGCCGCAGAACGACAGCTTCGTGCTGACGATTGCGCCGGTCGGCCCGGCAATTCGTCCGGTCGGGTTTGAGCGCAATCCATATTTGCCGAAGAAGACCGGGCCTTGATTGACTCAAACGACTCGCGATCAGGATCGACACCAAAGAGCCGCGCGCGAAGTAGGCGCTCCTCCGACAAATCGCTTACTTCGCGCGCGGCACATTGGTGTTCTTCTTATTCACGTGGAGTATAGCCCAATAGTGTTCGGCACAGTATTTGTTACGCGGCTCGCGCTCGTGGGACGTACCTTTCCCGCATTTTGTTTCGGTTTGGCATGAAAGCAGCTGTATTCATTCCCGACAGGCCGATCGG
>JACXTT010013083.1_pt1 | contig 10962 bp, 10 predicted proteins | sample 9270951 | NCBI WGS metagenome assembly JACXTT01 (sample SAMN15532306, study PRJNA645909) | rock metagenome | isolation source: weathered quartz diorite | place: Puerto Rico | collected 2017-06-21 | reverse complement strand
TCTAATTAAAATTGTAATATTGAAAAAACAAACATGAAAAAGAAAAAAAAGCAAGAAGGCAAAATGAAAGATTAAAACCAGTTTTTTTTTGTTTTTGTCAAGTTCGCTAAAGTCTTTGATAAAGCAAAAAGCCGAATATGTTGACAATCAAAACCCTTTTCGTCCCGCCGTAAACGCCCGTATACTCATACCATTGTATCCATTTGTGGCTCATGGCAAAGCCGTTGCCTAAGGTCATCCACGGAAAGTTAAGTTCCCAGGTTTGGTGCAGGTATTCGTAAGCCAGCCAGAAAAAGATGAATCCAACTAATCCTATCTCCGGTTTGGTTACACGTCTTAAGCGGTAATAAAGCCAGCAAGCAGTCGACATTAATAGCGGCCCGAGTGAATACGGAATAAGCGAAATCGGCACGGCAATTACTGCACCGATAGTCTTGATCGAATTATATACCCAGTAAACGCATAACGTGTTCCAGATAAAGAAACCAGGAAATGTGGTCCAGAATATCTTTTTACCTTTTTTTGTATCGTTACTATTGATGATGTTTTCGATAGCGACGAGCATCGGCACAAAACCAATAAAAAGGAAGAAAGTAGTATAGGGTGTAGGCGGCCAGGCGATCCAAAGTAATAAGCCTGAAAGGATGGATAGGAGGATGTTTTTTTTCATAAATATTACTCGTCCATATAAGTCCTCTCTTTCGGAGAGGATTTAGGTGAGGCTGCCGCCACACATATCACAAATTCCCCTTTGGCCGGATGCGTCTCAAAATATTGTTTCACTTCAGCAATAGTACCCCGAACAGTTTCTTCAAACATTTTGGTGAGCTCTCGCGAAACCGATATCTGGCGGTCGGCTCCAAAATACGTAGCCATTTCATCCAGTGTCTTCACAAACCGATGGGGCGACTCATATAAAATAATCGTTCGCTCCTCCTCGGCTAATTGTTTATACCGTGTTTGACGCCCCTTCTTTAGAGGCAAAAAACCCTCAAAACAAAAACGGTCGGTTGGGAAACCAGAGTTGACCAACGCAGGTACAAAAGCGGTAGCTCCAGGTAAGCATTCTACATCAATATCGTTTTTTAATGCTTCACGAACGAGGTAAAAACCTGGATCAGATATGGCAGGTGTGCCGGCATCGGATATTAACGCAATGTTTTTTCCCTCTTTTAAAAATTTCACAATCTCCCCCGATGATTGGTGCTCGTTATGCTGATGATGCGCATAAACTTTCTTCTGTATATCAAAATGCTTTAGCAAAGGAGCAGAGGTGCGCGTATCTTCAGCCAGAATCAGCTCAACTTCTTTTAAAACACGTATAGCCCTGAAGGTCATATCTTCCAGGTTGCCTATCGGGGTGGGGACTAAGTAGAGTTTACCTATTTTGTTCATAGATCATAGGTCATAGATCATAGTGTTATTAGCTTGAATACGGCTCGACATTTTTCAATCAAACCATGAACCATGAACTATAAACCATGAACTAATTATATCTTTGCCAAAAAATAAAATAATGCTGCAAGTTAGTTATATCCGCGATAACAGAGAAAAAGTTTTAGAGCGTTTGGCTGTGAAAAATTTCAAACAGCCCGAACTGGTTGATGAGATCATTCAGATTGATAATGATCGTCGCCAGACACAAAACCGTTTGGACAATATCTCCGCCGAAGCTAATTCCGCAGCAAAACAAATAGGTGAGTTGATGCGCAATGGTAAGAAAGACGAAGCTGAAGCCATCAAAGCAAAAACCGGTGCCTGGAAGGAAGAGATAAAAACTTTAGGCGATTCACTGAACGCTTTAGAGAATGACCTGAATCAAAAGTTGGTACTATTGCCAAATTTACCGCATGCATCGGTACCAAAAGGATTAACACCTGAGGATAATGAAGTGGTGCTTGAGAACGGGGCAAAGCCGAATTTGCCTGCCAATGCCTTGCCTCATTGGGAACTGGCTGCAAAATATAACCTGATTGATTTTGAACTGGGCGTAAAAATAACCGGAGCAGGGTTCCCTGTGTATAAAAATAAAGGGGCCAAGCTGCAAAGAGCGCTTATAAACTATTTTATTGACGAGGCCGAAAAAGCCGGATATAAGGAAGTAAGTGTACCGCTAATGGTAAACGAGGCCTCTGGTTTCGGTACATCACAGTTGCCGGATAAAGAAGGGCAGATGTATTTTGTGGGGTTGGATAATTTATATCTGATACCTACTGCCGAGGTGCCCATTACTAATTTATACCGGGATGTGATTTTAAAGGCCGATGAGCTGCCTATTCGGAATTGCGGACATACACCGTGTTTCCGTCGTGAGGCCGGTTCATATGGCGCTCATGTACGCGGTTTGAACCGTTTACACCAGTTTGATAAAGTGGAGATAGTAACAATAGCTCATCCGGATGAATCTTATGATATACTTGAAAAGATGAGTGCGCATGTACAGGGCTTGCTGCAGAAATTGGGTTTGCCTTACCGTGTATTGCGTTTATGTGGGGGCGATATGGGCTTTGGCTCAGCTTTAACTTATGATATGGAAACCTGGAGCGCTGCCCAGCAACGCTGGCTGGAAGTTTCTTCCGTATCTAACTTTGAAACTTTCCAGAGCAATCGTTTGAAACTTCGTTTCCGCAACGCCGAGGGGAAAACACAACTGGCACATACATTAAATGGCAGTGCTTTAGCGTTACCACGTATCATAGCTACTTTACTCGAAAATAATCAGACTGAAAAAGGTATCAAAATACCAGAGGCTTTGGTGCCTTACACCAAATTTGAATGGATCGATTAGTGAGGGCTTTTTTAGTCCTCTCCTTTGGAGAGGATTTAGACGAGGCTTTTAAAAAGAGGCATTTACCAATAAGCTCGCCACCGCAGGGTCCAATATCGATTTTACATGATTGATGGATTCCTTTTCTTTGCTGTAAAGCTCGTCTTTGTAGATCACGTGATTTACGCCCAGGACTTTTAAAAAACTATCAATTTTGCGATTGGCAGTACTTTTAAAGCAGCATATTTTGATCTTATTGTAATATGCATTGGTGCGGATACGGCGCAATATTTTTTCCATGTCCTTATCCATATAATCATAATCAAATATGATCAAATGCGGAGTAAACTCATAAATGGCCGGGAAGACACGGTCAACTTCTGTGACATGTTTTATCTGTTTGTTTTTAGCCAAAGGCTGCACAGAAAAAATGTTAGGGGCGACTAGCAGGACTCTTTCGGTCCTAAAATGTATCATGCTCAATTTTTTACGGATATTTAAAGTTAATATCTAGTTTCTATATTGTCAAGTATCTGTCAATCAGCAAGAAATCAATTGGCCGATGGGGCTATAAAAAAGATAGGCCCTTCTGAATGTTTTTACGGAAGGGCTTAACTTAAAGTTGCAATATTATTTACAATTTATTATTGAGCTATTTCAAATATTGCCTGCACCTGGAAACTCAGTTTTATAGGCTTAATATCGATGTCAGAATCGGACGGCGCAGCATTCAAACTGACCGCTTTAGCCATGTACATTGGCCTTGGTGAAGGGAAGCTGCTGTTGTCACTTTCGGTAATATCTATAGGTCTGCCTACCTTTTCATTGATACTGTTAAGCAGGTAGGTGGCTTTCTCTTTTGCCGATAAAAGTGCCTGTATTTTAAGCTCTTGCTTAATTTGCGGCATCTTTGAATAGTCGTAACTTTCCACATATGTTGACTGTATTCCCTTGGGGTCAACCTGGCTTAATATCTCGTTGAACTTGTTCAGATCATGGAAACGGATACTATATTGTTTGCTCGCCAGGAAGTCGGGATTTTTCTTTTTTTGCAGGGTGTTGTTCCAGGCAGAAACATTGCTTATAGTGAAATCTTCTTTCGCTATACCTGCAGATTTTACTGCATTTTCCAGTTGATTTTCCAACTGGTTAATAGTTGTCTTTTTTTTGCCATCCAGGTATTCTTGTAACGAAATAGTTACATTAATAATGTCAGGAGTTACTTCTTTTTCTGCAATTCCGGTCACTTCAATCTTTCTTCTCAGGTCGACATTCTGTGCAAAGGCGCTATAGCTGCATAAACCAAGCACCGCAACGATCAATAGTTTTTTCATATGTATTATAATATTTAAGATATTGACTATAGACGAAGTTAAAGGTTAATTCGCAACAGATAATTTAAAATTAAAAACAGGTGAATTGTATTGAGGGAGGGATATAAAAAAACCAAAGGACAACCGCACTTGATACAGTTGTCCTTTTTGGGATGGTAATAAGGACTAAGCTTTACAAAGGACAGCATTATATTTTTTAACAGCAACCCGTGTTTTAACGGTATTTTTTATTCGCCTAAAAAACAGAAACCTTGTTTTTAGAGGCAGGAAGGCACTTTTCTATTTTTAATTTTAATCAATGGTTAAAAATTGCTTTCACAAACGATTTGTCAGACATGCACTGAGAAGTGATTTGCTGATTTTGTAAAAAATATTAATTCAATAAAAAAGCAGCAATTAAGCGGCTTTAAATTATTTTGTCTGAGTTTAACTTTTATTCTTCAACTACTTCACTGTTTGGTGTACTTACTTCGGGTGCCTGGTGCTTAAAGTAATGCTTCTGATAAATAAGGATCAGGATAACACCCACCGAGATAGATGCATCGGCCAGGTTAAATACCGGGCGGAAAAATATGAAATCCTGCCCGCCCCAAACCGGTACCCATGAAGGGAAGTTACCCGAGAGCAGAGGGAAATAGAACATGTCTACAACACGGCCGTGAAAAATCGAGGCGTAGCGGTAAATTAATCCGTAAAAGGTAGAATCGATGATATTACCCAATGCACCTGCAAATATCAGCGCCACATTCATGATCAGTCCGCGGTGATATTTATGCTTGATCAGGTGAACCAATCCCCATCCAATACCTACTACAGCGCCTATTCTGAATAAAGTTAATGCCAGCTTGCCCAGCTCGCCGCCAAATTCCATCCCGAAGGCCATACCATTATTTTCGGTATAGTGAAGCATACCCCGGTTGCCCAGGAAATGGATCTCTTCGCCTAAATACATATGCTGCCGGACCCATATTTTGACGATCTGGTCGGCAAGGATGATAAGAAAAGCAACAAGAAAGGGTTTTGTGTAAGCGGCCTTCATTAATATTGCTTCAATTTGGCTTCCATGCTCAAAGTAGTATGAGGCACAGCTCGCAAGCGTTCTTTTTGTATCAGTTTTCCAGTTTCGCGGCAAACGCCATAAGTTTTATTCTCAATGCGCACCAGGGCAGCTTCTAATTGCTCGATGAACTTTTTCTGACGTGCAGCCAACTGATTAATAGATTCTTTCTCAAGCGTAGCCGATCCGTCTTCCAGTGTTTTATAGGTGCCTGCAGTGTCATCAGTACCATTTGCATTTGGTGTACTTAATGACGAAGCCAGCGAGTTCAATTCCTCTTTTGCAATTCTCAGTTTATCTAATATCAATTCTTTAAATTCCTGAAGCTCTGCATCAGAGTATCTGGTTTTTTCTGTTTCTGGTTTCATTTATAATTTTGTTATAGAGATCAATACTTCGTTTTCGTCAATTAATACGGTATCGCCTTCAGATAGCTGACCGTTGGCGGTTACAGCATCTGCTAAAATTTCGGCGCAAATATAGGATAAATTATTTTGTACGGATTCGCTAATTAAAAGTGAATCAGTATGGTAGCTGACGTTTATTTTGTCGGTAACTTCAAATCCTTTCTCCTTCCGCAGGTTCTGTGCACGATTGATGAATTCGCGGGAAATACCCTCTTGTTTCAATTCGTTGGTGATGTTAACATCTAAAGCGACGGTTAGTTTTCCCAAATTTGCAACCTGCCATCCCGGAACGTCTTCAGCGATGATTTCCACATCGCTTAAAGCAATTTCGAATGTCGAATTTCCAATTTCGAATTTAGCGCTGCCCGACTCTTCAAATAGGTTTAACGCATCCTGGCTCATATTAGTTATAGCCTCGGCTACAGCTTTCATATCCTTACCTACCTTAGGCCCCAGCGCTTTGAAGTTTGGTTTTACCTTCTTTTTGATGAAACCGGATGCATCGGTGATGTACTCGATATCCTTGATGTTGGTTTCAGAAAGGATCAGGTCTTTCACCTGCTCCACCTGGTGCCTGAAGTTCTTATTCAGAATAGGCAATAAAGTTCTTTTCAGCGGCTGACGAACATTGATGCCAACTTTTTTACGCAATGACAGTGTCAAAGACGATATATCCTGCGCCAGTTGCATTCTTTCTTCAAGTGCTTTGTTTACCAGTTCTTTATGATAAACAGGGAAATCGGCCAGGTGAACCGACTCGAATTTTTCTTTTTTGGTCACCTTATTCAGGTCGGTATATAATTTATCTGCAAAGAACGGCGCAATAGGCGACATCAATTTCGCGATAGTAACTAAACAGGTATACAAAGTTTGATAAGCTGATAGCTTGTCTTCCGAGTCGTCTGATTTCCAGAAACGGCGGCGGCTTAAGCGAACATACCAGTTGCTCAAATGTTCGTCAACAAAATCTTGGATGGCACGTGCAGCCTTAGTAGGCTCAAAATCAGCATAAAATTCGTCTACATCCTTGCTCAGGGTATTCAATAGTGATATGATCCACTGATCGATCTCAGGACGTTTGTGTAGTTCGATCTCTGCTTCGTTGTATTTGAATTTATCAATATTAGCGTATAGCGCAAAGAACGAATAGGTATTATATAAAGTGCCGAAGAACTTCCTGCGAACTTCATCCAGCCCTTCCATATTAAATTTCAGGTTATCCCACGGCGATGCATTGCTGATCATGTACCAGCGTGCAGTATCAGCACCATATTGCTCAATGGTTGAGAATGGATCAACAGCGTTGCCCAGACGTTTGGACATCTTGTTGCCGTTTTTATCCAGCACCAAACCGTTGGATACGACATTCTTGAATGAAATGCCTTTATTACCAACTTCTTTGTTTACTGCTTTGATCTCGTCGCTGCATTCGCTTAACATTACTGCGATAGCATGAAGGGTAAAAAACCAGCCGCGGGTTTGATCGACACCTTCGGCGATAAAATCAGCCGGGTAAGCTTTTTTGAATTGATCTTTATTCTCGAACGGAAAATGCCATTGTGCATATGGCATAGCGCCTGAATCAAACCACACGTCAATCAGATCGGGCTCACGGTACATGCGGTTGCCATTTGATGAAGCTAGAATGATATCATCCACATATGGCCTGTGAAGGTCATCCAGGCTAACGTTTGCCGGCATAAAGCCCAGCTTAACCGAATGCTCAATTTCTTTTTTCAATTCCTCAATTGAACCGACGCATTTTTCTTCATTGCCATTTTCTTCGCGCCAGATAGGTAGTGGGGTGCCCCAGTACCGAGAGCGCGACAGGTTCCAGTCCACCAGGTTTTCCAGCCAGTTGCCGAAACGGCCAGTGCCTGTTGATTCGGGTTTCCAGTTGATGGTTTTATTCAGCTCAACCAGTTTATCTTTTACCGCAGTAGTCCGAATGAACCAGCTATCTAATGGATAGTATAGTATCGGTTCGTCAGTACGCCATGAGTGCGGGTAGCTGTGCTCGTATTTGCGAACATCGAAAGCCTTATTATCTTCCTTTAGCTTTATAGCGATCATTACGTCGGTCGCTTTAAAACCGGGTGCTTCGCGTTCTTCTTTGGTATAGTATTCTTCCTTAACGTAGAGGCCGGCATAATCGGTCACTTCCTTTACGAAGCGGCCCTGCTTGTCAACAAGCGGTACTTCTTTGCCGGTTTCGTCAAGCACCATTACAGATGGCACTCCATTCTCCTTACAGGCCCGGAAGTCGTCCGCACCAAATACAGAAGCGGTATGCACGATACCGGTACCGTCTTCGGTTGTCACAAAGTCGGCGGGGATTACGCGGAATGCGTTCTTTTCTAAGTCCTCGTTTGTTACATAAGGCATCAGTTGATGATAGCGCAAACCAATCAAATCGGAGCCTTTAAATTGAGCTTTAACCTTCCATGGAATTACTTTATCGCCACTTTTATAGTCTTCAAACGAAGCGTTTTCGCCTTCAGCTTTGAAGTACTTACTTACCAGGTCTTTCGCCAAAACAACGCTAACAGGCTGATAAGTATATGGATTGAACGTGCTGATCTTAACGTAGCCGATATTTTCTCCAACAGCCAGGGCGCAGTTTGACGGAAGCGTCCATGGGGTTGTCGTCCAGGCTAATATTACAGTGTCCTCATCGGTGCTTTCAAACAGCGTATTGATAAGCGGATGCTTTTGATCTTTCTTTAAGTGGAACTGGGCAACGATGGTGGTATCCTTCACCATTTTGTAAGTGCCCGGCTGGTTCAGCTCATGCGAGCTTAAGCCGGTACCTGATTTTGGTGAATAAGGCTGTACGGTATAGCCTTTATACAGCATGCCCTTGTTGTAAAGCTCCTTCAATATCCACCAAAGGGTTTCGATATACTCGTTTTTATAAGTGATGTACGGATCATTCAGATCAACCCAATAACCCATTTTTTCGGTCAGGTCGTTCCAAACGTCGGTATATTTCATCACCTCTTTACGGCAGGCAGCATTATAATCTTCAATGGATATCTTTTTGCCGATGTCTTCTTTGGTAATACCCAAAGTTTTTTCAACGCCAAGCTCAATAGGAAGGCCGTGTGTATCCCAGCCACCTTTACGTTTTACCTGGTAGCCTTTTAAAGTTTTATAACGGCAAAAAATATCCTTGATTGAACGGGCCATTACGTGGTGGATACCCGGCATTCCGTTGGCTGACGGAGGGCCCTCATAAAAGGTGTAAGGGTTGTTTTCCGGTCGACTGGTAATGCTTTTTTCAAAGATGTTGTTCTGCTTCCAGAAGTCTAAAACATCCTTACCGATCTGTGATAAATTTAACTGCTTATATTCCTTGTACATCAATATGTTCCACCTCGTTTTTTAGAGGTTGCAAAAATACGGAATTTTACTATTAAAAAGTTAAATTGGCGTCATGAAAATTAAGTTTATCCGCGCTTTACTGGCAACTATATTGGCTTTGGTTGTTTTTTTAGCTACCACTTTTATCCCATGGTTAAGAGAATATAAATTCGGCGATTTTCTGCAGGGTTTCTCTGGTGGGATAGGTGCCGGGACGCTAATAGCAACGGTACATTTTTATAATTTGCATAAAAAGGAAAAAAAACCGTCGACCATCAGCTGACCATGGGTAATTTTCGTTACCCGATCATTTTATTCCTGGCAAGTTTTGCTGTGCTAATCATCGGTATGCTGTTCAAAATAATGCATTGGTCTGGCGGACAATTGCTCACCGGAAGTATGCTGATGGTCCAGGCAGTTGCGATAGTTTGGTTGATAGTATTATTGGTTAGAAAGCGGTAACCTGTCTAAACCATGATTGCTTGATTAAACGATTGTTAGGATTTTTCTTTATAAACCATTAGTCACAGCTATCCTGATAATCCTACGAATCAGGGTTCAGACAACCTTAAAATATCCCCCTACTCCCCCCGCCATCTATCTGAATGGTTGTTCCGCTGATATAAGCTGCCTGCTCTGATGCGAGAAAAGCGACCAATGCACCCAATTCTTCCGGTTTACCGATGCGCCCTGCGGGGATAGCCTTTGTTTTCTCTTGCTGTGCCTTTTCAGGATCCACACCTTTGGGAAAAGTTTCTTTAATGCGTTCGGTCAGGATCAAACCCGGCGCGATGTTGTTTACGGTAATATGATAAGGGCCGAATTCATCTGCCATCAGTTTTGCCATACCAACCACGCCCATACGCATAGAGGTGGATAGTACCGCATTGTTCAGCACCGATTTTACCGATCCGCTGATGATATTGATAATGCGACCGCCGCCGGCTTTTTTCATGTAAGGCAGCACCTCGCGACTGTTGCGCGCAAAGCTGAGAATCGTTAGTTCGAAGGCCTTTTGCCAGGTTTCGTCATCAAAGGTCTCGAACTTGTCGAACGGCGGGCCGCCGCCGTTGTTTAGCAGAATATCGATCCGGCCAAAAGTATCCCCTGTTTTTTTGATGAGCGCTTTCATTTGTTCTGCGTCAGATACGTCGGCGGCAATAGCGATCACTTCGTTGCCGGTTTGTTGCCGTATTTCTTCCGCCGTTTTGTTTAGTTCATCTGCATTTCGTGAACTGATAACCACTTTAGCGCCTTCGGCAGACAGCGCTAGAGCTGATGCCTTTCCCAAGCCTTTACTCGCCGCCAAGACTATAGCGACTTTATCTTTTATTTTAAGATCCATGGTAGAACGGTTTCAAAGTGGGAATTTAGCCACTGTCTGGCAAATAGTCTAAACAAATATCTCGGAAATTAAGTTTTAAATAGTGCCGGCATCAAACAAGGTTAACTTTATTTGTATTTTTGAATTCTACGGCATATACTATGGTTTCATTGCCTAATTAAAATAATGCTCCTATGAAAAGAAATAGAAATTCCTGGTCAATCATTCGCAAGGGTGCCCTGTCGGTATTTCTGACCGTTGGCTCGGTTGTGCTGTTTTTGCAAGCCAACGCTCAGGGCCAAAGTCGCTTGAGAAGGTCAGATAGCTTTTTTGGCGTGCATTTCGACTTTCACGCAACACAGGCAGATAATCAGATCGGAAAAGGACTTACGGAGGCGTTGGTCGATTCTTTTTTGGTTGCAGTGCATCCCGATTTTATCCAGGTGGATACCAAGGGGCATCCGGGCTATGCCAGTTATCCGACAAAAGTGGGTATTTCCGCCCCTGAAATCGCCAATGATCCACTATCGATATTTAGAGCGGCAACGACCAAACGTGGTGTCGGGCTATATTCTCATTATTCATCAATATTAGACGGTGCTGCGGCTACCACTCACCCCGACTGGGCCAGAATGGATGCCTCAGGTAAAAAGGATCCACGGGCCATTCCCAAATTCAGTGACTACGTCGAAAAGTATTTTTATCGGGAA
>JACXTT010013082.1_pt1 | contig 10964 bp, 10 predicted proteins | sample 9270951 | NCBI WGS metagenome assembly JACXTT01 (sample SAMN15532306, study PRJNA645909) | rock metagenome | isolation source: weathered quartz diorite | place: Puerto Rico | collected 2017-06-21 | reverse complement strand
GGTCCCGCCGCGCCTTCGAGTCCCACTTGCGCATCCACAATGTCCAACATTCCCATCGAGCAGCAGCTTCCGTCGTCCCACTTCTTTTTGCCTTCCCAGTGGTCGCTGATGTCTCCCGTCGTGCGCCACAAATTCCCAACGTTCTGCGCCCACTGCCACGGCTTCGCCGTTCCCCACTCGCACATGCTGAAAACAATCGGCCGCCCCGTTGCCGCCAGCGCATCGCGCATCGTCGTGTACGCTTCCTGTGCGTTACGCGTGTCCGTGTTGCACCAGTCGTATTTCAAATAATCGGCGCCCCAGCGCGCGTATTGCAGGGCGTCCTGATATTCATGCCCCTGGCTTCCCGGCCGGCCCGCGCACGTTTTCTTCCCCGCATCCGAATACAAACCGAACTTCAAACCTTTGGCGTGAACGTAATCGGCCAGGGCTTTCATCCCGGAAGGAAAGCGCTGCGGGTCCGCAACGATGAATCCGTTTTCATCGCGGCTCACTTGCCAGCAATCGTCAATCACGATGTATTGGTAGCCCGCATCTTTCATCTCGCTCGAAACCATCGCATCCGTCATGGACTTGATCATTTCTTCGCTGACGTTGCAGCCGAATTTGTTCCAGCTGTTCCAACCCATCGGCGGCGTCAGCGCCACGCCGTTGTCCCAGGCGCGCGCAGTTTGTGCAAAAGCGAAAACGAAAATCGTCGCAAAGAAAAGAGAAAGCATTTTGGGTGGAAAAATAATTTTCATACGGGCCTCCCGGAATTTCCGAGCGGAATCATACAAGAATTTCAGGGGGAACTTAAATAGGGGATGGAATGTATTTCTGGAAAAATTATTTCAGGCGGAGAACCAAAATCGCTCCCGCGAAAAACAGCGCGGCGCAAACGCCGAACGCGGTCTCGACATTGAACGCGCTCCAGAGCGCACCTACGAGCAAGCTCGACGCAAAATCGCCAATCGCGTTTACTGCGGCCAATGTTCCGAACGCCATGCCATGCTGCTCCTTCGGCGCGCAGCCCGCGGCTACGGCATCTTCGAGTGCATCTTTCGCGCCCACGAAAGTACCGGCGAGGAGAAAAATCACGGCGAGCGAAATCAGCGAATCGGTTCCCGTGCAGAGGAGAATCGCGGTTACAACGGCGAGCAAATAACTTCCGGCGAGCACGATTTTTCGCTGCGGCAGAAAATCGCTGAGCCAGCCGCTCAAGTACGATGAGCCCGCGGAAAAACAGTTGTGAATCGTGTACAGCGCGACAGCAATCGTCGCTGCCCAAACCGGGCCATGCACCGGGGTGAGCATGCGTGATGCGTACAAAATCAAAAGCGAATGGGAAAAATCTCCCGCGCCGAAGACGCCAACTCCAATAAGGAACTTACGAAATTCAGTTGGCAGCGCACGCAAACCGAGAAGCAGTGATTGTTTTTCTTTTCTTTCCGTCGGCCGTTCGCGCACCAGGAGGAGAAAACAAAGCGCTGCAATCAGTCCGGGAACGAGCGTCAGCAAAAACACTTTGCGATAGTCGTGCCCGGTTCGCTGCAACAGATAGAGCGCGGTGAGCGGCCCGCCGATCGCGCCGACGGTGTCCATCAAACGCTCAAGGCCAAACGCGCGGCCGTACGCCCAAGAAGGAGTATCCGCCGTGAGTAAGGCTTTTTTCGCAGGAGAACGCACGCCACGCCCAAACCAGGCAACCGCGCGCGCTACGCCGATTTGATAGGCGTGAGCAGCGAACGCAAACGAAGCTGTCGCAATCGCCGTGATTGCGTAACCAAAAACGGCGATTGGTTTCCTTTTCTTCCAACGATCTGTGTAATGCCCCGCGAGGAGTTTTGTGAAACTGGAAAGCCCGTCGGAAATTCCTTCGATGGCGCCAAGCCACGCCGGCCCGGCCCCAATCACCGCAAGAAACGCCGGCAAAATCGCGGTGGCTGCCTCGTGACTCCAGTCGGAGAGAAGGGAAGTGAGGCCCACCCCCAGCACGGTGCGGTTCAGCCAGGATTTGTTCTCGGGCGTATCCGTCATCATTTTTTCGCGGAGCGGTAGAGGATGACCCGGACCTTTTCGAGCGTGACGAGGCCGCCGCCGATCATTTCGTCGAGTTGCGGCAAGATTTTTTCAATTTTTTCGGGCGACTCAACAACTTCGACGACGATCGGCAAATCCTGCGAGAGGCGTAGAATCTTGTCGGTGTGATACGTGCTCGTGCCGCCGTAACCACCGACGCCGCGCAAAACGGTAGCGCCGGAAAATCCTTCGCGGCGCAGCAATTCGACAATCACCTCGTGCAGCGATTTGCCGTGCCACTTGTCGGACTCGCCGATGTGAATCCGCATCAGCGTGCGTTCGCCTTCAAATTTTTCGTGAGTCATGGCGACCTCCTGGAATTCCTTCACTGGCCCACCTCGGTCCCTCGCATTGCTCGGGATAAAAAGGCGGCCGCTACAACTTACGAATTGAAGACTCTTCGGTCGAGTCCAGAGCAATACTAGGCCCGGCAGCATAACCTCGGGTGGCGCAGCCAAGAGTGGCTACACTACCGACTTTCGGCAGCCCGCTAAAAGCGGTTCGCGAGCCGGATTCCCGCAACCGAAAGCAGCAGTCCAAAAATCACGCTTGCGCCGACGTAAGTGGAGGCGCGAAGCCATTCGCCTTCTTCCAGCATTTTTGCGGTTTCCCAGCCGAAACTCGAAAACGTGGTGTAGCCGCCGAAAAATCCAACGGCGATGGCAATGCGCCAATCAGGAGAAATCACCATGCGGTTCAGGGTGAATTGGCCAATCAAGCCGAGGAAAAAACATCCGGTGAGATTAATGAGCAAAGTGCCATACGGAAAAGTTCCGCCCATGCGGATTTGCACCACGCCTTGTAAACCGTAGCGCGCGAGCGTGCCGACGGCGCCGAAAAGTGTAATCAGGAGAATTTTCAAAAATTCACCTCGATCTGATGCAAAAAAAACAAAGGCCCTTCAGCCGTGTTCAAGAGCGGCAGCATAACCGCGGTTGACGCAGGCCCTTCGAGTCTCAGGGTAAACAAGAGTGCCTGCGCTGCAGCGCCAACAAAAAACTCCTGGCGCCGCGCGGCAGCCAGGAGTCATCAGAGCCGATGAAAAACATCGGCGCGGTTATGGCGAACTCCATCGCCTTTCATTTCCGGGAAAAGTGTAGCGTGGCCGAACTAAAAATGAAAGCGATAGCGGATGCCGCCGGAAATTTCGCGCGGATAGTTCCAGTGCGTTCCGCCGAACGTGTTCGAATTGTCGAGCTGGTAGCGCGAATCGCCGATATTTTGCGCGGTGAAATTCACGCTGAAGCGTTCGCCAAAAGATTTTCCGAGCGAAAGGGAAAATTCCGTGTGATCGGAAAGATGCTGCGGGCCATTGCCGTTCAAAAAACCAGAGCCGTAACCAAGATTTCCCGAAACATACGTTCGCCAAGGAAGTGTTGCGTGAAATCCGGCCGCAAGCGTGTTGCGTTGGTCGTGGTCGAGATAGCAGAAGCCGCCGCCGTCACAAAGCTCGCCGGGATCGGAAATCAACCCTCCGGTGATGACGCCTGAGCCTTCGACCATCTGATTCGAATACGTCAGGTAGACATCGAAGCGTTTTGCGATGCGCGGAGAGCGGACGGTGGTTTCCCAGCCGTGGATGCGGGCGCGCTCGATGGTGAGAGGCAGAAAGATGTTGGAATTGCCGAGCGCGTCGTGATCAAAAAAGTTCAGCGCGTGCGTCTGGAAATTGGAAAAGTCGAAAGTCCAGCCGTGGAAGGGAATGGCGAGACCAAATTCTCGCTGTTCGTCGGTTTCACCGTGCAATGGAACAAAACCGGAGCCGGTGGAATCGAGCAGCGGGCCGAAAATGGTAGTGAGCGGGGGCGCCTGATAAAAGCGGCTATAGGACGCGCGAAAAATCCATTTGAGTTTGGGAATGCGCAGCGCTGCGCCGAGGCGCGGATCGGTTTTGTCTTCGACAACGCCGCCGGAGAAATGCGTGTAGCGAAAGCCTGCGTTGAGCGTGAGCCACTCGGTGAAGCGAAACTGGTCTTCGCCAAAAAGGCTGAACAGGGAGCCGTGTGGCTCACTTGATTGCGAAGAAGGCGACGGAGTTCCGTCGGTATTGACGACGCGGAAGAAGGTGTCGTCCTGCTGCGCGAAACCGTAAAAGCCAAAGCGCGCGTTGTGCTTTCCGCGAACGACGGAGAGATTCGCGGAGCCGCCTTCGTAGTGAGAATTGTTGTGATCGGTGGTGATGGGAGCGTCGTCAAGAGTAACGCCGGACGTTGGAAGATAGCCGTCATACGCGGCGCGATTCCAGTGGAAAAACGGCGCGACGGTAAAGAGCACGCCGGAATTCACTGTGTGCACCCAGGAAAAATTGCCGAAGACGTCATGTTCGCGTTCGACATCGCGCGTACCGAGCTGCTGCTGGTCGAACGTGTTGGGAATTTGGAAATAATCGGTTCGCGCAGAACCGACGAAACGCAACTGGTCCTTTGGCGTTGCGTTGAAGATGAGCGAAGTGAAAGCGCCGACGCCGTTGTTGTTGTCGTGAAATTCCTGCTTTTCGGGTGGCATGAGGCCGACGTCGGAGCGAGTGCCGCTGATGCTGGCGTACCAGGCGAAACGTTCGGTGTGATCGCCGAAGCTGACCTGGCTGTCGGTGGAATGATGGCTGCCGTAGGTTGCGACGAGTTCGGCTTCGTGGTCGCGTTCGAAACCCGAGCGGGGAATCACATTGAACGCGCCATAGGTGCGGTCGCCGTATTCGGCGGAAAGGCCGCCGCGCTGAATTTCGACGGTATCAATATCCTTGGGATCGAATTGCGCGCCGACGTTGGCAGCGATGTTGGTGTTGGGAACGGGGACGCCATCCACGAGCCATGAGATCTGGTGTCCGCCACGAATGTGAAGCTGGTCATGGACCATGTACGCGCCGGGAGTGTAGCTGGTGATGAATTCGAGGCTGTTGGTGCGGGAGGCGCCGGGGAGTTCAACAATTTCAGCGCGCGTGACGGTGGCCGAAGTGGCGGAAGAAGTGGGATCGATGCGCTCGGCGTCGGCTTGGACTTCGACTTTTTGCGAGACACTCGCAAGCTCGAGCGGGAAGTGGCGCAAGGGCGCGGTGTCCGCGGCAACGACGATGACTTGTTCGAAATCGCGGAAATTTTCGCGAGAAATGCGAAGAGCGTATTCGCCAGCGGGAACGGCATCGATCTGGAAGCTGCCTTCGGGGTCGGTGGTGGCGGTGCGTTGCCAATCGGATTGTTTTGCCCGGAGTTCAATGCGCGCGCCTTGAATGGGGTGATGCTGAACGTCATGAACGATGCCGCGGACGGTGCCAAAAATGCTGGCGTATGCGGCCGCGAACGGAAAACAAATAAAAACAAAATAAAAAAGCAATTTTAACTTGCGACCGCGACTCATGAAATCTCTTCCTCCGAATGATATAGAGCCCGCGGCGCACACGCCGCGGGGTTGCCAAATGTTGAGATAGGGGGAATTGCTTGCGCTTAGGAGATCGAGATTTTCGGAGGAGGAGAGAGAGGCTTATCGGAACGAGAAATCATTTGAGGAGCGAGACGAGAGGTTTCCGGAGTTCCGCTGCGAAGCGCGAGCGAGATTTGAAAATGTGGCATGACGAACTGTTGGATGTTAATGGCCGTTTCGTCGGTCGTTTTGCAGCAGGAGATTTTGCAATCAGACATGTGGCTCATATTGTGGCTGCAGTCCATGGGCATTTCAGATTTTGCGGGTGCGCCTTGGTGATGATGACCCGGAATGGGGCAATGGTCGGAATTGCAGCAGCCCATCGTGCTAGAGAGCCATACTGCGCGGGCAAAAGGAGCCTGGAGCAACACGGCGGCGAGGAAGCAGACGAGTGCCGCGAGTTGCCGCGTCCAATGATTTTGCCGGTTTCGCATAGGTTCCTATGCCCCAGTCCCACTTTCCAATGATACTCCCCCAACGCTGATTCGATTCCGACAATATGAAAAATAGTCGTATCTCCCGGCCAATACGGACAACCAATTTAGAACGGCGACCCGCCGTAAGGGCCAGAGTTTCCGCTTGCCTTAAAGTCAACTTTAAGTTGCATCGTGATCCTGAAGCCGTCTCGGACAAAGACGACGGCAATAGGAGAAAAGAGATGAAGCAGAGGGAATTGCTGTTTGGAGCGGTGTTATTGCTGGCGTGCGGTGGCAGGGCAGCGGCGCAGACCGAGATAAGGATGCAAGAACGTGGCCCAATGCTGGACGCAGCGAACGAAAAGCGTGCTCTGCAGGTATTTTTGAAAAGCGTTCAGACGCAAATTGTTTCGGCGGCGGACGCGATGCCGGCAGTCAAATACGGGTTTGTTCCATCAGAGGGAGAGTTTAAGGGAGTGCGATCATTTGGCCAGCAGGTAAAGCACCTGGCTGCGACGAATCATATTCTGGCGGCCGCGGCATTAGGCGAAGAAGCACCAGCGGGCGCTGGGGACGAAATGGGACCGGAAAATGTGCGGACGAAAGAGGAGATCATGGAGTATTTGAATGACTCGTTTGCGCATCTGGGAAAAGCCATTGAAGCCATCGGTGAGAAGAAAGGTGCAGTGAACGCTTCTCCGATCTCTCCGCTGACCGCAAAGGAGACGACGCGCTTGGCGCTGACAGTTGAGGCCATGATTCACGCCTTCAATCATTATGGGCAGATGGTGGAATATCTGCGAATGAATGGAGTTGTGCCGCCCGCGAGCCGACCGTAGTGTAAGACGCAGCAGCCGTGCGTCTTGGCTTCGCTCAGGGCAGGCAAGAGTGGCTGTGCTACTCCACACCGACCGGCGGTCTGGCCGGTGGGATGCGGGAATGAATTCAGCGCTTGGAACCATTGTTCCAGCCGCCGAGGCTGAGGGCCATGGTCATGCAGGCGGCGCGCAATTCGTCAGCATGTTTGCGATCGGCCAAAGAACGTGAAATGACCATTCCGCCAACGCACAGTGCCGCGATTGCTTGCGCTTTTTTGCGACGAGTTTTGCTTTTCTCCGCAAGGCTTCTTTGCAAAACGCTGACCATGGCACGAAACACTTCCTCGAAAGCCTGCCTTGTGGCGGCGCCACTGCGGGCGACATCGGTCGGCAGCGCAACCATGGGGCATGAGTTTTCTACATTTTCGTAATGCTGGCGAGACAAGTAGGCGCGAACGACTTGCGCGCCGACATCAGTGGAGGACAAATCCACGCGCACGCCTTTCCAGCAATTTTTCCAGTTGGGGTCGGTAAAGAAACAGCCGAGAACTTTGGCGTAGAGGTCGGTCTTGCAGGAGAAGTAGCTGTAAAAGCCGCCGTGTGTGAGGCCCGCGCCGGCCATAATCTGTTGCAGAGAAACGTTGTCAAAGCCGTGACGATTGAAGAGGCGGCGGGCGCTGTCGATGATTCTGTTTTTGACTTCTTCACGATGACCGGACGGATAGGGCATAGGGCCTCCCGACTTTCCCGGCGAGTATGGCTCGAGAAGAGTATGCGGGCCAAGCAAAATATTATCTTGATCATATTTTGAGGGCATGTTTCGATGCCAGCCCTGGAAGGGGAAGAAACTCATCAAAGGAGGAAAGGAATGAGCGGACGAGGGGAACTTGATTTGCAGAATCGCGGAGGATTGAACCGCCGAAATTTTTCAATTCTTTTGGGCTCATTTGTTTCGGCGTTTGTGTTTAACGATAGAGCCTTTGGGGGAAGCAATCGCCGATCGACAGTGACTTCCGCGGGCGAGGAGGAGATTTCTCATTCGTGCGAGACGATTCACCAGACTGTTGCGTTCAAGGCGAGCAGGAAGCGCGTGTATGAGGCGCTTACGGACGAGAAGCAGTTCGACAAGGTGGTGAAGCTGAGTATGGCAGTGAAGCAAGCCGGAGAAGCCTTAGGAAACAAGCCGACACAGATCGCGCGCGAAGCAGGCGGTGTATTTACTTTGTTCGGCGGGCACATTGTGGGGCGACATCTGGAACTCGTGCCAGGCGAGAGGATTGTACAGGCATGGCGGGTTGTGGACTGGGAGCCGGGCGTGTATTCAATTGCGAGATTTCAGCTGGTTGACGAAGGCAGCGGAACAAAATTGACGTTTGACCACACTGGATTTCCCAACGGACGAGGGGCACATCTTGCAGCCGGCTGGAAAGGGAATTATTGGGAGCCGCTAGCGAAAGTTCTGACGTAGACTGTCGCTTAAATGGCGCAAAGAGGATCGCCCCTCTCCAAACTGCTGGATAAGCTGGAGAAATTCTACGGCGCGCAGGAACCGTCCTGGCCGACGGAGCCGTATGAATTTTTGGTGTGGTGGTATTGCGGATACCCCGCGAGCGACGCCGCTTGCGGGAAGGGCTGGGAAAAGCTCAAGAGCGAAGTTGGGATTGAGCCGGAAAAGTTGTTAAAGGCCACGCCGGCGAAGCTGGCTGCGGCGCTTAAACCGGGAGGAATGTTTCCGGAGCTGCGGGCGCTGCGGCTGAAGGAATTGGCAATGCGTGTGCGGGATGAGCTTGGCGGGGATCTGCGGGCAGCTCTGACAGGACCGATCGCGTCTGCGCGCAAGATCCTGAAGAGATTTCACAGCATTGCGGATCCTGGAGCGGACCGGATTTTGCTGTTTGCCGGGATTGCACCGATCGCGGCAGTGCCATCCAATTGCGTGCATGTTCCCATTCGAATCATTCGCGGCAGCGAGGGAAGAAACTACGGTGCAGATTATCGCGAAGCGCAAGCGGCGATTGCGGCAGAAGTGCCTGAGACATTCGATGCGCGGTCGCGAGCGTATCTTTTGCTGAAGCATCACGGACATGAGACTTGTAAGCGGACGAAGCCGAAATGCGAGGAGTGTCCTGTCAATTCGAACTGTGCATACTTTTCAGGAAAAGGGGGAAAGGGAGCGAAATGAACAAACGGTTCAAAAGCTTCTCGAGTTTTTGTGTCATAGCGGTGATTCTGGCTGTCTTACCTGCTGTGGCTCCGGCGCAGGAGCAAAGCACGGCTCCCGCGATCCAGAAGGTGACCGTCGGCAATGGCGTGGAACTCCACTATGTCGAATCAGGAAGAGGAACACCGGTTGTCTTTGTGCATGGCTCACTGAGCGATGGTTCGTTTTGGAATCCGCAGATCGCGCCATTCGCTGAGAAGTATCACGTGATTGCGTATAGCCGCCGGTACAATCAGCCAAATACGAATCAAGCGCGTCCGGAATATTCCGCAGTAGCGGATGCGGATGATCTCGCCGGGTTAATTGAAAAACTGCATTTGGGAAAAGTTCACGTCATTGGGCACTCCTATGGAGCATACACTGCACTATTTCTCGCAGTCCGACATCCCGAGCTGGTTCGATCACTGGTGATCGCTGAAGCGCCCGCGATGCCTTTATTGGCGTATCTGCCGGGGGAGCAGGCGGAACTGGGAAAGACGACGTTGGCCGACATTCAAAACCGCATGGAAACGCCGATGAAAGCCGCTTTTCGAAAAGGGGATCAGAACGCAGGGGTAGGAGCGTTCATTGATTATTTGTCGAATGATCCCAAGGGTTGGGACAAGTGGCCGGAGGAAGCGCGGCGAGACACGCTCAAGAACGCACATGAGTGGGACGTGATGCTTACTGAAGGCGAATTGTTTCCTGAACTGAAGCCAGAAGCGATCCAAAAGATAAAAGCGCCAGTGTTGCTGCTATCCGGCGAAAGAACGTTTGAGTTCCTCAAGCTGATCGACGAGGAGCTGGGAAGATTGTTTGCGAACGGTCGGCGCGTTGTGCTGCCAGGGGCGACGCATCATATGTGGTACGAGCAGCCCGAGAAATGCCGGAATGTGGTTTTAGAGTTTTTGCAGGGAAAGTGATGCCGGCAGCGGGCCGGTTTGAATTTTGACCCCTTGTGTCACGATTCATAAAATTCAAACCGGCCCGCTGCCCGAACACGTCAATTCTTGACTTGGCGGAAGGCGCGACGCAGACTGAAAACATGGCCCACATTTACATGACATTTGATTTTGGCAAGGATGAAGAGAAGGCACAGCTGGCGCGGCACAAGCTGGAGTCATGGAAGCAGGCGTTCCGGCTAGATAAGAAGATGTTGTACAAGTTCGACCGGAAGGAAGACGGGGTGGCGCCGAATGCGGCAACCTCCCCCGTGAAGCCGGTGGACAAAGAAAAGCCGGCAAAGAAGGCGGGGGCAAAGGCTGGGAAGGCTTCGAAGGAGTCAAAGAAAGAGGACCCGGAACCAGCCAAATTGGCTGCATCGAGTGCGGAGATCAAACTGATTTTGCGGCTGGCGCTGTCCAATCACGAAAAGCTCATGGAACAGCGATTATTGCAGCGGTTTTCGAGCGAAGAGCTCTTCAAGATTGCCGCGCCGAAGACGATTCGAGAGACGGAAGCGGGCTACGGCGAGCTGGATTCGCACTTCCAGGAGTTGATGTAGCGGCACGCGCTTTTTTGAGCGCGAGTGCAATCCAGTATAATTAGGCACTGGACGGAAATTGAATAGTGGGTCAGTTCGAACTTTTGACTTTTTTGGTTCGGGGTTTCAGGCTAAATTCGCCTGAGAAGGAAGTTGTAAGTACAAACCCCGAGCCCCGGACTCGCGAGGTTGCGCCGAATGGCCGTACAGACCCGCGTCAAGACCAAGGTTGACGCCCCGAAGAACGACCGGCATGCAGGCCTGGGCCGGGACTCCCTCATCAAAATTTACCGGACGATGTACATGTCGCGGAAGCTGGACGACAAAGAGATCCAGTTGAAGCGGCAGAACAAGATTTTCTTCCAAATTTCGAGCGCCGGGCATGAAGCGGTGACGGCGGCTATGGGGTTGCTTCTTCGTCCCGGAGTGGATTGGTTGTATCCGTATTACCGCGACCGCGCGTTCTGTTTGATGGTGGGCGTGACGCCGCTGGAGATGCTTTTGCAGGCGGTGGGCGCAAAAGAAGACCCGAGCTCGGGCGGGCGGCAGATGCCGAGTCACTGGGGACA
>JACXTT010013081.1_pt1 | contig 10964 bp, 9 predicted proteins | sample 9270951 | NCBI WGS metagenome assembly JACXTT01 (sample SAMN15532306, study PRJNA645909) | rock metagenome | isolation source: weathered quartz diorite | place: Puerto Rico | collected 2017-06-21 | reverse complement strand
ACAGGCCGATGCGCCTCAGCATGAGCTGCCGCAGCAGTGCCGCCGATCAGACGCTGACAGTGCTGCTCGACGGCAAAGAGATCTACAGCAAAGCGCTCCCGGCAAATGCGGCGTTCACCGCGATCGAGGTGCCGCTGGGTGTGACATCGAAGGGTGAGCATGCGTTAACGCTGCGGTACAGCACCTCCGATTCGGCTGCCGAGTCGCGAGCGCTCTCGTTGCTCTTCGAACGCTTGCAGATACTCCCCGTTGCCGATAACGCTGCTGCTGCAAAAAATGAGAAAGTGACGCCGTAACAAGCCAGGATGCCTGGTGCGTCTCCAACGATAAATTCTGGGGTTACGCACGGTCGGGAGGGCGAGGCTCCTGCCGAGCCGGGAGCATCGGCGTCGGCGTTTTACACACGAAACGTGCCATCAGAGACGATCCCGGTAGCGATGTCCGCTAACGTTGTCAATCATGGTGGGTCACGCCGCGTCGCTTCGGCCCCGGTTGTTGCCGAATAGTCTGCCGATCTTGTCGAACAGTTGTCCCATGGCAATCGGCAGCTTGGCAAGAGGCAATCCCAGGTGACGCTGCAAGCTTCGTTCGAGTTCGTCGAGCTCCTGCCGATCCTCGCGGAGGGTACGTTCGAGCTCATCAATCATCTTCCGATCCTCGCGGAGGGTACGTTCGAGGTCGTCAATCACCTTCCGATCCTCCCGGAGGGTACGTTCGAGTTCGTCAATTACCTTCCGACCTTCCTGCAAGGCTCGATCAAGTTCGCCAATCACCTTCAGGCGCTCCCGCGCGGCTCGATCGAGTTCGTCAATCACTTTCAGGCGCGACTGCGCCGCTTCCGCGAAGAGCTTGGCGGCAGCGTCAAGCTGTCGGATTTGCGTTTCTTTCTCCCGCAGTTGGGCTCTCAAGTCATCGCATTTGCGGGACATCGCCAGGACAAGAAGCCAATCGTGGTGCTCGACAATGTGCCGAAAAAGGTTGGCGTTCTTGAAAAAGAAGATGTTCCCCCAGGTGTCGGCACGCGTGCCGTCAAGCGACGAGTACAGCGCGGCCGTCGCGTGGCCGTCGTGGCAGATCGCAATGAACGACTCGTACCCGCGTTGACACAGCAAAGCGATCATATCGGCCGCGGGCGACGGGCTTTTGCCAAGGGCATGGGCATCCCCCCAGAATTCGACGCTGATGACATCGCACTCCAGCGCAGAGGCTCCCTGCAGCACCGCGAGATCATGGCCTTCGGTGTCGATTTTCAAGAAGCCGATCTGTCGCGGAATTTCACCGCGCGCGACCAAGTCGTCCAGGCGCACCGTCGACACCGTGACGGTAGGTCCTTTCCTGTGCCATGGATCGTCGTTGATCTTCTCCAGACTGTGATGATACTCGTGCAACGAGCCGTCGAGGTTGAGCGCGAGATGGAATTCGCGCGTTCCCGTCTCGTTACTGGCGGCCTGCGGACGAACCACGAGGCCGGGCGCGCCGGCAAAACGGGCCGTTAACTCTTGCCGATTGGCTTCGAGAGGCTCGAAAGCGTCCACGGTCCAACCCGCGTTCAAGAACGGCTCCAGGGTTGTGCCATAGTGCGCCCCGACATCGATCATGTGCCTCGTCGGGACCAGCGAGGTAAGCAAGCGCGACAGGGCAATCTCGACCCATTGCAGGTCGGCAACCGGAGTCTCCTTGCCGGTGACACTTTCTAGATCGGTTGCTCGCCGTTCGGGAGGGCTGGAATCCGCCCCAACATCACCTTGCAGGGCAGGCGCCGCTACGACGTGTGCATTGACGCCATCGCGCTTACAACCGAGGAGCTTTTCGCATAGTTGAGCCGCCTCGTAAATGTTGGCGACGCCAAAGTCCGATGCATCGAGATAGAGGTATGGGCCACCATAGCGTTTGAATTGGTACCGCGGCGAACGAAGAGAAGCCGGAGGGCAATGGCCGAATTCGCCGTCGAACCAGCCGAGTAGGTTGGCGTCGTCCGCGAAGCTAAGTCGGAGAGCAGCGCGGAACCGGCGCCATTCGTCATCGTCGGCGAACCGAGCCTCGCGAATGCAGTTGGCGGCCAGTTGCTTGCGGTCGAGCCTGAAGGCTTGGTCGTGCGGAAAGAGCGCGTCACGGGCGTGCAGGAACGAATCAGCAACAGCGGCCGGCATGACCAGCACGTCCGGCGCTTGCGCATGAACGGCGTGCTTTGCCTGGCTGTTGAGTCGATGAAATTCCTCGGCAATCGGCGAGTTGCCATTCAGATAGATACACGCCACGCCGTTGCTTTGCCCTGACAGTCCATTAATCGTCATCGGGGCATCGACGGAAAAATACGACCCAGCCAGGTGTGCGAACGCAAAACAGCTGAAGATGTCTGGACTGCGGCTGCCAAAGACGCGGCCGGCCTTCGCACGCAATTCCGCGATCAGACCACGCTGGATCGCAGAACATTGGATCATCGGCAATTCGGTGTAAGAAATGCGCGCATTGGCGGCGTCCTGGATCATTCGGGCCGACTCGCGCCGGTGTATCGGGTAATAGTCATCCGTCTGCTTGAGCGGTATCATCAGAGCGTGCGGAGGTGCGTGGTCCTGGATCGGCAGGTCGGGCCAGTTATAGCAGACCGAATCCCAGCGCAACACCTTTGTGTCGAGCATGCGAATCAGGCGGTCGATTTCGGTGAGCGCATGCAGGAGTAGGCCATCGTCGTTGCCGACCAGCGTGACATATTCTCCGGTGGCATGCGCGACGGCGAAATCCCAGCTATCGGTCATGGCCAGGGGCCGATCGGTGCGGATGTATTTGATCCGCGCATCATTGAGGTCCTCGACGATGCGCTGGATCGGCGCCGCGCTGAAGTTGTCGGCGACAATGATTTCGAAGTCCCCGAAGTCTTGCGCGAGGCAAGTGCGCAACGTAAACGGCAGCGTGTGCGCCCGCTCACGCGTGGGAATAACAATGCTAAATCGTGGTGTCATACTCTGCAAGCTCCTAATTGTGATCCATTCACCAGTCGAGATTTTTTTCGTAGCCTGTCGCGATCAATAATTTACCGAATCGTTCCTTGAAGGCCCGTTTGACGCGGTCCGTGAAGTAAACGCGCCAGTCGCCGCTTACGCCTTTGCGTTCATGAGCGGTAACGTCCTCACAGCCCCGCTGACGGCCTCCGGTCAAGACCTCGAACCGATTAGCCAGCACCACCGCGCGGAGTCGCTTCAGGGTCACGGGCAACTCACACTCACGCAGCAACAGACGCTCGAATATGGCAAGGTCGTCTTGAAGCATATCCTCGTAGCGCGTGAGCGGCTCCCCGGCTGTCAGCCAGGATTCCTGGATCGCCGCGCAAAAGGGGAGCCAGTTGTGGAGCAAATCGAGCATTCCGGTGTCCAGATCGTTTTCTTGTAGCATTCCCCGCATGCTCGCCATTTTGTCGCCCAGGATTTTGTGGCTGACCTTCGTGGAGAAGTAAACGGAAACCAAAGTATCGCGCAGATCCCGAATGATCACAAAGCGGCGGTGGCTCCGCGGCGCGTCGACCTTCTCGAACTGCTCCTTGGTGACATATAGCGTGGGATAGACCTTCCCGGCTTGAATCTCCCATTTCAGGAACTGCTCCTGTAACTCACCGGCAGGAAGTACGAGGCGATCGTACACACAATGATGCAGAATTCGATTGACCCACTGCGATCCGGCCTTCCAATGCGTTATGTGAAACACGGTCGGTTCCGGGGAGGCAGCGAGTGCGGCCGGCGCTATCCCTTCCGATCGGTACTCCAGGAAATGCGGCTTCTGAAGGCCAGAAGATCCCGCGGCGTCGCCGGGAAGTCCTTGGCCCAACCGTTTCGTCGAGTGGGAAAACATGGTCTTTCTCCTTTTAGGTTACTTGCGGTAAGCGTGCGTATTTCCCCGCTGCCTCATGCAGCCTGACGCATACCGACGATTTTCTTGATCTCCCGGCAAACCTCATCGACCTGCCACTCCGTCAAAGAGAGCGCCGACGGCAAATTCAAACCCCACGGACTCAAGCGATAGCTCACTCGGTTGCGCTGTTGGGCGGCCAACGCCTGGGCCGATTCTGCAAACGCAGGCAAGGAACTAAGCGGGTAGAAGAACGGTCGGCAATCGATGGATCGCGCGGCTAACCGAGCAAGCATGTCTTCCTTGGTCTGGCCCAGGGGCGACGCGAGAATCAGGGTCGTCATCCAGTAGCTGTTCTTGGTTCCCGCCGGTTCCGCGTTCAGCGTCAATCCCTGAGCCTCGGCAAGTCGGCAGCGGTACCAGTCGAAAACCTGGCGTTTGCGGGCGACGAGTTCGTCGATGCGGTCAAGTTGTGCCAGACCGAGTGCCGCCTGCATGGCGCTCATCTTGTACTTGAAAGCGACTTCGGTGTTCCAGAATGCCCTGTCCCCCGGCGGCCGGCCGTGATCGCGCAGCGTGAGCACGCGATGGTGCAGCCCATCGTCATCAGTCACCAGCATGCCCCCTTCACCGGTCGTCAGCGTCTTCGATCCGTGAAAGCTGAACACGCCCACATCGCCGAGACTTCCTGCGCGCCGGCCGCGATACTCGGAGCCGATCGCCTCGGCGGCGTCCTCAATCACCGCAATTCCGTGCCGATCCGCGATCGCGCGAATTGCATCCATCTCTGGCATGCCGCCGTACAGATCAACTGGGATCACCGCTTTGGTCCGTGGCGTGACCGTCTCGGCAAACGCATCGGCCGACAAACACCATGTCCGAGGATCGACATCGGCAAATACCGGCGTCGCGCCGACATAGGTCACTGGCGCCGCCGAAGCTATCCACGTCAGGTCCGGCACGATCACTTCATCGCTCGGACCCACGCCCAGCGCCGCCAGCGCCAGATGCAGCGCCGAGGTACATGACGGCAATGCCACCGCGTGACGCTTGCCGAGATACGCGCTAAACGCTTGCTCGAAGCGCTGCACATGGACGCCTGCGCCGTCATACCAGCCGGTGGCCGCGGCATCGGCGACGCAGTCGATTTCCTTCTGCGTGATCCACGGTCCGGATATCGGAATTCGTTGCATGACTCAATCCTTGACGCAGCGAAGATAGCCATCGGGGGCAGCCGTGAACAGAAGCTTGTCCTGAATTTCCGTGTCGATTGCAAAGCGATCGTTCTCCGCGAGGAACGCGCGGACCGCCGACTTCGGGCTGTTGCCGGGCCGCCAGGGGCGATCCGCGAAACAGCGCGCCGGCATGTCCTCGATGACCGTATCGAAGACGATGAGATAACTTCCTCGGCCCACCAGCGGCGCATACTGGCGCAACTCGCTCAGTACGTGATCGTGGGTATGGTTCGAGTCGAGGATCACCAGCACGCGATCTTTCCCGATGGTGGCCTGGCGCGCCTGGGCCACGATCTGGGCATCGATCGACGAGCCTTGCAGCAGCGTAATTCGCTTGGCCAGCGGGTGGCGTTCGATCTCGCGGCGGTTGTGTTCGCGAATGTCGATGTCGATGCCGAGGACCTCGCCCGCGCCAAGCAATTCCAGCAGTGAGGCGTGGAAGATCAGCGAGCCGCCGTGGGCAACGCCGGTCTCGATTACCAGGTCCGGCTTCACGCTCCAGATCAATTCTTGCAGGGCGACGAGGTCCTGCGGGAGCTGGATGATGGGCCTGCCCAGCCAGGTGAAGTTATAGGCGTAACGGTACTGGGCCATCTTTTCGATGGTCTGCGCTTGAAGTCTCTTGACGTCAACATCCGCCTCCATGGCGCGGATGAGTTCGGATGTGTTTGGGATCAATCGGTTCATAGTATGTTTCCTCACAATCCCGTGCCGCGGCGCGATGGTTATGCCGCAACCGGCTCGACAGCCGGTGCATACTGTGCCGCGTTGCCTGCCGGATGCCACGAGGGCCAATCCAGATTCCCGTCGCCTTTGGAGACATGGATCAGCGACATATCGTCTACGCAACCGACGCCACCTGCTTCCTCGACAAGCCGTCTGCCGAAAAAGAGAAATCCCGGTATCTCGACCTCCGCCGCCCACGGTTGAAACAGGTGCGGCAGCCGAAGATCAGGTTCTTCCAGCGTGTTGAAGCCACCGGCGGCAACAAAGCCGGCGACAAAATGCTCGCTCATGCCGAATACGTCGGCAAAGGCGCACGCCCGCTCCCTGCCATGAGCGAATACCGCCTCCGCCAGCCGCGCAGCATGCGCCGCCGCGGCCAGAAACTCCAGTACGCGCAGCACTCGGCCTGGCCGGCCGGACACTTCCTCCACACGCGTCACGGCGACGCCGGTCGGCGCGTTTGGTTCGCCGATCCAGACAAATTCGTATCGATGGCAGGGGTGTTCTTCGTAGCGCCAACGCAAATACGCACTGCTGCGATCGAACGACAGGCTTGCGGAAAGCACGGCACGCGCCAGCGACGACGCCCCGGGCGGCGCCTGCCGGGTAACGCAGAAGTTTCCGGTGGGCGCCGGGCGCACGCTTCGCGCCCGCGCCCGACGAATCGCGACTTCGGTCGCATCGATGGCCAGTCCGATCACGGCATCCGCGTCGAGCACGGCAAGCCAACGACTACAATGATCGAAATAGCGAAACCCGAGCTTTCGAAAGATCGGCAGGGAATCCGGCCTCGGACCGCGCGTGAAGACGAAGTCAAAGTGTTCGGTAAAATGCTTCAGAACTTGCGTGCCGATGCCACGGCCGCGCGCTTCCGGGGGCGACAGCCAGGTGATCAGATGGACCCCCCGCAACGGACGGCCGCGATAGGAACATCGGCCCGGCACGGCGCCGAAATAGGACAACAGCCCGCCGCGGTCATCCATCGCCACCACGCTCTGGTCGCCGCCGACAGCCGCACTATCCGGCGCCGCTTCGAACTGCCAGCGGTAGAAGTCCGCATTTAAAACCAGACAGTGGCTGCGCCAGTAATACTTCCGGTGCAGGTCGAGCACCGCCTGGCGATCGTCAGGCTGAATCGTTCGTATTAGGATCGGTGCGTTCATGGATCATCCCCTCACGCAGCAAGCTTGGCCTGGCCAAGGCAAGGCAAGTTTCGGTCCGCCGCGGAGACGATGCGCTCGCGACACTCTGGCCAAGCGATCGCCAGCGCCGGATCGTTCCAGCGCACGCCGCGTACCGCCTCGGCGTGATACTCCTGCGACATCTGGTAGAACATTTCCGCCCCCTCGGTCAGTGTCTGGAAACCATGGGCGAAGCCTTCCGGAATGTACAGCATGCGCCGGTTTTCCGCCGTCAACTCGAGCGCGGTCCAATTACCATAGTGCGGCGATTGCGGCCGCAGATCGACAATCACGTCCCAGATCGCCCCCATCGTGCAGCGCACCAGCTTTGCCTCCTCCCACGGAGCGGCCTGGTAGTGCAGGCCGCGCAACGTGCCGCTCCGCGCGTTGAAGGAGATATTGCACTGCACCCAGTCGCAAGCAATGCCGTGGTCCTCGAACTCGCGCTGGCACCAGCTTCGCGCGAAGAAGCCTCGCTCATCCTCCTTGCGCTCCGGGTCGATGAGGTAGGCGCCACCGAGAGTAAGCTTCTCGAATCGCATCTCTAGCATCCTCACGCGACCTTGACCTCGGGCACGGGGCAGATGAAAGTGCCGCCGCGCTGCCGATACTCCGCCTGCTGACGCAGAATCTCGTCGGCGAAGTTCCAGGTCAGCAGCAGGACATAATCAGGCATTGCCTCCAGCAACTCTTCCGGCGCGTGAATCCGCAGGTGGGTGCCGGGCGTGTAACGCCCCTGCTTGACGTGGCTGCGGTCAACGACGAAATCGAGAATGTCGCGGCCGATGCCGAAGTAGTTGAGCAGTGTGCTCCCCTTGGCGGAGGCGCCGTATGCCGCCAGCCTTTTGCCGCGCGACTTCAAGTCGCCGAGCAATCCGCACAGAGTCGTTTTGAGAGCGTGAACGCGTGTGCCGAAGGTTTCATAAAACGCGGCGCGATCGACGCCCCAGTTTGCTTCTGCCTGCAATAGTTCCTGAACGCGTCCCGCGGGCGTCGCCTTGCTTTCTGCTGGCTGGGCGTACAGGCGAATTGAGCCGCCATGGATTCCCAGCCGTTCCGCATCCCGGACGATGAGCCCGTGCCGGTTGAACAGCTGGACCAGGGCGGTCAGCGAGAAGTAGCACAGGTGCTCGTGATAGATCGTGTCAAACTCGACGTGATCCACCAGGTCCTTGACATAGGGAACTTCGATGATCGCCGTGCCGTCTTCCTTGAGTACGGTGCGGATGCCGCGGACGAAGCCGTTCAGGTCCGCGACATGGGCGAGGACGTTGTGGGCATGAAAGACGTCGGCCCGATGGCCTGCGGCACGCAGTCGCTGGGCCAGAGCCTCGGAGAAGAAGTCGCAACGTGTGTCGATGCCGTGGCGCTGCCGGGCGACATGGGCGATATTGCATGCCGGCTCGATGCCGAGTACCGGCACGCCGGCTTGCTGATAGTGTTGCAGCAGGTAGCCGTCGTTGCTGGCTGCCTCGATCACCAAACTGTTCTGGCCGAGTTGGCGCGCGGCGATCAGTTGCTGCGCCAGGGTGCGGGCGTGATTCAGCATCGTGTCGGAGAACGATGAGAAGTACACGTAATCGCGGAACAGCTCCTCGGGCGGTACCGTTTCGAGGATTTGTACCAAGGTACAATGCGGACAGAACGCCAACTCCAGCGGATAGGTTTGCTCCGGACGCCCCAGCTGATCCGCGTTCAATAGTGCATTCGCGAGCGGTGTGTGCCCCATGTCAAGGATGGTGCGCAAACCTGCCCGGCCGCACGATCGGCATACGGTTGACTTCATGCGGCCCTCCCCAGCGCACCATGGACTTCGCCCAAAAAGCTCCGGTACCACGCCACGGTGCGCCGCAGCCCTTCGTCCAACGTGAATCGAGGTCGCCAGCCCAGGTTGCGCCGTGCCTTGTCGGCACTCAAGTACTTCCGGCGGATTTCGTTGCTGGCGTGGTTACGCACGTCCGGTTGCAACGTGGATTCCATGATGTCAAGGATGCGTTGCACCAGTTCCAGCACGGTCACCTGAAGTTCGTTGGAGAAGTTGAAGGCATGGCCGCGCAGACTCGGGTCATGGGCCAGTGCTTCCGCCAGAAGCAGGTATGCGGCGGCGCCGTCCTCGACGTAGAAGTAATCACGCACATAGTGTCCGTCGGAACGAATGACGGGACATTGTCCGCGTAAAACCGAGCGGATGGCGCCGGGGACAAGGCGATTCCAGTTGAGATCGCCGCCGCCATAAAAATTGCCGCAGCGCGTGATGACAACGGGCAGCGCATAGGTAGCAGCGTATGATTGACCGATCAGGTCCGCACACGACTTGCTCACGTCATAAGGGTAACGCCCCTGCAGCGGCGCCGCCTCGTCGTAGGGGAGCGTGTCGTGAGAGCCGTACGCCTTATCCGACGACGCCAGCACGATTTGCTTGACGGCGGGGCTCCGCCGACAGGCCTCGAGCAGCGACCACGTGCCTGCGATGTTGCTTTCGAAAGTCGAGACGGGATTGCGATTGGCGATCGGCACGATGGTCTGGGCGGCCAGATGAAGGACGGTATCGATTTCGTACTCGCCAAGGGCGCGCTCCAGGACCGCCTGGTCGCGCACGTCGCCGCGCACCGCCTTGACGCGATCGAGCAAGCCGCTCTGGGCCAGTTCGGCTTGCGGCACCCAGTCGCGCAGAAGGCAGACGACGTCAGCGCCCGCGGCCAGGAGCGTGCGCACGACCCAGGCGCCGACCAGACCGGCGCCGCCGGTGACCAAGGTGGGGCGATCGAGCCAGAAATTGCTCATGCCGCCGCCTTCCAGGGCGCCTGCCCTTGTTGCCAGAGGGTCTCCAGAAGTTTCTTGTCGCGAAGGGTATCCATGCACTGCCAAAAGCCCTCGTGCCGATATGCCGCCAGTTGTCGCTCGGCTGCAAGTCGCTCCAGCACGTCGGCTTCCAGGCTGCTGTGATCTCCGTCGATGAATCGAAAGACCTCCGGTTCGCAAACGAGGAAGCCGCCGTTGATCCAACCTTCCCCGATTTGCGGCTTTTCGGTGAACTGGCCGACCAGGTCGCCGTCGAAGACGAGGCAGCCGAAGCGTGCGGGTGGCCGAACAGCGGTTACCGTTGCGATGCGTCCGCGGGAACGGTGAAAGCGCAGGAGGTCGCGGAGGTTGATGTCGGAGACGCCGTCGCCGTAGGTGATCATGAACGTGCCGTCGCGGAGCGATGCTTCAAGGCGTTTCAGTCGGCCCCCGGTGTGGGTGTTGATGCCCGTGTCGATCAGGTGGACGATCCATTCCTCGCATTGCTTGGCGTGGGTCTCCATTTTGCCGTTCTTCAAATCGATCGACATGCTGCCGGTGAGTCCGTAGTAATCGACGAAGTAGCGTTTAATGACTTCGCTCTTGTATCCGAGGGCGATGAGGAATTCATTGTGCCCGAAGCAGCTGTAGTGTTTCATGATGTGCCACAAGATAGGTCGGCCGCCGATTTCGACCATGGGCTTGGGTCGAACTTCGGTTTCCTCGGCGAGTCGAGTGCCGAGACCGCCGGCAAGTAGAACGGTTTTCATTCCAGCACCTCGAAATTGCGCATGGCTCGCGACTTTGCCTGCTTGCCCATTGCTCCCTGATTGATCCAGGCGTACGCCGCGGACGATAGGCGGATTCCAGGAATTATTCAAGCCCGCTTGCGGCCTGGGGTGTCCGGTCCGATTTAGGCACAAAGATCAAGGTCCGTTGAGATACCCCCTTTTCCAGTTGGCAAACTGCACACACCCGACCCATAACTTACCGTCTACACAAGAGTTGCGATGTTGCCCCAGTTTGCCAACTAAACGCCTTCCACGCTTGTTCCTAGTGCGTCGTCCAGGCTAAATCTTCGAGCAGGGAGGTCGGGAGGGCGAGGCCTACCCTGTGCACAACTGCCACTTTTGCTAACCCGTTGCGAGCAGCTGAGTTGCGGCAACGGCGGTACTACGAGGCGCGATGTTTTCGGCTTGGG
>JACXTT010013080.1_pt1 | contig 10964 bp, 9 predicted proteins | sample 9270951 | NCBI WGS metagenome assembly JACXTT01 (sample SAMN15532306, study PRJNA645909) | rock metagenome | isolation source: weathered quartz diorite | place: Puerto Rico | collected 2017-06-21 | reverse complement strand
GAGCGCCGCGGCGGCGAAGCACAGGACCCGCACAGACCGGACCGTACCGAACGCGCGGCGCCGTGCGGGGGCGCGTCGCGCTTTGCCATGATGCATGGAACCGACGGGAGGCCACAAGCATGAGTGCGTTGGGAGTCGAAGGGCTGCGAGCCGAGCGCGACGCGATCCTCGAAATTGGGAAGAGCCTGAGTGCGGACGAATGGAACGCGCCGTCCGACTGCGACGGCTGGGCGGTGCGCGACGTCGTCGCGCACATGGCGAGCGTCCTGCACGGCGTCGTCGACCCGTCGGTGATGCCCGATCTGAGCGGCGGTACCGAGCAGGCGATGGAGCTCCCGGTCGCGGACCGGCGCTCGTGGTCGATTGACGAAGTCCTCGCGGAGTACGAGACGTACAGCGGGCAGATCGCCGACCTGAGCGCAACGCTCCAGGACCCGCCGATGTCGGACACGCTGCTGCCGATGGGCGACCTCGGCACGCACCCGATGTCGATGACGCCCGGCATCTTCCTGTTCGACGGCTACTGCCATCTCCGCAACGACATCCTGAAGCCCAACGGGCCGATCGACCGCCCGGAGCCGCCGCGCGACGAGAAGCGGTTGCGTCCGACGCTCGAGTGGATGGTTGCCGGGCTGCCGTGGATGTGCGCGTCGCAGCTGGCGTTCGTCGACCGCCCGATCGTGCTCGAGGTCACCGGCGTGGGCGGCGGCACGTGGACGATCGGGCCCGGCGGCGACGACGGCCGCGTGCTCGTGAGCGAGGGCGCGACCGGCGACGCGGCCGCGACCGTTACGACCGACAGCCACGACTTCGTGATCTGGGGCACGAAGCGCCGTCCGTGGCGTGACCTCGCCCAGGTTTCGGGCGACACGGGTTACGCCGAGCGCGTGCTCGACGGCATCAAGATCATCTGACGCCCAACCCCGCACCGGTGCCCGTCCCGACGCGCGCAGCGCCCGCGCGCGAGCCGGCGCGGCTGACGTACCGCCCCTATCTCGACGGGCTGCGCTGCCTCGCGGTCTACCTCGTCGTCGCGTTCCACGCGGGCCTCCACCGCTTCTCGGGCGGCTTCATCGGCGTCGACGTGTTCTTCGTGCTGTCGGGCTACCTGATGACGCGCATCCTCGTGCGCGAGCTCGTGCAGAAGCGGCGCGTCGGCTTCCGGCACTTCTACGCGCGGCGGTTCCGTCGCATCCTCCCGGCCGCGGCCGCGACGCTCCTCATCAGCGCGTTCGTGTACGGAATCGTCGCCACACCCTTCGAGGGGCTGCAGGCTGCCGGTGACTACCGCTCGGCGTTCCTCTACTACGCCAACTGGCACTTCCTCGCGCAGTCGACCAACTACTTCGCGCCCAGCGTCGATGCCAGCCCGGTGCTCCACTTCTGGTCGCTCGCGGTCGAGGAGCAGTTCTATCTCGCGTGGCCCCTGGTCCTCACCGGGCTGTTCTTCGTCGCGCGGCAGGCCCGAAGGTGGCAATGGTGGACCTTGCGGGTGTTGCTGGCCGTGCTCGTCATTGCGTCGGCCGGCGCCGCGCTGCACTACGCGGCCGAGAACCTCGACCGCGCGTACTACGGCACCGACACTCGCATCTACCAGTTGCTGGCCGGCGGCATCATCGCGATCACGCCGCAGCTGGTGACGCGGGGCCGCCGGTTCGGCGTCGGCGCGCAGATCCTCGCGCTGGCGGCGCTCGTCGCGGTGTTCGCGCTGGGCACGTCGGCGTTCACCCTGTCGCCGATCACCCGGGGCATCGCCGTCGTTGCCTGCACCGCGGTGTTGATCGTCGCGTTGGAGTGTGCGCCGCGTGGTCTCGCGGGCTTCGCGCTGTCCGATTCACGGATCGCGTACCTCGGGCGCATCTCGTACGGGACGTACCTCTGGCACTGGCCGATCATCGTGGTCTTGACGCGCAAGATCGATCCGGGCGGCGGCTTGTTCGTGATCGTCACGCTGCTGTCGACCGCACTCGCGGCGATCAGCTTCCACCTGCTGGAACACCCGATCCGCCGGTCGCCCGTACTCGACGGGCTCGACCGGCGCGTCATCACGGCCGCGCTGACGTTCAGCATCGTCGCGGGCATTCTCATCGCGCCCGCGCTGCGCGCGTTCACCGGTTCGACACCCGACATCTCGCGCCTGTCGGTGACGGTGCCGACGCTCCACACCGGTTCGAGCAAGCTGCTCGACTGGGTGAAGGCCAACCACGACATCCCGAGCACGCCGAGCTGCGAAAAGCCCTGGCCGGTGTCGAGGTGCGTGGTCGTGCACGGCAAGGGCAAGCGAGTGCTCTTGATGGGCGACAGCGTCGCCCGCATGTGGATCCCCACGTTGACCGCGATTGCACAACGCCAGGGTTGGACGCTCGCGATCCTGACCTCGCCGGGCTGCCCGTGGTGGGTGGAGGGCGACCCCCAGGCGGGGAACTCGTGCGCCAAGTTGCGCACCGACTGGTTCGATCGGATCGTCCCCGCTTTCGATCCGGACATCGGGTTCCTCGGTAACCGCGCGCTCGACGGGCCGGGCAACCCGTTCTGGGTCACCGGGCCGCGTTAAGGGCCGACGGCCACCCGGATCTACACCGGCGAGCACGCGAACACGGTGACCGGCGACAGCGCAGCCGGCGAGGCCGTCGTCGCCCGCCAGGCGGAGACGAGCGTCGCGGCGCTCCGGCGACCGGGACGCGAGCTGGTGATCCTGGAGCCGGCGCCCATCGCGGCCGACGTGTCCTTCGATCCCTTGAACTGCATCTCGACCGGGAGCGCGAACTGCGCGTTCAGTGTGAGCACCGAACCGACCCCGTCGGTCGCGAGGTTCCGCACGTTGGCGAAGGCGCCCGACGTCTGGTCGCTCGACCTCGACCGGCTCGTGTGCCCGCGCTTCCCGCGCTGCGACCCGGTCGTGAACGACATCATCGTGCGCCGCGACCACACGCACATCACCGGCACCTACGCCGGCGCGCTCGCGGACGCGTTCGAGGAGCGCCTCCGTTCCGAAGGAATCCTGTCCGGACGAGGCTGAGAGCCCGTCAGCCGCCCGAGACGTCCTGCACGCGCTGCTTGCCCGCGGCGATCCACGGCATCATCCCGCGCAACTCGGCGCCGACCTCTTCGATCGGGTGCTTGGCCGCAGCTTCGCGCATCTTGTTGAAGTTGGGCCGGCCGTTCTCGTTCTCCGCGATCCACTCCTTGGCGAACGCGCCCGACTTGATCTCGCCGAGGATCTTCTTCATCTCCTGCTTGGTCGCGGGCGTGACGACGCGCGGCCCGCGCGACATCTCGCCGTACTCGGCCGTGTCGGAGATCGAGTAGTTCATGGCGGCAATGCCGCCCTCGTAGATGAGGTCGACGATGAGCTTCACCTCGTGCAGCGTCTCGAAGTACGCCGACTCGGGCTGGTAGCCCGCCTCGACCAGCGTCTCGTACCCGTTGCGGATGAGCTCGACAAGGCCCCCGCAGAGCACGACCTGCTCGCCAAACAGGTCGGTCTCGGTCTCCTCTTCGAACGTCGTGTCGAGAACGCCGGCGCGTGTTCCGCCGATCGCCTTGGCGTACGCGAGCGCGGTCTGCTTGGCCTTGCCGGTCGCGTCGTTGGCGACCGCGACGAGGCACGGCACGCCGCCGCCTTCGTCGTAGGTGCGGCGCACGAGGTGACCGGGACCCTTCGGAGCGATCATCCACACGTCGATGCCGGGTGGCGGCGAGACCTGGCCGAAGTGGATGTTGAAGCCGTGCGCGAAGGCCAGGGAGTTGCCGTCGACGAGGTTGGGCGCGATGTCGTTCTCGTAGACCTTCTTCTGCTCCGTGTCGGGGAGCAGCACCATCACGATGTCGGCCTCGCGCACCGCGTCGGCGGTCGGGAGCACGCGCAGGCCGGCGGCTTCCGCTTTGGCCTTCGACGCGGACCCCTCGCGGAGCCCGACGACCACGTCGATGCCGGAGTCCTTGAGGTTCAGCGCGTGCGCGTGGCCCTGCGAGCCGTAGCCGAGGATGGCCACGCGCTTGTCGGCGATGAGGCCGGTGTCGGCGTCGTTGTCGTAGTACACGGTGGCAGGCATCGAGCGTTCTCCCAGGTCAAGGGGGCTGTATGGGCGATGCGTCGCAAACCCACACACATTGTGGGTCAGCGACGCAGCCGGGGAAAATCAGGCGCGGGCGGTCTTGACGGCCCGGAGGCGGACCGGCTGGCGCGCCACGCGGGCGAGCGCGATGCGGCCGGTGCGTTGCAACTCGACGATGCCGAACGGCTTGGCGAGGTCGCTGAACGCGTCGAGCTTCTCCGACTCGCCCGCGACCATGATCGTGAGCGCCTCGAACCCGACGTCGACGATCTTCCCGTCGAAGATCGACGCCAGCTCGGTCACCTGCGCACGCACCTCCGCGGTCGCCTGCACCGTGAGCATCATCAGCTCGCGCTCGACGCCGTCGCCGGGCGCGATCTCGGTGATCTTGAGCACGGGGATCAGCTTGTTGAGCTGCTTGACGACCTGTTCGAGCGGCGCCGACTCGGCGTCGACCACGATCGTCATGCGGCTGATGCGCTCGTCGTCGGTCGGGCTGACCGCGAGCGAGAAGATGTTGAACGCGCGTCGCGAGAACAGGCCGGCGACGCGCGACAGCACGCCCGGCTTGTTCTCGACCGTGACGGTGAGAATGTGATGGCCGGCCGCCACGATCACCGACCCCCTTCGCCGAACTCGGGGCCGAGGATGATGTTGTCGTTCGACCCACCCGCGGGCACCATCGGGTACACCTTCTCGCGCCAGTCGGTGCGGAAGTCGATCACGACCGGACGGTCGTCGATCTCGTTCGCCTTCTCGATCGTCGTGACGACGTCGTCGGCGGTGTCGACGCGCATGCCGACGCAGCCCATCGCCTCCGCCCACTTCACGTAGTCGGGGAGATCGGGCGACAGGTAGACCTCGCTGTAGCGCTCCTCGTAGAAGAGCTCCTGCCACTGCCGCACCATCCCGAGGTACGCGTTGTTGAGGATCGCGATCTTCACCGGAATGCGCTCCGAGCTGGCTGTCACGAGCTCCTGCGCGGTCATCTGGAAGCAGCCGTCGCCGTCGATGGCCCACACCATGCGATCGGGCCGGCCGACCTTCGCACCGACCGCGGCCGGCACCGCGTAGCCCATGGTGCCGAGGCCGCCCGAGTTGACCCACGTGCGCGGCTCGCGGAACTCCCACAGCTGGCTCGCCCACATCTGGTGCTGGCCGACGCCGGCCACGAGGATGCAGTCGTCGGGTGTCGCCGCCCGCAGCGCCTCCACGACGAACTGCGGCTTCAGCGGTCCGCCCTCGAGCTGCTGGTACTTCAACGGATACGTCTCCTGCCAGCCCCGCAACTCGTCGATCCACGCCGTCACGTCGGGCGCGCCGTGCTTCATGTGCTCGCCTCTCACCGCCTTGCTCAGCTCGGCGATGACGTTCTTGGCGTCGCCGACGATCGGCACGTCGGGCTTGCGCACCTTGCCCAGCTCGGCCGGATCGATGTCGACATGGATGACCTTGGCGTTCTGCGCGAAGCAGCTGGGGTCACCGGTGACGCGGTCGTCGAAGCGGGCACCCAGGTTGATCAGCAGGTCGGCCTTCTGCATCGACGTGACCGCGGTGTAGTTGCCGTGCATGCCGGGCATACCGAGGCACAGCGGGTGCGCGTCGGGGAAGCAACCGCGCCCCATCAGCGTGGTCGTGACCGGGAGGTTCCCGAGCTCGGCCAGCTCGACGAGCTCCGCCGTCGCGTTCGCCTTCAGGATGCCGCCGCCCGCGAGGATCACCGGCCGACTCGCCTGCTGGATGAGCCGCGCCGCGTCCTTGATCTGCTTGGGGTGGCCCTTGACCGTCGGCTTGTAGCCGGGCAGGTCGATCTTCTCCGGCCAGTACCACTCCATCGTCTGGTTCGCGACGTCCTTGGGGAAGTCGACCAGCACCGGGCCGGGTCGGCCGGTCGTCGCGACGTGGAACGCCTCGCGGATGACGCGCGGGATGTCGTTGGGGTCGGAGATCAGCCAGTTGTGCTTGGTGATCGGCATCGTGATGCCGACCGTGTCCGCTTCCTGGAAGGCGTCGGTGCCGATGACCCTGTACGCGACCTGACCGGTGATCACGACCATCGGGATCGAGTCCATGTACGCGTCGCAGAGCGGCGTGACGATGTTGGTCGCCGCCGGTCCGCTGGTGACCATCGCGACGCCGGGCCGGCCGGTCGCGTGCGCGTACCCCGACGCCATGTGCCCGGCGCCCTGCTCGTGGCGCACGAGGATGTGGCGGATCGACGAGTCGATCAGCGGGTCGTAGACAGGGAGGATCGCCCCACCCGGGAGGCCGAACATGACCTCCACGCCTTCCATCTCGAGGCTCTTGATGAGGGCTTGGGCTCCGGTCAGCTTCATGATTCCTCTTCGGCTGGTTCCGCTGATTCGGCAGCGGGCGTGAAAAACCCCTCGCCTGCCGGCGAGGGGCGGAAGAGCGCACGGGCGCGTCGGGGCGGCCGTGCGCTACGTAACTACGAGAATTCGGCCGAGGCAGTCGGTCACGAACGACATCGCAGTCACCCTACCACGGGTGTCCATGTCCTCGGCAAGCGTGTCGTCGCCCGTCCGGCCTCTTCGGTGACACTTCTCCCGCGGGGAACGGAGCGCAAACGGTCAACGGTCGCGTCACCGCGTCGAGCTCGGACGTCAGCGGCCGTAGTCGTCGTCGAGGCGTTCGATGTCGTCCTCGCCGAAGTAGGAGCCGTGCTGCACCTCGATGAACACGAGCGGTTCGGAGCCCTTGTTCGCGATGCGGTGCGCGGCGCCCATCGGGATGTCGATGGCCTCGCCCGTCGCGACCACGTGTTCCACGCCGTCGAGCGTGACGAGCGCGTCGCCGGCGACGACGAACCAGTGCTCGGATCGCCGGGCGTGACGCTGATAGCTGAGTCGGTGGCCGGGCTCGACGGTGATGCGCTTCACCTTGTGCGAAGGCTCGTCGGACAGCACCTCGTACCGCCCCCAGGGCCGGACGTCGACTTCCATCCGAGAACGCTAACCGGCGCGTGGCGCTACCGGTCGCCCGGGACGTCCTCCAGCTTCGTGAGGTAACGCCAATCCCCTTCGGGAGGGATCGTCGGATCGAACGACACGAGCCCGAACGTGTCGTCGGCGTCGTACTTGCCCGCATGGACCGAGCCGTAGAACGACTGCATCACCGGGATGCTGCCGAAATGGTCGACGACGTTCCGCCAGTTGTCGTTGTTCAGGTAGTGGCCGACCCGGTCGCCGATCTGCTTGAACATCGTGAGCTCCGCGCACGCATCGGTGATCGAGCCGGTGATGTCGAGCGTGTGGTTGTTCGGGCCCGGGATCACCGCCTCTTCGTTCGGCGCCTTCTTGTGGAAGTACTTCTCGTACACGGCCGCGCACGTCTTCCAGTTCTGGCTCTGGTCGTACAGCTTCGAGTTCGGACCGGACGCCGTGATGATCCCTTGGTACGGGTTGGGCCGGACGCCCGCTTTCTGCAGGTTCTGGCCGTAGGTGACGACGGTGTTGTTGTCGGCCAGGAGTTGCACGCCCGGCATGCGCTTGACGAGGTCCGGTACGAACTGCTGCGCCGACACCTGCAAGCCCGAGAGGAACACCGTGTTCACCCCTTCGGTCTTCCACTTCTCGATGAAGCTCATCAACTGCGCCGAGGCCGCGGTCGTGTCCGAACCCGCGATGTTGAGGATCGCGGTCGTGCCGAGGTTCACGCCCATCTTCCTCAGTCCCGGCACCAGCACGGTGTTCACCGACTTCTGCGTCGTCGCCTCGCCGAGCACCGCGACCTTCTTGCCCGCGAGCGTGTGCTCCTGCTGCAGCAGCTGCAGCAGGATCGAAACGAGCCGTTCCTGTCGCGCGCCGAATCCCAGGATCATGCCGCCGGGTGCCGAGTTGATGATCGCGTCCGTGAGGTCGATCGTGATCAGCACGGTGTTGTGCTGCTTCGCGATGCACGGCTGCGCCTGACCCGTGAGGTCGACGAAGTCGCCGATCACCGCGAACACCTGGTCGTCCTCGGTGAACTGCGTGCACAGCGCGAGCGCCGGAGCGGGCACGATGGGGCAGAACGTGTGGTACACGGGCACGAGCTTCCGACCGGCGACGCCGCCCTCGGCATTGAGGTCGGCGATGAATGCGTCGTAGACCTTGTACTCGTCGATGCGCGTCGTCTGGATGTACGGCGCGATGCATTTGAAGTCGACGAGCGCGACGCCGATCTTGATCGTCTTGTCGGTGACGCCGGTGCCGATCGCCTTCGAGATCGGCGCGTTGCTTCCCGAAGATCCCGACGGGGCGTTCGTCGCCGGCGTCGGGGACTTCGTGCCGCTGCCACACGCGGCGAGCACGAGTGAGATCGCAAGAGCCAACGCGACCGCCATGCGCTGATGCCGTCCGATCACGAGCGTCCCCTCTCGTGTGGTCGGCGGAACACTACGGGTCGCGTCAGTGCTGGTGCACGCGGCACGAGAACGTCGTGCGACCGGCGATGCGGCGGCGTTCGAGCGCGCCGCCGTCGCGCGGGCACGGGACATCGAGGTCGCGTGGAAGGTCGCCGGTGTGCGAACCGCCGCGCTTGCCCAGGACGCGCAGCGCGGTGCGGATCGCCCGTTGCAGCGTCCGCCGCTCGTCGGGTGTCACGTCGACGGCCAGGCGTGCGGGATCGATGCCGGCCCGCCAGCACACTTCGTCGACGAGCAGATTGCCCAGCCCGGCGATCCGGTGCTGGTCCATGAGCACCGCCTTCACCGGCGCCGTCCTGGTGCCCAGCGCGCGGTCGACCTGACGGACGGTCAGCGCGAGCGCGTCGGGCCCGAGGCGCGTCTCGTCGGGATCGAGCTCCACCGCGCCCAGCCGCCGCGGGTCACGGAGCATGAAGGTGCCGCCGTCGGCGAAGTGCACGCCGAACCGGTGCCACCGGGCGACGGCGCGATTGCTCGCGTACACGAGCGGATCGCCGGCTTCCTCGCCGTCGACGATGACGCGACCGCTCATCCCGAGGTGTACACCGATGCGCGCCGACGGCGTCGACGTGTCGAGCACGATCTGCTTGCCGATGCGCCGCGCCGCCGTGAACGAGGCGCCGATCAGTGCGTGCCGGAGCGCAGCCGCCGTCGTGCCCCGCTTCAGGAACCACGCATCGGGTGCGTGTACGCGCGCGATCTCCCGATCGAGCGCGCGCGCCGCGAGGACCCCGCGCGCCGCCTCGACCTCCAGGATCTCCGGCACGTGCTTGCTGGTCGCGCTCGCTACGGCGCAGGGTACCTGCGCCGCGGACGCTCTCCGCTCCGGCCAGCTCGCTTGCTTCGCTCGCTCACGGCCTCGTGCAACGCCGAATCGGAAGCCATCACGTGTTGGTGATCGCGCCGGTCTCGGCGCCCTGCGCGAGGCGCGCGTACTTGGCGAGGAACCCGCTGGTGTACCGCGGCTCGGGCAGCTTCCAGTTCTTCTCGCGCCGCGCGAGCTCGGCGGGCTCGACCATCAGATCGATGGTGTGCGCCTCGGCGTCGATCACGATGCGGTCGCCGTCGGCGACCAGCGCGATCGGTCCGCCGTCGACCGCTTCGGGCGCGATGTGCCCGACGCAGAAGCCCTGGGTGCCACCCGAGAACCGGCCGTCGGTCACGAGCGCGGCGTCGTCACCCCGGCCCGCACCGTCCTCCGCCCCGGTGATCGCCAGCATCTCCCGCATGCCCGGCCCGCCCTTGGGGCCTTCGTACCGGATCACGACGACGTCGCCCGCCTTGATGCTGCCCGCGAGGATCTCGTCCATCGCCGCATCTTCGCCGTCGAAGACGCGCGCCGTTCCCTCGAAGCGGAGCTCGTCGATGCCGGCGACCTTGACCACCGCGCCCTTGGGCGCGAGCGACCCTCGAAGGATCGCGATGCCGCCCTGCGCGTGAATCGGATTCGAGAGCGGGTGCACGACGGAGCCGTCGGGCGCGGGTGGGTCGAGCTCGGCGAGGTTCTCGGCCAGCGTGCGGCCGGTAACCGTGAGGCAATCGCCGTGGAGCAGGCCTGCGTCGAGCAGCTGCTTCATCACGACCTGCACGCCGCCGACGCGATCGAGGTCGTACATGTGGTACTTGCCGTGCGGCTTCATGTCGGCGACGTGCGCAACGCGCGCGCCGACGCGGTTGAAGTCGTCGAGCTCGAGCTCCACGCGCGCCTCGTTGGCGATCGCGAGCAGGTGCAGCACCGCGTTGGTCGAGCCGCCGAGCGCCATCACGACCGCGATCGCGTTCTCGAACGCTTCCTTCGTCATGATCTGACGCGGCCGCAGGTCGAGCTCGAGCAGCCGCATGACGGCGACACCCGAGTCATACGCGTAGTCGTCGCGCCGCCGGTCGACCGCGGGCGGCGAGGCGCTGCCCGGCAGGGCCATGCCGATGGCCTCGCTCACCGACGCCATCGTGTTGGCGGTGAACATGCCGGCGCAGGAACCTTCGGTCGGGCAGGCGCGCCGCTCGATCTCGCCCAACTCGTTCTCGGTGATCGTGCCGGCCGCGCACGCGCCCACGGCCTCGAACACGCTCACGATGTCGAGCGCGCGGTCCTTGTAGTGGCCGGGCAGGATCGAGCCGCCGTAGAGGAACACCGACGGCAGGTTGATCCGCGCTGCCGCCATCAGCATGCCGGGCAGGCTCTTGTCGCAGCCCGCGAACGCGACGAGCGCATCGAGTCGCTCCGCGTGCATCACGCATTCAACCGAGTCGGTGATGATCTCGCGTGAGACGAGCGAGCCCCGCATCCCCTCGTGTCCCATCGAGATGCCGTCGGAGATCGCGATCGTCACGAACTCGATCGGGAAACCGCCGGCCTCGCGCACGCCGACCTTGGCCCGCTTGGCCAGACGGTCGAGCGGCATGTTGCAGGGCGTCACCTCGTTCCACGACGACGCCACGCCGACCTGCGGCTTGTCCCAGTCGGCGTCGGTCATGCC
>JACXTT010013079.1_pt1 | contig 10964 bp, 6 predicted proteins | sample 9270951 | NCBI WGS metagenome assembly JACXTT01 (sample SAMN15532306, study PRJNA645909) | rock metagenome | isolation source: weathered quartz diorite | place: Puerto Rico | collected 2017-06-21 | reverse complement strand
AATCCTTCCGGCGTCCAGTTCGGCGCGTACGTCCTTGAGTGCTTTCGCGAGTGCGGCCATAGCCTTCTCGATCGCTGCCCGATGGGTCCTGCTCACTTTGGGAGCGTCCTCATCCGAAGTCCAGGCGGACTTCCCCGAATACTTGCCGAAAATGTCGACTAGCGACACTTCCGGAGGCAGAGACGCACCGTCGAACAGCTGGGCCGTGGACTTCTGGGCGATCTTGGCAGGAGCCCTGCGTTGTTCAGCAGACATAGATCCCAGAAACATCGGCGAGGATAGCTGAACCATTTGCATGTCCCAGGCATCCGGCATCTCGACGGGTTGAACCACCATGCGGCGTGCCCCTTTGGCGTTGACCGGCTGACCTTCGTCGACAACAACGAATGCGGTGAATCGGGTCAACAGCGTGTGTTTGACTCCGAGGTCAATGATCTCCCGTTTGACGTTCTCACCAAGGCGGAACCGGTCTTCGAGGTCGGCGACTCTCGCGCGTGCCCAAAGATGCGCGATGGCGGGCAAGTCGATCTCTTCCGCCTTGATGCTCGCCACGAACGGGGAGCCGTCAGCGAATTTGCCTTGAACGTGCGCCTCTTTGATGTTCCTGCCGGCGAAGAAAGACGTCGAAGCGCGGCCGGCAAAGAGATCCACAGGCCGAGCGGGGGCAAGCGCGTCGGCGCCGTCAATACGCAATTCGGTGATGACGGGCCGTCCGATGTCGCGAGCGACCGATGCAAGCACCTGTTCGAGCGCTTCACCGGGAACACAACACGTACATGTTCCTCCAGCCAGCGCGGCCAGATGCATCAGAAAAGGGGCGTTGACTGCCGTATCAATGCCTACGGTAAAAATGCGAACACCGGCAGTGTCCCGCTGCACACGTTTCGCGATTTGCGATTCGTTGCCGACCTGCCCGTCGGTGATAAGAACAATCACGGGCTCTCGTCCCATCGGTTCCTGGCGCGTATCGATTGTGGCCAGCGTCTCTTTGAGCGCAGTATCCATTTCGGTGCCGCCCTGCGCATGTATGCCCCGCAGAAACTTGTCGCCTGCTGCGATACCGCTCTCGTCGGCGGACGTCCATTGCATCCATTCCGTGGAGGTGCTAAACGCGCATACGGCGAATTTATCGCGTGGTCCAAGCGTAGCAAGCAACATCGAGCAGGCGCGTGCAGCCGACGCCATCTTCACACCTCCCATCGAACCGCTCCGGTCGAGAACAAACACGACGTCCCGAGGAGTGCCAAGAAAGCCGTCACGCCGCGGAGCAAAGAGGGTCAGCATCGCAAACCCATCGCGGTTCACCAGCAGGCGCGACTGAACCTTGGCCCCGCCGAGCCGCCAGCGGAGGACAAAATCCCGGTTGAGGTGTTCGTTTTCGCGTGACAACGCAATCCGGCCGTTTGCGAGCTTGACGGCATGCTGCGAACACGCGAGATCGGCTGCCGCTCCATCGGCAAGTTCAACTTCGATCGTGAGCGCAACTCTAGGATCGAAGCCAGGCGCCAGACGCGGCGGGCTGATGCGCGAAGCATCAGGCACGGCGTCCGTATCCACCTCGACCCCTTGGCCTGCCGCGACGCCGTCGAGAGGTTCGCCCGGGATGTAGCGGGGCGCGACGACCAAAGGCAGGCGCAACTCCGTCGTGCCGTCTTCGAAATATGAAAGCCGTTCCGAATAAACAATGCGTACCGAAACTGTCTCACCCGGCGGGAGATTTCCGACCTGGACAGTGAAGACATTGTCGCGATCCTGTTCGAGCAATGCGGCACGCTTCCCTTGATCCAGCGCATTGGAATAGTCGAGGCGCGCTTCGCCGCGCTCTTTGACAATTCCCTTCAGGGTGCGATCACCCACTTTCATTTCAAATCCGGAAACCGCGGCTCCCCCGCCAAGGGGAAAGATGTAAACGGCTTCGAGGAATTCCTGGTATGGATTCTGGAAAGACTGTTCGACGGCGACCTCCGCAACGCAACCGGCGGCTCTCGCCGTAATGCGATATGCCGCAAGAGGGAGACGTACCTGTTGCCCATCCCGGTCGACCCATAGAGTTCCAGTTTCGCGAGTATGCTCTTGCAGTAACTTCTCGATCATCGGCAGGGCAGATTCATTCACGTTTACCTCCATTGTTCAAAGCGGCCAATGCCACACGAATACGATCTTCCAACGCCGCGTCCGACAACCGCTGCGTCCATCCTTCTTCGACAAGAATTTTCAAACCCGGCTCGATCGACACCTCGCGCCAGGTGACTGCGTGAACTTCCGTCTTCTTGCGCCGCCGGGCTTCGGACATCGACGCGATCAATGCCTCGAGTTCCGAATCGGTTTTCGCATACAACCGGGATTGAATTTCGGCTAACGGAAGAGCCGCAGCCTGCAGGGCTTTAATGGCACAGAGTTGGGTGACGTGGCGGCGGCCGTAGCGGGCCTCCCTCGCCACGATCTCGGGGCGATCGAGCAGACCAAGCGTGGTGTAGTAGCGGACGGTGCGTGGATCCGGCGCAGCCGAGATGCGGCCATCGGCCTGGGCTTCGAGCAGACCCTTTTTGGACAGCGTGTTCTCAACTTCACCGGCAAGCTCGTCCAGGGTCAATCCAGACTTCATAACAGTATTATGTTCTACTACTGTAATGCTGTCAAATCGGAATAACTGCCGACGATTGCTCTGTGGTTCGCGCAAGCGATCAGCAACACCACGCCGACCATGACGATCAAGATCAGCAAGGGTTGGCTGAAATTCGCGCGCAACGGGCTGAGTCCTTTATCGCCCTCGCGAAGTTCGGCGCGCGCTTGAACGATGCGACGGGCTACCTTGGCACTGCCTTCGCGAACAATTCCACAGTCGAGAAGTTCGCAGATCCAGCGATCCCATGTCCGCCGCCGGGGGCAAGCGAGGCGAGCCCGACCTCGTCGATCTTGCTCAAGTCGGGGTTCTTCACCTCGAGCATCACGACGACTCTCTGCGCGTCGAGCGTGTACCACTTCATCTCGGAGAAGAAGATTTCCACCTGCACGAATTCGCCGTCGGTGGAAATACTACGGCTGCCAACGGCAAGCGTGCCGTCTGAGAACTTCACAACGGGATACAGCGTGTGGATGGCGTTGGTTCGCACAATCCAGCGCAGCCGTGCAAGGCCTGTCAGATCGAGATAGTTGCGCTTGTCCCGGAGCGTCAAAGCGACTGGTGACGTCGCTAGGCCGGTCCACAGATCGATGCGGCCTTCGTGTTCGGCAGCGCGAACCGGCGCTGATCCTGCCCCATACAGCTTCGCTTCGAGCCGTTCGTTGGTTACAACCTCAGGCGAGAAGCGCGTATTGTCGTCGGTTGCGGCGCCTTCGTGCTTCGGCAGCCGCCAGTCCTCCCGAAACAAGAGAGGCGGGCGAACAGCCGGCGTGGTCTGCCGCGGTGCTGACGAAGTCGTGCTTACGACGCCGAAGACGAGCATTGCAAGAGCCAGTAATTTCATGGCCCATAATCTTACTACTCCCCGTTAGCAATGATGGGACCTTGCCGCCAGGAAATCATCGTTCACCGAGATCTCATGCTCATATTGGTTCACTCGTGCCGCAGGGCATCCACTGGATTCACGCGGCTCGCACGGTTTGCGGGCAGCCATACGGCGAAGAGGGCAACAGCGGTCAGCACCACAGGCACACTAAAGAACACGATGGGATCGTGAGCCCGAACACCAAACAGAAAGCTTTCCATGAAGCGCCCCAGGCCCCAGGCTGCCGGGATTCCAAGGGCCATACCGGTCAGCGCCGGCGCAATTCCGTGGCGCACGACCATATTGCGGACCTGCGTGGATTCCGCTCCCAGCGCCAGCCGGATGCCGATTTCGTGCGTCTGCTGCGAGACCGAGTACGACACTACAGCGTAGATCCCTATCGATGCCAGCAACAGGGCGAGGCAGGCGAAGATCGTCATCAACACCATCATGAATCGCTTATCTTCGGTCGAAGAAGAAACGATTTGATTCATGGAATGCATTTCGAACACAGGCAATCCCGTAGACTGCCGCAGCTGTTCCTGGATCTTGGTGGACAGTTGGTGGGTTTCTGTTTGAGTCCGGACGACCCAGGCATTGGGCGCCAGATTGACCAGCCATGCGTTAGTGGCATCGGGAAGCTGCGCCTGCGGCACATACATTCGCGGATTCGGAGCGACGTCCAAGGCGTTCTGACGCACATCGCCTACGATTCCAACAATCTGTCGAGGCTGGTCGCCGTCAAGAGTTTTTCCAATACCGTGACCAATGATGATGCGATCCTTGAGAGGGTCGCCATCCTTCCAGAACTTTTTGGCCATAGCTTCATTGATCAGCACGACGGGAGGCGATTTGCCGTCGTCGCGGTCGTCAAATACGCGGCCGCGCTTGAGGGGGATTTTGAAGACATCGAAATATTCCGGCGACACGGTTACCCATCCAGCCCCTGTGGTATTCAGTGTGTCCTCCGCCGGCTGTCCCGCGATCGTAAAGTTAAGAGTCAAGCTGCCCTGCAGCGGCGCATACGCAGCTGCACCCGCGGCCAGCACTCCCGGTAATGTGCGAACCCGGCTGAGGCCGTCCCGCACTGTTTCTGCAACGTGGCTGGCCGTAGAGTACTTGGAGCCGGTCAGAGACGTGTACATCAGCAGTACATTCCTGGTTTCGAATCCCCGGTCCACCCTGTACAGTTTGATGAGACTACGAATAAGCAGCGCAGAACCTGCCAACAGCACTACTGCCAGGGTCACTTCACTGATAACCAGCGCGGCGCGTAGCTTGTTCTGCCGAAGGCCTGCACCCGATGGACCGCCACTATCTTTAAGAACTGAATTGACGTCCAGGCGCGAGCCCTGAAGCGCTGGGAGTAAACCAAAAATCATGCCTGTTGTTGCAGAAACGGCAAATGAAAAAGCCAGCACCCGCCAATCCAGGTCCAGCTTGACGAGAAGAGGCCAATCGGTGAAGCTCGCGGCGAGCAGAGTCCGAATGCCAAGGTCTCCCAGAAACAAACCAAGCGCTCCGCCGGCAAGAGAAAGCACCAGGCTTTCCGTCAGCAATTGGCGGATCACTCTACTTCGCCTTGCGCCTATAGCGATGCGAATGCCGATCTCCCGCCTGCGTGCGATTGACCGCACCAGCATCAGATTGACCACGTTCGCGCACGCAATCAACAGAACCATGTTCACGGCAGCTATTAGCGCCATCGTGCGAGGACGGTCCTCCTGGCTGAAAGTGAGTTCGCGGAAAGGCCGCAGCGTGAAACCGTTCTTCGGCGGCGTTATTGGGAATTTGGCGCGAAACTCGCTTGCGGACGCGCTCAATCGTGCCTTGGCCTGTTCTATCGTGACTCCCGGCTTCAAGCGCGCCGCGACGTAAAAGCTGTTTGCAACATCCGTCGTGTTGGGATCGATTGCGAACGGTATATAAACGTCAGTGGGGGACGACTGCTCGAATTCCAGCAAGCCTCGGCTGTCGGCCACGACTCCGACCACGGTGTACGGTTCGCCGTTCAAAGGAATTTCCTTACCGACGATTTGCGGGTCACTCGCAAATCGGCGCCTCCAAATTCCCTGACTGATGACGGCGACTCTGGGACCATCGGGAAGGTCCTCGTCCGCCGTGAAGGTACGTCCCTGCAATACCGGCATCCGCAAGGCATGGAAAATATCCGCCGACACCTGCATGCATTGCCACAATTCGATGGCGTCCTTGCCGGTGTAGTTCATTGCGGTTCGAAGAAACGCCGAGACGTCTTCGATGACGCTCGACTGCGCCCGCCAGTGCATGAATGCCGCTGGAGAAGCGCTCGCAGTCTCATTGGTCTCGCCGCTATCGGATATCGATGTCCGGCCCAATACGACCAGGCGGTGGGCATCGGGAACAGGCAAGGGCTTGAACAGGAATGCATTGACCACAGTGAAAATTGCCGTGTTCGCCCCGATTCCCAGTGCGATCGCAGCCACGACGGTGACCGTGAAGCCGGGCGTGCGGCGTAATTGACGCAGCGCATACCGCACATCATGAAGCAGGCTTTCGATAAGCGGAATACCGCGCTGGTCCCGATAACTCTCTTTGATGGACTCCAGTCCGCCGAACTTGAGTACTGCCGCTCGCCTCGCTTCCCCAGGCCTCATTCCCGCGCGGATATTGTCTTCAGTCTGCATTTCGATGTGAGATTCGAATTCCTCGGCCAGATCGCAGTCCGGCCGGTGTCCCGATAACGCGCTGCGCAGACGGGAGAGCATGCGCCACAGCATCTTCATTCCGTTTCCTCTTTCATGAGAGCGAACCGCGCAATGATATCGTTCGTCTTTTGCCACTCGCGTTCTTCCGCAGCGAGCGCCTTCTTGCCCGCCTTCGTGATCCGGTAGAAGCGGGCTCGCCGGTTGTTTTCCGACACGCCCCACTCCGATGCGATCGAGCCTTCCTGCTCCAGCTTCAACAACACCGGATACAAAGTCCCCTGGTTGATCGCGAGCAGATCGCCGCTCGTCTGCTCGATTCGCCGCGCGATGCCGTATCCGTGCTGAGGCCCCAGAACCGAAAGAGTCTTCAGCACCATCAGCGCCAGCGTACCCTGCCAAACATCTGTTTTTTCTTTCATCATTTTGGTTTCCAACAGGAGAGTAGCACCGCTCCTTTGGGAAAGCAACAAGAGTGAATAGGCGCTCCTGACGTTTCCTTCAGGATCTTATTTACTCGGAGCGTAGAGCATCTACGACATCCACGCGCGCTGCGCGTGCAGCCGGAAGCAGAGAAGCGGAAGATGCGGCGCCGATTAAGATGAGTGCTGCGCCGGCAATCGGCAGGGCGCCGGGAATCTGAACGGGGAGGAAGAGACTGCCGATGACGCGCGTCAAAACAAGGCCGCCGATCCCACCGGATATCACGCCAATCGCTGCCATCACGAAGCCTTCGAGGAGCACACCGGCGAGCAGCCGTTTCGGTTGGGAGCCGATTGCAAGCCGGACGCCGAACTCGCGTATGCGAGAACTCACGGAGAAGGCGAGCACGCCTGCAACTCCGACGATCGAAATCGCGAGCGCCACCAACGCAAAACCGCCAAAGACGATCGTGTTCAGGCGTTCAGGCGTGAGCACTTCAGCCCGGACGTCCTCGAGTGTTGCAGCGCGTTCGACCGGTTGCTCCGGCGACAGCTCATGCGCAATGCGCGTGATGTCGGGAACAACGGAGTAGGGATTCGATCGCATAAGGACGAAAAGACGGTTGCCGAGCTCCTGATCGAAAGGCTGATAGACGACCATCGACGGTGCTGGATTGATGTGTTCGTCGTCGATGTCCGCTACGACTCCGACAATACGGCGGGGTTCCGTCGTAACGCCGATAAATCTTGTGACGCTGTCGGTCCACATGAACTGACGGTTGATAGGATCCTGACCCGGAAAAAGTCGATTGGCGATCTGCGCGCTGATGATCACGACGCGTTCTGCTCCGTTGCGATCGGCATCGGTGAATTCCCGGCCGGCAACGAGAGGAACTCCGAGCGTTGCAAAGAAACCCGGCGATGCGGTGCGAAACAGCGCTCTCGGATCATCCTGTGGGTTGGCATTCCGTTTACCTTCGACGGTAAACGCAAGTCCGCTGGTGCTTCCGCTATCGCGCCATGGAACGGTGTTTCCCAATGAGACGCGCTCAACTCCCGGCAGCATTGCGACGCGCTCTTGAAGCTGCCGATAAAACAGCCGGATCTGATCAGGTGTGCGGCCGTACGAGAGGACCGGCACATTGACGGCGAGTACCTGAGCTGTTTCGAAACCCGGCTGCACTGCCTGCAGAGCGATCAACGTTTTGAGCAGCATTCCGGCGCCGGCCAGAAGAACGAATGATGCGGCAATCTGGATCACAGCGAACACTCTCAGCCGGCGTTTGGTGCCTCCCGTGACACGGATCTGGGAACTTGTGAGACCGAGTCCGTGCGCTGCGTCGGACGATGGAAGCCGCGGCACAAATCCTAGAAGCACCGCGGCACCCAGGGCCAATCCCGCGCCAACCCACAGTGCGCTGGCATCAAGCTTCAGATCCAAAGCCCGCACCGTGAAGCGCGATGCATAGCGAGAGAGCACCGAAAACATTGCCGGTGCCAGCGCGACGCCAAGAGCCGCACCGGTTCCGCAAAGCAACAAAGTCTCAGCCAGCAACGTTTGTCGTAGTTCGATCTTTCTCGCACCCAAGGCCGCTCGAACCGCGAGTTCCGATTCCCGACGCACCGTTCTCGCGAGAATGAGATTGGCAACATTGGAACATGCAATCAGGAAGACCAAGCCGGACGCAGACAGAAGGACGAGCAGCACCGTCCGTGCGCGGGAAGTGATTTGATCGCGGAGCGGAATCGCATTGATCCGGAATCCCGCCTTGGCCGAATAGGCTTCGGGATGTTCATTGATGATCGTGGTATGAACGCTGCGCAGTTCACTGAGAGCGGAATCCAAGTTCTGCCCTGGCGCGAGCCTTGCCATGACTTCTGTCATGCGATGCTCGCGGCCTGTCACCATCGTTGCCGACAGATGATGAGGGCTCGTGACGACATTCGCGATCAATTCAGTTTCAGCAGGGTAGGGATCCGACGGTTCGAGAACACCAACGATTGTGGCCGTACGAGTGCCGAGGCGTAACGATTTGCCGATCACCGAGCGGTCGTTGTTCAAACTCGTCGTCCAGAACCGATACGTTAGAACTGCCGCTCCCGCTGCGGCTGGTCCATCGTCGGCCGGGTTCAACAAGCGTCCCAGAACCGGCCGAAGCCCCATGACCTCGAAATAATTTCCGTCAACGACTCCCGCCCGCACCTGTCGTGGCTCACCGAGCCCTATCATCGTGAAGCCAATCGTGGAAAACTCCGCGAAGGACGTGAACGACTTTACGCGCTGACGAAGATCCTGAATCTCGGGAACAGAAAAAGTCGTGTTGTCATTGCCGAGACCTTCGGCGCTCTGACGAATGTAAATGAGCCGGCCTTCGTCGCGATTGGTCAGTGGTCGCAACAACACCCCCCGAACAACGCTGAAAATCGCGGCGTTCGCGCCGATTCCCAAAGCCAAGGTCAGCACGACCGTCATCGTGAGACCTTTGGCGCGTCGCAGCGAACGTAGGGCAAACCTGATATCGCGCATAGACTCCTTTGCTCGTCGGGAAGAGTTGCGACATATGTTGCCACGGCAATGTCGCCGCCCCGCAATAAGAATTTGATCCGCGACATCTCGGTGTCGCTGTGGTTATTTCACCTGCAGGGAGCGGAATGCGAGTTCGGTACGTGTCTTATCGAACAACTCTGAGATCCAACGCCGGTATTCGGCCGCGGCTTTGGAAGGTGTTGTCAATTTGCGATCTGTGGCGGAGATCAGATGCACTGCATAGATCCCTGACATCAGCGCCCTTAGAACGCCATTCGCAGCCGAGGGATCCATCAGGCAAGCCGCGTCTCCGAGCAGGAAATAACCTGGACCGGCACACTCCCGAAAAATACGCCATGTGTAGTCGATGCCTCGATAGGTCGGATTCCGCCGCAGTTTCACCCATGCGGAGCGGCCATCACCGAGGGGACACGTCCAGTTCCATCCATCGCGCTGTTCCTGAAACAGCGGCTGGACGTCGAGTTCGGGTAACGGTGTTCTAGTCCAACCGAAGCGAAGCCTCTGTGATGGCGAGAAACTATCGCTCATCAATCCCAACCTGTTGGCTAGCCAGGAGTGTCGTCCCGTTGCATCAAACGTGAAGCGCGAATTGTAGGTGCTGTACTCAGCCGTAACACCCGAAACGACGGAGTCTCTTTCAGCGCGCACACCATCGATTTTGCGCACGCGGACGATATCGGCTCCAAGCTCCGCAACTCGCGATCGAAGAATTTTGTTCAATTGCACCCGGTCCGCCTGAAAGCCGAGCCACGGTCCTGAATGATCGCGACCGTATGGCACAAACCTCCGCTGACCATTCTTATCCTCGCGCCAAATGCCCTGGTGACGATGAAACTGCCGCTCGAGTACCGCATTCCATACACCGAGCGACCTCAGGATCGGCTCCACTCCGGGATGAAGGGTTTCTCCAGGTATGGTTCTGGGTGCCCGCTGCAGGTCCAGAAGGACAACCGTCATTCCGGCCTGCCGCGCGGATATTGCCGCGGCGCAACCGGCCGGACCTGCACCGAGGATCAGGACGTCGGTCCGGCGCTCGTTGCACTCTGAGGTTCGCGGGTTCATGGTTCGCTTCGGCTGGCGGCAAACCGTGGATCGGCGGGCCGCTTCGATAGCACCATGAGAGAGTTGGGGCTCGCAAAAAATCTTCGATCATCCACGAGCGGCATCCGGTCCGTGCGGGCATCGACCTTTGGCTTGACCACGGGAACGATCCGGCAGAGTCGGACAGCGTACACCTTTCCCGCCAACACGACTCCCGCTTCGGACTGGGCCGCCTGAAGCTCGCTGTCTCCGGGTTGCACTTCACGGAACGAGAGCATCAGCCACGTCGATCGTGCAGCGGTGAGATCTCCCAGGTTTGCTGCGACGCTGTAGATACGGCAAGCAGCGATCATGCGCGATTGATATTCCTCCACGCTGATTCGAGAGGTGAGGCGGATGCTGAAGCGGTTTTCAACTGCGTGCCGCACATAATCGGCGTTCAGGAATGACGCGAATTCGACGAAGTGCTGGCCGTTAACAGCCACTTCCGTCGGGCCTCGAATACCGTCCCATGGAAGCGTGCCCGATTGGCCGATCTCGTCGTCAGTCAGTGGCGCGATCGTCCCATCGGTGTTTCCTATGGGCTGAACAAACGTTCGGAACACATCGGGCGCAACCGCCGGCCAGAACGTACTGAGCGCAGCGCAAAGTTTGGCGTCTTCAGGGAATGGGCTGCCCAGCGCGTAAGCCGCCAGATGACGGCCACCGCCCGCGCCGGCTTTCCTGTCCATACCGACGTCCCATCCAGGCGCAAATACGCCTGCGGCGTCATCCGGCAGAC
>JACXTT010013078.1_pt1 | contig 10965 bp, 9 predicted proteins | sample 9270951 | NCBI WGS metagenome assembly JACXTT01 (sample SAMN15532306, study PRJNA645909) | rock metagenome | isolation source: weathered quartz diorite | place: Puerto Rico | collected 2017-06-21 | reverse complement strand
TGGGGATCATGGTCATGCTGATGCAGTTCGCAGGAGCGCAGTCGAAAGAAGCTACGAAGGCGCAATTTCTCAACCCCAACGGCCTGAGCAAACCAAACGGATTCACGCAAGTCGTTGTCGCCCCACCGGGCAAGCTGGTTTACGTGTCCGGGCAAACATCCGCGAATGCCAGCGGCGACATCGTGGGCAAGGGTGATTTTCGCGCGCAGGCTACGCAGGCGATGGAAAACCTGAAGACTGCCCTGGCAGCGGCGGGAGCGACGATGAACGACATTATCAAGGCCAACTATTATGTCGTGAACCTGAATCAGGATCAGGTGGCCGTCATCCGCGAAGTTCGCGCCAAGTACCTTTCAGCAGAACGCCCGCCGGCCAGCACGCTGGTCGGAGTAACCTCGCTCGCGCGGAACGAATATATGATTGAGATCGAGGTGGTGGCGGTGGTCAAGTGAGCTGCACCAATCGTTGACAATCCAACGCTGCGTGTGATTAGTTCAGCGTTCGCGGAATTCTTGTTCGCTATTCGCTTGGATCGTCTGGGCGAGCTGAGCGTGCAAACCCAAGGCACTCCACACATGAAAGAAAGGGAGCCGAAAGATGTCACTAGTCGACCAAAAGACTAAAGCGCGCGCCATGTTTTCCCTTGCCGTAGTTGGAGTGGTTCTGATCTCCGGGACGGCGCGCGCCCAAATCCCTCAGTCGCTCATATCGGAAGACTCCCTGAAAAAAATTTCGGACCACGTCTACGTGTTGGAGGGCTACCCAAACGTGGGGATCGTGGTGGGGACGCGGGGGACGTTGGTGATCGACACGGGGCTCGGGGAACGCAACGGCGCCACCGTATTACGCGTGGCGCAAAAGCTTGCCAAAGGCCCGGCTCTGTACCTAACGAACACGCACTATCATTCCGAGCATACGTCCGGCGAGCAGGCCTTTCCGGCGAACACGATCATCATTCGAAGTGCAGTGCAGCAGGAAGAAATGGATAAAAAAGTCGCGGCTCACCTCGACGTTTTTCGGAAGCAGTCCGCGCAGAATACGGAGCTGCTCAAGGAAGTTCATTTCCGGGCGCCGGACATCCTCTTCGACCGCGATATGAAAGTTGATCTCGGGGGAGTCACGGCGCGCATGTTTTGGCTAGGCCCCGCCCACACAAAAGGGGACGAATTGATTTTTGTCGAGGAAGACAGCGTGTTGTTGCCGGGCGACATCGTCCAGAAGACCATTTTTCCCATCATGCCGGATGCAGACGCGACCATTAAGGGCTGGCTTGCCAATCTGGACCAGATCGAAGCCATGCACCCAAAGATCATCGTGCCGGATCACGGCGAGGCGATCGCCGACAGCTCTGAAATCAATCGAGAGCGGCAATATTTCTTGACGCTGCAAGCCCGGGCGCAGGAACTCAAGCGGCAAGGAGTGTCGGCAGAAGAAGCGGGGAAGACGATTACCGCGGAACTTCGCCCAAAGTATCCGGACCGCCCGAATCCCAACAATATCGCGGGTGAGGTGATGCGGGCGTACGAGCAGCCTCAATAGTCCAGCACCACCCCATAGTTCTCACACGCAAGTAATTCGAGGTGTTCATTCCGCGATTTGAATTGGTTCGTCTGTTTGTGCCTTCACGCCTTCAATCGCGGCAATAACGCGAGCGCGTTCTCGCGCTGTATTTTGCGAAGATCGCTCGCGGAAATGTCGAATTTGCTCACCGGAGTGGCGATTCGCTCGATCGTGAAGAATGGGATGTCCGACCCAAACAGAAGATGCTCTTTGGGAATCGCCTTGAACACGGCGGCCATGGCGATTGGGCTCAGCGCGACGCTAGCCACGTCGTAATAGAGCTTTTGTAGTTCGTGTTCGAACCCACTCGGAATCACCTCGGCGCGCTCCTCCGGCTTCAGACCAGCACCGGCCAGACGCGGCGTCAGCATCAGGATCGTTCCGCCTCCGTGAGAAAAAATCCAGCGAATGTTTGGAAATCGCATGAGCGAACCGCTGTAGATGAGGTCGGCGATCGTGCGGGTCGTGTCGGTCGGAAAATCGATCGTCACTCGATTCAAGCGCGGAACCGGCATGGCACAGCACGAAATGGTTGGGTGCACGAAGATAACCGCCTTGCGCAGGTTGAGCTCCTCGAGCACGGGCGCAAAGTTGGGATGCCCGAGCATTTTTCCGCCGTCGTAGCTCGTGAGGAGGCCGATGCCGTCGAGTTTCAGCGTGTCGTAAATGTATTCAATTTCGTGAAGACTTCCCTCGGTGTCAGGGAGGGGAATCGCGCCCCACATACCGAAGCGGCCCGGATAGTCTTGAGCCATCTTGGCGCCGAATTCGTTGCAATCGCGCGCGTTCCTGCGTCCTTCCTCATTGTCGCCGAACCAAACGCCTGGGCTGGTCATCGAGCCGATGGCCGTGGCAACGTCGTTCCGATCCATCTGGTCGAGTGAATATCGCGGCGTCCAATTCGTGTAGAACGACCCAGGAAGAGTGGGGGAGTCATCCACCATTCTCTTCAAGTTCCATTTGGTGAAATTGGGAGGAAAGATGTGATGGTGGGTATCGATGATTTGCGGGCCTTTGCTCACGCCTTGGGCGGAAGCTCGTGGCGCGAGCGCTAGGCCCGCTCCCACAGCGGACAGTATGCCGAGCAGCTTGCGGCGCGAAACGCCATGTTCCTCCGCGCAATTCTCTTGCATGAGTCTCTTGCGAGCGCCAATCGAGAGGTTCATCGGCCTTTCCTTTTCAAAACGCTGGGGTCGGATCGATATCGAATTCGCACAGCTTTTCGAAAGCTTGGGGTGGACCGTACGTCCGCAGTTTTTCCCTGTCAAGACGTATTTCGACTCTATTTTTGTTGTGATTTCAGATGGATTTGTCCGGCGATGCGCCGGTGAGATAGGAATCTGATTTTGCGGATTGCTAGAACCCTTTTGCGGTAGTCAACTCTTTGCCGTCCGAGAAAACGACCTTTTGCAAAAAGACAACCTTCGCTCCGACTTTGTTGGGATTCGCGATGAGCGTAACCTGATCGCCGGCCTTCAGGCTGTCTCGGCTCCAGCCAACTCGGTTGAGCATTGCCGGATTCGTCGTCTCGGCGACCCAGTGCTCGACGCTGCCCTTGTCGTCCGTCACGTCAAAGTAGATCGTCGTATGAGGATTGGTGTAGTCATACCGTGTGATGGTCGCCTTGAAAGTAATCGTCTTCGACATCTCGTATGCCGCGTTTCCGTGATGAGCGAACAACGGAGCGCAAATCGTCAGAATAGCCACCGATAGCCAAACGATTGCTGCCATTCGAACTCTCATGCAAGCCCTCCAGAATCCAAGTTACCCAGTCCCCCTTGGCACAAACTGCTGCCAACAGCGGGTCGCGCGATTCATGAGTCAGATTTCGCCTCATCTCAGCACATGGCCTTGTCTGTGTCAATTGATTCGAACTAGCTTTCTTCGCCGTTAGAGGACTCCAGCGAACATGCGCAATGGCGATCGAGTGTAAATGTCTGCTAGTTTCGCGTAGTTGACGTGTGCGGCATCGCACTCAAGGCTTGGTTGACGGCATCCGTGGCCGAGACGCCGTTGCGGCTGTGGTCGGTAATGGCGTCGTACTGGAGCTGCGTCGGTTCTGGGCTCAATTCTTTGTTGTACTCGTCCGTAATCTCGACGCCCATTTGCTGGAGGGCGTTGCCCATGTCGGCGTGCAGGTCCGTGCCGCTAATCACGACTTGCTTCCCCATGTAGGTCGCGGCGATTCGCTGAGCCAACTTGTCCGCATCCCGGTAGTAAGTTTCCGAGATCTGGCGATGGCCGTCCTCATGTTCGATCACATGTTGACTCGGATTAGCCGGTAGCCAGATCCTAATGTTGAGTTGCAACGTCACCGTCACCCGCGTGACCGTGACGATCGCGTGCGTGGCGTCCGTTTGTTGAGACTCACCGGCGACGCTGGCGTTCGAAACGAAGTTGGATTCGCAAGCCGCATTTTCTCCTGAAGCCAGGGGTGGCATGTCGTCCGGCGGGTTCCCCGCATCGAACACGCGGTTCGTAAGGGTGACCGGCTGCTTGATGATCGCCGGTTGCGCTGATTCCGCATGCTGCTTGGCGGACGAAGCGTTTCGCCACCTAAGCCCGGCGAATAGAATTACTCCGAGCAGCCCGCAAAGCAAAATTGTGCGGCGCAAGAGCTACATTTCCTCCTCTTGTGATTTTCCGGATAAGACAGGGCGGGAGCTATGAGTTTGTCGGAGGCGGATAACGCGAAAGGTACTCTCGGGGAGTTCTCGAGCAGATCGCTTGGAACTCCGCTCGAGGAAGGTGCGCACACCCATTGCTGAAGAGCCAACTTTTCCGCAATGAGCGGAACTATTCGAAGGCGACTGAGGGATCAGACGGACCTTTGGGCCGGCGCTTGTTTACGTAAAGGACGGCATCCGCGCGTTTCACGAACTCCGCAACCGACTCGCCCATGCTGTAGTCCGTCCAACCCGCAGAATAGTGAACGGGAAGTGTGGATTCAGGGGTTGCGATTCGAACTCCGTTCAGCCGCTTGAGAATGCACTGGACGTCATCGGGCTTGCAGTCGGGTAAGAGCGCAAGAAATTCGTCACCGCCATATCGAGCAACTACGTCAGAGCCGCGTGTGGCCTTCTTCAGGCGCTCGGCGAATACCTTCAGGACATCATCTCCTACGGCGTGGCCGTGTTCATCGTTGACCTGCTTAAAGGCGTCGAGGTCGAACAAGATCATGGTCAGCGGCGTGCTATGTCGTTGGCACCTGACAATTTCCCCCTCTAGCCAGCGTTCAATATATCGACGATTGAATAATCCCGTGAGGGGATCCAAGACGGCAAGGTTGTACAGCTGGTCGGCAAACTCGCGCCGGAGGCGGCGGATTTGGACCTGTTCGTAGATCACATAGACGTTGAAAAGCAATACCATTCCCAGGAGTCCGCGAACGGCGTGATTCAAGAAAAACGCAGAGAGATTATCGACTCCAGAGAGTAAGGAGGGAAAAGCGAACGACGCTATGCCCAATGCCAGCACAATCGTGATCGAAATAGCGGACGACCATAGCCACCATTCGCGCCTGTCGACCTGGCGCATTGTGGCTACAATCTCTTCGCCTGCCATGCCGGCTGCCCTGAGCTTCACCGATGGGCTGGTTTCGTCCACGGGCTCGTCTCCGGTCTGACGCACTCGGCCGAGCGAACACCTCCGAGTGGCTGCACTTCTTAGAGCCTAATCCGCGGAATCTGCGAGTGAAATAGGCCGGTAGAATCATGGTTTTAGTACGCTTGTACGACGGATTTGGCAGAGTGCGCCTACGCGCCCCGGTTGAGTGTGAGGGACGTGGTGCAGTGGCCAAGCTCTGCCGCGAATAGTGCAAGTGGCCGCGCTAGCAGGGCACTTGCGCGGCCACTTAGGGGAAGCTAGAACTGGCAGATATTCTTAGGCTAATGGGTCGTCAGGCTGATCGTCGTACTCTTCGTCAGAGTTCCGGACCTTCCGGTGATGGTGATGGTGAAAGTTCCCCTGGTTGCTGTCGTACCGACGGTAAGCGTTAAGGTGCTGGAGGACGTCGCAGGATTCGGGCTAAAAGATGCCGAAACCCGGCTCGGCAACCTTGAAGCCGAAAGCGTGACTCTCCCGGCGAAGCCGTTCGAAGGCGTGATGCGGACGGTTGTTGTGCCCTTGGCTCCGCGGCCAATACTCAGGCTCGCGGGTGAGGCCGAAAGCGTGAAGCTCGGCCCTGCCCTAACGATAAGAGAAACCGGAGTGGCATTGCTGAGGTTGGCGCATGTCCCGGTAATGTTCACGGTGAATGTCCCTACGGTGGCAGTGGAGCTTGAAGTGAAAGTCAGCGTGCTACTCCCTGTTGTGCTCCCAGGATTGAAGGACGCCGTCACGCCACCGGGTAGACCCGAGGCCGAAAGGCTGACCATGCCGTTGAAGCCGTTGAGTGAATTGATGCTGACGGTCATAGTGCCAGGGCTACCTTGAAAGATGACTAGGCTGGCTGGAGCGCTCAAAGTGAAATTACCCTGCGGGTTGACCGTGAGGGACACCGTCGTTTGACGCGTCAGGCCCCCTCCTGTGCCGGTGATGGTTATCGTGCTGGTACCGATCATAGCTGTCGCGGAGGCGGTGAGCGTCAAGCTGCTCGTGTCGCCAGTGCTACTGGGATTAAACGAGGCGGTGACTCCGTTCGGGGCACCGGATACGGACAGACTGACCGCGCCACCAAAGCCGTTTTGCGGCGTGACGGTGATCGTCGCAGCGCCGCTGTTGCCCTGAACTACAGTCACGCTGCTAGGCGAACTGGAGAGTGTGAAGTTCTGGGCGGAAGCGGGCCAGCCGTTGACCAGGTTCGCTGCATTGACCGTGCCGATGCCGGTGGCGAAGTCCCAGCCGACGTTTGTGCCGTATGCCGACTGGAACGCGCTGTTGGAGGTGGAAAGCACCCCGACGGAGCCATCCGCCAGATAGCAATTCGGCCCGGCGCAGTCTACGTCCATGTCGCCCTGGGTCACGTCGTAAAAGATGCAGGAACTTGCGGCAGCCGCGCCGTTTGAAGAGTTACAGGAACTACTGCCGGACGCGCCGTACTCCGCCGCGGCGAGCTGATAGTAGACGGGAGCGGGGTTGCCTTGCGGACCGCCAGCCTTTTGGTTAATCAGCGCCTGAATGCCTGCCATGATCGGAGAGGCGAAGGAAGTGCCGCCTGCACCGGACCAGGCACTCGGATCGGAGCCGCACGCTGCGCCTCCATGGCCGGTGTCGGACCAGCAGAATACGTAGTAGTGACCCCAGAGACCGTCCGCAGCGAAGAGGGAAATGTCCGGCGTGTCGCGCACGCCGTCGTTTGGATTGCCAAAGACTGTCTGCCAGGAAGGCTTGGGCCATCCGGCGCACGTACCGCCGACGACTCCGCTAACGGCAGGGATCCCCGTGGCGCATTGGCTTGGACCACCACCGCCGCCAACCGTGGTCATAAAGAGCGAGCCGAAAACAGGGTCGTTGCAAAGGCTTGTCGACCCATAGGTCGGGCTGTAGCCGAGATAGGCCGAAAGCAGCACGCTGGCGCAGGAATCGTTCCAAGGAATTTCGGGAATGTAAGAACGCGCGGAGCCGAACGCGGGGGTGTTGCTGGAGTTCCAGAAATTGGCGTTGGTGCCCGAAAACGTGTCGCTGAAATCCGTGCCGCCAACAGCGACGTTGTATGGTGTGGAGGCGAAAGCGTTGGCGCCGATGCCGTGCGTGGCCTCAGCGACGCTGTTATCGCACCCGGCCGCGCCGCTATCCCCCGCCGCAACGAAAACGGATACGGCCTGGGTGACTGCTTGCTGATAGGCAGAGTAGTAGGCCGCATTCGCCGCTGCGCCGTTGACCGTCTCGCACTGACCGTAGCTGATGCTCATTATGGCCGGAGGCGTGCCGCCGTTGAGCAGGTTCTGAATGGCAATCAGGCCGCCGAAGGTGGTCGAGGTATCCGCGCAGGCGGCCATTACAATGGCTGCATTGGGCGCGGCGGCACTGGCCCATTCGGCGTCAAGAATCGCTTCCGCGTCGTTCGGAGCGATGACGCCAGGCGCGGAGCAGTTGTTGACGCCGCCGGAAAGGGCCGGATGAACCGTGGAGAGGGATCCAGAAATGTAACTGGACAGGCCGAAGGTCGAGCGGAAAGTGTTCCAGTCCGAGTTGCTGAACAGGTCCGTGTCTTCGATGAGCACGATCGTCTGTCCCTGTCCAGTGGTGCCGGCACTAAACAGCGGGTTCAAGTTGTAGATTGTGGCCAGATCGGCTGGGACGACAGCGTACGTCGCGTTGCCAAGTATGTCGGTAAAGGTAAAATCCGATCGTGCCTTGCGCATTCGATGGAGCGGCTTCGCGTGGAAATCGTGCAAAGAAACCACGCCTGTGATGACAGGAGCCAGTGCCGCGGGAATGCTCGGATCAATCGTATTGGCAATGTGCCTTTCGCCATTGACCTGGAGCTGATGAATTTCGGTTCTGAAGGCCTGGCGCACCTGGCCGGCGGTGCCGGAGAAATCAATCACGATGCCGCTTGGATAGACAACGTTGACCTGGAAACCATGGGACCGGAGCCACGCCGTGACCATATCAAGATCGGGCTGAGCGAGTCCGAACCTTTCGCCGAATTCCTGCGCTGTCAGCCAATGATGGAAATTAGGCGAGCCGGGAGTTTGGAGTTGATTGACGAATTCTTCGAGGGCCTTTTCCTGCTCGGGAGAGCGCTTCAGTTGGAGCAGCACGTGCTCCATGGGGAGCGCGTCCGCCACTCGGCCGCGGTCGTTTGCGGGCCTGGCCTCAGGGTGAACGTTGCCGGCGAGAGAAGCGCGAACCGTTTCGTCTATCGGAGCAACGATTCTGGGCCGGGAACGCACCCCGGATTCAACTTGCGCATTCGCGCAAGGAAGCACACAGAGCATACTAAACGAGGCGATAGCGGCGAATACTAGCTTGCGCATCTACGGTCTCCTATTAATGGAAAATCTGTCGACAATGCATACGGTTCTGCATTCAAGGCAAACGCGCCTTGACGGGTACGATTCTGGACAAACAGAGATGTGGGTTCGCATGGCAGACTTCCGTCGAGACGGCTTTTATAGGGTCCACACTTGGGGCGCTCGGACGAGTTGCTGTACATACTTAGATAGCGGAATAAATTGCTGGAGACAATTGCCCGAAAGGACAGTTTTGGGGCGGCTGGCTCAGTGGTTCAAGGTGGGCGCAAATCCTTGAAGCGGCTGTCGCTAGGTAACTCCCACTTTCGGGAGAATCTAACTTTTCGGGCACTTAGCATCGGCTGGTCCGCTCACGGATTCACTCCCCCGGCCCATAGAATAGGCGCGACTCGGCTGGGCCTAGCCCATCTGCCCCGGTTTGCGTGATATACTCCCCGAAAAGTGTTAAGGGGGAGGCTCTTTGAGACACAAAAGCTTCGCAATCCTGGTCGTCTTCGCCGCGCTCTTCGCAGCGGAGCCCGTGCCGGCGCATCACTCGCCCTCGGCGATCTTCGACATGTCGAAGAAGTTCACTCTGTCCGGCACATTGACGAAAGTTGACTGGATCAATCCACACATTGTCGTGTACATCGATGCGAAGAAAGACGACGGAAGCGTGGAGAATTGGAAGTTCGAGAGCAACCCGCCCTCCTGGTTCCGGCGAGTCGCCCTTGCGAGAGACGATTTTGCGAAGGCCATTGGACAGACCGTCACGGTGGAGGGAGTGCGCGCCAAGAGCGGAGACCTCTACGGCTACCTTTTGAAGGTCACTTTCCCGGACGGGAATTCGCTGGAATTGGTGTTCAAGCCCCAAGGCTAACGCATCGTGATTCGCGCGGGGGCCGCACTTTGCGCTGAACGCATTGGGTGAAGCGTCGAGCCCGCGAGATAGGGAGTACCCAAGCCATGACAAACCGACTCTTTTTGGGATTCGCAGCAGTGCTGTTGATTGCCGGCACCGCGACCGCCGACAAGAAGGAGAGCGCGCCGGCCGGTAGGGAGTTGCGCACTCCGGATGGCCATCCTAACCTTGGTGGAATCTGGGCCTACGCGATTGATCTGCCTCCCGTCACTCTGAAGAAAGAGATCAACGGAGCCGCCTCAACCACGGATATCGATCAGCGAGCGGCGAGGCCCGCCCAGGGCTCGGTGGCCGGCGCTCTGCCATTCACGGCTGCGCCCTCGTACAAACCTGAGTTCCGGGAAAAAGTGCAGAACCTGTTCGACAATGAGAGCAAGACCGACGAAGTCTTCTATTGCGGCAAGCCCGGCGTTCCGCGCATCGGCCCGCCTCGCCGAATCGTTCAACTGCCGACCGAGATGGTTTTCCTCTACGAAGACATATCCGGCGATCCCTACCGCATCATCCCCACGGATGGGCGCGCTCATCGCAAAGGCGCGAATCCCTCCTACTACGGCGACTCCGTGGCGCATTGGGAGAAGGACACGCTGGTGGTGGACGTCACCAACTTCGTGGATACGGGCTGGTTCGGTGAGGGCGGATATTTTCATACCGACGCCATGCACGTCGTGGAGCGTTTGTGGCGCGACGGCGAAAACCTAGTCTGGCAAGCCACCGTGGACGATCCCAAAGTGCTCGCTACGTCCTGGACCATGCCCCCGCGCCTCGTGCAGCCATCCAGCGATCCCCTCGAGGAATCGCCTCGCTGCGTCGAGGACGACGGCCACCGGCTGCTCAACTCCGATCATCATCAACAGCGCTAGAGAAAGTTGAAAAAAGCAGAGATCGCGAGGGGCCGTTCATGTTAGTGCCTGCAAACGAAGCAGGAAGAATTGCGGCGCTCCAGAAATATTCCATCCTCGATACCGAGCCGGAACAAGGGTTCGATGACCTTACGCTTCTGGCCTCGTACATCTGCCGGACTCCGATTGCGCTCATCTCGCTGATCGATAAGTCCCGGCAATGGTTTAAGTCACGAATTGGAGTCACAGTTTCTGAAACTCCCCGCGAGTTAGCGTTTTGCGCCACGGCCATTTTGAGTTCGGACGTCATGATCGTCCCGGATACCTTGAAAGATGAAAGGTTTCGCAACCATCCACTAGTTGTATCGGAGCCTAACATCCGATTCTATGCGGGCGCTCCGTTGGTAACGGAAGAGGGTTTTGCCCTTGGGACTTTGTGCGTGATCGATCGCAAGCCCCGGGAGCTTAGCCCGGAACAGACCGAGGCTCTCAAGGCCCTAAGCCGCCTGGTCCTAGGCCAGCTCGAGTTCCGCCGCAACTTGATCTTACTTAGGGAAGCGCTGAATGACCGCACGAAGGAAGAACACGAACGGCAGAGAGAATTGAGAAAGGTTCAAGAAACACTCCTCCGAGTCCTGGGACTGAAGCAGATAGCCTGACCTTTGCCGAGATTGTCCGGACTAAGTAGCAGAAAATTTGGGGTGAGCGACGGGATTTGAACCCGCGACCCTCGGTGCCACAG
>JACXTT010013077.1_pt1 | contig 10967 bp, 6 predicted proteins | sample 9270951 | NCBI WGS metagenome assembly JACXTT01 (sample SAMN15532306, study PRJNA645909) | rock metagenome | isolation source: weathered quartz diorite | place: Puerto Rico | collected 2017-06-21 | reverse complement strand
TGATCACTCCGACCGCGGGCGCGTAAACGCGGCCAAGCTGGTGCAGGTGGTTGTCGGTGACGACATGGCCGTAGTTCGATTCGAACGCGTCCGGACGCTTGGCCGTCTCACCAAGGCGAATGCCGCCCGCGCCAATGTCGTGAATTTCATTCCCGACGACGCGCCAACGCTGGCAGCCTTTTCCCAACTCCAAAGCGTATCCTCCGAGATGAACAAAGACGCAATCTTCAACCACGCAGTCCACCGCGCCTTCAGCCAGGACATCGCCGCGCACCTGGACGGCAGCCTGCCTGTCCAGATACCCGTTTTCGGGCAAACTCCAGTCCGTGTGCGCGAAGGTCAATCCGCGCAGCACAAGATGCCGGACCGGCTTCTTCGCGGTGAAATCGCCCTCCACCCGCAGTAATTCCGAACTCAAAACCGGCGCGATCACTTCGGCGCGAGCCACATCTTCGCCCGGCTCCGCCCGATAGGTCAGCTCGCCGGTAGGGTGGTCGAGGTACCATTCGCCGGGGTCGTCAAGCGCATCGAGCGTGTTCTCGACGTAGAAACGCGCGTTGCTTTCCATCACGTGTTGGGAAATGCCGCCGGAAAGTGTGGCGACGTGCGTCGTTTCGTCCACGGCGCGCAGGTATTCGCGAAGGTCGATCCATTTATGCAGCGCGATCAATTCAGCGTCGCTACCCACCCATTCCTTCTTGATGTCGCCATCGCGGTACCTCAATTGGACTGGATCGAGGCTGAGGTAGGCGGCGTCGGCCTGGAAATAGCCCTTGTTCGGCGAGCGCGCTCGAGTCGCGCGCCGGCCATTGATGAACAGTTGCCGGAAGTACCATTTGCCCTGGCGGACCTCTGGCACGACCGCCCGCCACTCGTTGGATTTGTCTTTCACCCTCTTCCAGCCGAGGATGCGCCGGCCCCCGCTCAACACCGGTCGCTCGTTGGGATACGCTGCGATTGTGAAGGGCTCGTTCGCGCTGCTGCCAGAATCGTCCGGCTTGAGCACGATGGTCTCCGCAATGGAATAAGTCCCGCCGCGCAGAAGAATCGTGCCCTTGAAGGGGAGGCTCGCGATCTGGGCACGGGTGGTTCGTGATGCGTTCAATGCAGCGGGCAAGGTCGCCAACGGCCCGTCCTTGCCGTCCCGCGCCGGTCTTTCCAGTCGTCCAGACCACCCGTCATGGCCGTTGGTGGCAACATACAAGACGAGCGACTTCGCTGAAGCGGTCCGCAAGAACGTCACGCTGAGGAGCAGGAACAGAGTCCAGCGACGAAACATGGACGCGAAGATGCACGCCCTCAGCGCGCGCGCAAACAAAAACCTGCGAATCAACGGGCGCTAACGCGCGTTGTGAATGTCTCCAAGCCGGTTTCGCTCAGCGTTTGCCGAAGACGGAGCCACTCCAGCCGCCGGTTTCGCCGGCGTAGGTCGTGACGGTGGCCTTCTTGCGGAAACCGTCCAGGTCCAACTTGCCCTTCGCAAAGGCATCCACGTCTGATTTCTTCACCCGAACGGTCATGATTGTGCCGCGCCCGGACGAGCTATCCTCCGGTTCCGCCACGAAGACCACCTCGGCTTCCGGCGCCGGGTCTCGTTTCACAACAGAGCGGGTGGGCTTGCCCGGCGCCACACTCAGGCCACCGAAGACGCAAATCGTAATAGACTCGTCCGCTTTCAAGTTGCGGATATTCGTCGCGTTCTTTAGCGCTTCGAGCAAGCCCGCCTTCAAATCCTCGACCTTGTCCTTGTCATATTCCTGCGGGGAGCCAGGCGCCAGGCCGAATCTGAGCGCCTTGCCTACCTGGGCCCAGGCGTCAGACTGACCATACAATTCCTGCTTCGCTTCCTCCCATGTCGAATCGGTTTCCGATTTTTCTTTCGCCGCTTCCGTCTTTTCCGGCGGCGCCAACAGCGGGAAGTTGACGTTTAACAGGAAGAGCGCTCCGTAACCCTCGAGGTAGAGGTTGCGAATCGAGCCCGAGCCCGGGGCAAAGAGGACATTGATTCCCATGAAGCGGTTGGCTCCGTCGTCCTCGATCGCCTTGGCAACCGTTTTATCCAAGATCCGCGACATCACGGCCAAATCCTCTTCCAAATTGGCTTGCGTCTTGGCGTCCGCATCGGAAGTGCGAATGACCAGTGCTCTGCCAGGACCGCCGTGGCCTTTGTTCACGATGGCATGTAATCGTTGCTGGAGGGCCGGAGTCGGAGTGGTCGCAGCGGTCGTCACCGCTCTCGGCGCGGCGGCCTGCGCCAGTTCGACGGCCTGCCTAGCCTTCGCCCGTTGTTGCTCGGCACGACCCGCATTGGCGTCCGCCAACTCCTTGAGCGTGTCTAACTCGATTTGGATCGCGGCGAAGTCAGCCGAGCGCGACTCCGCCCCGGCCACGCTGACTTCGAAATCGGGCTGCAATTCGACTTGGACTTGCTGTTGGACGTTAACCATCGCATCGGACAGGCGTTCTTCATTCGGGTCGAGCACGGCGGCCAAAGGCTGCGTTTCGGCCCTCTCCTGACTGCTGACGGTCACTAGGCCCGGCCAGGATAAGGCGGCGGAGCCGGCGAGGATCATGATGATTGATTTCATAGGTGTTCCTACTTTTGAGGTGAGTTTGAACCGTTGGCCGGTTGGGTGTAATCGGCCAATTGAACCAATTCTTGCCGCGCGCGACGCAAACCGGCGTCGGTCCAGAACGCGACGGTATCCACATCTTTTTTGAGTGAGACGTAGTCGGCGAGTCGTTGCGACTCCAGCTTGTTCAAGGCGTCGTAAAGGGCCTGATTGTCCTCGGTATGCTTGGATTCAAGCGCCCGGGTATAATCTTCGATCCAGTGTTTCGTTTGCTCGCTGGAAGCGGCCAACGTCGCCGAGGCGGCCTTGTCCAGTTCATTGCGGAGCAACTGGGCAAGTTCCTGACGCAACTGTTGGCGGATCTCCGGCTCGATTGCGGCGCGAATCTTGTCGGCGCTGGCTGTCGCCGGCGTCGCGAAGCGGCCCACTCCAAATCCGACCCCCAATATCACAGCCGCCGCAGCCGCCCAGCGCACCAGCGAGCTTTGAAGCGACAGGCGGGCAGGTGGGGCTGGCAGTTGCCAGGCGTCCAAATGCGCTCGCGCCGTCCGCCAATCCTGGACCCGCGTCTTGCAATCGGGACAGACAGCCAGGTGGGCGGCCAGGCCGGAATGTTCTTCGGCGCTTAGCTCGTCGTAGAGATACGACATCCATTCTTCACGAGTCGGGTGATTCATATCATCAAACTTTCTTTCGGTTGGCCCTGCCGGTTCAAATGGCGTTTGTCTTCGAGTGCCAGCATCGGCTTCAACAACCGGCCCATTTGCGTCAACGCCTCGGCCATGCGCGACTTCACAGTACCTTCGGGCACTTCAAGCACGGCGGCGATTTCACGGAACTTGAGGTTCTCATAGTGGCGCAGCACGAGTACGGTGCGATAGACTTCCGATAACTGCATCAACGCGCTTCGCACCAATTCGCTCCGCTCTTCTTGCACGAGCGATCGGTCGGGCGGCAATTCCGGCGCGACGAACGCTTCCAGCGCCGCGATGGCCTCTCCGCACATCCCGTCCAGCGACGATTCCTCCCGGCGTTGCCGTCGGCGCAATTCATCGTAACAAAGGTTTAAGGCGATCCGCCACAGCCAGGTCGAGAACTTCCCACTGGGTTGGTACTCTTTCCGCTTGGCGAAGACCCGGGCGAAGGTTTCCTGCGCCAGATCCTTCCCGCGATCGGCGTCGCCGGTCATCCGGCTGCCCAGCCGTTGAAGGGGACCTTCCCAGCGGCGGACCAGTTGGGCGAAGGCACGTTCGTCGTCCTGCGACTGGACCCGCCACATCGCCTGCTCATCAGAGATGGCAAAAAGCGAACGAAGCAAGGCAAAGGAAGCGGTCCGCATACGACTATCCCAGTCCGGGCCCGTCAGGGAGGCGGTTGGCTGCATTTCCGATAGTCATGCCATTCTATTTTTGACCGCTCGCCTTTGCTTTCGTTTCCAAAGGGTTCAACGTTTGGAGCGTGAAATTGGTTCGCAGAAAGTTTGGAACCCATCCAGCCGGAAAAATCCGTGCATTCAGATTTGAGCGGGATAGACTGCCCGGATTGATGGAGTTAACTCGTGCCTGTTTTCTACCAAATCGACCGGACTCAGAGAGTCATTCGCACGAAGTGTGTTGGAGATGTCACTCTTGATGAGGTGCTCGGTCATTTCGGAGCGTTGGAACAAGATCCCAGGTGCCCCAATCATCTGGATGTGTTGTTGGACCTGTGCGAAACGACCTCGATGCCGAAAGCCGAACAATTGAAGGCCGTCAGCAACGAAATTGGCCGCATTCGAAAGCGCGTTCGCTTCGACGCCTGCGCCATCGCGGTCAGTCGGGACGCGCTCTATGGCATGGCGCGCATGTTCGAGGTGCTGGCGGAGGACCGTTTCCGTGAGACTCACGTTTTTCGGACGCTTGATGAGGCTGAGAAATGGCTGGAGGCGAAGCGCGGTTCGTCAGTTCCAGCACCGCGGCACGGACTTACCGGCTCCTGATGTAGGCGATCAAATCAGCCATGTCTTGCGGCTTGAGCGCGCTTTCCAGCCCTTCTGGCATGAGTGAGAGCCGCGAACTGACCAATTCTTTGATGTCGGTGCGCAAGATCGTTTCATCCGTTCCGCCGATGGTTCGCAATGTCAGGCTGTTGGGTGTTTCGGAGGCAATAATGCCACTGATTTCCCGGCCGAGCCTGGTGACGGCAGTGTAATTGATGTATTTCGTTTCGAACGCCTGGTTCGGATCGAGAATGGCGACTAGCAAAAGGCTCGTTGGTTTGTCCGCCACAGTCCCCAAATCCGGCCCAAGGCTTATCCCTTCGCCTTTGAGTCGGTGGCACGCAGCGCAATTCTGCCGATACAATCCGGCGCCACGTTCGGCGCTGCCGGTCAAGTGGTCGACGACGGCGTAGGCTGCGACGATTTTCTGTCGATCCGAATTTCCAACGGTGAAGAGCTTTGCTGCCGACTGGCGGATCTCTTCGACCGAGTGCCGCAGCAGGCGTTGCTGATGAACCGGGCCGATCTCGCCGGCGGCGATCGTGCCGGATTCAATCCCGGCGAGGAGATCGCGCGCCCACTCCACGCGGCTGAGCAAGACGTTCAGAACTTCGGTTCGCAACGATGGACCATAGTTCTTCCAGCCCGCCAACAGCGTCTGGCCGACTTGCGGATGATTGATCCGCTTCAGCCGATCCAGAGCGGCCTGTTGCACGGGCGCGGAGGATTGCGGCCGGAGCAGTCGGCCGAGTTGCTGGACGTCTCCAGGTTCCGAAACCAGCTCGCGTCCCAGTAACCGAACCGCCAACAATCGGGTCGGTTCGCTCGCCGTCGCGGTTTCGGCGGTCTGGCGCGCGTAATCAAACAACGCACTCAATTTAGCAATGGCTTCTTTCAAGCCCTCCGGGGCGGTGTCCTGAAGGGACTTAAGGCCTTTGTCGCGCCGATCCAGCGCATCCAGGAAGGTGGCGGTCGCCGCCAATTGCCAAGCCGCGTATGTTCCGTCCGATGGCCTGCCGAGTCGCCTGAAGGCTTTCGCGGCCGATGCCGGTTCAGGTGAATCGACCACCAGACTGAGCAAATGCGCCACGAGGTCAGCCGGCAGTTCATGGTTTGGGTCCTCAAGAATCGAGTCGAGCATCTCCGACGCGCGGCTCTTCGCTGAGCTAAGCAAGGCGGTCTGGATCGATGATTGGGGATCCTTGGGCGCGATGCGGCCCAATGCGTGACCCGCGCGTGGATCGTTCCATTCCCCAAGGGTCAGGGCCAACTGGTATCGCACGCGAATGCTCTTATCCTCCACGACCTGGCCTAGGGCACCGGCGAGGTTTTTGTCCGCGCTTTTGGGGGCGCGCAGCAAGGGTTCGCAGAGGCGCAAGGCGAACTCTTTAACAGCCGGATGGGGGTCGCGCAGACCGGACAACACGGTTCCCGGCGTGATCATCCCAAGAGCGTTCATAGTGCTGAGCACCTGGATGCGTGCCTTTGCATTGGCGTCGGTCGCGCTCAGGCGCCGCAACTGGGTCTCCGGTGGCTTTTCGTCGCGCCAAAGCAACATTCGCTGGGCCATGTCGCGTTCCCAGCCATTCGTGCTCAGGAGGCGTTGAACAAGTTCCCTCCCGGTGAGTTGGTCCAGGCGAGGAATGCGGCGCAGCCGCGCGCCTTGGGGATAGACCCGGTAGATACGGCCCTTGTCATCGCCCGCCCGCAGATCCGGCCGACGCTTCAGCTCTTCCGGAAAATATTCCGGGTGTTCGATGACGCGCCGATAAATATCGGCTATGTAAAGAGCGCCGTCCGGGCCCGTTTTGAGCATGGTGGGGCGAAACCAGTTGTCGCTCGAAGCCAGGAATTCGCGGTCCTGTTCATCGGCTGCGCGATGGCTGGTGAACGTGACGCCCTGCGTTTCCAAAACTTCGCGGTGCACAACGTTCTGAGCCGGCTCGCTGATGAAAACACTGGTGGCAAAATCGGGGCCGAACAAGGCATCACGATAGGGCGTCGCGCTGTTCGCGGAAGTCAAATTGCTGGCTGCCTCCGGCCAATTGAATCGCTGTTGCGGTCGGCTGATGGGAAAAACGCGCGTCGCGTTCGGATAGTTTGCCAGGACACGCCGCGTCGTCGTCACAGCGAGATTCGAATTGCGCGCGAGGTACTGCTCCGGCAAAAAGTAGTGCCACAGCCAGGTCGGATTTTCATTCCCGAACCAGTTGCCCCAATCGTCGCGGTGACGGCCAAACTGGGTCTGTCCTTCGACCAGCTCAAATTCTCCAGTATCGGGTTTGAAGCGCAAGTCATGTCCTCGCAGGTTGGCCGTCTGGCCGGTCAGCATCGATCGAATCATGCCGCCGCTGCCGCCATTGGCCGCATACACCCAATTGTCGAGCCCATATTCAAAGCCGTTCACGCGATGTTGCTGGTTGCCTTCATTGAACCCGGCGAGGAGCGTCTTGCGCACATCCGCCTTTCCGTCGCCGTCGGTGTCCTCGGCGTAAAAGATCTCCGGCGCGGCGCTGACGAGGACACCCTTGCGCCAAACCATGATGCCGTTCGGGAAATTCACGTTGTCCAGAAATACGGTCGCCTTGTCGTAGCGCCCGTCGCCATCGGTGTCTTCAAGATATTTGATGACGCCCCCCGGTTTGCCATGGCCGTCCAGGCCGAGTGGATAGTCCCGCATCTCGACCACCCAGAACTTCCCGTCGGGACCCCAGTCGAACGCGACCGGATCAATGACCAGCGGCTCGGTCGCGACGAGTTCGACCGTAAAACCCGGCCGGACGCGGACCGCTCCGAGCGACGCTTCCGGTGATTTCGGTGGCGACTCGCCACTGGTTACCAGTTCCTCAAACGAGCGGCGCTCGACTTTGTCCGGCCAATGGGCCGTGTCTTCGTTCTGCACCCACATTTGCCCGGCCCGGAACCAAACGCCGTTGTTCCGGTTCGTACCGCCCCGCACGATCCTCGGCAATTCCCCCGGCTCACCGCGTTCGCCGGCGGCGATCTTGAATGGCCAGCCGCGATCCCACCCCAGCCAGCTTTTCGGCGTGGCGATGAACAGGTGCAAGGCGAACTCCTTCTCGTTGGAGTAAATGAGGTCGTCGTATCCGTCGTCATTGATGTCAACGAAGCGCAGGCCGTTGTCCCGGCCCGCCGCGTCCACGAGGGACGTTTGTCGCGGCAGTGCATAAGGCAACCGTTTCCAGGAACGGCCTTCCTCTGACCAGGCGAACGCCGCGTTTTGGGTTTCATTGGCGACCATCAATTCGCAGCGGCCATCGTGATCCAGGTCGCGGAAACGCACCCCGCGATCGCGCATCCCGCCAGCGGGATCGCTCGTGGCCGTGAAGACCGGTTTCCCATCCACTTCCAGCGCGTTGAGCAGCGGGGCGTCTTCGATCCATTGCGCGCCATCGAAGCTCCACGCCTGAGCAAAGGTATCGTTGCGAACGAGCGCGGTGACACGGCCATCGGCGTGAACGATCCCGAATTTGACGCCAGTCTCCGGCCGATTTCCCTGCCGGTCCGGCTGGACCAAGGGAACTGGAAAGCCACTCGTAAGCCATCGCTTCTCCCTCGGATCCCAAACACGGGTCTGCCGAACATTCTCGTTGGCGCAGACCACATCGAGGTAGCCGTCATTGTTCAGGTCCAGCAATCGCACACCGTTGTCCTGGCCGTTGGCGGCGCGCAGCGGCTGGCCCAGTAGAAGATTCTTGTCGAGCTTTTCCTGCGCTTCACGGAAATTAAGGAACTTCACCTTGCGGCCAAAGGTCTTGTCCGCGTAATCGACGAACTCCACCAATTGTTCGGGACGAATCCAGCCGTGCGGGTGAAAAATAAAAGCGAATGTTCCCTGTTTGAGCACCGCCGCCTCAAGCGCCGCTTTCCAATCGGCAACCGTCGGCGGGTTGTTGGGGCCGTGTGCGTTGTTGGCTTCCCAATCGCTGGGGACCATCGGGGGAAATTCCCAGCAGAGTTTGCCGATCGCGTACGGATAAGGGTAATCCTCGATCGTCGTGCCAAACCATTTCAGGCTCAGTTTGGTGATGCCATTTGTTTCGGTGGGGAAGTATTTGCGAAACCGTTCGCGGCCCCCAGCGTCCAGCACCAGCTCGCGCGGCAACGTCTTGTCGTTCGCCGAAGTCAGGTTCATGACCGAGGAATCCATCGTCAAAAACTGACCGCCGGAGCTAACACGGTTGAACAGCTCCGCGTAAAAGCGCGGGCTGGGGCTGTTCATCGAATCGCAGCAGGGCATCCGAAAAGCGAATGGACGGTTGCCTGGAACGCGATTGAGCAGATCGACGCAGTCGTGGTAATTCGTCGCGGCGGCCACGAAGTCGTTGTTCGCCAGCAGCGGGCAGGGATGCGTGAGCGTGTGAACCTCCAGGGACAGGCCTTCCTTGAGCCATGCCTCGAGCCGCGGATCTTGTGGGTCAAGTTGGTTGCAGAAGATGCTTAAGGGCGCGCGGCCGTCGATTTGTTTGAGCCGATTCAGGATGGGCCGTAGGAAGGTCTCGTATTTCTGCGGATCGCGCATGTCGTCGATCGAGAGGATCACGACCGCTTCGACGCCCGGTTCGCCCACCCACTGCGGTGTGGTTAGCTTTGGGAAGTCCAAGCCGACGTGGAACGGATCGGACTCATCCAGATACGTCAGCCGATTTGCGTTGGTCCCGGCTCGGGCTCGAAGCGCAGAGGTGATCCAAAGAAGTGCCACCAAGGTGAGCAAACGTGGAATCATAAGCCGTTAAAGTACCCGGCATGGCAACATATGAGCGAGAGCAAAATGATCTGCCCATTCACTGGGCGCGTCTCGCTACAACCACCGCCCGGGCGAGGATGTCCTACTAAAGGAGGAAGGGCGTGGGCTGGGACCATGAACCTGTTGTCGAATGACGAATGACGAAAGAAATCCGAAGCCCGAATGTCGAAGGGCGCTCGGGTGTGCCATAGCGTTCGTCCCCTTTCGGGTTTCGGTGTTCGTTCGGATTTCGTCATTCGTCATTCGGATTTGAGAATCGCGGTTCATGGAGAGCCCCCTTTCGCTTTTGCGCATGCATTGGGACCATGAACCGGTAGGGACGGCGCGCTGCGCCGTCCGCGCCGCGTGCAGCGGCGCAACAATTCCGCCCACTGCTTCGCGGGCGGAGACATCGCAGCGCGATGTGCTGGGGACTGACGCGCCCTACCTGCCGGTTCATGGAATGGGCTTACCTCCTTTCTGTCCTGCCATGCAGATGCAACTGGCCGCGATGCGAATGCAACCGAGTCTTTGTTAGTGTCCCAGGAATGCGGACCGGTTCCACGCGGAACCAGTTGGAAATGCGAGGTTCGACAAAACGCCGGGACATGTATCTCCAATTCTGAGACGGGCACGCAAATTGCATATCACGATTTCAGCTTAGAAATGAGAAGCTAGGCTAGAGTTGGACTATAGGCGTTGGCGGTGAACATAACAATCTTCCGCAATTTCAGGAGCGTGGTCTGCCAGTCACAGCCTCTCATCTTCAAGGAGACATCTGCATGAACATCGTAACGAAGCAAAAGAAATATCAAGGGAGTGTGTTGTTGGTGGCGCTGATGACAGCTTGGGTCATCGGCATTGCACTGGTGAGTTACCTGACTTTGGTGGCCAATCAAAACCGATCCACGTATAATTCACTCGCTTGGAACACTTGTATCCCGGTTTTGGAGGCTGGCGTCGAGGAGGCGATGGCACAAATTCATAACCACGGGAACAACAGCCTGGCCGCTAACCAATGGACCTTCAACACGACCGATCAGCGCTATCACAAGTCGCGTCAGGTCTATAGCGACGGCAGTTACTTTGACGTCGGCATCCAGCCGACCGATCCGCGAGGTGAACCCTATGGGCCGGTGATTTATTCCACCAGCTATGTTCCTGGCCCAGCGAATCCCGGTATGGCCCTGGGTGGCGAGACAGCTTTCGGCATGATTCTTAGCAGTGTGACTGGCAGCATTTCCCCGACTCCCAGGCTTGTCAGCCGGACTGTTCGAGTGACAACCAAAAGGCAGGGGTTTGCTCCCGGGGGCATAAACGCCAAAGGCCATATCGTCTTCTCCGGCGGCGCCTTTTTCGACAGTTTTGACTCCTCGAACCCCAATTACAACACCGGCGGCCGATACGACCCCGCCAAGCGGAGCGCCAACGCCAAAGCAATCACCAACCTGGGGGTCAGCGATGCGGTCAACGTTGCAGGCGGAACGATTTTTGGTTCGGTCACGACCGGCCCGAACGGCACCGTCACTATTGGGAATGGCGCGGTCGGTGATCTTGACTGGAACGCAAACACCAAGGGAATTCAACCTGGCCACGAAAAAGATGACGCAAATCTGCAATTCGAGGATGTTCAGCCGCCTTTCCCTTTCTGGTCTGGAATACCTCCCCC
>JACXTT010013076.1_pt1 | contig 10967 bp, 9 predicted proteins | sample 9270951 | NCBI WGS metagenome assembly JACXTT01 (sample SAMN15532306, study PRJNA645909) | rock metagenome | isolation source: weathered quartz diorite | place: Puerto Rico | collected 2017-06-21 | reverse complement strand
TGCCTTCGTTCTCGTACTTGCGGCCCACCATGAAGCCGGTGATGTTCTGCAGGAACACCAGCGGGATCTTGCGCTGGCAGCACAGCTCGATGAAGTGCGCCCCCTTGAGCGCCGACTCGGAAAACAGGATGCCGTTGTTGGCGACGATGCCGACCGGGTAGCCCCAGATGCGCGCAAAGCCGCAGACCAACGTGGTGCCGTAGCGCGCCTTGAACTCGTCGAACTCGGAACCGTCGACGATGCGCGCGATGACCTCGCGCACATCATATGGCTTGCGCGTGTCGGTCGGGATCACGCCATAGAGTTCTTCCACCGGATAGAGCGGCTCGGCCGGCTCGTGCAGGCGGATCTGGTCCGGCTTGCGACGGTTCAGGTGCTGCACGATATTGCGCGCGAGCGACAGCGCGTGGTGGTCGTTCTGCGCGAAATAGTCGGCCACGCCGGATAGCCGCGTGTGCACGTCGGCGCCGCCCAGGTCCTCGGCGCTCACCTCCTCGCCCGTGGCAGCCTTCACCAGCGGCGGGCCGCCCAGGAAAATGGTGCCCTGGTTCTTGACGATGATCGACTCGTCGCTCATGGCCGGCACGTACGCGCCGCCGGCGGTGCAGGAGCCCATCACCACGGCGATCTGCGGGATGCCCTGCTTGGACAGATTGGCCTGGTTGTAGAAGATACGGCCGAAGTGGTCGCGGTCCGGGAAGACATCGTCCTGGTTGGGCAGGTTGGCACCGCCCGAGTCCACCAGGTAGATGCACGGCAGGTTGTTCTCCTCGGCGATCTCCTGCGCGCGCACGTGCTTCTTGACCGTCAGCGGGTAGTAGGTACCGCCCTTGACCGTGGCGTCATTGCAGACGATCACGCATTCCTGCCCGGCCACGCGCCCGATGCCGGTGATGACGCCGGCGCCGGGCGCGGCGTTGTCGTACATATCGTAGGCCGCGAGTTGCGACAGTTCGAGAAACGGCGTGCCCGGGTCCAGCAGTTGCTGCACGCGGTCGCGTGGCAGCAGCTTGCCGCGCGACAGGTGCTTGGCGCGCGCGTCCTCGCCACCGCCCTCGGCCAGCTTGGCGATCTTCGCCTTCAGGTCGGCCACCAGGGCCTGCATGGCCTCGGCGTTGGCCTTGAAGGCCTCCGAACGGGCATTGAGTTTGGTTTCCAGCGTGGGCATCTTGGTTGTCTCTTCCTGATCTTGTGTGTCGTTGGTCTTGTGCCGCGCGTGGCGCGCGCCGCCTAGGCTTCCCGCTTTTGCAGCGGATGACCCGGCATCAGTTCATAGGGATGCTTCCAGCCGGGCAGCGCGCGGATGCGCTCGCACCAGGCGTGGATGTGCGGATACTCCTTGCGCCAGTGCACACCGATCTCGTCGTCGAAGAACACGTAGCCGGCCAGCGAGAAGTCCGCGATGGTCATGTGTTCGCCGGCCGCGTACGGCCGCGTGGCAAGCTGCGCGTTCAGCACGCCCCATGCGCCCTCGCAACGGGTGCGGAAAAACTGCAGCACCGCCGGATCGGGATTCTTGGCAAACGCGCGCATGAACCGGTAGGTGGCGGTGTACGACGTGAACTTGTGGTTATCGAACAGCAGCCAGCGCAGCACTTCCGCGCGCTCGGCCTCGTCGCGGCCACCATACATGTGCAGGCGCGCGGCGAGCGTCTCCAGGATGACGCCCGACTGCGACAGCCGCCGGCCTTCGAACTCCAGCACCGGCGCCTCGCCCATCACGTTGATGGCGCGATACTCGGGCGTGTGCGTCTCGCCGTTGAAGTAGTCGACAAAGCGCGGCGCCCACAGCTTGCGGCCCTGTTGCACGCCGACCGTCTCCAGCAACAGCGCGGCCTTGTACGAATTGCCGGACTGCGCGAAACAGTACAGCAGGTACTCCGGGCGGCCTTGCGCCTCGTTGGCGTGGTGTGCGCCCGCCTGCGTCGTATCGCTCATGGTGTCTCCCCGATCATGTCCCCGTCCACGTAAAGCCATCGCGGCGCTTCGCCTGCCTCGCGCGATTCGCGCACAAAGCGGCTGCGCTCGTGCAGCCGCCACGCGCGCCCGCCGATCTTGTAGCGCGCGACGAATTCCACTTCGGCATGCGTGTCGTCCTGCTGCGCATGCGCCTTGACCGTCAGCCCGAGCCAGCGCGTGCCCGCATCCGCCTCCAGGTCCGCCGGGCAGGTGGAGAGGTGCCACGTCTGGCGCAGCCAGCTCAAGTCACCCACCACATAGGCGCTGTAGCGCGAGCGCATCAGTGCCTCGGCGGTGGACGGCTCGGCCGCGCCGCGATGGAAACGGCCGCAGCAGGCCGCGTAGTCCGCGCCGCCGCAGGGGCAGGGACTGACGGCCTTGCCGCCGGAGCGGCGCGCGGTCATCCCAGCAGCTCCGGCAGGTCGCGCATGTCGCGGAAGACCTGGCTGGCGCCGGCCTGCGTCAGCAGCGTGGCGTCGTTGCGCGCCGCATAGCCGAACACGGTCATGCCCGCCGCGATGCCGGCGGTGATGCCGGCCGGGCTGTCCTCGATCACCGCGCAGCGCGCGGGTTCCACGCCCATCGTCCGGGCGGCGAGCAGGTAGACGTCCGGCGCCGGCTTGCTGCGCTCCACTTCCGTGGCCGAGAAAATATGTTCGCGCGCATCCTGATGGAACAGTTCCACCAGGCCGGTGCGCGTCAGTTGCAGCTTGACCTTGACGCGGTCCGCGCCGGACGCCACGCAGATGGGCATGCCGGTGGCCGCGATCGCAGCAATGGCCTCGCGCACGTGCGGCACGGCCTCCACCTCGGCCTCCAGCACCTGGTTGCGGCGCACGAGCCAGGTGGACAGCCAGTTCTCGGGCAGCGGCGCGCCACGCATGCGGGCGATGTTGTCCAGTTCCTCGCGCACCGCGCGGCCGAGGAACATGCGCGTGGACTCCTCCAGCGAGATCCGGATGCCCAGCTCGTTGAGCATCTCATTCAGCACGCGGTTGACGATGGGCTCGCTGTCGACGAGCACGCCGTCGCAATCGAAGATCACGCAGTCAAAGCGCTGGCGGATGGGCGAGGTCACTGCGGTCATGCGGGTTTCTTTTCCTGGTTGCTGTCGAGGCGTTGCACGGCGCGCAACTCGGTCTGCCGGCCGTTCTTCAGGTGCGCCTCGATCTGGTCGAAACGGTCGAAGCCCCAGAAGGGCTCGCCGTCGATGATGACGAAGGGCGAGCCGAACACGCCCTTGGCCATGGCCACCTCGATCTCGGCCTTCAACTGGTCCTTGATCTGGTAGCTGACGGCCCCGGCGTCCATGGCCTGCCCGTCAATGCCGAGCGACTCGGCGATCTTCACCAGCTCGGCCGGCTCGGCAATGTTGATGTCTTCGACAAACAGCGCCCGGTACACCGCCTTGGCAAACACCGTGGCGGTGTCGTCGCCGAGATGGTTCTGGATCCACAGCACCGCGCGCGCGGCCTGCGTGGTCGGCAGCGGGAAGTGCGTGGGACGCTTGTACTCGATGCCGTGGAAGCGCGCGGTGCGCTCGAAATCGCGCCACGAATACTCGCCCTTGAGCGGCAGTTGCGGCAGCGGCGCCGCGCCGGTGGTCTTGAAGACCACGCCCAGCAGGATCGGATGCCACGCCACGATGCGGCCGTACTTCTGCGCCAGTTCGTCAATGCGCGTGCTGGCGAAGTAGCCGTAGGGGGACGAGAAGTCGAAGTAGAAGTCGATCGCAGCGGTCATGATTTGGGGTTCCGATAGTCAGTACGCATTGTTGGACCGGCTTGGCGCCGGATGGGTTCTTGTTGCCACGGGCTATCGTACTGCCTCAGCCCAGCGCCCTCGCAATCAAAATCTTCTGGATGTCGCTGGTGCCCTCGTAGATCTGGCACACGCGCACGTCGCGATAGATCCGCTCGACCGGAAAGTCATTCACGTAGCCGTAGCCGCCAAAGACCTGAATGGCGTCGGAGCACACGCCCTCGGCCATCTCGCTGGCGAACAGCTTGGCCATGGCGGCTTCCTTCAGGCAAGGCCGCCCCGCGTCCTTGAGCGACGCGGCGTGCCACACCATCTGCCGCGCGACGTCGATGCGCGTGGCCATCTCGGCCAGCCGGAACTGCACGGCCTGATGCTGGAACAGCGGCTGGCCGAAGCTCTCGCGCTCCTTCGCATAGGCCAGTGCCGCCTCGAACGCGGCGCGCGCCATGCCAACGCTCTGCGAGGCAATGCCGATGCGCCCACCCTCCAGGCCGGACAGCGCCATCTTGTAACCGGCGCCTTCCTCGCCCAGCAGGTTCTGGGCCGGAATCCGGCAGTTCTCGAAAATGATCTGCGCCGTGTCGGACGAATGCTGGCCCAGCTTGTCTTCCAGACGCGCGACGATATAGCCCGGCGTCGCGGTCGGCACCAGGAACGCGCTGATGCCGCGCTTGCCAGCCGCCTTGTCGGTGACCGCCATCACGATGGCCACGTCGGCATGTTTGCCGCTGGTGATGAACTGCTTGACGCCATTGAGCACGTAGTGGTCGCCGTCGCGCACGGCGGTCGTGCGCAGCGCCGAGGCGTCGGAGCCGACGTGCGGCTCGGTCAGGCAGAACGCACCGAGCATCTCGCCGCGCGCCAGCGGCACGAGCCACTGCTGCTTCTGCGCCTCGCTGGCGAACGTCATCATCATGCTGCACACGGGGCAGTTGTTGACGCTGATGACAGTGGAGGTGCCGCCGTCGCCGGCCGCGATTTCTTCCAGGATCAGCGCGAGCGACAGGTAGTCCAGCCCCGCGCCGCCGTAAGCCTCGGGCACCGCCACGCCGTAGGCGCCCAGCGTCGCCAGCTCGCGATGCACGTCCTTCGGGAAGGTCTTGTCGCGGTCCCACTGCGCGGCCTGAGGCGCGATCACTTCCTGCGCGAACTGCCGCACGGCGTCGCGGATCATTTCCTGTTCGGGATTGAGCAGCATGTCGTTGGTGTTAAGTAGGATAGCGCCGGGATCACCACGGCAGCGGCGAGCCATCGTAGTTATGGAAGCTGCCGTTGTCGCGGCGGCTGACGCCCGCCAGCACGCGGCGCATGCCGGCCACGCTCTGCTGCACCGTCAGGTCGGCTTCCTTGCCGCCCATGTCGGTCTGCACCCAGCCCGGATGCAGCGCCACGCAGGTGGCGTGGCGCGCGTCCAGCGACACCGCCTTCATGGCCGCGTTGACGCCGGCCTTGCTGACGCGGTAAAGCCAGCTGCGGTTGGATTCCATCGCGCCGATGCTGCCCATGCGCGACGACAGCACCGCCAGCACGCCGCCCTTGCCACGATTGCCATCCTCGACGAACGGCAGCACGAGCGGCAGCGTCATCATCGGCGCGAGCACGTTGACGTGCATCACGGCGTCGAAGTCCTCGCGCGTCACGGGTTGCGCGCTCTCGGTGCGCGGGCCAATCACGCCGGCGTTGTAGATCGCCACGTCGATCGCCTCGCCGTCCAGCTTCCAGCCCAGGCCCGCGACCGCGCCGGCATCGGTCAGGTCGACCTTATGCGCCTCGGCGCCGAGCGCCTCCAGTGCCGCCACGCCGTCGTCGCCGCGCGCGGCGGCGATCACGCGCCAGCCGTCGGCACGATACTGGCGCACGAATTCGAGACCGATACCACGGGAAGCGCCGAGAATCAGGACGGTTGGCATGGAGGGGCTCCTTTCTTTCAGGTCAGGGGGTGAGAGGGGTGGGTCAAAGAATTTCGATCCCCACGGCCGTCGCCTCGCCGCCGCCGATGCACAGGCTTGCCACGCCGCGCTTGCCACCGGTCTTGCGCAGCGCGCCGATCAGCGTGGTCATGATGCGCGCGCCGGAAGCGCCGATGGGGTGGCCGAGCGCGCAGGCGCCGCCGTGGATGTTGACCTTGTCGCGCGGGATCTTGAGCTCGTGCATGGCGGCCATCGGCACCACGGCAAACGCCTCGTTGATCTCGAACAGGTCGACGCTGTCGGTGGTCCAGTCGAGCTTGCGGTACAGCTTGGCGATCGCCTCCACGGGCGCGGTCGTGAACCAGCCCGGCGCCTGCGCGTGCGTGGTATGCCCCAGCATGCGGGCGATCGGCTGCAGGCCAAGCGCGCGGGCGGTAGACGCACGCATCATCACCAGCGCCGAAGCACCGTCGTTGATCGACGACGACGACGCGGCGGTGATTGTGCCGTCCTTGGCGAAGGCGGGCTTGAGCGTGGGGATCTTGTCGAGCTTGATGCGGCGCGGGCCTTCATCGGTGTCGACGATGCTGTCGCCGCCCTTGCCCGGCACGGTGACGGGCGCGATCTCCCAACGGAAGTCGCCGGCCTCGGTGGCTTGCTGCGCGCGGCGCACGCTGTCCATCGCGAACGTGTCCTGCGCCTCGCGCGTGAAGCCGTACTTGGCGGCGCAGTCCTCGCCGAAGGTGCCCATGGCGCGGCCCTTGTCGTAGGCGTCTTCCAGGCCATCCAGCATCATGTGGTCGTAGATCATGCCGTGGCCGATGCGGTAGCCGCCGCGGCCCTTCGGGATCAGGTACGGGGCGTTGGTCATGCTCTCCATGCCACCCGCGACCGCGATCTCGAACGAGCCAGCCACCAGGCCGTCGTAGACGGTCATGGCCGCGCGCATGCCCGAGCCGCACATTTTGTTGACCGTGGTGCAGCCCACGGACAGCGGCAGGCCCGCGCCCAACGCCGCCTGGCGCGCGGGCGCCTGGCCCTGGCCGGCGGGCAGCACGCAGCCGAACACGACTTCCTCGATCTGCTCCGGCGCAAGGCCCGCACGCTCGACGGCGGCGCGGATGGCGACGGCGCCAAGCTGCGGTGCGGTCAGGGTCGAGAACTCGCCCTGAAAGGCCGCCATCGGGGTACGGGCGGCGGATACGATGACGATCGGGTCTTCCATGTCTGTCTCCTCAAATATATGTGCGTCAGGTGGCCCGGGCCGCGTTCAGCGGATCGACGCCTGCGGCGGATCGCCGAACTGCCGATAGGCCGCGGCCAGTTGCGTGTGCAGTTCCTCGTTGCTGCTGGCGGCCATGCCGAGGTCGCGCAGCAGGCCGTCGGACACGCCGTAGACCCAGCCGTGCACGGTCACGGCCTGGCCGCGCGCCCAGGCGTCCTGCAGCACCGTGGTCTGGCAGACGTTGTTGACCTGCTCGATCACGTTCAGCTCGCACAGGCGCGTATGCGCATCGTCCTCGCGCAGCAACGTGCCGAGGTAAGACTCGTGCTTGTCAGCCACGTCCCGCACATGACGCAACCAGTTGTCGGCCAGCCCGATGCGCTCGCGCTTGAGCGCGACCTTCACGCCACCGCAGCCGTAGTGGCCGACCACCGTGATGTGGCGCACCTTGAGCACTTCCACGGCGAACTGGATCACCGACAGCGCGTTCAGGTCGCTATGCGCGATCACGTTGGCGATGTTGCGATGGACGAACACCTCACCCGGCGCGAGGCCGAGGATCTGGTTGGCCGGCACGCGCGAATCGGAGCAACCGATCCACAGGTACTCGGGCGCCTGCTGGTTGGCCAGGCGCGTGAAGAACGCCGGGTCTTCCGCGTTGACGCGGTCCACCCATTCGCGGTTGTTGCGGAACAGCTGGGCAATGGCGTCAGTCATGCCGCCCTCCTTGTTGCGACGGCAGGCTGCCTGCCGAATCGGTGAATGAAACGCTCTGAACTGTGATAAGCAAAGAAGTCATGGACATGTCCGGCCTGCAGCCGGTCTTTGTGACCCTGCCACATGGCAGGGTCGAAGAAATCTTCATGGTGCCGCAGAAATGCGGCGCGCACGCGCGGGTTGCCCAGCAGGAACGTGCGGAATGTCTCGGGAAAGATGTCGTGCGGGCGCACGGTGTACCAGACCTCGCCCGACATTTCCTCTTCCTCGTTGCGCGGCTGCGGCACCTGGCGGATGTTGCAGTCGGTCAGATACTCGATCTCGTCGTAGTCGTAGAACACCACCCTGCCGTGGCGGGTCACGCCGAAGTTCTTGTACAGCATGTCGCCCGGGAAGATGTTGGCGGCCATCAGCTCCTTGACCGCGTTGCCGTACTCGATGATGCCGTGCTCCACCTGCTCGTCCGTGCCCTCCTGCAGCCAGATGTTGAGCGGAGTCATGCGGCGCTCGATATAGACGTGCCGGACCACGATCTCCTCGCCGCCGTCCTTGCCGCGCTGGTATTCGATCATCGACGGCGCGTGTTGTTCCAGCTCGCGCACCAGTGCCTCGTCGAAACGATTGAGCGGAAACGCGACGTCGGAATACTCCAGCGTATCGGCCATCCGGCCCACGCGGTCGTGCTGCTTGACCAGCTGGTACTTGGACTTGACCAGTTCGCGCGTGGTTTCCTTGGGCGCCGGGTAGAAGTCCTTGATGACCTTGAACACGTAAGGATAGGACGGCAGCGTGAACACCAGCATCACCAGGCCCTTGATGCCGGGCGCGCTGATGAACTTGTCCGACGAGTGCTGCAGGTGATGCAGGAAATCGCGGTAGAACAGGTTCTTGCCCTGCTTCTGCAGGCCGAGCGAGGTGTAGATCTCCGCGCGCGGCTTGCGCGGCATGATATCGCGCAGGAACGTGACGTAGGCCGACGGGATCTCCATGTCGACCATGAAGTACGAGTGCGTGAACGAAAACAGGATCAGCAACTGTTCCTTGCGCAGCAGCACGGCGTCGAGCGCGAGCTTGCCGCTGGCCGCATGCACGATCGGAATCGCCAGCGGGAACGTGCGGTCACCGTTGACCACGCGGCCGATGATGAATGCCGACTTATTGCGAAAGAACAGCGACGACAGCACGTGAATCTGGAAATTCGGCGCGATGCGGAAATCGCCGAAATGCTCGGTGACAGCGCGCACCACGTAGCCGATGTCGCGCGGCAGGTCCTCGAACGGGCGCTCCAGCTGGTAGTTGTGGACGATGCGCTCGAAGCACGCGGCCATGCCATCGCGGCTGCCGGGGTAGTACGCGCGGAAGGTCGGCCGGGTGGGCGACTCCTCGTTCTCGATGTACTCGGTCGAGATCGCCGGGCGCACGAAGATGAAGTCGTTGTTGAAGTAGGAACGATGCAGCAGCCGCGTGCAGACCGAGTTGAAGAACGTCTCGGCCAGTTCGGGCTGGTGGTGGTTGGTCAGGAGGCCGATGTAGTGCAGCTTGATCTGCTGCCAGATCTCGTCCTCGATATTCTCCGCGTCGTACTCGTCTTCCAGGATCACGCTGCTCTCGCGCACGCGCTCGTTGTAGAACGCAATGCGGTCGCGCTGCAGTTGCTGCAGCCCGAGCCAGTCGCCGGCCTCGAACTTGAGCTTGGCCTGGTGGCTGACCTCGCGGAACAGCCGGTAGTGCTTGTCGAACCCGTCGAGCATGGTTCTCGCCACATCGTAGGCAATCTGCGAGGAGAGCAGTTTGGGGAAGTGGGACATGACGGGTTACGGGAAGGCGGCTATTGGAGAATTGTAAATTGGATTGGGGGTTGGCTTTCGCTCGATGGTGCCTTGGTTCTGTGGTGCTTCTTTAACGCTGCGCGGTCAACTTCCAAAGACGTTTCACATCGCCCTGCGGGCGCTGCGAGTTACTTTCTTTGTCTTGCCAAAGAAAGTAACCAAAGAAAGGCGCGCCGGAGGCGGCTCAACACCCCTCGCGCTCAGGGCCAAAGCGCGGCGGGGGCCGAACTCGCTCGGCCGTACCGGCCTCACTCAGACAGCGGCCCCCTTGTATCCGCGCTTTGGCCCTGAGCGCGAGCGCCGCCTACGGCAAGTACACCTTTGCGCCTCGCTTCGCATCGGGCGCTCTCATTTTGCTGCTTATTCGGCGCTTTTCTTTGCTTTTTACATCGTTTCCGCGAACAGTTCGCGGCCGATCAGCATGCGGCGGATTTCCGAGGTGCCGGCGCCGATCTCGTACAGCTTGGCGTCACGCCACAGGCGGCCGACCGGGTATTCGTTGATGTAGCCGTTGCCACCCAGGATCTGCACCGATTCGCCGGCCATCCAGGTCGCCTTTTCGGCGGTGTACAGGATCACCGCCGCGCAGTCCTTGCGCACCTGTCGCACGTGGCCGACGCCGAGCGCGTCCAGGTTCTTGCCAACCGTGTACAGGTAGCTGCGTGCGGCCTGCAGCGTGGTGTACATGTCGGCCACCTTACCCTGGATCAGTTGGAATTCGCCGATGCTCTGGCCGAACTGCTTGCGATCGTGGATGTAGGGCGTGACCACGTCCATGCACGCCTGCATGATGCCGACCGGGCCGCCGGACAGCACCGCGCGCTCATAGTCCAGGCCGCTCATCAGCACCTTGGCGCCGTTGTTCTCGCCGCCGAGGATGTTCTCCACCGGCACTTCCACGTCCTGGAACACCAGTTCGCCGGTGTGCGAGCCACGCATGCCGAGCTTGTCCAGCTTCTGCGCGACGGAAAACCCCTTCATGCCCTTTTCAACGATGAAGGCGGTCATGCCGCGTGCGCCAAGTTCCGGCTCGGTCTTGGCGTAGACCACCAGCACATCGCAGTCCGGGCCGTTGGTGATCCACATCTTGGTGCCGTTCAGCACGTAGCGATCGCCCTTGAAGTCGGCCCGCAGCTTCATGGAAACCACGTCGGAGCCGGCGTTGGGCTCGCTCATCGCCAGCGCGCCGATCCAATCGCCGGAGACCAGCTTGGGCAGGTATTTGGCCTTCTGCGCGGCCGTGCCGTTGCGGTGGATCTGGTTCACGCACAGGTTGGAATGCGCGCCATACGAGAGGCCGACCGAGGCCGATGCACGGCTGATCTCTTCCATCGCGATCATGTGGGCCAGGTAGCCCATGTTGGCGCCGCCGTACTCCTCCGAGACCGTGATGCCCAGCACGCCAAGGTCGCCCATCTTCTTCCAGGCGTCCATCGGGAACTGGTCAGTGCGGTCGATCTCGCCGGCACGCGGGGCCAGTTCGGCCTGGGCCCAGTCGCGCACGGACGTGCGCAGCATCTCGATGTCTTCGCCCAGATCGAATCTCAGGCCTGGCAGTTCGGTCAT
>JACXTT010013075.1_pt1 | contig 10968 bp, 6 predicted proteins | sample 9270951 | NCBI WGS metagenome assembly JACXTT01 (sample SAMN15532306, study PRJNA645909) | rock metagenome | isolation source: weathered quartz diorite | place: Puerto Rico | collected 2017-06-21 | reverse complement strand
GACTACTCGGGCCGCTCGGTCATCGTGGTCGGGCCCGAGCTGAAGCTTCATGAGTGCGGCCTGCCCAAGAAGATGGCGCTGGAGCTCTTCAAGCCGTTCGTCATGCGCGAGCTGGTGAACAAGGGCTACACGACGAACATCAAATCGGCCAAGCGCATGGTCGAGCGCAGCAGGACTGAGGTGTGGGACGTCCTCGATGAGGTCATCCGTGATCACCCAGTGCTGCTCAATCGCGCCCCGACCCTGCACCGACTGGGCATCCAGGCGTTCATGCCGGTTCTGGTCGAAGGATCCGCGATCCAGATCCACCCACTTGTCTGCGCGGCTTTCAACGCCGACTTCGACGGCGACCAGATGGCCGTGCACGTGCCCCTGTTCAGCGGCGCGATCGCAGAAGCGAAGAACTTGATGATGTCGTCCCAGAACATCCTGTCCGCGGCCGACGGCCACCCGGTGGTGGCACCGACGCAGGACGTCGTGCTGGGCTGCTACTGGCTGACCGCCACGCGCGGGGAAATGCCGAAGGGCGACGACGTCAACAAGCTGCGGGTCTACAGCTCGGAAAATGAGGTCCTGCTCGCGCTGGAGAGCAAGGTCGTGAAGCTCCAGGACTGGATCCGGCTTTACATTCCGGCCTCAAGTTCCAAGGACGGAGATGGCTCCCACCTGCTGGTCACCACGCCCGGTCGCGTGGTCTTCAACCAGCCGCTGCCCGTGGGCAAGGAGCCCGTCGAGTCGCACATGAAGCCGCTCCCGTTCCAGAACGCGCACTACGACCGCAAGGGTTTGCGCACGCTGGTGGCCGAGCTCTACCGGCTGTACGGCAGCGATGTCACGGCCAGCGTGGTCAATGACATCAAGCGGCTGGGCTTCCGCTACGCGACCCAGGCGGGAATCACCGTGTCCGCGATGGACATCCCGCACCCCGAGCGGAAGTGGCAGATCATCCGCGACACGGAGAAGGAGGTCGCCGACGTCGAGCGCATGTACCGCCGCGGCGTCATGACCGACGACGAGCGCTACCGCAAGGTGATCGAGCTCTGGCAAAAGGCTTACGAAGAGGTCGGCATCTCGACCGAGCAGGCCTTCGACAAATTCAGCCCGATCTGGATGATGATGGGCTCAGGCGCCCGCGGCAACATCCAGCAGATCCGCCAGCTCGCGGGCATGCGTGGCCTCATGGCCGACCCGACGGGCCGGATCATCGACCTGCCCATCCAGGCCAACTTCACCGAGGGCTTGACCGTGCTCGAGTACTTCATCTCGACACACGGCACGCGCAAGGGACTGGCCGACACCGCGCTCCGGACCGCCGACTCCGGCTACCTGACGCGGCGTCTCGTGGACGTGGCGCAGGACGTGATCGTTCGTGAGGAGGACTGCGGAACCACCAACGGCATCTGGGTTCGTGACATCAGTGTCGAGCGCGCGCGCAATGAGCCGATCTTCGAGAGGATCGCCGGCCGCGTGTCCTCGGAGGACATCTCTGTCGACGGCAAAGTGCTGGTCGCTGCCGGCACCTCCATCACCGACGACAACGCTCGCAAGATCATCGAAGCCGGCGTCCCGGTCAAGATGCGGTCCGTGCTCGTGTGCGAGGCCCGCGAGGGCGTCTGCCGCACGTGCTACGGCCGCAACCTGGCGACGGGCAAGCTGGTGGAGATCGGCGAGGCGGTCGGCGTGATCGCTGCGCAGTCCATTGGCGAACCTGGCACGCAGCTCACCATGCGTACATTCCACACCGGTGGTGTCGCGGGCGTTGACATCACCCAGGGTCTGCCTCGCGTGGAGGAGCTGTTCGAAGCTCGCATCCCCAAAGGCAAGGCCATCATCTCCGAGATCGACGGCGAGCTCGAGATCATCCGCCAGGAGGGCTCGCGCAAGGTGCGCGTGGTCTCCAAGGAGGAGTTCGAGGTTTCGTATCCGATCGACGGGAAGATCGAGGTCCTCGTCAAGAGCGGCGAGGACGTGATGGAGGGACAGGAGCTGACCCGCGACTCCAAGGGCAACTCCGTGCGCACGCGCCACGCAGGCAAGACACATGTCGGTCCCAAGGAGATCTCCGTCCGAACTCTGGATGAGGAGGTGCGCGAATACGCGATTCCGCATCAGGTCCGCATCCGGCCTGAGCTCGACCGGCGCGACGGTCACAAGGTGACCATCAAGGCGGGGCAGCAGGTTACCGAGGGGTCGATCTCACCCCAGGAACTGCTGCACATCCTGGGCAAGGAGGCCGTGCAGACCTTCCTGGTCGACGAGGTCCAGAAGGTTTACCGCTCTCAGGGTGTCGACATCAACGACAAGCACATCGAGGTCATCGTCCGGCAGATGATGCGGAAGGTCCGCGTCGACTCCGCCGGCGACACCGGCCTGCTCCCCGGCGAGATCGTCTCCCAGTGGGAGTACGAAGAGGGCAACGCGCGGGCGCTGGCGGAGGGCGGCGAGCCCGCCACCGCGCAGACCGTGCTGCTTGGCCTGATCAAGGCGGCGCTGAACACGACGTCGTGGCTCTCGGCCGCTTCCTTCCAGGAGACCACCCGGGTGCTGACTGAGGCCGCGATCAGCGGCAAGGTCGACCGGCTCCGTGGCCTGAAGGAGAACGTGATCATCGGCAAGCTGATCCCGGCCGGAACAGGCCTCGACTACTACAAGAAGCAGCGCGAGCAGGCGGCTCGGATCCTCGAGGAGGAGCCGATCGACCTGGAGACGCTGTCGGTCTAGTTCTAAGCAGCGCTACGAAGGGGGGCCGCCGGGGCCCCCCTTTCCGGTTTTTGGCACCAAAACCACCCCTTGCGCCCGGGCTGCTGGGGACTTTTGGCACCAAAACCCGAGAGGGTGAGGGGAGCCGAGGGTCGGAAAAAACCGAAGGGCCACCCGTTGGCGGGCGACCCTTTGTGCACGTGAGCTGACTGTAACCCAAACCGGACCGTTTGTGCCTTCTGTTTGGCGACCTATGATGGGTCGCATCGTCAGGCTTGGAACCCGGCGCGCCATCGCGGCCGCCATCGCAGCAGCATTCGTCGCAGCCACCGGGTGCAACAGCCCAGTTCTGACCCAGGGTCCGCGCCTGGCCAAAACCCAGGCGCTCAGGGTGCAGCTCGACGACCAGCCCCAGTCCCTTGATCCAGGTCAGAGCCAGTATCCATTCGAGACCGCGGTGCTGAGGCTCATTGACGAGCCCCTGCTGCGACCGAGCAACGACCTCAGCGGTGTCGTGCCCGCGGCGGCCTCGAGCTACGAAGTCGACAGCGGCGGCACGCGCTGGACTTTTCATTTGCGCCACGACGCCAAGTACTGGGACGGGCAAGCGGTGAAGGCACAGGACTTCGTCTTCGCCTGGCGCCGCCTCATGGACCCTCGGCTGTCGGCGCCGACGGCCACCTTCTTCGCAAACACAATCTTCAACGGGGACAAAGTCGCGCTTCTCGACCCGCAGCGCGACGCGACGCGCATCGACGCAGGCCTCCAGAGCCTGGGTCTCGCGGCTTCGGACGACTACACCTTCCAGGTCAACCTGACTCGACCGGACCCGGCCTTCATCTGGATCGCCGCAATGCCTTCGGGCTCGCCGATCCGTCAGGACGTCGTCACCGCAAACGGCGACCAGTGGAGCGGATCGCCGGAGACGCTCCTTAGCAACGGTCCATTCAAAGTGTCGGAGATGGTCGCGAACGACCACCTGACCCTCGTTCCCAATCCCGACTATTGGGGTCCGAAGCCCGAGCTCAAGACGATCACTTATGAGATCGTCAACGACGGCGCAGCCGCGCTGGCGAAATTCAGAAACGGCGAGCTCGACGTATTGGACGTCAAGCCCGCCCAGGCTGCCGTTGTCGCGGCCGACTCGCAGCTGCTGAGGGAGCTCGTGAAAACGCCGGCCCTCACCACCTGGTGGATTGCGTTCCGAGTCACCTCGCCGCGGCTTGCCAGCTCACGCGTGCGCCTCGCGCTGGCGCAGGCAATCGACCGCGATGCGCTGGTGAAGCAGGTCTTCCAGGGCCAGGCTCAGCCGGTCGACACGTTCATCCCTCAGGGCATGCAGGGGTATGCGCCCGAGCTCGGGGATGCGCAGAAGTTCGACGTCGCCCAGGCACGCGCCACGCTCGCGTCCGCCGGCGTCAGCGCAGCCCAGCTCAACGGCCTGAAGTTCTCTTACGACCGCAACTCGGATTTCAGCCAGGCGACCGCGACCTTCGTGCGTGATCAGCTGAAGACGAATCTCGGTGTGACGATCGCCCTTGACCCTCTCGATCCCAACACCCTGGGCTCGCGCCTGGGTAACGGGACATTCGAGATCGCAGGGCCGTTCGGCTGGACCGCAGACTACCCCGACCCCGCCGACTGGTTCTCGATCTTCGAAACCACCAACTCCAACGACGACTCGCTGTACCAGAACGGGCGATACGACAGCCTGGTCGGCGTCGCAAGCACCGACCTGCAAGCGGCCCGCCGGCAACAGGAGTATCGGGAGGCACAGCGGCTTCTCTTGAACGACGCGCCGGCGGCCTTCCTGGCGCAGGCTTTGAGCTGGCACCTGGTTCAGCCTTACGTGAAGGGTCTAACCGCCAACGCGGTGGAGGACTGGCCGGGCGAGTTGGCGCCGGCCACGATCTACATCACGGATCACTGATCGCGCCCCGAACGACTGTTCGAGAGGACAGTGCCTACCGCACTTGACACCCCACTCAACGCCGCAACAGAATTGAGGTAGCCGAAGAGGCTTGTGAGTAAGACCCTGCCGCCGGCGCACTCTCGCCCCGTGTTTTTGCTGCGAAATCCGGGAAGAAGGCTGCAGGACCAATCAGAGAGGTAAGACGCGTATGCCGGTAGGTACTCGTGTCCGAGCGGTAACGCTCGCGTTCGTCGGGTTGCTCACGATCGCCGCGTGTGGTGGATCAAGCGGCTCGGGAATCAAGGAGGGCGGCACCCTCACCTATATCATCGACGCCGACGCTCAGACGCTCAACCCATTTGAGGCGGGCGATGTGCCCTCCGTTCGTTCGTACCAGTTCATGTTTCCAAGCCTGTACGAGCTCGACAAGAGCCTGAACGTGGTACCAGGCCTGGCCGATGGTATGCCGACGCTTTCGTCGGACCTCAAGACGTGGACCGTCAAGCTCAAGACCGGTGCCAAGTGGAGCGATGGCACGCCGATCACCGCCAACGACGTGGTGACCACGGATCGCATCGAAGCCAGCTCCAGCCTCGACACCGACGCGTCCTTTGACTGGAGCCCGCTGACGGACCCGGTCAACGGTGTCACCGCCAAGGACGACCACACCATCGTCTACACGCTCACGACACCCTTCGCGCCTTTCCTTGCTGTGAACCTGGTCGGGTTCATCGCTCCCGCCTCGGTCTACGGCAGCGTCGACCCCTCGAAGATGCGAACCTTCGAGCAGGACCACCCGTCGGTGACGGGCGGGCCGTTCCTTTTCGACAAGCGCGTAGCCGGTTCGGAGATCGACCTCACGGCGAACCCCAACTTCTACGCCGGCAAGCCACACATCGCCAAGATTGTCGAGAAGGTCATCACCGACTCGACGGCGGCCGCCCAGGCGGTCATCAACGGCGACGTCAACTGGGATCCCGAGATTACCGCCGGCGCGCTCGACACGGTGAAGGCTGCACCCGGAGTGCAGTCGTCCGAGTATCCCGACCTCGGCTACTACGACATCCGCTTCAACGACCGGGCGAAGTGGGTGGACGGTTCCAGGAACACCCTTTTCGGTGACGTGAACGTGCGTCGCGCGTTCGCTTACGCACTCGACAAGGACTCGATCGTCAAGGCTGCCACCAACGGCCATGGCACGCCGCTGTGGGGCGACCTCGTGCCGGCGCAGGCTTACTACGACCCCAACGCCGTCGTCAAGTACACGCAGGACATCGCCAAGGCCAAGAGCCTGATGGATGCCGCGGGCTGGACCGTCGGCCCGGATGGCATTCGGGTGAAGAACGGCGTGAAGTTCTCTGGCAAATTCTTCGTCCGCGCAGGTAAACCACAGAGGATCCAGGCCGTCACCATCATCTCCGAACAGCTTCGGACCAATCTCGGCATGGACCTGCAGGTGACCCCGACCGACTTCAAGGTCTTCTACAAGCCGATCCAGGCGGGTAACTTCGACCTCGCCTTCGCGGGGTTCGGCATCAGCCCCGACCCGGACGACTACACGATCTTCAGCTCGCAGCAGATCCGCCCTGAGAACAGCAAGAGCGGAGCCAACTGGACCGGCTTTGTCAACCCTGACCTGGACGCGGCCATCCAGGCCGAGCGCACCGACCTCAAAGCCACCGCAGCCGACACCTTCGCGGCGCGGAAGGCCGACATGGCCAAGATCGAGCACATCCTCGGCGACAACGTCGTCGTCTACTTCATGTGGGCCGACAACGTCGGCATGGGCTTCAACGGCGTGGACGGGGTGGTCAGTGGGGCGGGAGGCGCCCTGAACTATGTCGACCAGGACCGCAACGTCTCGACCTTCGCATCGTGGAGCCTGGCCAACCCCAAGTAATCGCTTTCTAAGGGAGGCGGCGTATGCCGCCTCCCTCCCGGCACCCATGAACTCGAGAGCAAGCCGCGGGATGGAGCAGTAGGATGAAGGCGTGACGTTCTACGTCATCCGCAGGATCGGCATCGGGATCCTGCTGATTTTGTTCATGTCGGTGGCGTTCTTCGCCCTGACCCGTCTGACGCCAGGCCCGCCTTTCACCACCGGCGAGAACCCCCGCGCCCACCAGGAGCTCATCGACCGCCGGCTGCACAACCTGGGCCTCGACCAGCCCTGGTACCAGCAGTATCCCGCCTACCTGAATGCCCTGGTGCACGGAAATCTCGGTGACTCGTACGTCTACAACCAGCCCGTCACGCAGTTGCTTCAGCAGCGCGTCCCCAACTCGCTGATTCTGTTGGGCGCCGCGCTCGTCGTTTCCCTCCTGATAGCCATCCCGCTGGGGATCTTCGCCGCCACCCGCCAGTACTCGGCCCTCGACATCGGTACGTCGGTCGTTAGCTACGTCGGCATATCCATACCCAGCTTCGTGCTGGGAATCTTCCTGCTGCTGGCCGGCGCGGTTTGGCTGAGGCGCTGGACCGGCGGCGATTTCTACTTCCCGCTGTTCGGGATGCACAAGAGCGGTGAGGATGGACTCGACGATCTCGTATGGCATATGGTGCTGCCGGTGACGTCGCTCTCGGTGCTGAGCATCGCCGGCTTCAGCCGCTTCATGCGCGCCAGCATGCTCGAGGTGCTTCACCAGGACTACGTGCGGACCGCCAAGGCCAAGGGGCTGCCGCGCCGCGTCGTCAGCTACAAGCACGCCCTCCGCAATGCCATCCTGCCGATCATCACCTTGGTCGCCCTGCAGACGCCGCAGTTCGTGAGCGGCGCCATCATCACCGAGGGTATCTTCAGTTGGCCCGGAATGGGGCTGCTGGCGTTCCAGGCCACGGTTGACCGCGACTACCCGGTGATCCTGGGCGTCGTGATGCTCGTCGCGGTCTTGACAGTGATCTTCAACTTGCTTGCCGACATTGCCTACGCGGTGGTCGACCCGCGCATTCGGTACTAGCGGAGAGATGGCGGAGCCGATCAAAGAGGTCACCGGGTTCCAGTCCCTGATCGGCGGTGCTGGCGTTCAGCGGGCGCTCGAGGCGGAGGAGGCTCTCCGGCGCGCAACCGTCGCTGAAGACCTCGTCGTCGCCGAAGTCGCCGAGCCGAGCGAGATCGGATTCTGGAAGCTTGCGGTCATCCGATTCCTCCACCACCGCACGGCGACCGTCAGCCTGGGGGTTCTCGGTTTCATCATTCTGGCTGCTGCCCTAGTTCCGATCTTTCAGGGCGACCTGTACCGGATCCAGGACTACACGCATCCCTACGGCCCGCCGTTCCAGTTTCACTCGAAAGCTGTCTCGCTCGCAGGCATCAGCTTCAGCATCCCGTGGACCGACCACCTGATGGGAACCGACGAGCTGGGCCGAGATGAGATGGCGCGCCTGATTCGCGGCGCTCGCGTTTCCCTCACGGTAGGCTTGCTCGCGATCCTCGGCTACGTGATCATCGGCGGCAGCCTGGGCGCAGTCGCCGGCTACTACGGAGGTTGGATCGACAACGCCTTGATGCGCGTCACCGACGTGATCATCGCCATGCCTTTCATCCTGGTGGTGGTGGCGGTGACGGCCGCCTTCGGAGGCGTCAGCTTGGCTGTCCTTGTGCTTGTGATCGCCGGGCTGGGCTGGTTCGAGATCGGAAGGCTGATGCGCGCCCAGTTCCTTGTTCTGCGGGAATCCGAGTTCGTTCAGGCGGCGCGCGCCCTCGGCGCGTCGGACTTCCGCATCATCTTCCGCCATATCATTCCGAACTCGCTCGCGCCGATCATCGTGTCCGCCACGCTGGGCGTGAGCGGCATCATCCTGCTCGAAGCGGCCCTCGGTTTCCTCGGCTACAGCATCCCGCCGCCTGAGCCCAGCTGGGGCAATCTGCTGAGCGGTTATGAGGAAGCATTGCTACGCAATCAGGCGTACCTGGTTGCGTTCCCCGCCCTCGCCCTTGTGACCACCGCGCTCTGCATCAATCTGGTCGGAGACGGAATCCGCGATGCTCTGGATCCCCGCCAGCGGTGACCTAGTTGACGCAGGCCGCCCCCACGAAGATGGGGGACGTAACCCAGAAGAGCGGCACGGTCCTGGAGGTCAAAGACCTCCACGTCCAGTTCCGCGTCCATGGGGGTACGGTGCGGGCCGTGCGTGGTCTGAACCTGACCATCCCCGCCGGTACGACCGTCGGCCTTGTCGGCGAGTCCGGCTGTGGCAAGAGCGTGAGCGCTCTGACCGTGATGCGCCTGCTCGAGCAGAACGCGCGAGTGGTCAAGGGCGAGATCCGGCTGCGTGGCAAGGATCTGCTCAAGCTGCCCGAGCAGCAGATGCAGCAGGTGCGCGGCAACGACATCTCGATGATCTTCCAAGAGCCAATGACCGCGCTGAACCCGGTCTTCAGCGTCGGCGACCAGATTGCGGAGTCGATTCAGACACACGACCTGGCCAGCAGTGCCGACGCGCAAAAGCGCGCGGTGTCCCTGCTCGAGATGGTGGGCATTGCCGAGGCCAAGCGCCGGGCGCGCGAATATCCGCACCAGATGTCGGGTGGCATGCGCCAGCGTGTGATGATCGCGATGGCGCTTTCTTGCGACCCCGATCTGCTGATCGCGGACGAGCCGACGACGGCCCTCGACGTGACGATCCAGGCACAGATCCTTTCGTTGATGCGGGACCTCAAACAGAGGACGGGGGCCGCGATCCTGCTGATCACGCACGACCTGGGCGTGGTGGCCGAGATGTGCGACGAGGTGGCGGTGATGTATGGCGGCCGCATCGTCGAGCACGCCAAGACAGCCGAGCTGTACCGCAGTCCGAAGCACCCCTACACGGTCGGACTCTTGCAGTCCATCCCGCGGCTGTATCACAAGCAGGACCGCCTGAACGTGATTCGCGGCAACGTGCCGAACCCGCTCACGATCCCGCCCGGCTGCTCGTTCCACCCCCGGTGCCCGAAGCGCTTCGAGCCATGTGACAGGTTCGTGCCGTCGCTCGCGACTGTCGACAACGACCACCTGGCCGCGTGCTTCCTCTATCCAGAGGTCGAGAAGCTCAAGGACTTCGACCCGGCCGCGGCGGCGGCGATCAGGTGAGCACCACGCAGGCGCAGATCGAGCAGGCGGCCGGGACCAAGGACGGACCGCTCCTTCAGGTCAAGAACCTGGTCAAGCACTTCCCGATCAAGGGCGGGTTGCTCCAGCTTCCGGTCGCGTGGGTCAAGGCTGTCGACGGAGTCAGCTTCGACATCGGGCGTGGCGAGACCCTGGGCCTCGTTGGTGAATCGGGGTCGGGCAAGTCGACCGTCGCGCGCACGGTCCTGCGCCTGATTCCGCCGACCAGCGGCGAGGTGATTCTCGACGGCCAGAGCGTTTTCAAAGCGTCCAACCGCGACATGAAGCGCCTGCGCCGTGACGTGCAGATCATCTTCCAGGACCCGTACGGATCGCTGAACCCCAGGATGTCGGTCGGCGAGATCATCGCGGAAGGCCTGGTCGTGCATGGCGTCGGGTCGCCGCAAGAGCGAGAGGCGGCCGTGAACCGCCTGCTCGAGATCGTCGGCCTCCGCGGGCAGCATCGCGGCCGGTTCCCTCACGAGTTCAGCGGTGGCCAGCGGCAGCGCATCGGCATCGCGCGCGCGCTCGCGCTCACGCCGAAGATGGTGATCGCCGACGAGCCTGTTTCGGCCCTGGACGTCTCGATCCAGTCACAGATCCTGAACTTGCTGAGCGACCTGCAGCGAGAGTTCAACCTCACTTACCTGTTCGTCGCGCACAACATGGCGGTGGTCGAGCAGGTCAGCAACAGGATCGCGGTCATGTACCTCGGCAAAGTCGTCGAGGTGGGACCTGCGGAAGAGCTGTGCAGAGACCCCAAGCACCCATACACCAAGGCGCTCATCTCGGCGGTGCCCGTGCCGGACCCGGAGATGCACCGCGAACGTGTCGTGCTCAAAGGCGACATCCCGAGCCCGATCAACCCACCGTCGGGATGCCGATTCCGGACTCGGTGCCCGATCGCCACCGAGCGCTGCGCCGCTGAGGAGCCGCTGCTCCGACCTGTGGGCAAGGACCGGATAGCCGCCTGCCATTACGCGTGATCGCCCGGGCTTGATGGCCCGTTCGGTACTGACCGAATCTACAACTTGACTTCGCCGGTACCCGATTCGACAATGCGAGTGGCTGTTACAGAGCCGTCGGTGTGAGTAAGTCCTGCTGCCGGCGCACTCTCGCCCCGGTCCCGCCAGGCGGGTACGGGAAGAGGGCCGCAGGGGTTGTGTGTGAGGTACGCGCATGCGCACAGGTCTGCGCCTCGTAACCGTCCTTACCGCTGCCGCTCTCATGGCCGTCGGCTGTGGCGGCACCTCCAGCCCGGCGAGA
>JACXTT010013074.1_pt1 | contig 10969 bp, 10 predicted proteins | sample 9270951 | NCBI WGS metagenome assembly JACXTT01 (sample SAMN15532306, study PRJNA645909) | rock metagenome | isolation source: weathered quartz diorite | place: Puerto Rico | collected 2017-06-21 | reverse complement strand
AGCTTCGCCACGATCTGCTCCACAGTGAACTTCTTGCCTGGCACGGTTCACCTCCATTCAGCCTCTCATGTTGCTAAGGACTACCACTGGAAGTGGACCGATTAGAGGGGTGCCGGACACATGTTATAAGCGTTGCCGATGGGACCAACGATCGGTTCATTGGATGGTCGTGAGGTGGGGGAAGCGAGCCGACTGCTGGCGCGTGCTTTCGCCGAGGATCCGATCATCACCCACTACCTCCACGACCCAGTTAGGCGCGCCGTCGCCTTCCCGGCCTTCTTCGAAGCCATCCTCGAGGAATTCATCCCCTCTTCACAGGTCCATGCGGCCCGACTCGATGAGGAGCTCGTCGGTGTCTCGGCGTGGCTCCCGCCTGATCCAGTCGAGCCCGACGACGGGGCCAGGGCGCGAGCCGATCGGTGCCGACGGCTCGTTGTGACGATGTTTCCACTCACGTCGAAGGCGCTCTTCGACGGGTTCGCGGCACTCGAGGAGCTTCATCCCAAGGAGCCACACTGGTATCTGGCATTCGTCGGCATCGAGCCTTCTGCGCAAGGAAGGGGGGTCGGTCGCGAGCTTCTTGCTCCGGTGCTGCACGTCGCCGACGAAACTCAGACCATCTGCTACTTGGGACGCCGTTTCCACGCACGCATGCCTTCTATGAGGGTCTCGGGTTCAATCGGCTAGCGGACCACCACATCTTCCTGGGTTCGCGGCAAGGAGTGGTCGCCTTCATTCGGCCAGCTCGTAGGACCTGAGGTGCTCGGACGACCCACCCTTGAGTCGCGATGGGAACAAGAGGGATGGCTGGTGAACCAGGAAGCGAGCTTAGCGACTCGATTCTCCCGTCGTCGCGAGCGCTGTGAGGTGAGGCGCCGCGCAGCCTAGCGCCCTGGCGCGCTAGCGTCGCGCAACCGCTCCTTGATCGATCGCCTCGGTCGGGTGGAGACTACCCGCGTGATCCCCGAGACCCGGTACGCGAAGGCGCTCGACGGAACGCACCTCGCCTACCAGGTATTGGGGGAAGGACCGGTCGACCTCGTCTACCTGCAGCCGTGGTTCTCTCACCTGGAGTACATCTGGGAGGAGCCGCGCTACGACCGCTTCCTCCGAAAGTTCGCCGCCTTCTCGCGGCTCATTCTCTTCGACCGCCGAGGGAGCGGGATGTCCGACCCCCTACCGATGGCCCAGCCGCCTGACCTCGAGACGAGGATGGACGATACCCGAGCCGTGATGGACGAGGTCGGCTCCCGACGTGCCGTGATCTACGGTGCGTCGGAGTCGGGCGTGCTTGCCTGCCTGTTCGCCGCCATGCACGCGGACCGGACCGTCGCCCTGGTCATCCACGGTTCGAATGCCCGAACCGCCTGGGCGCCCGACTACCCGTGGGGAGTGACGCAGGAACAGCAGGAGATCGATATCGTCGCGCTCGAGCGCGGTTGGGGGACCGAGGCCTATGTCCGCAGTTTGTTCCCCAGCCTCGGCGCCGATGAGGCGGTCATTCGCTGGATCGTGACGCTGTCCCGTCGCAGCATGAGCCCGGGCGCCGCGGTGGCCTACGAGCGGATGATCTACGAGGACGACGTGCGCGACATCCTGCCGACCATCCACGTTCCCGCGTTGGTCCTGCATCGAATCCAGGACAGCCCGGAGGAGAACCGCTACCTCGGCGAACACATCCCCGGCGCACGGTTCGTGCAGCTCCCCGGCCACGAGCACATCCCGTACCTCGGGGATCAGGACAGCGTGACCAACGAGATCGAGCGGTTCGTTCGGAGTGTTCAGGACGAGGAATCCGCGCTCGACCGGGTGCTGGCGACCGTCATGTTCACCGATATCGTGGGATCCGCGACTGAGGCTGCGCGACTGGGTGACAGGGGGTGGCGCGACGTCGTGGAGCGTCACCACGCCGCCGTCCGCGGCTTGCTCGCCCGCTATCGGGGGGTCGAGGTGGACACCGCGGGCGACGGGTTCTTCGCCACGTTCGATGGCCCGGCAAGGGCCGCCAAGTGCGCGACCGCGATCGTCGGGGCCGTGAAGCCCCTCGGCATCGAGGTTCGCGCCGGGGTTCACACCGGTGAGGTCGAGACCATCGCGGGGAAGACCGGTGGCATGGCGGTTGTCATCGGATCTCGCGTGGGCGCCACGGCCGGTCCATCCGAGGTCCTGGCGTCTCAGACCGTCAAGGACTTGACCGTTGGGTCAGGCCTCTTGTTCGAGGATGCGGGCGAGCACCTGTTGAAAGGCGTGCCCGAGCGCTGGCGCCTGTATCGAGTGATCGGGTAGGAAACCTCCGAGGAGCTGTCATCACGATCCCGTGGGGCCACTTAGAGCGCATCACCCACGGGGAGGAGGAAGGATGCGTCCCTACGGAACATCATCGGCAGACCGCGAAATTGATGCCGTGCTCCGATCCGAGCCGCCAGTCGATGGGGCGACTCTCGCCGACTGGGTTGCGCTCGCGGAATGGACGAAGCCGGGCGGCGAGCCGACCCTTGTCCTGATGGGCAAGCCCGAGGCGAGCCTGCTGCAGATGAAGGCCTACCTTCACACCGGCCTCTTGAAGATGGTCTGGAGGGTCTACGGAGAGCCGTAAGTCGACCACGTCAATGCGCGGTCGCGAGGGTGTCTTGTGACCAGAATGGGAGAACCCCGCGGACGCCGCGGACGCTCACGTCCCGGGTTTGTCGCCCTACGCGGCCGCGGCGAGGCTTGCGAGGTGAGGCGTCGTACAGGCTGGCGCCCAGGGTGAGGCGTGGCGCCCATCGTCCGCTCGCCCCCCTTCGGCCTCAGCCGCCTGCCTGGGCCGCTTTTGCCCCTGTCCCGGGTTCGCGGCCGTCCCAGGGTTCTCCCTCTCTCCCTTCGCGTCACAGGTCTGAGGCGGAAGGCAGGAGGGAGAGGCCCGGACGGCCGGAACCCGGGACAGGGCACGACACGAAGCGGGCGGACGACACAGGCCAGGCACTCACCACCTGGGGCGCCAGGCTGCACGACGCCTCACCTCGCAAGCCTCGCCGCGGGCCGCAAGGAGCGCTGAGCCCGGGACGTGAGCGTCCGCGCCGTCTGCGGGGGGACGTCTCGGGTTAGCCCGGGGGCGCCGAAAGCGTCGTCGAATCAAGAAGGGCTCGCACCTGGGCCTCGAGCGTTTGGTCACCCGGCCCTCTGATGCATGCGTCGAACTGGTACCAGTGGGTGGCGTCCCCCGGGAAGTCGATTACGACGGTCATCTGCGCGTCCGCGCCCACCGATCCGCAGGTCCCGCTCAGTTGCATCGACATCTTCGCGCGTCGTCCCGCCACGGTAATCGGCGACCCTACGGCGGCGTCGAAGCCTCGATCGGGGCGTCCCCACGCCGACCACCAAGCCAGGATCCCTCCAAGATCCAGCCTAATCACCGGCAGGCCGCACGATCCATCGTTGCACGGCCCGTGCATAGGGCGGTTGCTGAGGTAGACGATCAAGGACGAGAAGCTCGACATCTCCGGAAAGGCGACCGCTTGCCACGATGCTGGGTAGGTGAAGGACAGGCCCTCTGCTGTCGCCTCATATCGCGAAAGGATCGTTGTTCCGGACGGGCTAGGGCCGCCGTAGCCGCCGAGGAGCCCGATTCCGCCGATAGCCAGGGCGCAGCCGAGTGCGAGCATCCAGCTCATGCGTGGCGTCAATGCTCGCCCCCCGATCGATCCTCGCTACCAGTAACGATACGCAGCTTGGACACATTGGGATTTCAAGCCGGGACGTGAGCGTCCGCATCGTGCGCGCTGCGCCACCCCTCAGAGGGACGCGGACACCTCAGCATGCATACTGGGGCCTACGCGTGTACCTGGAGGGTTCGACAATGAGTCGTCCGCGATCACAACGAATCGGCAGCCGGAAGATGGCGGTGGGGGCGGCTTGGGCAATAGCCTGGGTGCTCCTGCTACCATCAATCGCCCTCGCCGCCACCTGTCACGCCTGGCGCCTCTCTCCGACGAACGCCATCTTGCCCGGTGGTTTGCTGAACGGTGTCTCCGCCCTCTCCAGGCACGACGCGTGGGCGGTCGGTGAAGGACCCGGGCAATCTCCAGTCGTTCACTGGGACGGACGCACATGGCGGAACGTGCCCCACGCGATCCGGAACGGACCACTCCGCTCGGTGGCGGCGATCGCGACGAGCGACGTCTGGGCGGTCGGTCTCACGAACCCGCTGACCGAGCACTGGAACGGGACGAGCTGGATCGGCGTGCCGGCCCCGTTCCAGGGGAGCGTTCGCGGCCTCTACGACATCTCAGCGACGTCCTCGACCGACGTCTGGGCAGTGGGCTTCGATAGCGCCACCGGCCTGAACCCGCTCGCCGATCACTGGGACGGTACCTCCTGGACACAGGTGTTCGCGCCGGACGGCACGCCAGGGACCAACGAGTTCTACGGCGTCAAGGCGATCGCGGTCGATGACGCCTGGGCGGTCGGGTATCAGGACCTAACCGGCGCCGCCGACTTCCAGCCCCTCCTTGAGCACTGGGACGGGGCCACCTGGACCGTCGTCGCCACCCCCGCGCTTGCGGGCTCCAACAACTTCCTGGAGGGCGTGGACGCTTCGTCCTCCACCGATGTTTGGGCGGTGGGCATCTACCGGCCTGCAAACGTCGACCTGCCGCTCGTGTTCCATTGGGATGGGACCTCCTGGACGCAGTTCACGGTCCCGGAGGGCGGTGGCAACGGCAACGAGCTCGACCGCGTGAAGGTGATCTCCTCGACCGACGCCTGGGCGGTCGGTCAGTTCTTCCCAGTGAGCGGAATCACGTTCCAGCCCTATGCGCTGCACTGGGACGGGACCACCTGGAGCCTGCAGCCGGCGCCGAGCCCCGGCGGCGCCCCGGCAAGCTTCAGGGCCGTGGCGGCCACGGCACCCAAGGACGTGTGGGCGGTGGGGGCGTCCAATCTTGCCACCAACGGATTGCTCATCGAACATTCGACCGGCGCGTGCGAGGGGGCAGTCCCATCCGCGACCCTCGCGCTGGCCGCAAAAGGCGCCGAACCCGGGGCGTGAGCGCCCGCACTCTCGGCGAGTGGTTGTGGCGTGTTCGAATCCCAAGACGGCCTGAGCGGCCGTTCAGGCTCGATACGCGATCGTTGCGAAGTCGGAATCGGTTGGCCCGTAGCTCTGGCCGGTTACGAACACGAGATCGCCATCCGGAGTCGTGCCCACGGCCTGGGCGTAGTCTGGTTGGGGGTCCGGACCCGTGTAGGTGGCCGCCCAGCGCTGGTGCCCGGTGCTCGGGTCGTAGGCCACGGTCAGATAGAAGAACGAGGAGTGTTGTTCCCCGCTCCCCGTGACATAGACACCGCTCCCATTTGGTGCCACGGCTGGCGGTGGTTCCTGGCCTGGACGGCGGTCGGTGCGTTTGGAGCCTTCGCCGTTCTGGACTCGGTGTCTTCGGAGTCGCCGGCGCAGGGGTGGTGCTATGGCTCGTCGGCCGTTGGTCCCGTCGGCTTGCTGAAGTCGCGGGATCCCTCGCCGGCGTGGGTGCATTCCTACTGCTCGTGGCGTATCTCAGCAGGGGATATGAGCCCTGTGAGTCCACATCGTTCCAGATCGTGCAGCCGGACAAAGCGTCGACGGCTTCATGCGGCGGCCCCGCACCCCTGCCATGGCTCGTCGCGGGGCTGCTGCTCGTCGGCCTGTCGCTCGTGGGGAGGCTCATCGCGACCCACCTGCGGCGGTCGAATGTTCGTTGGAGGGAGGCTCCGTGGGCACGACCGTCCTCGTCGCGGTAATCCTGACGCTCCTTACGCTCTTCTGGCTGAACAGGGGCGAAGCGGGATGCTGGCGTGACCCCTCGGCCGAGGCTTACCGTAGGGGCCTCCTAGATCGGGGGCAGGGAGTGGATACGCGATGCCTCCCAAGGCGAGTACGACAATGAGCACAAGCGGAAAGGCGACCCAGCGCCGAGTCCTCATCGGTGATCGGCGACGCCAGACCGCTCGGAACCCAAGCGCCAGAGCGACGCGCCAGCTAATGCGGCCAGCACCAAGGCCGCAACGCCAATCGCTAGGTGCGGGTGGCCTGGGCCGTAGCAGTGCCACGGTCAGTGCCACCGTCGGAACGATCGCCCTTGCGTCGGTCGGCCACACGTCGAGGGCTGGGTTCTGGGGGGCATGGTCCGTGTGGTGGACGGGGGATGCGATGGGCGTCCTGGTCGTGGCTCCCTTCCTCCTGACCCTCCGGGGGCTCCGGCCTCGCCGAGCGGTGAACTGGCCGCGATGGGCGGAGGCGTCAGTGGTCCTTGCGGGCACCGGGCTCGTGGCCTTCGCCGTCTTGCACTCGCGTCTGCGCCTCGAGTACCTGGTCTTTCCGTTGCTGGGTTGGGCGGCCTGGCGCTTCGGTCAGCGGGGCGCAGGGCCCGCGGCTCTCCTCACCTCGACGATCGCCATTTGGGCCGCGGTGGATGGCGTTGCCGGCAAGCGGTCGCGCTGCATCGGCTAATCTCGCGCACCACCTAATGCGGGATTCGTCGTTTCCACCCGGGCCACGCGGCGGCGAGCTCCTGGACGCGGGCCTCTCGGCTGCGCGGTACCTACCCGGTTTCTTCCAGGAGCTCGCGGAGCGATACGGCGACGTGGCCGGGGTTCGGGTCGGCCCGCTTCGGATGATCCTCCTGAGCAGCCCGGCGCTCGCCGACGACGTGCTGTCGCGGAGCGCCAAGCTGTTCGAGAAGGCGCGCACGGAGCAGCGCTTCACGCGTCGGCTGCTCGGCAACGGCGTTCTGGGAAGTGAGGGCTCGTTCCACGACCGGCGCCACCGGCTGCTCTTGCCGCTGGTGCACGGCGTCGCGCTCGAGCCATATCTGCAGGTGGCGGCGACGTGGGGCGAGCGCATGCAGGAGGGGTGGCGGGACGGAGAGGTCGTGAACGCGTCGGCTGCCGTCGCCGAGGCGACGCTGTCCATCATGGTGGAGGTGCTCTTCGGCCTCGACGCGGCGACCCCGGCGGGGCGTGAGCTTCGAGACGCGCTCGCCGGCGCGGTCGAGGCGCTCGAGCGGCTCCCGGCGCCGGTCGGGGAATGGGTCGACCGACTGCCGCTCGCGTCGCGCCGCCGGTTCGCGGAGGCTCGGGTACGCCTCGACGAGCTGGTGCTGCCGATGGTGCGGGCACGCCGCGGCGTCGAACCGCGCGACCTGCTCGGTGCCATCGCGAACGCGCAAGAAGCCCACCGGTGGCTCCTGGACGATCGGGCCGTTCGGGACGAGGCGCTCTCGATCTTCCGCGGCCACATGACGTCCGGGACCGCGCTCGCGTGGACGTGGTACCTGCTCTCCCGCCATCCTGAGGTCGAGGCCCGCGCGTTCGACGAGATCGATTCCCTGCCCGACGCATCCCAGGCTTCGAAGCTCGCCTACTGCCGGTCGGTGGTCGACGAAGCTCTTCGGCTGTTTCCGCCCGCGTGGATGCTCGGCCGCCGCGCGCTGGCCGATCACCCGTTCGGGGAATTCGTCGCCCCGGCCGGGACGACGGTCATTACGAGCCCCTACGTGATCCACCGCGACTCGCGATGGCATCCGGAGCCCCGCCGCTTCGATCCGGAGCGATTCACCCCGGAACGCCGGATGGGATGGGTGCCGTTCACCTACTTCCCGTTCGGCGGCGGGCCGAAGCAGTGCCTGGGCGACGAGTTCGCGCCCGCGGAAGTGGTGCTCCTGCTCGCCATCGTCGGGCGGCGGTGGCGGCTCCGGGCCGCGCTGGGCGCGACCGTGCGGCCCGCCGTCCAGGCCACGCTCAAGCCGTCGGGTGGGCTGCGCGTGCAGCTGGAGCGACGGAGGTAGCGGGGCCCCTCGCGGTCCGGAAGGCGTAGGCGCCGAGCGCGAACGCGCTCGCGAGATACGCCAGGTAGATCCACGCGCCGGGGCGGGCCCAGACGATGGCGCCCCCGTACCGGAGCAGCGCGACGACGTGCAGCGCCGCCATGACCGGATAGGTCCAGAGCGCGACGCGCACCCGGTCGAGGTCGTTCTCCATAGCGGCGTGCAGCGCGACGGCGCCGAAGGCCAGCACCCACCCCGCGAGGACCTGGGACGAGAGCGGCGTGACATCCCACGGAAGCGCGTGCTTGATGAACGCCGGCGCGACGAACATCAGGATGCCGACGGGGAGCAGGGCCACGGGCTGCCCGAACATTGTCGTGCGCACCCATGGGGAGAGCGGCGCAGCCCGCGGCGGATCGCCCCCCAGCGTTCGAAGCTGCCGCACGAGGACCTGCTATGAGAGTCACGACCGCCCCGGAAGGGCAGGAGGTGACTCTCGTGAAGCGCAAACGGCACAGCCCCGAGCAGATCATCAGGAAGCTGCGTGAGGCAGAGGCCTTGCTCGAGGAGGGCGTCGAGCTCCCTGAGGTGATGCGGCGCCTGGAGATCTCGGTGCAGACCTACCACCGATGGAAGGCCCAGTTCCACTCCATGCGCGCGGAGGACGTCGTGCGTCGGAAGAGTTGGTCTCCCCGTCATCGTCTGACGACATGGATCCCGCCCCTATATGCGGCTGCTTACCTGGCTCGTGAAGCGCCACACTCCGTGGATCCTCGGCCGGCGATTGGTCTGCTGATATGGAGAACCCGGTCCACGGAGCAGGACCGCTCTCACCGAGGGCAAACCGACGACAGGTTTCCTAAACCTGGTGTCGCAGGTTCGATTCCTGCCGGGGGCGCTCTACGTCGTCTGTTCCAGCACCGCGAGGTCGCGCAGTGCGTAGCGGTGGTGCCAGAACTCCTCCTCCATGACCGTGTGGAGACAATCGAGCACCGTAACCTTGCCGTTCTCGAGCACCTCGACCTCGCGCGGGAAGTCCGCGGCGTCGACGCCCGCCAGGTACGCGCGAAACGTTGCCGCACGGTCGGCCCGCACGGCGAGGCACCGGTCGCCAGCTGACGCAAGCCCGCTCCGGAGAAGGCCCTAAGCGCGTGGGCGCTGGCGGCCTCGCCGCCCGAGGCGCACCATCGACTTGAAGCGGAACCCGAAATGCCACACGAGCTCATCGAGGGGCAGACCGAGAGCCTTAGCCTTTAGGATCAGCGCCTGCGAGGTGACTACGGCTGGACCGTGAGGATAGGTCGGCGGATGGGGATTCGCCCTTCGATCGTGGTTCCCCTGCCCGGCGCTGAGACCACTCGGAGATCGCCCCCAAGCGCCGCGAGGCGGTCGCTCATTCCCTGCATGCCCGTGCCATATGCTTTTGTGGTCGAGTCGAAGCCGACCCCGTCATCACGCACGAGGAAGGTCAACAAGTTGTCCTCCTCGGCTAGCCGAACGCTCGCGAGCGTGGCGTGCGCGTATTTCGCGACGTTCTGCATGGCCTCCATGCAGGCGAAATAGATTGCTGCCTCGATCTCTTGCGGGAATCGGCCGATTCCGTCCGCCTCCACTGTGGTCGGCACCGGCGACTTCCTCGCCTGCGCCTGGAGTGCTGCTGGAATCCCTTGATCGGCGAGCAGGGGCGGATAGATCCCACGAGCGAGGTCGCGCAGGTTTTCCAGCGCCTCGGTCGTCTCATGCTGAATCTCCTCGAGGAGCGTCCTTGCCCGTGCCGGCTCCCGATCGACAACCGCAGCGGCCAGGCGCTCCTTCACAGCAAGGGCCACCAACTGCTGCTGCGCCCCGTCGTGGATGTTTCGCTCGATCTTGCGCCGCTCCTCGTCCTGCGCGGTGACCAGTCGTTGGCGAGACGCACGAAGGTCGGAAACCAGCCGGACGTTTCGAAGGGCGAGGCCGGCGTGACTTGCGATATCGCGGAACAGCTTCTCTTGGGTGGAAGTGAGCGTCTCTCCCGGGGTCATCGCGATGCTGAGCGCCCCGAGGAGCTCCCCCTGGTGAGTGACGGGGAAGGCCCGCTCGCCGGAAACGAGCTCGGGAAGAACCCCCTCCGGTAACGACACGACCGCTTCGCCGTGGTCCGTGCTCGGCCATGCGGCTGAGCGGCTCAACGACGAGCCTTCGCGAAGCCATATGCTCACGCTCGCGGCGCCCGTTCCTTCGGCCAGCGCCCGTGCGATCTGAGGAAGCACATCGTCGATCGAGTAGGAGCTGGCCAGTCGATCGGAGAACTGAGACAGCACCTCGTACGGGGTGGCCCGCTCCCCGTAGACGAAGCGGTTCGCAATTCGCTGCGCGGCCCGGCGGACTGGCTGGAAGGCGACGGCCACCGCGGCAGCGGCGAGGCCCGACAAGACGACATTGCCATGGCTCCCGATGGCTGCCCCGATCCCCACAACGAACCCCACATAGACCACCGTGATGAACACGCCGAGCAACCCGTACACGACCGCCTTGTTGATGACGAGGTCGATGTCGTAGAGGCGGTTACGGAGGATGGCAATCCCGGTGGCGATCGGCACGCAGGAGAACCCCGCGATGACCACGACGGCGAAGGGGATGGAGACCTGGTAGCTGCCCTTGGAAGCGAACGCCTGCGCGACGAGGCTTGTTCCGAGACTGAGAACGAGGGCCACACCGGCGAACGCGAGCCACTTGAGTTGCTCTCGCTCCTCGCCGCGAGATCGCCGGAAGCGCATGACGAGCGCCACGGCCGCGGCCACGATGCCGGAGCCGTACGTGAACTGACCGACCGCGAGGATCGGCGCAATCGTCGCACGCGTCGCGACCCCGAAGGGATTCGCGACAGGCCGGAAGTTCTCGAGCGGGCCGGGGATGAACGCAAACCCAAAGGCAGCGAGGAAGGTGCCGACGATCTCTACCGGCGCGAGCCACCGCCACCGTGGAGACGGCAAGTGGCCGTCGGGAAACAGCAGCAAGAGGTACGCGGCCCCCGACGTGATGGGGATCCAGATCCAGGACGGGAGCCAGGCGGCGACCCTGCCAAGTGGCAGAGCAGCCTCGCCCGGGCGAGCGAGGACCGCATAGATCGCATACTGCTGGGCCATCTCCTGGAAGGCCGAGGCGACGCCCATGGCGAGAAACACCCATCCGATGGCGTTTCCTGG
>JACXTT010013073.1_pt1 | contig 10969 bp, 12 predicted proteins | sample 9270951 | NCBI WGS metagenome assembly JACXTT01 (sample SAMN15532306, study PRJNA645909) | rock metagenome | isolation source: weathered quartz diorite | place: Puerto Rico | collected 2017-06-21 | reverse complement strand
GAGGGCTCGCCGGCCAGCAGCGCCGCGCTCACCTGCTCGGCTTCCCCGGGCCTGCCTGAGAACTCCACCGTCATGCAGTTCACCGGCTCGGCGACCAGGTTTTCCTCCATGGTGAAGTAGCGCGCCTCGGTGCGGATACCGGGCACATCGGCGAGCTGCGCGCGCATGGCGCTGACCTTTTCGCGATAGCCGGCCCAGCGGGCGGCGTGGTCCATGGTGAGCCACTCCTCCAGCGCCACCACCGTGCCGACGATGATGTGCCGGTCCAGCTTCCAGGGACGGCCAAAATTCAGATACTGTCCGGATTCGTAGCGCGTGAAATCCAGGCCGGCCACGGCTTCGATCAGATCACGGCGGCCGCAGATGAGCCCGCCCGAGTTCGGCCCCCAGTAATACTTGGCGCTGAAGCAGACGAGGTCCGCTCCGCGCGGCAGGAAGCTGCTCATGATGGCGGTTGGGTAGTTGGTGTAGGCGGCATCCACCAGAACGGGAACGCCGTGTTTGTGCGCGGCCGCGCTCACCTCTTCGAGCGAGAGCGTGCCGGGCTTGCGTTCCAGATGCGCCGCAAACATGACCATCGCGGTCTGCGAGGTGAACGCCTCCTCGAACTGCTGCGGCGTGACCCCGTTGGCGGTACCGGCTTCGATGAGCTTCCCGCCGGCGATGCGCGCCATGCGGTCGTATTTGTAACGGTGCGCCTTTTGAATGATGACTTCATTCTTGAGGCCGGTGGTGTCGGGCAGCTGCTCCCAGGCGCGGCCGGCGAGGCCGGCGATGCAGGCGGCCGTGCCCAGCGTGATGGCCGCCGGGGCGCCGGGCGTCACGCGCGCCGCTTCCGCGCCCAGCAGCGCGGCGGCTTTTTCGCCGCTGCGGTCGAGCAGGTCCACCATGCGCACGAAGCTGTGGTTCATCTCCGTCATGGCCTGCCAGACCGCGGGCGAGAGGATGCTGCCGCCCAAGTCGGTGTAGATGCCGCAGGCGTTGATCACGGGACGGACCCCGAATTTTTCGAAAGCGCCCGGAGCTTTTACAGGATCGCTCATCACGTTCCCTCCTTCCATGGCCGCGCACGCAGGCGAGCCTTTGCTTCTTCTTGCCTCTTTATTGCGTCTTGGAGATGCTACATTGAACGCCGACGCGAGGCACTTATGCGAATCACACGAAAAGAGTTTGTCTCCCTCAGCGGCAAAGTGGCGGCCGCAGCTGCATTGAGCTCTCCTCTTTCCCTGCGCGGGATGAACGAGTCTGCGGAGAGCATCAGCCACTCGGCGACGGTGAAGAAGATCCACGCGCACATCGCGCGCGAAAAAGAGAAGCACATCGCCAACGTGCAGGCCGACCTGCGTCAGCCTTCGGTGAGCAGCTGGGACATGGGGATGAAGGAGATGGCGGAGCGGATGATCCAGTCGTTCCGCGCCCTGGGATGCAAAGAGGCCGAGCTGGCGCCGACCGACGGCATCCCGGGCATCTGGGCCTTCTACGACGCCGGCGCCCCCAAGACGCTGGTGATCTACATGATGTACGACACACAGCCCTGGGTGAAGGAACGCTGGGTGGTCGATCCGCTCTCGGCCACGCGCATGCCCAAGCCTCCGTTTCGCGAGGTCATCGTCGGGCGCGGAGCGGTGAACGACAAGGGCCCCAACCGCTTCTTCCTGAACGCGTGCGAGTCCATCCTGGCGGTGAACGGCAAGCTGCCGGTGAACCTCATGTTCACCTGCGACGGAGAGGAGGAGCAGGGTTCGCCGCACTTTCATCAGGTCCTCGAGCGCTATGCCTCGCGGCTGAAGAAGGCCAATGCAGTGCTGACGGCGGTCCCCAATCAGGACCCCGAAGGCAACGTGGTGATGAACCTGGGGTGCAAGGGCATTCTGGAGTTCGAGCTGGAGGCCTCCGGCGCGCGCTGGGGCAAGGGGCCGCAGACGCAGCCCATTCACAGCAGCGTGAAGGCGATCCTGGACAGTCCGGTGTGGCGGCTGGTGGACGCGCTGCGCAGCATGTACGACCCGCAGGCGAACCGCATCCTCATAGAGGGCTTCTATGACGCCATCCGCCCGCCGAACCAGGAAGAAGAGGCGATGATGGCCGAGCTCGTCCGCCGCTTCGGGAGCCAGCTGCTCGCGCCACAGAAGAAAAACGCCAAAACGTGGATGAACGGCTGGAGCGACGCCGAGGCCATGCGTCACTTCATGTTCGACACCACCATGAACATCAACGGCCTGTGGGCCGGCTACACCGGGCCGGGGGCGGCCACCATCGTGCCGGAAAAAGCCACGGTGAAGGTTGACTTCCGTCTGGTGCCGAATCAGGAGGTCGCGACGCAACGCAAGCTGGTGCTCGAGCACCTGCGCAAGCACGGCTTCGACGACCTGGAGTACCGCGCGCTGGGCGGCGGCGACGAGTGGTCCGAGACCAGCCTGCACGATCCGCTGGTGCAATCGCTGCTGGCGGTTTACAGGATGAACCATGTGGACCCGATGGTGCGCCCGCGCTCTCCCGGCTCGACGCCCGAAGCCCAGTACACCCGTAACCTCGGCCTCCCCGCAGTCCGCGGCGGCCTGGGACACGGCGGCAACGAGCACGTGGACGACGAGTACATCGTCATCGAGGGAACGGACAAGGTGGCCGGCATGGTCGAGGTGGAGCAGTCCATCGTTGATTTGCTGTTTGTCTATGCGGCGTCGTGAGGAAGGCCTTGGACACACTCTTTCGGTATCATTGCCGCCGATGAGCCTGGCCGCCAAATCCACCGGCAAATCGCGCCGCGCGCTGTGGGAGATCCTGCTCTACGGCCTGTGCGGCGGAGTGCTGATCGCGCTGCTCAAGGTGACCGAGTACCGCTTCCTGGTGCTCGAGCATTCGGTTGAGATCTACGGCGGCCTGGTGGCGGCGGTCTTCTCCGCGCTGGGCATCTGGCTGGGACTGACGCTCACGCGAAGGAAGACGCAGGTGATCGTGCAACAGGCGCCGAACGGCGCACCGTTCGCCGCCGACGAGCGGCGCATCACCGAGCTGGGCATCACGCCGCGCGAGCTCGAGATCCTGGGACTGATCGCTGCCGGGCTGAGCAACCGCGAGATCGCCGATAAGCTGTTCGTGAGCGAGAACACCGTCAAAACGCACTCCAGCCGGCTCTTCGACAAGCTGGGCGCCCAGCGCCGCACGCAGGCGGTACAGCTCGGCAAAGAGGCCCGGCTCATCCCCTGAAGACTCCTCCCAAGGTATGATTCTGGGCTTTCGTGCGCAAAATCATCCGAAAGGGTGACGACAAACGCCGGGGCATCGCGACAGAATCGCGGGCGTGCTGCACTCAAGTTCCGACCAGGAGACTGAAATTCCATGAAAAAGACCGTGCTGACCTTCGGACTGCTCTCCGGCGCCGTCATCTCCCTGATGATGGCCCTCACCGTCCCCTTCCAGGACAAGATCGGCCTGGACCACAGTTATGAGGTCGGCTACACCACCATCGTCCTCGCCATGCTGTTCACCTTCTTCGGGATCCGCTCCTACCGTGACAACGTGGGCAAAGGCCAGATCAGCTTCGGCAGGGCCTTTGCGGTCGGCATCTCCATCACCGTGATCTCGTGCCTCTGTTACGTCCTCACATGGGAGGTCATCTACTACAATTTCATGCCCGATTTCCTGGACAAGTACAACGCCCATGTCCTCGAGAAGATGCAGGCTTCAGGAGCGACCGCGGCCGCCATCCAGGCCAAGACCGTGGAATTGAAAAAATTCAAAGAACTCTATGCCAATCCGTTCTTCAATGCGGCGATGACGTTCATCGAGCCATTTCCCGTCGGCCTGGTGATCACGCTGATCTCGGCGGCCGTGCTCAGACGAAAGCCGCAATCGCCACCGGCGCAATCGTCGGTGGCGGCATAGTCCCGGCGGGTACAATCGCACGAAAGGAAAACAACCATGAGCCAGAAAGGCCGGGTCCTCGGCATCGGCGGTATCTTCTTCAAGTCCGCGAATCAGCAGCAGATGAAGGAGTGGTACGCACAACATCTCGGCCTGGCGGACAGCGGCCATGGCGTCATGCTGCCGTGGCGTGAAAAAGACGATCCTGAAAGTGAGCAGATGACCATCTGGACCATCTTCCCCGGCGACACCAAGTACCTCGATCCCAGCCCGGCCTCGTTCATGATCAACTACATCGTCGACGATCTCGAAGCATTGCTTGGCCGCCTGGCGAAAGCAGGCGTCCGGATCGACCCGAAGCGCCAGGACGAGAGCTACGGCCGCTTCGCCTGGATCTACGATCCCGACGGCAACAAGATCGAACTCTGGCAGCCGATCAAATAGCCGTCTTGCCGGCCTTGTGGCGACTGCCTGCCTAAGGCGGAGGCCCCTGGCACGTAGTCAGGCCCTGCGGGTTCGCGGCTTCGCCGTTCCCGCGGCGTAATCCGGATGGCGCGCGCGAGCGCGCCGGGGCAGCTCGCGCGCAAGTTTCGCGAGCCAGCGAAGTTCGGTGCGGAATTGCGCGACCACGAGCGCCAGCATCCAGACCGCCTCGTGAAAGCCGTGGCCCACTTCGCGGCGTACCGCCTGGAGGGTCAGCGCTTCCCTTCCCAGTTCGGCCTCTAAGAACTTTTGACGGCGACGAATCTGCTTTTCGAAGACGCCCGGCCGCGCCTGCCAGGAAAGCGCGATCCAGGTGAGGAAGGGCGGACGCTCGCGCCCGCGGGTCCAGACGTCGCGTTCCAGAGCATCCGCCAGCGCCGTGCGTCCCTTGGCTGAAGTGGAGAAAACGCTGCGCTCCGGGCCAGCGGCGGGGTCATTACTTTGGATGGAACGAATCAAGCCCTGCTTTTCAAGCTTCTCGAGCGAGTAGTACACCTGGGGCCGCGAGATGCCGGCCCAATCGCGCACCTGGCGGCGCTCCAGTTCGAGGTTTGCCTGATAGCCGTGCATGGGCCGCTCGGCCAGCAGGCTGAGCAGCACCAGGTCAGGGGTGGTAAGGCTACGCGATCTTGCGGGCATCCTCGGCCTTTCGCCTGCGGCTCCAGTACCACCACTGGCGCTGCGGGCTGGGCAGTTGGGGATCGCGGGCCTGGGCCACGGCGGCACGAAATACATCGAGGCAGCAGATGTCGACGGACTGCCCGGTCCGGCGGCAGAGGTCTTCGTACATCTTTTCAGGATTTCGGCGGGCGAGCTGGGCGACGCTGCGGATGCCGAGCAGCTCGAGATCGCGCAACATCACTGGGCCGACGGAACCGAGGTCGGCAAGACGGCGTTCTGCGATGGCCATAAATTCCTCCTTGACACGGGCCCGGCGGGCCTGTATCGTGCTACTAGTCTAATTTAGACTACTGCTGCAGTCAAGGAGAAAATCATGGTCACACAGACCCTGGAGGCAAAGGACATGCAGGTTGCGAGGATCACTGCGGTGTTACTGGCGGAAGATGTGAGGACGTGTGCCGAGTTCTGGACGGAGCGGATGGGCTTCGAGCGAACCATCGAGGTGCCGGAGGGCGAGGGGCTGGCGTTCGTCAGCCTGAGCTTTGTCAGCCAGAAGACGGGCGTGATCGAGGTGATGTACCAGAGCTACTCGAGCGTGGAAGCGGACGCGCCCAAGGCCATGAGCCAGGCGCGGCGCGGACCGACGTATCTTTATGTCGAAGTAAGCAATCTGGACGAGGTGATCGCGGCCATGGATGGAGTCGAGGTGGCGATGCCCGAGCGCATGGCGTTCTACGGCGCGCGCGAGATCACGGTGAAGGACCCGGCGGGACACTTCATCACCTTCGCGCAGTTCGGAGCTGCCCCGAAGGCCTGATCACTTCGCCGGCACGAACACCGGAGCGTCCTTGTTCTTGATCAGGAGCACGACGAATCTCGCCGGTTTCACCTTGCTCGCGTTCCGGCCAACGATGTGAACATCGTCAGGGCCTTCATAGAAGCTCTGGCCGGGCGTCAGCGTGACTTCTTTCCCGCCCCTCACCTGCATGATGATCGTGCCTTCCAGCACGTAGACAAACGCATGCGCGTTGTGGCGATGGATGGGGTCCGAGGCGCCGGGCGGATACACCACGGTGATCATCAGGCCTTCCTTGTTATTGGGAAGGTCTGCCAGGTCTTTCGACAGGACCGGTGTCACCTTCGCCTCCTGCGCCATCAGCGTGCTCGTGAGGAGACACACCAGCACCAGAGTCAGTCTTGTGATCGTCATGATTGTGCCTTTCATGGGACGAGGCCGTTCAGGGCCCAGCCGGTTGATGGAGCCACAGGCTGCTACCGTTGATGATCGAAGCCAATCCAGCCGGACCGGCCTCCGTGCGGGCAAGTCTAGTGGACGACTGCTGCACCGGGTGACTGCTTGAGCCAGGTTTCGAAACGCGTTTCGCCGAGCCGCGCGCCATCGTCGGGAACCAGTGTTCTCTCGCTGAGCGCCACGCCGTAGTAGCGCGCGGTTGGATCGGTGACAACCTTGCGCGGATCCTTGTGTGCGGCCAGAGCTTTCCTGGCGAGTTCATCGAGACGAAACTTTTCCGGCCCTCCGACTTCAACCATGCCATTCACGGGCGGGCCCATCGCCACCCGGCCAACCGCGGCGGCGACATCTTCCGACGCCATGGGCTGGACGAACGCAGGGGGCAAGAGCACCTTGTCGCCGACGGTGGAAAAATCGGCGATGCCCTGGACGAACTCGAAAAACTGGGTCGCGCGGACAATGGAATAGGGGATCGAGCCAGCCTTGATCAGGTCCTCCTGGGCCATCTTTGCGCGGAAGTAGCCGCTTTCGAGCAAACGCTCGGTCCCTACTACGGACAACGCCACGTGATGTCCCACGCCTGCTGCTTTTTCAGCCGCGAGGAGGTTGCGGGTGGAGGTCTCGAAGAACTCCATCACGGCTTTGTCTTCCCACGAGGGCGCGTTCGATACGTCAACCATCACCGATGCGCCCTTCAGCGCCTCGGCCAGCCCCTCGCCGGTGATGCTGTTGACCCCGGACTTAGGTGACGCGGCCACCGCTTCGTGCCCGCCCGCCTGAAGCCTGGTGACGAGCTTGGATCCGATCAGTCCACTTCCACCGATGACTACGATCTTCATGATGTCCCTCCTTGATTCTCGGCCTCTGCATTGCGGAGTCCGGGCCGGGCAAGCCAGAGGATTCTGCGCCTGTTGGCCAGGTGCTTGCAAGGGGTGTCTCTGGCGGAAATCGAAGCTGCGCGTGACGGGTGTACCATTCCAAGTCTAAATATGCGACCCCTTCGGTATTCCATCAACGTCACAGTGGACGGGTGCTGCGATCATCGTGCAATGTCGGCGGACGAAGACCTGCAAGACCTGCACCGTCACGCGATCGAGAACTTTGATCGGGCCGATGCCCTCCTCTTTGGCCGGGTGACCTACGAAATGATGGAGGCAGCGTGGCGGCTGGCGACGCGGACGGTGGCGATGCCTGAATGGACGGAACCCTTCGCCCGGACGATCGACTCGAAAAAGAAATACGTCGTGTCGAGCACCCTGGACCGGGTCGATTGGAACGCGGAGCTCGTGCGCGGGGACCTGGGGAAGGCCGTTCAGCAGCTCAAGCGGGAGCCGGGCAAGGGACTGTTCACGGGTGGCGTGAAGCTCCCGATGGCGCTGGCGGAGCTGGGATTGATCGATGAGTACGAGTTCGTGGTGCAGCCCAGACTTGCGGGCCACGGGCCAACTTTGTTCGCGGGACTATCGAAGCCTCTCGACTTGAGGCTCGTGAGCCGGCTAGAGTTCAGGTCGGGGGCGGTGGCGATGCGGTATGAGCCGAGAAGATAGCCATGATAGCTTTGGCGTCCCCGACGGGATTTGAACCCGTGTTACCGCCGTGAAAGGGCGATGTCCTAGGCCGGGCTAGACGACGGGGACGCGATGAAAAGACAAGGGCGGGCGTACGCGATGTCTGCGAACATCTTCATCATAACAACGCGGCTCGCGGCTGGCTACTCGCAAGCTGCAGGATACTTGAAATACCAGACGCCGCTCAGGAACGAACCCACGAAGCCTGGGCCCTCAGGGGCTAAAGCCCCATTCTTTGGCCAGCCGAAGCGGCACGGCTGAAGCCGTGCCCTTTCAAAACCAGTCTTGAAACCAACGCTACGACGCCAGCGATGAGATGGCGCTGGCTTCGTTGTCGTGGAACTCGAAGATGCGGGCGAGCCGGGTGATTTTGAAGGAGTGCTGGACGCCGTCCGCCGCGCCCACCACCTTGAGATGTCCGCCGGCCTGGTTCACCGCCGAGTGGCAGCGGATGATGCTGCCGATGCCGCTGGAATCCACGGCGGGCACGCGGGTCATCACCACCACGATGTCGCGCGAGCCGGTGGCGAGGGCGTCCGTCCACTTGGCGCGGAAGTCCTCCACGCCGGCGCCGAGCGCCAGCTTCCCCTCGAGTTCAAGGATGGCGATGTTGCCCTGCTTGCGCAGCGAGGCGGGCATGGGAACCCAAGATTACTGCATTCCGGCGGCGATTTTCAATGCTCAGCGGCGCTTCGATCCCGCCGTCTTCTTCCTGCGGCCGAGGCCGATGGCGGTGGGATGGCGAGGCTGGTAGAGTCCGATCTCGCCGCCGCTGGGCAGGCGGAAGCTGGTCTTTGAGCCCCACGGCGCCTGCATCACGCGCGAAAAGCGCACTTTCTTCTTCCGCAACGCGCGCATGGTGGCGGCGAGGTCGCGGCACATGAAGTAGAGGACCGCGCCCATGAGGTCGCGCTCGCCGTGCTGCGTGCTTTTCCCTCGCTCGATAGGATGGAGCGCCGCCTCAGCCGGCGGCAGCGCGAAGATGAGCCAGCCGCCGCCGGCATCAACCGCGCGCAGCCCGAGGACGTCGCGGAAGAAGGCGCGGTCGGCTTCGGGCTTAGTGCTGTAGAGCAGAATGTGAGCGCCGGTGAACATGAGAAGGCTTCTACTATTGATGACCTCTCTGACGTGTTGCCCTCGTATGGGTAAATTCTCTGAACTTCAGTTCTACTGAATCTAGTTTTTCTGTTGAGAGATTCCAAGACTTGGAGGTAATTAGCACCACTTGATGAAAGTAAATGAATATTGTAGCTAGAGCCTCCTCGACCCATTCGTGACTTGGTCCAACCGGACCAATGTTCCATGCGGTCTCATCCTTGGCAGGGGGTTTAAGAAATCCAGCAAGAGACGCGATGCTTGAGTGTAGCAATTGAGATAGCAGCAGAAAGACAACATCGTATGTATACGATGGGTTTTCAAATGCATAGGCTCTAGTTTGAATGTTTCGGGGCCAATTATGCTCACGCTCAATCTTGTTGGCCTTTTCTAAAGCCTCTCTCAATTCACCTGGTTGAGGATGCTGCCTCAATCTTCTTGCAAGATGTTCAGTTTCAACACCGATTGAATCGATAAATGCCTTTGAGTGTTTTTCTGGATTAAGCTCTATATAACGACAATTAATATAAGCCTCAACCAAAGAACGACTACTCCCCGCAGACTGAGGGCCGTATCCTGCCTTTGCTAGTTTGTGTGCGCCCTTTGCATCGTTGTACGCTTTCACAAGAATCAAGCTTGAAGCTTGTTGGAAATTTGCATCAGCTGGCCAACGTTTTACCAAGACATCCTGATTGACAAAAGCAAACAATTGGTCACAGAAACTGCTGAGGGTTTTCTCTTCTGGCGAGAGATATGGCCAAGCTGATATCAATTCGAGTTCTTCTTCCTGGGCGATGCCAATAGCTGTGGGTGCGTCCACCATCAGATCCACGGCCCTGGCGGTCTTGGGGAAGGGGATGACCTCGCGCAGGCTCTCGGCGCCGGCCATGATCATGACCATGCGGTCCAGGCCGAGCGCGATGCCGCCGTGCGGCGGGGTGCCGTACTCCAGCGCGGTGAGGAAGAAGCCGAAGCGCGCTTCGGCTTCATCCTTGCTCATGCCGAGGGCGCGGAAGATCTTCTGCTGGATGTCCTGGCGGTGAATGCGGATGGAGCCCGAACCCAGCTCGGTGCCGTTGAGCACGATGTCGTAGGCGGTGGCGCGCACCGCGCCCGGGTCGGACTCGAGCTTGGCCATGTCCTTCTCATGCGGCGAGGTGAAGGGATGGTGCGCCGCCGCCCAGCGCTGGCCATCCTCGTCCCACTCGAACATGGGAAAGTCGGTGACCCAGAGAAAGCGGTAGGAATCGGCGGAGCCGCGCGCCCCGGCGAAGAGCTTGTGGCGCTCAGCGTACTTCTGCGCCAGGGCGATGCGCAGCGCGCCTGCGGCGGTGCACACGGCGTGGTCATGCTGCTTGACCTCGGGTTTCACGCCGCCCTCGGACTTGTGCTCGCCGGGCTTCGAGCCGCCGGCGACGAGGACCAGCAGATCGTCGGCCTGCGCGCCGGTTTTCTCGCGAACTTTAGCCGCAGCAGCTGCAAAGTTCTTTTCCAGGCGCTTGAAATCCTCAAAGACTTTGGCGTCGGCGCGCTCGCCGGACTTTTCATTCGAGAACTTCTCCTTCGACAACAACGGCTTGATGTCGTCGCGTTCCTTGCGCGAGAGCTCGCCGACTTTCGGAATCCGCACCGCGACCAGCGGCAGGCCCGCGTTGACGCCGAGCTTTTCCAAATCCTCGGCGGCAAAACACTCGCGCACGTCAACCATGGCGGGCAGGCGGAGGTCGGGCTTATCCGATCCATACTGACGGATGGCCTCGTCGTAAGTCATGCGCGGAAACTTGGCTGGCAGCTCGACGCCGGCTTCGCGGAACGCGGCGCGAAGGAAGCTCTCGACGACCTCGAACACGCGCTCCTGCTGCGGGAAACTCATCTCGAGGTCAATCTGGGTGAACTCGGGCTGGCGATCGGCGCGCAGGTCTTCGTCGCGGAAGCAGCGCACGATCTGGAAGTATTTGTCGAAGCCGGAGATCATCAGGATCTGCTTGAAGAGCTGCGGCGACTGCGGCAGCGCGTAGAACGAGCCGGGATGCACGCGGCTGGGAACGAGGTAGTCGCGCGCGCCCTCGGGCGTCGAGCGGGTCAT
>JACXTT010013072.1_pt1 | contig 10970 bp, 8 predicted proteins | sample 9270951 | NCBI WGS metagenome assembly JACXTT01 (sample SAMN15532306, study PRJNA645909) | rock metagenome | isolation source: weathered quartz diorite | place: Puerto Rico | collected 2017-06-21 | reverse complement strand
GTGGCGCGTGTTCTGGCGCACCGGCGTCGGCCATCTGATGTCGATTTCGGGCCTGCACATCACCATGGTGGCGAGCCTGCTGTACTGGCTGGCCTTCCGCATCTGGGCGCGCATTCCTGCGCTGGCGCTGCGTCTGCCCGCACAGCGCGCGGCGGTACTGGCAGGCGCCGCGGCTGCATTGAGTTATTCATTGGTCGCCGGATTTTCGGTGCCGACGCAGCGCACCCTGTTTATGCTGTCTGCCGTCGCCATCGCATTGTGGATGGGTCGCGCGACATCGGCCTCGCGCGTCTTGAGTTGGGCGCTATGCGCGGTGCTGCTGCTCGATCCCTGGGCGGTGCTGGCGCCCGGATTCTGGCTCAGCTTCGGCGCGGTGGCGGCGATTTTTTATGTCACCGCCCATCGCAGCGGCGAGATGTCATCGCTGAAAGGCGCGGTGCTCACACAGCTCGCCGTCACCCTCGGCCTGCTGCCGATGACGCTTGCCCTGTTCCAGGAAGTTTCGGTGGTCTCGCCGATTGCCAATGCCTTCGCCATTCCGCTCGTCAGCCTGGTGGTGGTGCCGATCACCCTGCTCGGCGCAGTGCTGCCCTTCGACTGGTTGCTTTTGCTTGCGCATGAAATCATGTCCTGGTGCTATTGGGCGTTGCAGTGGCTGGCCGCCACGCCGAACGCCGTCTGGCAAAGCCATGCGCCGCTGCCGTGGACGGTTGCGCTGGCGCTGTTCGGTTGCGCCTGGCTGCTGATGCCGCGCGGTGTTGGGGCACGCGGCTTCGGCATGGGGTTCGTGCTGCCCTTGTTCCTGCTGTTGCCGCCCGGTCCAAAGGCCGTCGAACTGTGGGTGACCCTGCTTGAGGTCGGCCAGGGACTCGCCACCGTGGTGCGCACTGAACATCACACCCTGGTGTATGACACCGGCCCCAGCTACAACCCCGACAGCGATTCCGGCAACCGCATCGTTGTACCCTATCTGCGCGGTGAAGGCATCCGTGCCCTCGATGCCCTGATCGTCACCCACGATGACGATGACCACAGCGGCGGCGCTCGCTCCATCATCGCCGCGCGCAATCCCCAATGGGTGCTGACCTCGCTCGAAAGAGACCGCGACATCCTCGCCGGCGCCAATGAAGTGCTGCGTTGCGATGATCGCGATGGCTGGCAATGGGACGGTGTCAATTTCGACATCATCCACCCGACCAAGGACAACTATGCGGAAGACAAACGCAAGATCAACGATCTCGGCTGCGTGCTTAAGATCAGCGCTCCCGGCGGTTCCATCCTGTTCACCGCCGACGTGGAAAGCGCGGCGAATTCGAAATGCTGGAACGCGCCCGCGACGACCTGAAGGCCGATGTGATGGTGGTGCCGCACCACGGCAGCAAAACCTCATCGACCGAAGGTTTTCTCGATGCGGTGCAGGCGAAGACAGCGCTCATTCCGGTCGGCTATCGCAATCGCTTTCGCCATCCGAACAAGGACGTGATGGCGCGCTATATCGAGCGCGGCATCACCATCTATCGCACCGACGAATTGGGCGCATTGACCTTGAAGTTCTCGGTCGATGCCAAGGGCGTGCCGGTGGTCAGCGGCTATAGAAATGAGCGGCGGCGCTATTGGCTGGATTTGCCGACAAAGGAAGAAAGGGCGCTGGATTGAAAAATGTAGAACGCCTATTGGCGCGGTGTTTGGGGCATTTTTGCGTGGGAAGGTGCGCCGAATGGCAATCCACGCTTTTTCGCAATGCGGTTGGCAGCTTGGTGTTCGCGCAGCGAGTTGGCTCCTCGGATTCACTCCAGGGTTCAAGTTTCGTACATGCCATGTCGTCATCACCGGTGTTGGCCAGCGGTTCCGCGCATGAAGAGTGGCAATCCCACATCGGCAGGTAGTAGACGCCCGATTCTGCTTTGCCTAAACTGCCACGCTTGTAGTGGAGGGGTAGTAAAAACGTTGCTCAAATCTGAAGATGACATTTTGAGGAGACTAAATGAACACGCTAAGCAAAACCGGAATTGTGCTGTCGTTGGTACTGGCATCGGGTTGCGCCGGCATGGCGACGAGTGGACTGACCTACGACGATAGCTACAAGGTAAATGTGCCGAAGAAAACGGGCGAATGCTACGACGCCTCTGTCCTGCTGGGCGCAAACGCCAGCCGCACCATGGAAATTGTCAAACGCGTCATGGTCGCCGTGGACGCCAACATCGAAGCGGAGACGCCCACCACCATCAATGCGCAGAGAAACCGCCATATCGGGGTGCTGGTCGGCAGCGGTGGCGAGGAGTTGTTCATCAACATCAAAACCGTGGCGGCCGATAAAACCTATGTAACGGTTGCAACGAAAACCGGCTTTGTCGGCGCTGCCGGACAAAAAGCCTGGTCCTGTCAGGTGGTAGATGAAATGGTGAAGATGGTCGCCAAGTAAATCGCGCAGTAATTTGCCGGTCTCCCTTCTACGGCTGATGGAAGGGAGCATCTGGCCAACAATCGCTAGGGAAAAAATGAGCCATCGAGCATCACGAAATGCAGGGGCTGCGCTGGCGGCGACCGCGGTGTGGTTGCTAAACGCCTGCGCGACCAACACGGCCGTCGCGGTCGTCAACGACAAGTACCAGCAAAGCAACCAGCAAACGGACAAATCCTGCGACATCCCGTTTTTCAGGAAAAGCCAGCCGACCGCGGAATACGAAACGCTGGCCAAAATCGAATCGCATGTTCAGAAGAACTTTTTCTTTGGCGGGACAGCCAAGTTGGAAGACGAGGCCTATGCCGAGCTGCGCAAGAAAGCCTGTGCAGTCGGAGCGAACGCTGTACTGATCGACGACTATGTCGAGTCAAAGGCCTTGGAGTTTTCGCATGTGCATGTTTGGGCGTCGGCGATACGGCTCAAGTGAATTTGCAATGCTTCGTTTGCGCCTGGGCAATCATTTGCAGGGTTGCAATGGCGCAAAAAAGCCGGCAGCCGCGGCTCTATTTATTTTGACGAGATTAAAAAATGTTGGCTAAAACATTGATCGCATTTTGCCTGCTGTTATCGGCTGGCTGTTCTACCATCGCCGTCGGTCCCCTGCCGACCCAGGCCGAAGAGTTTTCGAGGCCGCTGGAAGAGCTGAAGACCAGCTATCCCGAAATCAGGAAATACGAATTGGGCAGCTCCATTTTCGGTCACTGCGCCGATATCAATGACGTCATTGCCAAGTTCGGCAAACCGGACGAGGTGCAGACGGAATGGTGGCAAATGCCTTTGTTGTCGCTGCCACTTGCAGCGGCCTTCGGCGGCGGTCCGGGCGGTGCGGTGCTGGTGGTTGGCGCCTATGGCACGTTTCCGCAGCAGCCGAAAAATTATATTTGGCGACGAGGCAGGTACACGATTACCGCGCGGACGTCTGTGACGATTTATTGCCGGTACGACACCAATATTTTCTACATGAATTGGGAAATGCTCCCGCCAGAAAATACGCCGCAACGGAATAAGCGCGAATAGAACCTGCCGATGAATTCGACGATACAAAAGATGGTTGCCTGCATATTCGTGACGGCTGTTTTCCTGGCCGCGAGCGCGACCGCAGGCGTGCAGACCAAGCTGCCAGCGCCGGATCTGCGCTATCGGGTCGAGGTCGTCAGTGTAGCCAGTGGTGTGGAATGGCGCGTTGCGCTGAAAATGACGGGGAGCGCCGCGGGACTAACGGAACTGGAATTGCCCGCAAAGTGGGCAAGCCGCGATGATCTGGAAAAAGGCATCCTGGATTTTCAGGTGGCGGGCGAGAACGTTGTGGTTGAAGAAATTTCCGATATAGACGATACGATCAAGCTTCGGCGCATCCACCACAAGCCGGGCACGGCGCTGGCCATTCAATATCGCGTCATTCGCATCGGCAACAGCGATCCCGAATCGCAAAAAGACGCCTATTCCCCGGTGCTGAATGCGAGCTACTTTCAGGTCATCGGCCATGGAGCCTGGGTGGTGCCGCGCATTGAACGCAACAAGCGGCTCAATATTGCGATTGACTGGGCGTTGCCCGCGGGCTGGTCGATCGCCAACAGTTTCGGCGTGGGCAAGACATCGCAGGCGTTCAATACCTCGCTGCAGAATTTCCGCCATGCGCTTTATCTGGCGGGGGATTTCCGCATCCGCTCCTTCAAGGTCCGCAATCAGCCCGTGTACCTGGCTATTCGCGGCGACTGGGGATTTTTTGACGAGAACCTGGCGGACCTGACCCAGCGCATTTTTCAGATGGAGCGGGATTTCTGGAACGACCACAGCCAGCCATTCTTCCTCGTCTCGGTCATTCCGGTTGGCCGGCCCCTAGACGGGCCGAATATCGGCGGCACCGCGCTTGAGAACGCCTTCGCCATGTTCCCGGCGCCGCGCACCCAGATCAAGGATCTTCGACATTTGCTCACTCATGAGTTACTGCATAACTGGAACCCGGCCAGGCTCGGTGGCAGCAAGGAACCGGAGCAGTTGCTTTATTGGTGGAGCGAAGGTGTGACTGATTTCTACACCCAGCGCCTGTTGCTGCGCAGCGGCCTCAACTCGCCGGAGGAATTCGCCAGTGCCTACAGCAAGTTGATGAAGGAGTATGCGCAATCGAAGGCGCGCAATTTGCCGAATCAGAAAATTGAAACGGATTTCTGGAAAGACGCCGAAGTCGGTAAATTGCCCTATCAGCGCGGCATGCTTTTCGCCACCGTTCTGGATCAATCGCTGCGCGAGGCCTCAAACGGCAAGGCGTCCCTGGACGATGTGATGCGCGATATTTTTGCCGCCGCGAAAAAGCCGGGCGCCAAGCCCATGGATGCCGCGCTGCTCAACGCCGCCATTGCAAAACGCCTTGGGCGATCCTATGCATACGAGATGAACCGCTATATCGAAAACGGGGAAACGATCGAGCTGAACGACACCGCACTCGGGCCCTGCTTTGAAAAGAAAATGCTGGCCTTCCGCGCCTATGAACTCGGCTTCGATATTGAGGTGACCATTGCCAGGCGAAAAGTTGCTGGCGTCGTCCCGGGCTCGGCGGCATATGAGGCCGGCTTGCGCGACGGCATGACGGCCAACGGCTGGTCGGTTTTTCGCGGCGACACCACGCGAAATGTTGAAATGAACGTGGTCGATGGCGAGACCCGAAAAACCATCAAATTTTTGCCGGTGTCGAAAGCGGAAATTGTGACGCCGCAGTTTTACCTGCGGACGGGACTGGATCAGAAGGTGCTGCAGAATTGTGGTCGTTAGCGCCTGGGATTGATTGCGTGGACAACAAACGACTCCCTCCCATCATCGTTGAGCCGCTCGAACCGGTGCCGTGGTGGAGGACGCTTGATTGGTGGGATTGGATTGGTTTGGTGTTCGGCGCCGTTTCAGTGCTGTGCTTGATCGGTGGGGTGATTACGGGCGAGGTGCTGTTCCTGCCGCCAGGCAAAAACGGCGGGCGTGCCATCGAAGCGACCTGGAACGCTTCGCCCGTTTTGTACGTGATATTGATGGCCTTGAACGCGGCACTGGCTGTATTGATCTGGACCATGTTTTTCATCTGGCTGAAACGCATTCGGGCGCGCACTGCATCCGCGGTGCGCAGCGATGCGTAAGTCAGGCTGGCCATTTATCCAACGACCAATATGAGCACTCCCCAAACCGAATCCTGCAATGGCTTGACCGTCCTCTACGACGGCGCCTGTCCGCTGTGTCGTCGCGAGATCGGCGTTTATCAGGGCTTGAAACCTTTGCAGCCGCTGCGCTGGCACGATGTCAGCCTGCCGCAATCCGCTTTGCCCAATGGGGGTGACCGTGCGGCTTATCTTGCGCGTTTTCATGTGCAGCAAGGTGACGGCAAGGTGTTGAGCGGCGCAGCTGCCTTTATCGCCCTCTGGTTGACCTTGCCCGGCTGGCGCTGGCTGGGGCGGATGGGTTCACTGCCGGGCGCCACACCTTTGCTGGAGCTCGTCTATCATTTTTTTCTGCTGTTGCGGCCCGCCATGCAGCGAGTGGCGCGCGCGCTTGAACCCTCCGATCGGCCCAACGATGGCGTGCCGCCTTCTTTGGAAGTTGTGTCAACGTCGCGCCTGTTATCGCCGCCGATCGCTTGGCGCGTGCTGCTGCTTGGATGCGTGTTGGTCGCGGTATTTTTGGCGGCGGCTGCAGGGCAGCCCGCGCCATTCATCCGCGCGGATGCTGAATTGGCCCATCTCCTGCGCGGCATGGCGGCCATCAAGGCAGCGTTGTCGCTGGGTGCGATATCTCTGCTGATCTGGCGATTCGGCCGCGCGATCCAGCCGCGAACTGCAATCGTGTATGTGCTCAGTGCATCACTGATGGCGGCTGCGACCATGCTGGTCTGGCAACTGACATTCATTCCGCTGGCCGCGTTCTGCTTCCACGTTGGCGAGTTGGCCTTCCTGTTTGTTGGCTGGCGGGATTCCCGGGCGCTGTCAATGTTACGCCGCGCGAAATAAGGCATGGCGCTAGCGGGCTAACTGCTCCTTCACGTACGATGCCGAAGGCCCTGCGGGGGCAATTTCCAGATAGGTCTTGTAGGCTTTCGCGGCGCGCGGTTTGTCGCCAGCGTTGAAGTATGCGTCACCAAGGTTCACGTAGGCGATTGCGCGCGAGGGATCCATTTTCACCGTGTTTTCGAACCAGCGCGCAGCCTCGGGAAATTTTCCCTGCTTGTAGTACACGAAGCCAAGATTGTTGGCGGCCAGCGCAAAATTGGGGCGCAGCTTCAGCGCTTCCGAGAACTGGGCTTCAGCCTCGGCATATTTCTTTTCCCGGTAGAACTGCAGGCCACGGTCGTTCAGTCTTTGCGCCTGCTGGCGATCGCCGGATGGTACGGTAGCCGGCAATACCAAAGTCTGATCTTTGCCGTTGAGGTCTTTGATTACGACTTGCGTTGGCGCAGCTTGCGCAGTGCTGTCCCCTGAGGCTGGGGCAGTTGCCGCTTTCGAAGTCTTGTCATCAAGCTTGGAATTCAATGCGATGGCGTCGCTGGATAATTGCGTCGTCTGGGCGCTAAGGAATTCGGTACCGGTAGGCAGTTCAAACACGAAGTCGCCACCCTCAGAACCTGGCAAGCTGCCGAAGGCGGGTGTTTGCGGGGCCACATTGGCAACAGCGGGTGCAATATAAGCAGCCAGTTCGGTCGCTGTTATCAGCCCGTCGCTGTTCAGGTCTGCCTTGCCGTTGAGACCTTGCAAAAGTGCCCAGGTGAATACCGAGTGTCCATTTGGTCCGCCATCCGCAACCAGTTGGTCGGATCCGCCAGCGGTGAGCATTTGTCGACCGATGCGTTTGGCGTTATCGCGCAGAAAGTTTGAAGAAGCGCCACCACGCGTCAGGCCGAGGCCGCTGTAACACGCATCCATCACGAACATCACGTGTTTGGCGGGCAGACTTTCAGCGATATTCTGGATTTCCGTCATGGGGATTGCATCCGCGGCGATTTGCTCGGGGTCGGAATCGACCGGCACGATGTAGCCAAGATCGCGCCCGGAACTCAGTTTTTTGGTGGCGCCATGGCCGGCAAAGAAAAAGAATACGCGATCGTTTTTCTTGATATTTGCGTGCATCAGCTTGTCGTGGAAAGCGGCAAGGATGCCGGCGCGCGTGGCTTCCTGATTGCGGATGGAGAATACCCTTTCCGGCGAGAAACCGAAGTTGCTAATCAGGGTCTGGCGAACGGCGTCAGCATCACGCACCGCATATTGCAGCTTTGGCCACTTGGCGTAATTATCAATGCCGACAACGATGGCATAGGAATCCTCATAACCGGCCACGGCTGACGCCGCCGGCGCGGGAACAACTCCCTCTTTTACTACGGCGAACTCGCTGCCGTTCCAGCCGGCGAATTTGTAGCCGTTGGCGACCAGTCGATCAAGCACCATCGGCAAGGCCTTGACGGTGCGCTCATGAATGTCATGGAACAGCAAAATGCCGCGGCCTTCTTTGTCGAGGGTGCGCATGACGCGATCGGCAATGGAACTTGGCAGTGGATCAGCCCAGTCGAGGCTGTCGACATTCCACATCACCGAAATCAGGTCGGCGTCGGCAACGGCTTTCAGCGCTTGTGTATTGCGCGCGCCATAGGGAAAGCGGAATAGTACGGAGCGTTTGGGATCGACGGATTTCAGCAAGCGATCCGTGCTGGAAACTTCATCGCGAATCGACTCGACCGCCTGCTTCGACAACTGCGAATGCGAGTAGCTGTGGTTGGCGATGGCATAGCCGTTTCCGGCTAGTTCGCGCGAGGCGGCGGCACGGTTGCCGAGCCTGGCATTGCCATCGGCGCCGACGGTGCCAAGATTCTTGCCGACCTCAAAGAAAACGGCAGGCGCTCCATACTGCTTCAGGATGGCGGCAATTTCTGCGGTATAGGTCTGATGCGGGCCGTCGTCGAATGTCAACACAACAGTCTTCGGCGGCAGCTTGTGGCCATCAATTTCCGACGCGCGCACCCGTGACTCCGCCTCCTTGGAAAGCGGTGCGTCGCTGGGCAGGATGACGCCGTAATCCTTGAGAATCTGTTCGCGCGAATACAGTTTCTGCAGCTTGGCCACATAGTCATCCCAACGCTCGCGCTTCAACTCGATGGCGCGCGCATCGAAGCGCCCGAATATCTGGCGGATTTCTTTCTCGTAGTTGCGCTCGATCTCGGCTAGCGCATCGAGGTCTTCACCGATGCGCTTGTGCATGCGGATGGCCGGCAGGGATGAATCGGCGGCTACCTGCGCTTGTGCCGCGCGCAATACTTCCTTGAAGGCAAGCCGATCGGCATCAAACAGCGAGGTATCCGACTCCACGAAATTGAGAAAGCGCGCGAACTCATCCAGGCGATTGGCATTACTTGAACGCAGGAGATCGGCGATCGCCGCATCAAGCGCATCAATGCGATCGCGATTGGCGTGGAACAACTCCTGTCCGACCTGGGTGGCCGCCTGTTTTTCCGCAGGGGTCAGCTTGTTTTCATCGGCGAAGAGAACGATGATTTTTCGATACGCCGCCAGTACCTGGGCCGCCTCCGAACTCAGGGCGCTCGCGCTTTCGGTGCCGGCGGTTGGGACGGCGGCTGGCTGCGTGTCAGGGGGTACTGCCTTGGTTTGGCCAGAGAATTTCAGTAACGCCAGAATGACAATAATCGCGACAAGAGACGCGATACCAAGGAGCAGTACGCTGTTTTTCTTCATCTTCAATCGAATGTTGGGTTTGATTTTGTGCGCCTGAACGAGCGCAGTGGCGCGCTCGCGCAACGAAATTCATGGCATTTGCGAAAGGATACCGTAGCGGCTGTCTCCATGAATAATCGTCTTGGAATGCGTCTGAATAAAACAACAAATGCCAGCGCGTGCCGGGTTTCCGGTTCCAAATGTGTCCAAACCTGCGCCACCAGGCGCTATGCGGTTTGGTGCGCGGGAAAACCAATCTCCTGTCGGCCGCCGCCTATTGGGCGCAGCGGTCCACGCAGAATGTTGCCCAATTAAATGATTGCTGATGCCGACAGGCTGCGGCGCGCCAAATTCAGCACCGCTCGGACCATCGCCAGCAGCCACAGCCTCCGGTAATATCCGCAGCGTCCGCGCAGCGTTATCCAGGCGCCCATCATCCGAAAGTCCGGCATGTTCCTGAAGTCCCGCGCATGAGCAGCATCCGCCGCAGTTTGCCTGTCCTCCTTGGCATCGCCGTGCTGGCGGTGGTGTTGTTTGCAGGTTGGCATTTTTATCGCCAGGGCAGTTTCAGCGGCGCCTTTGTGTTCAAGGACCTCAGCGGCCCGCAGCAGCCGTCGAACATCGCGCCGCCGGTGGCCGCGCGCTGGCAGGATTTCGCGGGCGGCGGCAACAGTCGCATGGCGATTCTGCTGACCGATCCGGATTCGGCCTGGCTGGGTCTGGTGATGGGCCTGCAGAGTATCGGTTTGCCCTTCACCATCACCCGCGATTACCAGGAGGCGCTGCAGCATCGCGTGGTGATGGTCTATCCCACGGTATCGGGTCGGGTTTTGCCGGCCGAGGCATTGCAGGCGCTGGCGCGATATCCGGCCAGTGGCGGCACGCTGGTCGGCATCAATGTCGAGGGCGGCGGTTTGAACGAGGTGTTCGGCTTTGGTGAAGCGCAGCCGGCGCGCACGCGCCGCAGCATCGCCTTTGATGTTGAACAGCCCCTGGCGCGCGAATTCCAGGATCCCCGCGAGAAGCTGATCCCGTTTTCCAATCCGGCATCCGGCGCCAACGCGGCCGGCAGTTTTGGCTATACCGGTGTGGGGGCGCCGCTGGCGCGCTTCGACGATGGCAGCGCGGCCATCACCGCGCGACGCATCGGCGAGGGTCATGCCTACGCCTTCGGCATCGACCCGGGCTTTGTGTTGCTGACGGGCTACAACAATCGCGAGCAGGGCGTGGCGCGCAGCTATGCGAATGAATATGAGCCGGCGCTGGATGTATTGCTGCGATTGCTGCGCGGCATTTATCGCGAAGGCGAACCGACTGCGGTGACGCTCGCGACCGTGCCGGCGGGCAAGGCGCTGGCCACGCTGATCACGCACGATGTCGATTACGGCGTGTCACTGCGCAACGCTGCGCAATACGCGGAGTTTGAGGCGGGCGCCGGCATTCGCGCCAGCTATTTCATCCAGACCAAATATGTGCGCGACTGGAACGACGATGTGTTCTTCAACGACGAGGCCATCGCCACGCTGCGTCACTTGCGCGATCTCAAGATGGAAGTCGCCAGCCACTCGGTGGCGCATTCCCTGCAATTCAACCAACTGCCATTGGGCGATGGCCGCGAAAGTTATCCGCAATATCGGCCCTTCGTGCGCGACCAGGCGCGCACGGACCATGCCAGCGTCTTCGGCGAACTGCGCGTCAGCCGCTTTTTGCTGGGGACTTTTTTGCCCGAGCGGGACATCACCAGTTTCCGTCCCGGGCATTTTTCCAAGCCCCTTTCCTTTTCCCCCGGCCCCGTAAGCGGCCGGCAACATTTT